>Ga0307379_10006474_pt1 | contig 16079 bp, 14 predicted proteins | sample UN2MG_FD_202237 | JGI IMG/M metagenome (GOLD analysis project Ga0307379, IMG submission 202237) | Soil microbial communities from Risofladan, Vaasa, Finland - UN-2 | ecosystem: Environmental > Terrestrial > Soil > Coastal area > Acid sulfate soil | place: Finland: Risofladan, Vaasa | collected... | reverse complement strand
CCACCGTGTAGGAGCCGCTGTTGATCACATAAGCCGACGCCACCACTCCAACAGGGAAGAGCGCGGGGGCGTCCACCTTCAATGTGAGGTTCGGGGATCCCAGCGTTGGCTGGACGGCGTCATCCGTGGTGATGGCAAAGCCATTCAACCCGTCCGCGCCGGGGTCGCCCGACGGACCTTGGGGTCCCGTCAAGCCAACGATACCCCCGTCGATCAGACGGGTCAAATAGCAGAAGAGCCCCTCTCCACTCAGCCGGGGGTTGTTTTCAAGCCCGACCGCCAGGTCACACGGGAGGGTCCAGGTCACCTTCCCGCCGACCAGGGTCTTCTCAACGGACCCGAAGGCCGCCAAGATGAAGTTGTCCATGATCGACTGCAAAGACTCCGCAGACGGGTTCGGAGTCGTCGGGCACGGAGTGCAGGGACGACAGTTCACTGGAGTATCACAGCAGCCCATATCAGTTCTTGCTTTTCATTGCGGAAGTTGCCGCCTTGATCGCGACCTGGACGTCCTCGTCCTGCTCGCCCTCGTGCGACCTCCGGAATATCGATTTCACCACTTTGGCCACCTCGGGCTCGAGTTGCTCCTCGATCGCGGTTTTGAACCGCTCCCCGCCCTTCAACATCTGAGCGAAGCCCTTCGTCACCACTTTCCCGCCGACCTTCAAAATCCCGCTGACAGCACCCGAGCCAACAGCAACCGCAGGGTTCGCGGCGGCGGCCACAGACACTATCGCTTTCAAAACGATAAACGCAAAGAACCCGACCAGGAGAACGCCGCTCAGCATGGCGACATACCCGACCTGGATCCGCCCCGTCCCCTCAACGTCCTTGCCCTCCAGGGGCCGAAGTTCATCCCTCAGCTTGTCCAGGTCGCGGTTGTGTTCCGCCGTCGCCCGCAAGGCCGCGCCCGCCAGGGTATCAGCGCCCCCGGTGGCGGGTTTGAGAGAGGGACCGACACCGGCCGAGACGGCGTCAGTCAAAACCGCCGCGTCACGCGCGGGGCCGACCACCGCGAGGGAAGCCCCCTCGGATCTGGCAGCGAGTAACGTCTCGGCGGCGGACTCCTTGGCGACGAAGGCAGCCTGCCGCAGCGCCTCCAATTCTTTGAAAGATTGCGCCGGGTAAACGGGAACCTCCTTCTGAAAGAACTCTTTCTTTCCCGGAAGCAGAATGCTGCACCCGCTCAGCGCGAGCACCAGCGGCATAGCGATCACCAAGCGTCTAACCATCACGGCGTTCCCCATTTCTTTTGCAAGTAGTTCTCCACGGCGACAATCTCAAACTCTTCCAGCAGCCGGGAATAAAAAATGAACTCCCCCGCATACATAATGGACTGGCCCGTGTTTGAGATATCCACGCCGATGCGCAGACCTGTAGTAGGGTCAGACCCCGGGTTCCCGGTCGCTACCAGCACCCTATCCTTTCGGAGCTGCGAGCTGGCACCGTTGAAGATCGAGCACCACGTGTGATACCCGACCCGGTCCGCCGTCGGACCGTTGAACGCGGTGCTTCCCGCAAACATGTCAAACTGGTCTGGCACGTGCCCGCCGCCGTCCTGGTAGAACAAATGCCGCGACCCAGCCGTGATCCCGTCAAAGATAACCCCGTAGACATCCTCAACCGAAAGGTAGCGACACACGATGAAATAAGTAGTCGGCTGGGGTATCGACACCCCCCAGGTGCATCGGCCGAGCATACCGCCGCCCGCCTCCCAGTAAGCGGTAGGAAGCCCGTTTTGCTGGTTCGCAAAAAACCGTGGCCCCGAGTTCGCTACGTCCTGCACCCAATTCCTGCCGTTCCCGCTCAGATCCGGCCACGGGCTGAACCGAGTCCCGTCCACAAAGGGGCCGACGGTCGTCACGTCCATCCAGTTCGCGAGCCCTGGCAAGTCAGCAGGAGAGGTGATCGTAAAGATCCCGTCTCCTCTCCGCACGATCCGCCGATTGATATTGGGGTTCGGCATATTACTTGAAGAATAGGGTTATCACCAACGGACCCGCCCACGCGATGAACGCGAGGCCGACCGCCGCCGGAGAGATTATCCGCTCCCGCCACGTCTTGATCGTCTTCGCGTTTTCCTGAGCAAGCCGGTTGGTCTCCACCAAGCGCTCGCAGACCCAGTAAAGCTGCTGCGATTGGATCGACAACTGATCAGCCACCCAAACGCTTCGCTCGGACTCCGTCATCGGATGGCGAAGCACCTCAGGCACGGCCGACTGAAAACTTGGAACCTTTAGCTCACTCATGGGAATCTCCGAACTGCTAGTTGCCCCGGGTTTGGTAAAAAGCTGCTTGACGCGGTGGACGCGGTGCGAATCGTGATCGAAACCGCGCTCGGGTTCGCGACCGTGTAGCCCGCCCCCGGCGAAATTGTGACGTCGACAGTCTCGTCCACCGTGGAGCCGGGGGCGAGGGGTTGAACTACCACATCTACGTGGTCCGACGCGTCCGGGATGGTGGCCGTCCCGCTCAAAGCCTCGTAGTCTTCTCCCGGAGCTGCCGACCCCGCAACCGAGTAATCAACGGACAGGTTTCCCGAAGTGCTCCCGACACGAGTAAGCCGGAAAGACACCGGGACCAAGCCCGCTTGCAGTGCATACCCGGGGGAGAGGACCTGAATGTAAACCGGGGGCGTAGACGGCGGGGCGCCCCCCTCCACGAACTCGTGGGACCCGATGTCCCAGGCATTGAACTCCAAGGTCACCGAGTCCGGCTCTCCCTCCGGCTTTGCCCGACCCGCTTCCCACATATCAAAAGTCTCGTCTATCACCCCGACGGACGGGTCGGAGAAGGTCCACTGGTAGGGACGATTGTCGAGGTTCCCAGTCCCCTTCCAGGTGGCGGTGACCGTCCCCGTGTAAAGATTGTTGTCGAAACGGGAGAGGGCTCCCGCCACCCAAGGAAGTCCGCGAAAAGGACCCGAGGACGTCGACTCCGAAGCGCTCTGAAGGACGTTATTGAACACCCTGACCCCTGAGTAGCCGGTGTCCACAGCGGGCGTGGTGAATAGCGCCGAGTAAAAACCTCCGTGGATGGTGTTGTGGTAGATCCACAAATCGGGAATCGCCGACCCGGCCCCGAGGTGGAAATACATCGGGATCCCGTAATACCTCGGGTTGTTCAGGGTGTTTCGATAAAAAAACTGCCGCCGGTTCTTCACCGGCTGCGCCGTGGAAAAATTCTGAAAGCGAACGAGAAAGTTCGCGTTAGTGACCCGGTTCCCGAAAACTCGCGTGTTGTAGTCGCCCCCGGCGAGGGCGATCGCGGCACTCGACATTCGGTCAAAAGTGTTGTCGTAGATCTCAGTGTTCTCCGTGACCGGGCTGGTCACGTAGTCAGACACTCCTAAGCCGGACGAAGAGTCGCTGAGGGCGTTTCCGTAAAACTTGTTGCCGTTGCCAGCTCGATAAATGTCCACCAGCCCGAAGGTTGGGGTCGCCTCGTATCTCTTGTGCCACCCGTAGCCCCATGCGTTATTGTCAAGGGAGCTGTAAGGAGCGCTCGCCTGCGTCCCCGCCCAGGCCCCGAAGTCGGCGAAGAGCCGCCCGCCGCGAATCGTGTTGTCGTAGACTAGATTTTCGCTCGCCCCAAAAGAGATGTGAAGCGGGGAGCCCCCGTGTTCAATCAAGTTGTCATGGACCTGGTTCTCTACGCACGAGCTTCCCGTGATCGCCAGCGCCGAGTTCGAGCCCCGGACATGAAAGTCACGAAATACGTTGTAGGCTCCGGTCAGCCGAACCGAGGCTCCGTCGGGGTAACTGGCGGTCCCGCCAACCTGGACGGTGACGACCCAGGAGTCCGTCGGGTTCGACCCGACCCGAGAAGCAATGGTTGCCTTCAAGCTCTTCCCGTTCGGGTTATCCCCGTTCCGATAACGCAAGTAAACAGTCCCGCTCCAGTATCCCCACGCCGCTTGCAGGGATCCCCAGTAGTAGATTGTCATCAGCCTCCACACATTGTAAGTCGTGGAGTCGTTTGCCGTCCTCTTCAGCTCCCAAAACAACGATCCCGGCCAAGACGTGACCGATCCCGCCCCGCCAAAAGCCTCTCCCCATGGAGAAATCTGGCTGATCTGCCGGTTCGCGTCCGTGATACACCCGGGGATAAAAGGGAAGGAGGTGTGCTTGTAAACACCGGACCCCACCTCGGGAGCCGCCACCCACCCGCTGGAGACGCCGACCCCCGGGTCGATGATGGTCAACCAACTCGGCCCGCTCCGCTCTCCGATCCACGTAATAGGATTGAGGGCCGTTCCGCTGGTCGACAGCTTGACCGCCTCCGAGTAAACCCCCGCCCGAACGTAAACCGTGTCGCCGGGCGATACCATCAGGGATGCCTTGGCCACCGAGGCAAAAGCCCCACCCGCGCTGTCCGAGAGCCCTGTGTTTAGGTCGCTCCCGTCGGTTCTGACGTAGTAAATAGGCATCAGAGTGTGGTGATGTCAACCGGAGACGTCCCCCCGCCGTAGAGCTCCTCGAGCTCAGCGACCGTTAACTCCCGGTTGTAAACCAGCAGTTGATCCAAGAATCCCTGTGCGTCCCCTGAGCCCCCCGACCCGCCGTAGCGAAGCTCGTTCGACGTAAGGACCACAGCAGCGGCTTTCGTGACGTAGGAGGCTGCGTTCAGGCTGACCTTGAGTTGTCCCGCCGCCCTGTCGACGACGAAGGCCACCATCGTCCAGGTGCCCCCGGAACAGGCGACCCCGGTATCCCAGGGCGGGTTAGCGGGGTAGTTCGACCCGTTGGTGCTATACCACACGTGAACTGTTCCGCCGCCCCCAAGCAGGATGAATGGGTCGAAAGTAAGAGAGGATCCCAGCGCCAAGAAACGATCCCCCAAGGCATGATTCACCCAGGCAACGTAAGTCCTGACCTCGCCTGAATCCGGGATCGCTATAAAAGTAGGATCCGCCGCCGCCAGGTAGCTGGTAGTGCCGCCGACACCGCAAGCAAAACAGTCCCCGAGGATGCCCGTCTCCTGGGCTGTAAATCGCGCCGCGTTGTTGGGGGCCAGGTCAAGCGACCCGATGTAGTCCGCGACGGTGGCGACAGTCGCGTCATTCATCGGCCATGCGGCGACGAGCCCGTCAAGAAGCGTTGTCGCGGGAGGCGGATCTCCGCCGACGACAGCCGCCCCGGTAAGGGCAACCACGTAAACGTCATCTTCCGTGCTGCCAGTTGCCCAGAACTCCAACGCAACCGCGCCGCCAGCGGGAACCACCTGCGGGGTTTCCAACCCGACAAGGGTCCACTGCCCGCGCAGAGTAAAGCTATGTGGCGACGCGTCCGTGTTCTTCACCAGCACCCGTTGAACGCGAACCCCGGAAGCCGGACGACCAGAGGAAGCGGCAAGGTCAATGTCTCCGGAGGAGACGTCTACGATCGAGAAGGTCCCCTCCCCGAAGTTGATATCGAACTGGTCTCCGCTATACACCCCCGACGCTTGAACGGTCCATGTTGGGGCCTCCGCGACCCCGAGGCTCCCGCCGGTCCCGCCATCCGTCACGGAAAGCGGACGCGACTGGTCGCCTTCGTAGCTGTATCGAACCTCCGACCCGTCCCACCGAGGAAAGATGCTCAGCCGCTCGTTCGCTTTGACCTCCGAGACGGGCCGGTTTGAATTTGCCAACCACCCGGCGGGCAGGATCAAAGAGACTGCGACCCCCGTAGAATTTATGAGCACGACCTCTCGCCCCGCGTCGTCAAAAGCGGGGTCCCCCGGCGCGTTCGATTCGGTTATGGTGACCTCGCTGTCGACAGTCAGCACGTGAGTCGCGCGGACAGACCAGTCGAAAGTCAAACTGTTCGCGGTAGCCGCCACCACTGGGGTCTGGACGGGGCCGGAGAGCTGCAAGTTGGCCACCTGGACCACGGGATTCACCTCGTCATTTACAACGGCCTTCCCTTCCAGCGTGTCAAAGGCCGTCTGATCTACTTTGTCAGACACGGCAGCCTGCACCGCCCCGATCTCCGACACCCGATCCGCCATGTCGGACTGCAAAACGTCGACCTCGCCCTCGGTGACCGCTTGTGCCGCCTCCAGGTCATCAATATCACCCTCGGCGGTCGAGAGCCCGGACGCCAAGATCCCGAGCTCCGCGATCCGCGCCTTCACCTCGTCCGCGAGTCCCGCGATCGGGATGTTGATCACGCGGTCGCCCGCCGTCCGGGTCCCGTCCCGCGCGACAACTGAAAAACCGTCGACCGGGTTTAGAACCTCGGTCAACACCGCGATCTTTTTTGGATCAGCCATAACTCAATCAAACTGAAGGTAGCTAAAAAAGTCGTCCACCAGGACATACAACCCGTCGTCAGTCAGCAGCCCGTCCTCAAACAGGTCGAAGACTTCTTCCCCGCCGTCGATCGGTCCGGCGGTAACCGGAGCCGACGACGTAACAGAGGGCTCCAACACCGACCACGCAGGCGACACGAATTCATCGGGGAGCACCCGCTTCGAGTAAGGGTCGTATGGTTGGAGCCGGGCCATCAGTCTTGAAGTATCCCGAGTTGAAGCGAGATACCGCTCGCCACGGTGGGGGTAAACCCGGAGGCGGCTGCCACCGCGAGCAGCGTGTCGGCGATATACGTGTCCCGGCGAAGCACGATCCCAAGGCCGCTCTTCATGGCCATCGAGACCCCGTCGATGGTTGTGTAATCATCGGTCACGACATTCACCAAAGCCATGAGATTCTGCGGTTGTGACCCCCAGCTAAAGGCTGCGTTATCGGCCACCGCCTGGTTGAACGTGTTGGGCTTTCCGATCATGATCGAGAGCTCCGGGGCTTTCCCGCTCTGATCGATTACCGCGACGGATTGCAAAATGGCCGACCGCTGTCCAGCCCGAAAGAGCGTGGTAAGTCCTGGCACCCCGCCAACACGGTCCCCCGCAACGTAGGCGGCAGCCGCTCCGACCAGCGGAAGTTGAATGAGGGTTGAGAAACCCCCCGAGTTTTGGACGGCCCCTCCGACAACGGACACCGTGGACCCGTCAACGCTGACCTCCACGGACTGCCCCGGCGCGATGCCGAGCGAGAGGTTTGAGGCCACCAGCAGTTTCCGCAGCAGGTGGACCATGTTGTCACTTACTGACGGGCTTAGGTTGATTGCGGACATAGATTCAATTTGTTAAGGTTCTCAGCAGAAAAGGGTGGCCGGTCGAACCGACCAACCACCCTCGTCATACCGGGTCATTGCCCGGAAGGTTAGAGCACGCTAACCAGCGGAGCACAGGTCGAGGTCAAGCACGACTCCAGCCCGAGGTCCTCGTCGCACCGACGAGACAGGATCGGGATGATGTGATGCGGACGCATCGGCTGATACGCGCGGACGATCTGGTAGATGTGCCACCCGAAGTCGCCCCACACGTTACAGTCGTTGTCCTTCACGTAGTGCCACTCGAGCTCGCCCATCACGAGCTGAGGCGCCCACTTGAAGGAGCCTTCGCCAACATACCGCTCGGGCACGAGCCGCTTGAAGCTGTTCTTGAAGACCAAGAACGACACCTCGTAAGGCGCCCGCAGCCACGCCGGATTATGAACCGAATAGGCGGTATTCTTCACCGCGTTCACCACAATAGAGCGGGGATTCACGACAGCGAGAGTCCCGTCCGGGTTGAAACCAGTCGCCCGCAGGGGAGTCTGGTCGGTCCCGAAGGCGACGCCACGGTAAGCCGGGCTCGTCTCCCAGGAGTAAGCGGAGAGGGAATTCTCACCGAGCTTGTATCCGCCGGTCGTCAGGGACGCGAGGATCCGCTCCACGCCGATCTCATTGCGGAAGTAATCGATCTGTTGGGCAGACCCGATATACCGCGCATGCATCTGGCCCTTGCCACCCGCCTCGAACATGTCGGGGTAAAGGGCCTCCTTCACGTAGCGAAGCAGCACCTGCAACGCCTTGAAGGAAAGGGGACCCGAGGGCAACACCGGAGCGAACTTGGTTCCGACGTCGGTATGCTCGCCGCCCGTAAACACGTCCTCGAAGCAATAACCGGCCGTCGCGTTGAACTTCGACGCGGACCGCAGGTAGAGCTGAGCGCGGACGTCAGCATTGACATATTGGACGATCATCTTCTTCAAGCTGTCCTCCGCCATGACGTAGCTGTCGCGGTAGGCCGAGTAGCCTTTCTTCATACAAACCCGGGGACCGAAGCCTCGCTTGGTTTCGAGTTGGTAGGTGAACTCAACGGTATCCGTCAAGTCCTGCTCGCCCACAGTCCCGCAGACATCCACGTCAGGGATGAAAGTCGGAATGGCGAGGGAGTCACCCGGAGCAGCGGGCATCTGCACGACGGAGCGTTGGACGTCCGAGGTGTGCGAGTTGAAAGTGCCACCCTCAAGGATGTTGGTGAACACGGAGTTTGCGGCCAGAGCCTCAGCGATACGGCCTTGAAGACGATTCGTGTCCTTCGAGGAGATGTCGCTCAGTGTGGCGGGAGCATTGCAATCAGCAGCCATAAGTCAGAAACAGTTTACTGTTTACCCCGGGGATCCGCCCGGCCGGTGCGCGAACGCGCCATTGATCTCTGTTTTCTGCTCTGGCCAGCGAGCCGTAGGCCGATTGCCACCGGGACCAAGGTGACCCAGCATTAAGGTCCCAACGGCAGAATTATCGCGGCGACTCGATCGCTGTCAACAGGGGGCGGCTACATCACCCAGCGAGGGCCGTAGGTGAAGTTCCCGACATGGCCGAGGATAAGGCCGGTGTCCACGTGCGGAACATGCCCGCAGGCCGCCGCGCGCAATGAGAAGATCACGTCCTCCCCCGTGCCGAGCTTGGAAACCGCCAGCGCTTGGGCGTGACAGGTCGCCAGCCGCTGAAGTGCGTCGAACACTCGGTTGTCCGCCGGAGACGACCGGTCTTGAAGGATTCTCAGGGCATCTGATACTCCGGCCACCAAGTCATGCTCCGAGGGGGAGAACCACCCGCCGTTCAGGTGCGGGTATTTCTTGTTGATGTCCTCAAACACGCTGCGGTGAATCAATAGGCATCCCGTCGCCACCCACTTCGTCGCCTGGCACTGGTTTTTCCAGGTCCCGCCGTTGATCGCCTGCTGGCCCTCTTTCGTGGAGCAGCCCTCCGCGAACATCGGACGGAGGTCCCGAGGATTCTTCCCGACGTAGAGCCCGCCCACCAGCGTCTTTCCGTGGCTTATCAGCCGGGAGACGGTGTGAAGCCCCGCGTTCGCATCCGGGATCTTCGAAAAACCGGTGGCCTCCTTGAACCATACCGCCCGCCCCCACGGCAAGATCATGTCGTCGTCGATCATCAAGCCCCACTCGCAGTCAGACTTCATGAAAAGCTGGCTGAGCCGGTTCCGGGTGTGCGAGATGAAGGCGTCCCCGTGGGCCATCATGCACCGGGAAGACGCCCGATCGAACAGTCCGATCACTGACATCGCGGTGAACGGGTTGGCCGACCGATACCAGGGGAGCAGAAAAGCCACCTTCTTCCCTCCGAGGTTGAGCTCGTAGCCGGTGTCCGGAAGTGGCGGGTCCTCCGCCGGAGCAACCGTCCCGGCGGGGATCGACTCCAGCACTCCCTCGAGCTCAGAGACGATCTCCACCGCGCGGAGAGACGGGATGCGGCTCCCGGTTCGCCACTGCTTGACGAGCCCGACAGACACCCCGAGGACTTTCGCCGCCTCGTCGGGACCTCTCACCTCGATGAAGCGAGCCACCCTGTCCTGTAAAGCGCCCATCAGCTTTGGCCCGCGAGCACCTGGTCCCGCAGAGCGTCAAGTGATTCCGCTGTCGGCCTCGACAGATCGAACTGCCCCGGCGCCGAGGCGGGCTTGTGCCCCGCTCTTCCGTCCCCGAGCCCAGGCTTCCGAGGGTTGCCGGACGACTTCCGAATGCGCTCCAGGTCCGCCTTCAGCGAGTCGCGCTCTTTCGTCACCGCGTCCAACGCCTTCGAGTGCGTATCCTTCAGCTCCTTCAGCTCTCGCTCTCGGTAGGCCGCCAGATTGTCCAGCTGCCACCTCAGATCGTGCGCCAGGGCGGTCCCGACCGCGAGCTGCGCATGCATCTCGGGGGAGGTGTCCGTCAGAACGGACTTCACAAGAGTCTGCAACTTCTGCCGCCGGTCATTCTGAAAGGCGGCTGCCTTGCGCTGCTCGTCGGTGGCGTCTTTCGCGAGCGCGACAGGCTTCAGCCATTCCGCCTTGCCGAGCTCCTCGTCCGCCCGAGAAAACCGGCGCTGGTTGTAGTCCTTCTCCCACTTCTCCGGGTCCGCTTTCGCGGCGTTCAGGATCTGCTCCCGGTTGAACGCGATTCCCTCGCTCTCCACGAGCTTAGACTCGATGAATCGTCGCTGTGGGAGCGTCATGTGCTTCAGCAGCGGCTCCCACTCGATCTTACGCGGGCCGCCGTGCTTCTTGATCTCGTCCACCTGGGTCTGCTTCCCGCCGTATTCAAGGAACTTGGAGTAGATGGCCTCCTCATTGGCCTTGATCTGGCCGTCGAACTGAATCACCTTCGGATCCTGATCCGCCAGGTGAACCGCCCGGAACTTCCGCAGGTCGTCCAGTTCACGCCGAAGGGTCTCGACCTCGTCCGTCGCTACCTTCGTCTTGCCGCGCTCGATCTCCTCCGCCAGTTTCTGTTCCAGCGCCTTCCGGGCCTCCCGCTCCGTCTTGATCTCCGTCCGCGCGATCTCCTTGACCGTGGCAAAAGCCTCGCTGGACTTCGCCCGCGAATGCGGCGGAAGCTGCACGTCGTTTAAACGCTTCTCAAAGTCATCCGCCGAAGCCTTGTCGTCGACGGGCTTGTCGTCGACGGGCTTGTCGTCGACGGGCTTGTCGTCAACGGGCTTGTCGTCAACGGGCTTGTCGTCCGCCTTGGGCGGCTCGTCGTCAACGGGCTTGTCGTCCGCCTTGGGCGGCTCGTCGTCCGCCTTGGGCGGCTCGTCGTCAACGGGCTTGTCGTCCGCCTTGGGCGGCTCGTCGTCAACGGGCTTGTCGTCCGCCTTGGGCGGATCGTCGTCGCCAATCGTCAGGCGCATCAGCTCGTCAAGCGACTCAGAGGCCGCTGGACTAATCACAGGAACCAACGGATCCACCGGGGAGGCGTCAATGATCCGTCCATCGTCGTCAACTGTTTTTGCAGGCATAGCTCTTAGGATTTGTTAGGGTCAACGGCGCCGTCAAAGGAGGCCGTGGGGTTGGGGATCGCCCCCGGAGGGAGCTGGACCACTCCCGGGGGAAGTTGGAAGTGCTCCGGTTGAAGGTCGGGACCGAACAGCTCGTCTCGGTGGAGCCCCGGATACCGCTCCGACTTGTCCGACTCTTCGGCGACGGAGATCGTGTATTCGAACAGGTTGCTCACCGCCTCTTCGTAGCCGAGGACCGCCGCCCCGGCAAGGGACGCTTTCTCGGTGGATTCGGTTGAGAGGTCCGGCCGATCGTTTCGGAGTCGGTGAACCAGTTTCTTACCCGTGGAGGTCTTCAGGAACTCGCGCCAGATCGACGCGTCGTCGGAGCCCCACTCGGGTCCTTTGAAGGGATCATTGACATGCGGCAGCATCGGTTACACTGTCGCCCCGACACATGTCTTGTCAAGAGAGCGGCGCGCCAGGCTGAGCGGGGGCCACCGGAGCCGCAACCGCCTCGTTCGCCGCCGCCAAAGCCTGCTCGGGGCCGAGCCCGGCCTGCGCAGCCTCCGCCAAAGTCTGCTCGTGCTGCTTGAGGGCGGCAAGCCGCTCCGCGATCACGTTCAGCTTCTGCTGGTCCCCCGCGAAAGACTCCTCCCCACCCGCCGCGATGCCAAGCTGCACGTGATTCCGCGCGTGCTTCAGCAGCGTGTTCAGGAGAGGCTCCGTCCCCTCGGGATCCGTGAGCAACCCCTGCATGGTCTGGTCAATGTTCGGCCAGAGCATGTCAAGGTGCAGCCGGTGGCTGTCACGAGGCGACACGGGGACGTCCGTCCCTTGCGTCAAAAGGATGTTCTCGAGCTGCTGGCCGCGCGTCTGCTCCGCCGCTTGGACGGGGTCGTTCTCGGGCATCAGGACCGACTCGGCGAATTGCTCGTTGATCTGGGCCGTCAGCTGGCGCCGCTTCAGCTCGGTTTGATTGACCAGCACGTTCCCCTGGTTCTGCTCGGCAACAAGGATGATCTTCTGCCGCTCCAGCTCCGTCAGGTCGGAAACCACCTGGGCCGACGGGCGTGCCGCGATCATGTCCAGCTCTTCGCGCGACATCACCTTCAGCAACCGCTCCTGCATCTCTTTTGCCAGCGGGTCGTCGGCATTCTCCCGAACCGCGCGCCGCTGGATCTGAGTCATCACCCGGGAGAACTGGGTCATAAACCGAACGATCGGGTTGTCCTTCGCCTCCTCTTCACGAGAAGCGAACAGCTCCACCTGCTTGGCCGTCACCCGCTCACCCTGCAACTGTCTCGGGCTCACATTGCCCGCCAGCTGGTCAAGCATGGCCGTCATGTAATTGTCGAGCTCGAAAAACTCCTGGACGCGCGGGTCGATGTATCGCTGCGAGATTTCAAAGTCCTTCGGGAGGAGGATCACGTTTCCGAGAACAGTCATCCGGAATTTCCGGATATCTTTCGGGGAGCCCGTGATGATCACCTTGCCAGACAGGTTCAGCCGATCGACCACCTCGTTTCGGGACTTGTCAATCACCCGCGCCATGTTGTAAACGATCCGGCCGATCCCTTTGGATCCGTGCATCGTCCCATTGGACGTCTGGAAAGCGAAAAAGCCGACGGCCTCTTCGATCGAATCAAACCGATCGTCCCGGCGAAAAACGCCCTTGAGCCCGCCCGCGTGCTGCGCCAGTTTGAAGTGAGACACCTTCCCTGTGATCTCCACCACCAGGAGGTTGTAAATCTTGATGATCTTGGCTTGCTCCGACAGCCCGGCCGCGTAGGTGTTCTCGCGCGCGAGGTCCTCGTAAATCCGCGCGTGCTCCGACGCGTGGGACGCGATCGAGTCAGGCATCGCGCTGTTGATCGCATTGATCGCCGCCTCAACGTCCCACCCGGCAGCTCCGGCGGCCTCGCGGTCGCGGATCAGATCGAACAGCTCGTTCGGGAGGAAGTGCTCCACCAGCACGGCCATCGGCGCCTGGTTTGCCAGCTGCTTGGTCCCAACGGGAATGAAAAAGCGGTCGCCCCGGAAGTGACGCGGGAGGACGGAAAACTCGTCGGTCCAACCGACCCCCGTGTAACCGAATAGACAATTCTCCTGGGCCACCTCCGCCAGAAGGTCATCCCACTCCGGGTATGACCGGACGAGGCTCGTGATCTCCCGGCGGAAGGCCTCCGTCTTCCGGGCCGCCCCGGGAATGGTATCGGGCAGCGCCGAGTTGGTCAGGTATTTCGCCTCGCCAATCGCGCGGACGAATCGCGGCGCGGCGCGGTCGATCAACTGCGGTAGCACCTGCGTCGAAAAGTTCTGCTTGTAGCTCAGCCCCTCCTCCGCCATTTTCTCGGGGGAGTGGGGACGCTCCGCACTATAGGCCGCCATGATCCGCGCGTTCAAAGCATTCCGCGTGGAGTTGTCGTTCACCAGCCGAGTCGTGAGCTGGGCCGCCTGATCGAAGTCCGACACCACCCGCACGGGCGGCTCGTCCGGGATCGGCCCCAGCGGATTCAGTTCGGGAGAGTTCGTCGGGATCCCTGTCCCGCTTGAGTAAGTGTTGTTGAATTCAGGCATATCTCACCACAGTTTTCGCGGACAGTCCTCTGTCGCGAGGAGCGACTTGAGCTTTACAAAGCAGGAGCACTCCAAGCACTGGTCCACCTCTTTCAGGTAGCAGACCCCGTCTTGCAGGTGACACCGTCGACGGCGATCCTCGGCGACCCACTGGGGAGCCGCGATCTCTTCAGAGCGCACCCAGGCCCGCCACACGCGAAGCATCGCGACGACAAACCGGGACAGCGACGGGATCTTAACTCTTGTCGCGACGCCAACAATGTTGAGGCAGGGAATCATTTTTTACAGGGGGCAGCGATAGATGCACCGACACGCTTGTTTCCTCGCGGAGGGCGGAGCACGCGAGGAGCGCCCGGCCAACCGTCGGGGTTTTTCTCAGGATCTTCGTCACGACCCTGTTGAAGTTCCTGTCGCACGAGGAACATCCCGACGTCCACTCCCGCTGCCGGGGACACCTCCGACAGATCTTCGCCCGCTCCTCGAGCTCCGACCCGGAGATGTAGCCGACCTTGCGTCGGTTGACCTGGGAGAAGGCATCCGCGATCCATGATTGAATGGAGGACGCGAACCCGGTCGGCGACACCGCAAGCGCCCGAAACTGCTTCGCGGTCTTTCCGCTGTCGCAATACCGGGGGTGCGCCTTACAGAAAGCCGTGAAGACCTCCGCCTCCGGCTTGCCCAGGGGCAGCTTGTTGGCCTGCCGGTAAGCAATGAGCCGAGCAACGACCTCCGGCCAGTTCCCTCCGGAGAACGTCATCCCCGAGTCCGGATCCTTGTGGGTGTATCCGGCGGGCGGGTAAAGATTGAAATTCGGGGTCGCGCTCACTCGCGGATCAGCAGTCTTTCGCAGGGGCTTTCTTCGGTTTGCGGGTCGCCACGGATTTCAGCTTTCGCTTGAGCTGACACTCGGCCGCCCAATCGTTTATCGCCTTGATAGATGCAAGTCCATGCATGGCCCATTATCGCGGGCTCACATGAGATCGTCAACCCGGTCGGTCACCCCAATGAGATAATCGAAGGCATCCTCGTCGTCCCAGTCGCCGCCGGAGGCCGACACAGAGCTCAGCAGCGCGGGCACGATCTGCCCCGCCTGCCGGGCGGCGTGGACCAGCAGCGATATCGCCTCCGCCTCGTCCGGCGACTCGCCCATGTTTCGGTGCTTGTATTCACGCTTCGACTCCACCTTGTCCCGGACTCGCGGGTCGTATAAACGCCCGGTGAGCTGGGGAGTCACCTCGGCCAGATCCACGGAGGGGTCGATCAGAAGCGCCCCGCACATCATCCACTTCGACAAGGCAAACCAGATCTCGGAGCAGATCCGGTCGTAGGCCTCCGCCGCCGTCTTGCTGTCTTCCTCAAGAACTTTGAGGCTTGATGGAGACTCCGAGAAGTTCACCCCGATCACGTTCGGGCTCCAGTAGTTCTTGATCAGATCATGCACCCCGGCGGTGTGGCCTGTCCGATCCACGGCGAGCCACTCCGGCGCCACCCCGGACCGATATGCGATGTCCCGCACCTGCTCGAAAATCTTGATCGTGTCCCCCGCCTCCAGCTCAAACAGGCCGGTGCAGCAGAGCCCCCATCGGGGGATCGGGCGCCCGCTCTTGTCCAGGAAAAGGACCTCCTCCCCCTTTGGCTTTTCAAGGGTGGGCGGCCGACGCATCCCCCGGGCCAGCCCCAGCTCCCCGAGGGCAAAGATGGGTTTGTCGCCGCCTTCCAGCGCCAGATCCGCCCCGCCAACGCGCCGGGGAGGCGTGTGCCATAGGAATGTCCCCCGGGCCGCCGCGACCGCCGCAGGGGTGATCACCGTGAAAAGGGCGCCCTGCCTGGGGAACATGCCCCGGCCGAACGTGAAGTAGTTCGCCGAGGTTCGCCCCCCGCTGCTCTGCTCCAGCCGGGCCAGTCCCGCGCGGGTCTGCAACCCGGGGAACACCGTCCGGCCCTCCGTGATGTTCTCGCACCTCTCGCCGTCGAGCCGGACCACCAGCCAGCCCTTCTTACTGATCCACTGCTCCTCCTTGTCGGGGTCCACCGCCGCGTGACCCTTCTCGGGCTCCGCCCGGATACCGCAAGGCCCCGCTGGATCCTTCGGGTTGTAGGCCGACGCGATCTTCAGCCCCTCCTTGTGATCCTCGTCCGTGTTCGCCAACAGGTTGTCCAGGTCAGACCAGACCCCCGGCGGCATGTGCTCCACCTCGTCAAGTAGCACCCGCAGGCGGGACAGCGGGCCAAAATCCGGATGATTGGACGCCCGAGGAAACCGCTTGGCTCCCTGCAACCGGCCCGAGGGTCGGCGCCCGAGCGGGAACACCACGCCCTTGATGGACGACCGGCGGTTCCGCTTGTCCAGGCCGATCATCAGGTCCCCGATCATTCCCGGGAGCTTGATCGCGGCATTCTGGTGCAGGTTCA
>Ga0307379_10006473_pt1 | contig 16079 bp, 16 predicted proteins | sample UN2MG_FD_202237 | JGI IMG/M metagenome (GOLD analysis project Ga0307379, IMG submission 202237) | Soil microbial communities from Risofladan, Vaasa, Finland - UN-2 | ecosystem: Environmental > Terrestrial > Soil > Coastal area > Acid sulfate soil | place: Finland: Risofladan, Vaasa | collected... | reverse complement strand
TCGAAAGCTCTACCGCCTGGGCTTTCATATCAAGCATCCGGTTGATGACCCGGCGTCTCGCAAGGTATTGCTACGTCAACTGAACTTTTGAGTCGGGCTCTAAGGTATTGATTTGCCCATTCGATGTAGATCGCGGGGTATTTTTATTGCCAGAATTAATCCGGCTCAATGTTCGGCGACCCAAGTCTCGTTAATGAGCCCAAGTCTTGTTGATGATAATGTGACTCAGATCGATTGAAACAATGACCGGACTTCCGGATCACGCGCGACGAAAACTACGTTTAGAGTGAGTATCGCTTCGGGCATCTCGGCATCACCCGGCGCGGTCCAGCCCTAATTGCTTCGCCGCCTCCTCACCCAGCCGATCCGAAGCGGTTTCGATCATCGCCTCCATCCGCGACATCACTTCGGCCCTCGGCAACCCCGGCGGCAGGGTTTCTAGAAACTCCAGAACCGCGGTGCCAGGGCGCTTGAGAATGCCTTTCTTGGGCCAGAACCAGCCAACATTGGTTGCTGCCAGCACCATCGGCAAGCCAAAGCTCTCATAGGCCATCGCGGCGCCACGCCGATAGGGCATGACCACGCCCGGGGGCACCCGGGTTCCCTGCGGGTAGATCACGATCTGGCCGCCGCCGCGATGCTTGCCCTGCAGCCGGCGCAGCATGGTCTTGCCCTCGCCACGTTTCTCGCGCGCAATCCAGATACTGCCCGATCGCAGCGCGTAAAGCCCGAATACCGGCGCCCAAAGCAGCTCGCGTTTCATCACGAAATGCGCCTCCGGCAGCACTGCTTGCAGCATCAGGACGTCAAGCAGCGATTGGTGTTTCGATGCGACCACCACTGCCCCCGAGGGCACCGGCCCACGCGTCTCGACCCGCAACCCACACAAGCACCATGACAATGCAAAGACGCCGCGCGCATAGAGCTTGGCCCAGCTGCGCGTCCAGGCCCGCGACCACAGCACCACCGGCGCGCCCAGGATGCCCATCACTGCAATCAGCAGGTAGACCAAAAACACCAGCATCGCCGAGCGCAGCCACTGCATCGAGACCCTCTCAGTCTATTTTCGTGCCGATGACATCGGCTCAGACGCTCTATTCCCTGGTTTTTATGCAACTTCCAAGGCGCAAAATGAACCCAAATGACCCTAGATCGCACTCATTACATCTGCCGCAGCATGAGCCGGATTGAATGGCTTGCCGTCGCCCAGGCGATCAGTGCCGCCACCGCCGGAACCGCGAACAGCAATATTGCCAGTCCCGCCGGGCTTGGCGCCAATGCCGGGGCCAACGCCGTTCCGGGCGCGAGTTCCGGCAGGAACGCGACGGAGGCGATGCCGAGTGCGGACCCGGCCAGGCCGCCGAGCGCTGCGCGCGCCGTCAGGCGGCGGACGAAGGCGTTTTCGATGAATTTGTCCTCGCCGCCGACCAACCGGATCACCTGAACCACCTCGGCATTCCCGGCCAGCGTCGAGCGCGCCGCCAGCGCGACCATCCCGGCGGCGGCGAGCGCGATCAGCGCCGACGCGAACCAGGCCAACCGCCTTAGCGCCGCCGCCGCCCGGGTCAGTGGCTGGCGCAAAAGCGCGTGATTGTCATAAACCGCGCCCGGCGCTGTTGCGTCAAGCCGTGCCTGCAGGACGGCGCGATCAGGTTCCTGCCCTTCGATACGGACCTCAATCAGCCGCGGCACCGGCAGGTCGTCGAGCCAGTCTCCCGCGCCGAGCCAGGGCTCCAGCAGCCTCAAATGTTCGGCATCCGACAGCAAACGCACCTCCGATATCCCCGGCGCCGTAGCCAAAACTGTCAGCGCCGCCGTCACGCGAGCCTCCATCTCGTCATGCGGCACCGAGATGCGCACCGTCGCAACCCCGGTCAGTTCCGAGCGCCAGTTTTCGGCCAGCCGATCGGCGGCAATCCCGGCCGACAGCGTCAGCACGGCAAGAAAACTCATCGCAAGGGCTGTCAGTGCGGTCAGTGCAGCGGCCCAGCCAGAACTCGGCACGATCGGTGAATCGTTCCCCCAACCGATGATGGACCAACTTCGCGGCAGGCGAGATTTTCGCGGTCCATTCACAACGCCACCCCCTGCGCCAGACGCCCATCGATCAGGCGCAGCGTCCGCGCGGTCACCAGCGTTTTGGCCGAGCGAATCAACCCAAGATCATGGGTTGCGACGACGATGGTCGTGCCCAGACTGTTCAGCTCGACCAGCAGACGCAGGATGCGCGCACCCATCTCCGGGTCGACGTTGCCGGTCGGCTCATCCGCCAACACCAGGTCCGGCCCATTGATAACCGCGCGCGCGATGGCGGCGCGTTGCTTCTCGCCAGCTGACAGCTCGGGCGGATGGGCGCTGCCGCGTTTGCTCAACCCGACCCATTTGATCAACTCATCGATATCACTGGCATGAGCGGCGACATCCCTTCCCGCCACCCGCAATGGCAGAGCGACGTTCTCGCGCAAGCTTAAATGATCGAGCAGGCGAAAGTCCTGGAACACGACGCCAATGCGCCGACGCATCCGGGTCAGCCGCGCGGCGTCCAGTCCGGCCGGATCGTCACCGAACATCAACAGCCGACCAGAAACTGGCCGCCGCTCCAGATACAGCAGTTTCAGCAATGTCGTCTTGCCCGCGCCAGACGGCCCGGTCAAGAAATGGAAAGATCCCGGCGCTATACGGACCGTCAGGTCACTCAGCGTCAGACGATCTTCATAGCCGTAGCTGACCTGTTCGAGTGAAATCACTGCCCTAACCGTTGTCGTTTTGCGCCCGAACCAACATATATGCCGCGATTTGGCAACAGTGCCGGGCTTCTGATCGCTTGGAGTATTGCCAATAGCAGTTTATACAGGAACATAGAGTATGGCTCCAAGGGTTTGGAGGGAAAACATGATCGAGATTGTCTGCCCGTCCTGTCAAGCGCGATATCAGCTCCCCGAGGGCTCGATCGGGCCAGAGGGCCGGAAGGTTAGCTGCTCCAGTTGCTCGCATAAATGGCGGGCTTATCCTGAAGGCGAGGCTTCATCAGAAGCGCCGCCCATAGACGTATCCGTCACAGATGTACCCGCAGCGGAACATGAAGAACCCGTATCAGACGGTCCCGTTGTTGACGAGCGCGTAGTCGACGAACCTGTAACAGACGAACCCGTGGCGGAGTACGAAGAACCCGTAGGTGGCGAGCCTGTAGCGCGGCCCGAAGAATTCGTAGCAGAAATCGCAGCCGCGGCAATCGAATCCACGCCCGAGAGTGCGGATTTCGGCATCGACACCACGGCGCCCAGCACAATGCCACCACCGGCAACCGGCGACCGTGACGAACAGATGGCGGCGATTCGCCAAATGCTGTCAGATCTCAAGGAGGGCGCTGACGCTGCCCCCGAGATGGTGGAGGAGGAACGCCCGGCCCCGGCCACCTCGTCAGCGCCGGCGCGCAGACGTGCCGGGGATGAGGACGAGGGACGCGATCAGTTGAAGTCCCGGATCGACGACCTTTCCAAAACGGCAAAAGCAGTCAAGGGCCAGCCGGAACAAAGCGGCTACGACGCCGCCAAATTGCGCCGCATGCACGAGAAACGAGCCAAAAAGCTCCAGCGCGCGAAAGAGCGGCGCAACAAATCTGGTGCGTTCATAACTGGGTTCACGCTTGTCTCGGTGGTAACGGCGACAATGGTCGGGCTCTATGTTCTGCGCCCGCAGATTGTCGAAGCGATGCCAAAGATGGCGCCGGCGCTCAACGAGTATGTTGTGACGATCGACCGCTATCGGGTCGAGATGAACGAGTTCACCATCGAGTGGCGGGCATGGTTGACCGAGCGCATCGGCAAGCTCACCGGCAAGAAAGAGGAATAGAGAATCGAACGAACCGGCGCCCACTGACGACGCGCCAAAGCCGCCGGACCGGCATGGTTTGCATTCTTTGTATGGGATTGTTCAATCGTATTGAGTGATGACAATGCGCCGGGAACTGTCACCGGTTCGCGCTGTTTCCGGATCGCCAAATGAAGACCTTCCGTCGGAAATTTCCCTAGAATTGGTCCATCAGCCGGTCGAGATAATCCAGCTCGATCCTTGGTCGGCTTGGTTGCGCGGCGCGGCGGCGCAATTCCTCCAGAACTTGCCGGGCGCGGTCCAGCACCGAGCGGTCGGGAACATGAGTGTCACGGCCATCGATGGCGCCAAAGGCTCCGGCCGGGCGGTCGAAGGGATCGTGCTCCAGATCGCGGGCCTCGCCGTCGCGGCGGCCACGGCCTCGGTTTGCAGTGTCGCCCTGGCCGTTTCTCAATGCCTCGGCCAATTCCTGCGCACCCTGATTGAGACGGTCGAGCGCTTCCATCTGGTCCTCGACCGCTTCCCCTGGCGCTTGGTTGCGCAGGTCGTCCCGGGCCTCACCCATTTCGCGCGCGGCATCTTCCAGCGCCTGTCTGATCGCCTCATTGGCACCGCCGGGACCGCCGCCCGGCAGTTGCCGTGCCAGTTCCTCGAGCGCCCGACGTAACCCTTCCTGCTCGCCGGCGAGACCGCCTGGGTTGCCCGGTTCACCCGGATTCGAGCCATTGCCAGGCTCACCACCGTTAGGGTCGCTACCCGGTTGGCGCTCGCCGTTGCGACCATTCGGTTCGCCACGAGCGCCGCGCTCGCCGTTGCGGCGTTGCTTGCGCAACTCGTCGAAGGTCCGGTCGGCGAGGTCGCGCTGGCGCTGGATCATCTCCTGCAGCGCCTCCAGCGAACGTTGGCCGCCGCCATGCTGCTGCTGTTGCTGACGCCCGGCCTGAAGTTGCTCGAGCATCCGGCTCAGTTCCGATAACATGTCGCGGGCCTGATCACGCAAGCCGGATTCGGCCCGGCGCTGCAATTCCTCCAGCATTTCCTCCAAGTCCTGCTGGCTCATCATCTGTTGATCGCCCGGGTCCCCCTGATCTCCGGGTTCCAGCCCTCGCTCCAGCGCCTGGCGGATCATCTCCTCAATGTACTCCTGCATCGCCGCGCGCAACTCATCCATTGCCTGACGGATATCCTCGTCGGTGCCGGCCTCCAAAGCCCGGCGCAACGCATCTTCGGCCGAGCGCAGTCGCTCCAATGCCGAGGAAAGATCGCCATCTTCCAGCGACAATGCCGCCAGCCACAGAAACTCGACCACCTCCGGCGCTACCTTGGAAACCTGATCGACGACCACTCCGTCCGCCAGCCGCCGGATCGCCGTGCGGACCCCCATATAGGCCCCAGCGTTGTCTTCGAATATATCCTCTGGCCGCCGGGTGGTCGCTTGCAGAACATCCAGAACCCGAATGCCCTGTTCAAACTCCAACGCCAGATCGCGGCGTTGCTCAACCAGTGCCTTGGCCAGCTGATGGGTGAAGCGCCGCCCCGGCAAGCGCAGCATCACCGGTCCGGCGGTGGCGCGCTGTCCGGCCCCGTCTTCGGCGAACAGTGTCAGCTCGACCCAAGCCCCGGCCCAGGGATGATCACCCAGGTCATGGATAGCGCTGTCTGCGACCTCGAGCGCCCGCCCGGTGATCGGCATCGGCAGGGCGAAGCTGATCGGGTCCAGATCCAGGCCACGGCCGGGCACGATGCCGCCCATCGGCACAATTTCGGCCCAGGCGGTGTCGATGCCGAAATCGTCGCGGGCCAGGAACGTCACCTCCAGCGCCCCGGCCAAGGTGGCGCTGGGCGGATCGGTCAGTGAAATCTCGGGAGGCGCGTCTGGAACAACCGCGATGTCCCAACCGGCCAGCACCACCTCATCGTCGGTAATCTCGACTCGGCCCGAACTGTCCAGAACACCGCGCGCCTCGGCCAGTGCGCCACCGAAATTGGTGAAGCCATCGAATCCGGCCAAGCCCGGCGCAGTCAATCCCGGCGCGCCGTTCAGATCGCTGGCCCGGATGATCAGCTCGGATCCCTGCGGCACGCTGATTTCCATGCCCGCCTGCGCCAATCTGTTCAGATAGACCGTGCCTTGCCCGGTATAGGCGGGTGGGATCGCCCAGCCCTCGACCAACGCCACCCGCGCCGCAGCCTGCGCGGCGCCGGGTGCTTGCGGCGCCTGTACGAACAGGGTCTCCAACCGTTCGAACCAAGTGTCTCCAGCGCCGATCAAACCCACGATCAGCAGCACCGGGGCGAACAACCGCAATGCCCAGCGGTCGAACCGGGCCAGACGCAGGTCGGGTGCCGTGGCGCGCAGCCGCGCCGCAGCCCGTTCGGCCCGGCGTTGATGCTCGACCCAGATCTGCATCGACATGTCGTCGGCACGACCTGCCGAAAGGTTATCGCTCAGAGTGGCAATCGGATGCGCCGGATCACTGGCATCGAGCCGGCGCGCTGCCGCCGTCCGGCTCGGCATCCGGAACCGCCAGGCGCCCCAAATCACGGCTACCGCGATCAGCCCAACGACCACCATCCCCACAAGTCGATGGGCCGAGGCGTCAAGCGCCGCGAAACCACCCAGCAGTGCCGCCGCCAATGCGAAGCAGATGATCGAGAATGCTGGCCACAGCGCCCGCGCCAAACCCTCAGCTAACAACGCCAAGCGACTCAGCCGAAGCGCCCGAAGGGTCGACTTGCTCAGCGCGCGCCGTTGTCCCGAAAAGCTGAAACTCGCCATGCCTCGTCCAGTATTTGCGCAACCGCCGAGGCAGTCAATGCCCCTGCGGCCGGTCCAACCATCCTGGCAGTGTATCACGTGCCAGCATTTCTGCATATGTGGGGCGCTTGCGGATGACGGCAAACTGATCGCCGTTGACCAGAACCTCCGGAATCAGCGGCCGGGTGTTGTATTCCGACGACATCACCGCGCCGTAAGCCCCAGCCGAGCGGAATGCCAGAAGGTCGCCCGCCGCCATATGCGACAGTTCACGGCCCCGGGCGAAGGTATCGCCAGTCTCGCAAACCGGGCCGACTACGTCGATTGGGCCGACAGGGGTGTCCGGCCCCGGCTCAACCACCGGCACGATATCGTGCCAGGCATCGTACATCGCCGGGCGAATCAGGTCGTTCATGGCGGCGTCGATGATCAGGAAATCGCGGCCCTCGCCGTGCTTGCGGTAGATCACGCTGGCGACCAGCAGCCCGGCATTACCGACAATCAGCCGCCCCGGCTCGATCGCGATCTCGCAGCCCAGATGCCCCACGGTCCGCTTGATCAGCGCGCCATAGTCGAACGGCAGCGGCGGCGCCTCGTTCGAGCGCTGGTAGGGGATCCCCAGGCCGCCGCCCAGATCCAGCCGCCGGATATCATGCCCGTCGGCACGCAGTGCAACAGTCAGTTCGGCGACCTTGATGAAGGCTTCTGCATAGGGCGCCAGGTCGGTCAGCTGCGAGCCGATATGCACATCGATACCAACGATTTCGATGCCGATCAGCGCGGCGGCACGGGCATAGACCTCGCGGGCCCGCAGGATCGGCACGCCAAATTTGTTCTCGGCCTTGCCGGTGGCGATCTTCGCATGGGTTTTGGCATCGACATCCGGGTTCACCCGGATGGTGACTTGCGCGACTTTTCCCATCGTGCAGGCGACGGTATTCAACACCTCCAGCTCCGGTTCGCTCTCGACGTTAAACTGGCGGATGCCGACATCGAGCCCATAGCGAATCTCGTCTGCAGTCTTGCCGATGCCGGAGAATACAATCCGCTCCGGCGGCACACCCGCCGCCAGCGCCTTGGCCATCTCACCACCGGAAACCACGTCAGCGCCAGCGCCGAGACGGGCCAGTGTCGCGATCACCGCCTGGTTCGAGTTTGCCTTCAGCGCATAGGCGATCAGGTGATCGGTGCCGGTCAGCGCTTCGTCGAACACCCGGTAGTGGCGCTCCATGGTGGCAGTCGAATACACATAGAACGGCGTACCCACCGCCTCGACGATGCGCTCGAGCGGGACTTCCTCGGCGTGGAGGCGGCCCCCGATGTAGTTGAAATGGTCCATGGGTGCGAGGCGGCCTCAGTAACCGCTTTCCTTTTTCTTCTGGTCTTCTTTCGATCCGGGCTGGATCGGCTCACCCTTGATACCACAGGCCGAAAGCCCAAGTGCAGCGGCCAGAAGCGCCATCATGGCAATACGTGCGATTGTCATCCCAGTTTCTCCTGCCAGCGCTTGACCTGCTCGCGGACCCGCACCGGCGACGTGCCGCCATAGCTTGTGCGGCTGGCCGACGACGCTTCGACGCTCAGCACATCATAGACCGCCGCCGTAAGTCTAGGCTCAATCGCCTGCATCTGGTCCAGTGGCAGCGTGCCCAGATCGCAGCCAGCGGCCTCGGCCACGCTGACGATCCGGCCGGTGACGTGATGGGCGTCGCGAAACGGCATGCCCAGCACACGCACCAGCCAGTCGGCCAGATCGGTGGCCGTCGAATGACCGCTGCCAGCCGCTTCGCGCAGCCGCTCGACGTTGGGTGCCATGTCGCGGGCCATGCCCTCCATCGCCGCCAATGCCAGCGCCAGCGAATCGGCAGCGTCGAACAGAGGTTCCTTGTCTTCCTGCATGTCCTTGGAAAAGGCCATCGGCAGGCCTTTCATCACGATGACCAGCGCCACCAGCGCCCCGGTGATGCGCCCGACCTTGGCCCGGATCAGCTCGGCTGCATCCGGATTGCGCTTCTGCGGCATGATCGACGAGCCGGTGGTGAACTTGTCGCTGAGCTTGACGAACTGGAACTGCGCCGACGACCAGATCACCAGCTCCTCGGCAAAGCGGCTGAGGTGCCCAGCGCAGATCGTCGCCGCCGCAAGGTATTCCAGCACAAAATCCCGGTCGCTGACGGCATCCAGCGAATTTGCCGCAGGCCGGTCGAAGCCCAAAGCGGCCGCAGTCGTGTCGCGGTCGATCGGAAACGAGGTTCCAGCCAGCGCCGCCGCCCCCAATGGGCTTTCGTTCAACCGTGCCCGCGCATCGGCAAAGCGGCCGCGGTCGCGGTTGAACATCTCGACATAGGCCAGCATGTGGTGGCCCCAGGTTACCGGCTGGGCGGTTTGCAGGTGGGTGAAGCCGGGCATGACAATCGCCGCCCCGGCATCGGCCTGCGCCACCAGCGCCCGCATCAGGGCGGCCAGCATGGCGTCGGTTTGATCGATGGTCTTGCGGACCCACAGCTTGCAGTCGGTCGCCACCTGATCGTTGCGCGAGCGCGCGGTGTGCAGCCGCCCAGCCGGCTCGCCGATGATCTCGCGCAGCCGCGCCTCGACATTCATGTGGATGTCTTCCAGCGCCGTCGAGAAGTTGAATTCGCCGCGTTCGATTTCGGCCTCGATCCGCACCAGACCGGTATCGATGATCGCCTGATCTTCCTCGGTAATGATATCCTGGGCCGCCAGCATCGCCGCGTGGGCGCGGCTTCCAGCGATGTCCTCGGCGGCGAACCGCCGGTCAAAGCCAATCGAGGCATTGATCTCGGCCATGATCGCGTCCGGCCCGGCGGCGAATCGCCCTCCCCACATTGTGTTCGCGGTATTATCCACCGGGGGCTGTTTCGGCGCGCCATAATTGCTATGTTCAGCCATGAACTCGTTCCCGTCAGCCTGGTGGAGACCCCCGATGAGCCGCTCACCCTTCAGCCTTGCGCTTGCGGCCATCCTATACGGCGCAATCTTTCTGACTGCAAACGCCGTTAACGCCGCCGACCTGAGCGCGGCGGATCGCGCTTCGCTCAAGGAAATGCGCAGCGGCGACATGTTGAAGCTGGTGGTCCACGCCAAGCCGAGGGACCGTATCGCCGAGACTTTTCGAGATCTCTACGGCAACCCGATCACCCTGGCCGACTATTCCGGCAAGGTAGTTCTGTTGAATATCTGGGCAACATGGTGCCCGCCGTGCCGAGCCGAGATGCCGGCAATCGACCAGCTGGCCGGGGCGATGGCGGGCAAGGACTTCGCGGTGATCCCGCTGTCGACCGACCGTGGCGGGGTTGAGAAGGTGGCGGAGTTCTTCAAGGATATCCGGGTAGAAAACCTCAAGGTGATGCACGACCGTACCAACAACGTTGCCCGTCAGGCCGGCGCGCTCGGCCTGCCGGTGACGCTGATCCTCGACCGCGAGGGCCGCGAGATCGCGCGCCTGCTCGGCGCCGCCAATTGGAACAGCCCCGACGCGAGGGCGATCCTGCGCAGAGTCATAGAGATGACCGGTGGGGATGGCGGGGTGATCCGCGCGTGAGCCCACTGCCTGGCGCCGCGCAGCGGGTGCAGGACGCGCTGGCGGCGCTTGGCTCCCCGGCTCGGGTCCGCGAGATGCCGGCCACCACCCGCACCGCCGCCGATGCCGCCGTCGCTTGTGGCTGCGACCAGGGCGCCATCGTCAAATCGCTGATCTTCCGCGGTGCCGCCAGTGGGCAGGGCATTCTGGTGCTGACCTCAGGCACCAACCGGGTCCACGAGGCGCGCCTCGGCCGCCAGCTCGGCGACCCGCTGGCGCGCGCCGACGCCGATTTCGTCCGGGCCCCGCCACCGGCTATGCCATCGGCGGTGTGCCGCCCTAGGGTCATGCAACCGAGTTGCGGGTGGTTATGGACCGCGATCTGCACGGTTTCCCGCAGATCTGGGCCGCCGCCGGTACCCCCTGCGCGGTATTCCCGACGACGCCGGAGGAACTGGCGCGGTTGACCGGCGCGGAGGTGCTGGCGGTTAGCTAACCCTCAACGCCCCCGGATCATCCGCCACAGCACCCCGTCCCGCACTATGAACTGGTGGTGTAACGCCGCGAAGGTATGCCCCAGCAGGATCACCGCCAGCCCGAAGGCGGCCCAAGTGTGGATTGATTTGAACACACCCTCCAGCGCCGCCGATCCCGGCTGGAACGGGTCGGGCAGCTCGAACCAGGTGAAGACCATGTTCCTCAACCCATAGCTGTCCTGCAGCTCCGAGGCCGAGGCCATCAGCCAGCCGGTGATCGGCAGCAGCACCATCAGCACATACAGCGCCAGATGGGCACCGCGCGCCACTGCCCTGTCCAGCTGGCTCATGCTGCCCGGCATCTCTGGCGGACTGTGACCCACTCGCCAGGCGATCCGCACCAGTGCCAGGGTGAAGATCACGAAACCCCAGCTTTTGTGGGTCTGGTACAGGTTGAATTTCAGGTAGACATCGCTGACCAGCTCGACCATGCGAAAGCCAAGGCTTAGCTGGAACAGGATCAATCCGGCCATGATCCAGTGCAGCAAACGCGCCGGCCAGCCCCAGGTTGTCGCGGTATTGCCGGTGCTCATCTTAGGCTCCGATCACTGTGCCGGATGCGCGGTCAGCTCGAACCGCACCGCGACCTGCGCTCCGATTTTGACGAACAGCGCCGAGGGGCCAACGCCCAGCAGATAATCGGTCCGGTCCAGCCGCAGATTTCCCGATGCATGGGCGTCGTCGGCACCGATATCGAGCGTGATCGTGCTCTCGATCGGCCGGGTTCGGCCCCGGATCGTCAGCTCGCCGACCGCATGATAGCTGTCACCGCCCTCCGGTGTCAGTTGCGTCAGCCGGTAGATCACCAGCGGATGGCTGGCGGAATCGAACCACTCGGCCGAAGTGGCAAAGGCGCTGGCCAGGGTATCTTTCAGATCGATGCTGGCGCTCTTGATCCTGAATTCCAGCGTTGCATCGCCCGGCGCGTCACGGTCGAACACGCCGCTGCCGGTGAAAACGGTGAAGCTTCCCTCGGCCAGCTGGTTGTTGCGCTCATAGTCGAACAAGATACGCGACTGCTCCGGCGCAACGGTCCATTTCATCGCCGCAGCCGCGCCGGGCGCAACACTCATCGCTAAGGCCAGAAGGCCCGCGACGACGCCGATCAATGCCTGCCGCGAACTCGCGCGCATGGGACTTATGCTTCCTGTATTCGACTCAACCGAATCTGCATCACAGAAGCGCCCGCAATCGTCCACACGAATGGCCGAACACCCGCGCCTGGTTAGCGAGTGGGTACCGGCGGGTCGCTGCGGTAGTCGTAGAATCCGCGATCGGTCTTGCGGCCCAGCCAACCGGCCTCAACATATTTCACCAGCAGCGGGCAGGGCCGGTATTTGGTATCCGCCAGCCCCTCGTGCAGCACGTTCATGATCGCAAGACACACATCCAGCCCGATGAAATCCGCCAGTGCCAGCGGCCCCATCGGGTGGCGGGTGCCCAGCTTCATCGCTGTGTCGATGCCTTCGACCGAGCCGACGCCCTCGTACAGCGTATAGATCGCCTCGTTGATCATCGGCAGCAGGATGCGGTTGACGATAAAGGCGGGGAAGTCCTCGGAATTGGTCGCGGTCTTGCCCAGATCGGCGACCACCGCCTTCATCGCCTGGAAAGTCTCGTCGCCCGTCGCGATGCCGCGAATCAGCTCGACCAGTTCCATCACCGGAACCGGGTTCATGAAGTGGAAACCCATGAAACGCTCGGGCCGGTCGGTGGCGCTGGCCAGCCGGGTGATCGAGATCGACGAGGTGTTCGAGGTCAGGATGGTCTGCTTGCCCAGATGCGGGCGAAGTTCGGCGAAAATCTTGTGCTTGACCGCCTCGTTCTCGGTGGCGGCCTCGATGATCAGGTCCAGCGGCCCCAGATCGGTCAGCTTCAGCGTCGGCGTGATCAGGGCCATCGCCGTGTCGCGCTTTTCCGCCGTTAGTTGCTGCTTTTCGATCATTCGGCCAAAGCCCCAGGCGATCTTCGCCATCGCCTTGTCAAGCTGCTCCTGGCTGATGTCGGTCAGCGTGACGTCGTAGCCCGCCTGCGCGAAAACCTGAGCGATCCCCGCGCCCATCTGACCAGCGCCGACCACGCCTACCGTTCGGATCTGCATGCCTTGGTATCCCCTAATACTCATCCACCCCGCGCACTCTTATGGTGCGCTGCAACAATCGAGTATGACGGAGGTGTGACGTAATGCAAGCGGAAGGCGTGAAAAATCTGGGTAATTTTATTGCGGCACATACGGACTGAGTAAGCGTGGCGAATTTTGGTGCACTACGATACGTTCGGTTCCGAGCTGATATTGAGAGCCAGATATTCAAGGAGCGGACAATGCCGACGAATGGACAATCGCAAAGCCTGGCAGTCCTGATCGATGCCGACAACACCAGCGCCCGCTATGCCCACGCCATCTTCGAGGAGATCGCCAAGCTGGGCGAGGCCAATGTACGGCGCATCTACGGCGATTTCGCCGGCACTCGCCTGGCTGGGTGGGACAAGGCGATTCAGTCGCTTGCGATATTGCAGCATCAGCAGCGCAACAACACCACCGGCAAGAACGCCGCCGATATCGCGTTGGTGATCGACGCGATGGACCTGATGCACAAGGGCAAGCTGGACGGCTTTTGCCTGATCAGTTCCGACAGCGATTTCACTCGGCTGGCCCAGCGCCTGCGCGAGGACGGGCTGGTGGTCTATGGCTTTGGCGAGCGCAAGACGCCGGAGGCCTTCCGCAGCGCCTGCAACCGGTTCATTTATGTCGATAATCTTAGCGAAGTCGAGGCGGAGCAGGCGAGCGGAACAACGGCTACAGCGCCACCGCCGCCATCAACAAAGGTATCACCCGCAAAGGCAGTGAATATCATCGCCAAGGCGATCGAGGAATCGGAAGATGACGACGGTTGGTCGCATCTTGGCGGCATCGGCAGCCGGATACTTGGCATCGCGCCGGATTTTGATCCACGTACCTATGGCTGCCCCAACCTGAGCACGCTGGTAACAAAGTCCGGCGGGTTTGAGCTACGCAAGGGTCCGGGCAATGCAGTGCATATTCGTCGCAAGACTTCAGGTAGCAAAGCACCGGAGACATCCAAGGGCCAGAAGGCCAAATGAAAACGGCCCGCGCCGGGGCGCGGGCCGTTTAAATTTGTCAGTCGTGCGCAGCCTTCAGTCCAGCGCCTTCTCCAGCTCCGGCAGGGCCACGAACAGATCCGCCACCAGCCCGTAATCGGCGACCTGGAAGATCGGGGCCTCTTCGTCCTTGTTGATGGCGACGATGACTTTCGAGTCCTTCATGCCGGCCAGATGCTGGATGGCGCCCGAGATGCCGACCGCGATGTACAGATCCGGGGCCACCACCTTGCCGGTCTGGCCAACCTGCCAGTCGTTCGGGGCATAGCCGCTGTCGACCGCCGCACGCGAGGCGCCGGTGGCGGCGCCCAACTTGTCGGCAACCGCCTCGATCAGGGCGAAGTTTTCCTTCGAGGCCATGCCGCGGCCGCCGGAGATCACGATCCGGGCCGAGGTCAGCTCCGGCCGTTCCGAACCGGCACCGGAATCCGCTATCCAGGACGACAGGCCGGGATCGCCGGCCGCCGCACCGGTCTCGACCACGCACGGGGCCTGCTCGGCCGTCACGTCCAGGCTGGCGTAGCGTACCGTGATTACCTTCTTGGCGTCGGTCGACTTGACCGTCTGGATCGCGTTACCGGCATAGATCGGGCGCACAAACGTATCCGCATCGATCACCTCGGAGATGTCCGAGATCACCATCGCGTCCAGCAATGCGGCCACCCGGGGCAGGGTGTTCTTGCCCGAGGTGGTGGCCGGGGCCAGCAGGTGCGTATAGCCGTCCGCCATCGACACCATCAGCGCCGCCAGCGGCTCGGCCAGACGGTGGCCATAGGCCTCGCCCTCGACATGGATGACCTTGGCGACGCCGTCGAGCGTCGCTGCCTCGGCTGCAACCGCGGCGCAGCCTTGGCCTGCGACCAGCACATGGATATCACCGCCGATTTGCTTGGCGGCGGTGACGGTTTTCGACGTGGCCTCGTTCAACGCGGCGTTGTCATGCTTGGCTAGCAGAAGAATTGCCATCTCAGATCACCCCCGCTTCGTTCTTCAGTTTATCGACCAGCTCGGCGACCGAGGCGACCCGGACCCCGGCCTTGCGGGTCGCCGGCTCGGTGACCGAGACCACCGTCAGGCGCGGCGTGACATCGACGCCGTAATCGCCCGGCGTCTTGATATCCATCTGCTTTTTCTTCGCCTTCATGATGTTCGGCAGGCTGGCGTAGCGCGGCGTGTTCAGGCGCAGATCGACAGTCAGGATCGCTGGCATCTTGACCTTGATTGACTGCAGGCCGCCATCGACCTCGCGGGTCACGGTCGCCTCGCCATCGGCGATCTCCAGCTTCGAGATGAAGGTGCCCTGAGCCCAGCCGGTTAGCGCCGCCAGCATCTGGCCGGTGGCGTTCATGTCATTGTCGATGGCCTGCTTGCCGCAGATCACCAGCCCCGGCTGCTCCTCGTCGATCACCGCCTTCAGTAGCTTGGCAACCGCCAGCGGCTCGATGTCGGTATCCACGGTCTCGGCGGCCTCGATCAGGATCGCCCGGTCGGCGCCCATGGCGAGCGCGGTGCGCAAAGTCTCCTGCGCCTGTTTGACGCCAATCGATACAGCGATGATTTCCTCGACCTGGCCCGCTTCGCGCAGCCGGATCGCCGCCTCGACCGCGATCTCGTCGAACGGGTTCATCGACATTTTCACATTGGCGAGATCGACCCCGGTGTTGTCCGCCTTGACGCGAACTTTCACGTTATAGTCGATGACCCGCTTGACCGGCACCAGCACCTTCATCTCAGCGTCTCTCCTCGGTTGGCGGCGATCACCCCGGCAAAACGGGGCGACACCTCGCGCAGGCTTGTTCTCCGAGCAGACTGATAGCTGTTCTGACGGCAAAGCCTATGAAAAAAACGACGGGGTATTCCAGGGAAACGCCAAAATCCCCATGCGCGGCCCCGATTAGGCGGGTGGAGGACCAGGGTCAAGCGGGCGGGGTGTCGCGGGGCATGTGTCCAGATTACTGATGGCGCATCATCTCGATTGCGTCGGATATCTTGCCCTGCCATATGGGATCGGTCTCGGCGAAGAAGGCGCGCTCCAGCTTTGCTGTGAGTTCCGGGCTACGATACCAGGATTGCATCGTGGCCCGATGCCTTGCGCTCGCCGTCTCCCAGAAGGCGTTGACCAAGTTGCCGTCCATGTTGAGACCACCTATCAGGTAGAAATCGAAAATCACTGCGCGCGCCAAGGATAAATCGTCGGCTCGGTAGAGATGATCGAGAAATGGGCCCAACTCAACGTTCGCGTTGCTTGCCATGCACAAGAGAACATCGAGACCGACGCCATCGTGGAAAA
>Ga0307379_10006472_pt1 | contig 16080 bp, 9 predicted proteins | sample UN2MG_FD_202237 | JGI IMG/M metagenome (GOLD analysis project Ga0307379, IMG submission 202237) | Soil microbial communities from Risofladan, Vaasa, Finland - UN-2 | ecosystem: Environmental > Terrestrial > Soil > Coastal area > Acid sulfate soil | place: Finland: Risofladan, Vaasa | collected... | reverse complement strand
CCGACGACGGGCGCGGCATCCCCGTCGAGGTCGACCAGAGCATCGGCCGCTCCGCGCTGGAAGGCGTGATGACGATGCTCAAGTACGGCGGCAAGTTCGACCACAAGGCCTACAAGACGTCGGGCGGATTGCACGGGATCGGCGTGAAGGCCGTCAACTTCCTCTCCGAATGGTGCGAGGTCGAGGTCCGCCGCAACGGTCACACCTACCTGCAGGAATACGAACGCGGCAAGCCGACCGGCCCGGTCACCCGGATCGCCGCCGCCGAATCGACCGGCACCAAGACCACGTTCAAGCCGGACCACCAGGTCTTCGGCGACCTGAAGTTCGACTACAACCTGCTGCACCGCCGCTTGCAGGAGCTGGCGTTTCTCAACCGCAGGGTGAAGATCATCTTCCGCGACGAACGCAAAGGCGAAGGCGAGACGTTCCAGTACGAGGACGGCCTGATCGAGTTCGTCCGCTATCTGAACCGGGCCACCGAGCCGATCCATCCCGACGTGATCCACATGTACGAAGTCGACGAGGAATCGAGCGTCGAGGTGGAGGTCGCTTTCCAATACTCCAGCGAGTACACCGAAAACGTCCACTGCTACGTCAACAACATCAGCACCACCGTCGGCGGCACGCACCTGACCGGGTTCCGCACCGCCTTGACCCGCACGCTCAACGCCTACGGCAAACGGGCGAACATCTTCAAAGACCTCGTCCCCACCGGCGACGACCTCCGCGAAGGGCTCACCGCGATCATTTCCGTCCGCATGCCCGACCCGCAGTTCGAGTCCCAGACCAAAGTCAAGCTGAACAACCCGGAGCTGGAAGGCATCGTCAATTCCCTGGTCGGTGAGTGCCTGGCCGGCTACCTGGAAGAGAACCCGAAGGTGGCCAGGTCGATCGTGGCCAAGGCCATGTTGGCGGCGGAGGCACGCGAGGCCGCCCGCAAAGCCAAGGCCCTGCTCCGCGAACGCAAAGGCGCGCTGGCCGGCGGCGGGCTGCCCGGCAAGCTCCGCGATTGCACCAGCCGCGAGGTCGCGCGCTGCGAACTCTATCTGGTCGAGGGCGATTCGGCCGGCGGCAGCGCCGAAGGCGGGCGGATCCGCGAGTACCAGGCCATCCTGCCGCTGCGCGGAAAAATCATCAACGCCTACAAGGCCCGCGAAAGCAAGGTGCTCGCCAACGAAGAGGTCCGCAGCATGATCTCGGCCATCGGGGCGGGCATCGGCGAAGATATCGACCTGACCCGCCGGCGCTACGACAAGATCATCATCATGACCGACGCCGACGTCGACGGGTCGCACATCCGCACGCTCCTGCTGACGTTCTTCTACCGCCAGATGGCCGAGTTGATCCGCCAGGGACACGTCTACGTGGCCCAGCCGCCCCTGTTCCGCGTCCGCCGCAAGAAACGGGTCGAGTACGTGCAAACGGAGGAGGAGATGAGGGCCCAACTGCTCGAAGCCGGCTTGGCCGACGCCGTGTTCGAGCCGAGCGACGGGCGGACGATCCGCGGCGAGGAAATGGAGCGGCTCTGCCGCACTCTCTCCGCGCTGGAAGACTCGCTGCTGGCCCTGGAGCGCCGCGGCATCGGGCTGCGAGCGCACGCCGCCCGGCAGGACCCCGTCTCCGGCGAGCTGCCCGTCTATCACGTCTTCCTCGGACACCATGAACACTGGTTCACCTCGCGGAAGCGGCTCGAAGAGTTCCTCGCCCAGCGCGAGCAGCAGACGGGCGAGGAGTTGGAGTTCGAGGACGGGCCGAGCGAGTCGGGCAGCAACGGCAACGAGCGTGCAGCCCGGCGCCTGCACATCGTCGAATTCCACGAGGTCCGTTCGATCAACAGCCAGTTGGCCGAGTTGCGCGACATGGGTTTCGAGATCGACTGCTTGATCCCCGAGGAGCGCACCGGCGTGGAAGAAGCCCGTTACCATCTCCGCCGCGGCGACCTGGTCACCGACCTGGACGATCTCCGCGGTCTGCTGGCCGCCGTCCGCGCCGCCGGCGAGAAGGGCCTGCAGGTCACCCGCTTCAAAGGCCTCGGTGAAATGAACGCCGAAGAGCTTCGCCAGACCACGCTCGATCCCGAACACCGCACGCTGCTGCAAGTCACCATGGAAGACGCGGGCGCGGCCGACGAGATGTTCCGCGTCCTGATGGGCGACAAGGTCGAGCCCCGCCGCGAATTCATCGAAAAGCACGCCCTGGAGGCGAGGAATTTGGACGTGTAACGGAATTTGGACGTGTAACGCCGCGGCGGTATAATGAAACATGGAGCCGGATTCGCAAGAATTCGGACCTTTTTGCGTGAAGAAGGCGCAACGGCCGAATTCTTGCCAGTCCGGCTACTTCCGAAAAACGCAGCTTCCATCTCATCCACCACCGCGGCCCCACAACCTACGTCCCCGCCCCCACAGACCCCACCGGCCATCTCCCCTCCCCCACGTTCCACCGCTCCTTCCACCTCCACCGCCGCCGCAACGTGCACGGCCGGGTGGAGTTCAGATTGTTGGAAAGGGAGCGAGGGCGGGCTGCAGAAAGGCCCGTTTTCGGTAAAGGATGGGTGTCCCCCTGTTGCTGGATTCCGCACAAATCGCTAGAATCACGCTAACTGGTGTTCTGCTAATCGGTTGCGCTGCGTGACCGCCTGACATCTGTTGACAGGTACTGTGCGTATGTATATATTCATTCGGTCCGTCCGGATTCCCGCCCTTGTACTTCGACGGGCTTGTCATGCGAGTTGACGAGTTACTGGACACACTTGGCTACCGTGAGTCGCCGAACTTCCTGGACCGTCGGCGGCCCGGCTTGCAGACGGCTCCAGACTTCGAGCACATCTTTCGGAGGGCGGAGGGCCCCCCAGGCCGGGAAGGTGTTGGGCTTCAAGGCGTCTACACGTTGCGGCCGTTTTCCGAAACGGGGAACTCGGGTATCGTGCCGGTGGTCTACGTCTGCCGGGCTTCTTCAGAACGGCAAGCAGACGATATTCACCGATTGGTCTGGAACCAGGACGTGGTTCCGTTTCTTATCGTCCACACGCCGACGGGCCTCAAGTTGTACTCCGGTTTTCGACACGGGCGCTCGCCAAGCGGTCGTGTGGACGGCGTGTTGAAGGCTCTGACGGACTTCAATCGGGTCGCGGATCTGGTGGAAGATTTTCACGCCGGCTCGATCGACAGCGGCCACATCTGGCGAAAGCGAGGCAAGGATGTTACGCCGGAACATCGAGTTGACTGGAAGTTGTTGGGCAATCTCCGAACGCTGGATCGCTGGTTGTGCAGTACCGGCTTGAAAAAAGAGACTTCGCACGCACTGATCGGCAAATACGTCTACCTACATTATCTCCGCGACCGTAACATCTTGTCGGAGAGAAAACTGCAGCGATGGGGCGTCGAAGCGTCGTCGATCTTCGGTCGCGGCGCAACGATCGAGGGTCTGCGCCATGTGGTCGAGCGGTTGGACGACTGGCTCAACGGAAGCGTCTTCCCGCTCGACTTCGACGGCCGGCACGCGCCCAGCCCGGAGCATGTGAGTTGCGTTGCCGGGACCTTCGAAGGCGATGAAATCACCGAACTGGGCGACCGACAACTTAGCCTCGACTTTCAGGCATACGATTTTTCCTACATCCCCATCGAAACGCTCTCCGTAGTCTACGAACAGTTCCTCCACGCGCCCGACAAGCCGGAAAACCCGAGCCGTGGCCGGCAGATCGGCGCCTACTACACGCCAATCCCGGTCGTCAATCTGATGATCTCCGAGTTGGAGGCGAGGCGACCGCTCGAGAAGGGCATGCGCGTGTTCGACCCTTCCTGCGGGTCAGGTGCGTTTCTGGTGCAATGCTACCGCCGGCTGATCGAAAAGACGTTTCCGCCGGGAAGCAGCCCGAAGCCGGGCGACCTCCGCGAACTGTTGCAAGAGACCATCTTTGGAGTCGACGTCGAAGAAGATGCGTGCAACGTCACCGAGTTGAGCCTCATTTTGACTTTGCTCGATTACGTTCATCCGCCGGATCTCGAAGGAAGCGGGCAGAATCGGTTTCGACTACCGGTCCTTCGCGGAAACAACATCTTCCGGGCGAATTTCTTTGGTGACCTGTTGGCGCATCACGAACCGTTGCGGCAAAAGTTCGACTGGGTCGTCGGCAACCCACCCTGGAAGCTGCTTTCAGCTCGAACATTGCTGAAGGAGGATCGTCCGGCTTGGACATGGATGCAAAACCACGACAATAAGTCCGACCGGCCCATTGGAAACAACCAGTTGGCGCTTGCTTTTGCTTGGCACTCTGGCCAGTTTCTGAGACCGGATGGTGAAATAGCTTTGCTTCTGCCAGCAATGACGTTGTTCTCTGATAGGGCGAAACCGTTTAGGCAAGCGTTTCTCGGCGCGCTGGCAGTACACACTGTGGTGAACTTTTCGAATATGCGCCATGTTCTATTCCGTGGCAAATCTGTTGCACCGGCGGCCGCGGTATTCTTCAGTCCGCGTCCTACGGCAGACGAGGAGACTCTGTGCGACAGCTTCGTGCGCACGTATTCGCCATTCGTAGCGAATCAGGAATCCACGCTATCTATTTGCAGCCCCGGGAAGAACAACGCTTGGAGTATTGTGGTCAATGCGAGTGAAATCAGGGACATTCCGCTGGTGGTCGTAACAGATGGTGAAAGTCTGCCCTGGAAAGTGGCAATGTGGGGCTCGAACCTGGATCTTCGACTCTTGAGGAAGATCGCCCGACGATTCCCAACGTTTGAGGAAACCGAAGGCGATGAATGGATCATCGCATCTGAAGGCCCGAAATTGCGTCCGACGAGAATAGACTTTGGACCGGAGAAGAACGAATACTGTGAGGAAGTAGTCGGAAAGCGCGTCTTCAACGTAAAGAAGCTGTCCGGGACACGGAACATCTTCGTAATACCATCAGATGCATTGGAGGAGAACAAGAAACTCTTCCTGCGATTGCGGGGGGGGAAGAAGGGTCTGGCAGTGTGCCGTCCGCCACACATTCTCGTTGGTGAGAATCGACGGTTCGCAATCTTTACCAACGAATACGCGGTCGTGCCTCCCGGTCAAGTTGGTATAGCGAGTCCGACTTCCGATACGCTTTTCTTGAAGGCCCTCACGCTCTTCCTTAACTCCGAGTTCGCCTACTATCATCAATTTCTTGCGTCAACAAAGCACGGGGTTGAGCGAGATGCTGCCACGATCAGTGCTCTTCGACAAATCCCAATGCCTGTTGTCGAACTGTCACGTGTTGCTCTCCAAGACTGGTCCAGACTGCATACGCAACTCGTCCGGTCTTCACAGACTTTGCTGGACAGAGCCGATGAACTCCCGCTTTTCTCTCAAGAGGGAAACTCAACAAGCAAGCATGTCGAACTGTTAGCTCATCTGAACGAGAAAGTCAACGCGCTGTTGGGGCTGGACGCACACGAGCGGGCATTGATCCACGATCTGGTTGATGTTCGGCTGGCGCTCAATGACGGCCAGACCGGCAAACCTGCGGTTCGTGAACCCAAACCCGCCGAGTTGGAGTCATACGCTCAACGACTGAAATCGGAACTCGACGATTTCATCAGCGGGGAATTGCCCAAACGACATCAGGTCGCGGTCGTTTATGACGCTCTGTCGGGGATGATCCAGGTGGATCTGGTCAGCGATTCCGCGGCGGCTCGGAAGGTAACCGTGGTGAAGGCCGATGCCGCGGCGGCTCGTCAATTGGAGAGAACGCGGCGCCGCTTGCGCGAGCAGCGGTCGCAATGGGTCTACTTCGACCGCAATCTGCGAATCTACGAAGGGACGCGGACGTACGTGCTCAAACCCATGCAGCGATTCCACTGGACCGAAAGTCAGGCGATGATCGACGCGCGGGAAATCATCGCCGAGACCCTCGATGGGGTGGGAGTCGAGGGGTGATTGACTCCAGGTCCCATCAACCCAGCCGTCGATCCGACAATCGCGTCGACTACGACCGGCTGTTCATTTCGCGCGTTCACAGGCTCATCAAGCTCGGATACGACCGGCTGAATCCGAAGCGCTATGCCCGCGAACAGGAAACGGCCATCACGGGCGACCTGGTCGAATCGATCGAGACGGTGCTTGATCATCCGACTGAGGAATGGATGCCGTTTTTCTCCGTGTACGATGACCCGCCCGTGAATGAACCGAGACGGCCCGGCAGGCAGCGACGTAAAGGCCGCGCACGAAGGCGAGTGGACATTCGTCTGCAATCGTCCCAAGTCTCGCCGCGCACACGCTTTCGCTTCGAGTGCAAACGGCTGGGTAAAGGCAATCCCGTGAGTCGATACCTGGGAAAGAAAGGGCTGGGGTGTTTCCTGGCGCGCCATTATGCTTCCCATGATCTTCGCGCCGGCATGATTGGATACGTGCAGTCGGAGGATGAAGGAACTTGGGCCCAGCGGATCGCGAAAACCCTCCATGCCTCGGCCAGGAAATACGCTCTCCGCCATGATGGCCCCTGGAGACATGAACCTGCGACAAGTGAACTGGAGCACACGTATCGCTCCGGTCACGGACGTGGTCGAGGGAAACGAGCGATTGAAGTCTACCATATCTTGCTGCGTTTCTGTTGATTCCATTGACGAGGTCGGGCCAAGCGTTCGTCGGGGAGAGCGGCTGATTCCAGTCCGGTGTGCAAAGCGCGCCCAGTGCGCCCGCGGGTGGCCAAGAACCCGGGTTGACGATTCGTTGCGGATAGTGTACAAATATGCCGTATCAAGCCGTGTTGTGCGCGGGGAATGGGTTTGTTGCGACGCGCGCGGATTGTTGCCGGCCGGAAAGCGAAATTGGCGAAAAGTGGGCAACAATGTCGTAACATGCCGTGGGGAAACGCCTTGCGTGGAGGAAACAAGCGGCCAATCGGACCGAGGCGCTGCCGCTTGTCAACCTGTCGTCGCGTGGCCTAAATCGCACGGAAGAAAAGACTTGCGAGTGAAGACCACCGGCGGCCGGTCGCAGCCGGGCCGTCGCGGGGCCGTTGGATTTCGGCCGCTCGTGGGTCTTCGCGAAGACGGAAGTGGCGTGGTATGAAGTCTCCGGCGCGACCGCCGAGTTCGTCAAAACCGATGTTGGTTGGAAGCTATCCGAGCCGCGAGCGTAGCGGTTAAGTCAGCTCGTGTCCCTCAGAGGCAGCATCACCCCCACGTATTCCAGGCTAGGCATGCGACCCAAAGGGCCTGGTTTTCCAGCAAAGGCCACGCTATCGGCACAATTGCAACAAACTGCGGAATCTTCACAAGAGATAATGGCTGCGTGGAGATTTGCGTTAAGACTTAAACAGCGATTGTGCGATATATGGGGCATGGAGGGGAAATAGGGAGGTTTCTTCTCCGCGGGCGCCTCATGTTGGCTCGCGCATTGGGGTGAGTGTGCCGACAAGTGAGAGTGCCAAAAGCCGACGCGAGACAGGACTATTCGGCTGCGCGCCCTGACCGGGAGACGGGAATCGCTTCCCCGTGGCTTCTGGGTAGCCAATTCGGCCAGGGAAACCGCGCAGCCGTTGGTCCTGTTTCGCTTGCGCCAAGGCCGATTGGCCCCGCATTGCTGGAAAACGTACGGGTTATTCCTGCCCAAACTCTTTGTCCGAGCTTACCCCAGCCGCCACGCGGGATCTTCCTCCAAATGGACGTTGTTCACCTGGAGATAGTGAAGGTAGCCTGAACCATCTGAAGGGCGAAACTTCCGCGTCAGGCCCACCCCCAGCAAAACGCCCTCGGAGTTGGCGATCCATCGGGCGGCGGCGCGGACCATGTCGGCGTCGGGCGTGGCGTGATCGGGGCCGTACAGGCGAAGGTCGGTTACACCCGCATCGGCTTCGAGCCGGCCGTCGCCCAGCTTGATGCGTATCTGAGGCTTTCGGTCGCGATCGGTGCGAAGATACAACTGCGGTGGGCCGTGCGGACGGAGCACTCCCAACGATGCGGCGCCTTGGCCGACGTCCGCGGCCCAGCGCGATTGGCCGATGTCCCGCAACAGGCCGCCGAAGATCTCCTGCAGACTGCTTTGGCCCAACTCTCGCAGCATTTCCCAGAATTCGGCCGCCGACGCGTTGCGCCGAAACCGCACCCGTGACGGGGCGAACTCGTGATCCTCCGTGTGCGGGCGGTTCGGCTTCGGCCGGGGATTGCCCAACTCGACGATCCGGGCCATGTCGAAGGGACCGCCGTATCGGGCCAGGAGCTTCGCGGTCAAACCCTCGTATCCCAGCACCGGTCGCACGTGCCGCCGCGTTTCGACGTCGACGCCGGCGATGCAGATCTTCCCGGCCCGCATGCGCGTCAGGTGGTTGATGAGGATTCGCATCGCGTGCTGCTCGCAGAACGCCGATTCACCGGGCAATCCTCGAATCATACATCGATTGGCCGCAGCATCAACCCCATGAAAGCGGTCCGAAACTGGAGTCCGGAGCGATAGGATGGGGTATGTGCGAAGAATAGGATGCCCCATTCCCACGGTGGTTCGCCCGCGCCAACCACAAACGCCCGCCTCGGTCGTAACCGCCGGATCGGTTTTTGTGTATAAGAGAGGTAAGCGCATCGAAGAGCACAAGAAGCGGGCCGAAGCGCAGAAGAAGGATGATGGCGAGGACCGCGATCGTCAACACCGCGGGCACGACCAGAGGCATCGATAGGTAGCGGCGAAGTCGTCGGGGACATGTGACCACCCCTCTCCCATTCATGGGAGAGGAGAGTGTACGTGCCCTCACCCCCGGCCCCTCTCCCACAAATGGGAGAGGGGAGTTGCTAAGAAAGGCATAGAGATGAGAAGGTTTCTCACCACACTTGTGCTGATGGCGGGATTCGCGTCGCCGGCCCGGGCCGAGCCGTTGGACCGGCGTGAGATCGCGGCCGATGCCCGGTGGGTGGTTCACGTCGACTTCGACGCCGCGAGGTCGGCCACCGTGGCCCGAAAGGTGCTCGACGGTTGGCTCGCCCGGGAGTCGGTGCAGCGAGGGCTCGAGCAGATCGAGGCGGCAGTCGGAACGGACCTCGAAGAGGACCTGCACAGCGCGAGCCTGTACGGCAGCCGATTTGCGCCCCAGACGGGCGTGGTGATCGTACGGGCGGAGGTGGATGGGCAACGCGTGCGGGAATTCGTCGGGAAGCTGCCCGACTTCCGGGCCGGCTTGCACGGCGGCCACGAACTGTACACCTGGACGCAAGACAAGGGCAAGTCGAACGAGCGTCCGGTGACCGGCTGCGTGGTAGGCTCCGGGATCATCGTGTTCGGGCAGAACGCCGACGACGTGAAGAAGGCCCTGGACGTGCTGGACGGCAAGTTGCCGCGTTTGGCCGGCAGCGGATCGCTGCTTGATCGCGACGCACCGGCCGGCACGATCGTGCAGGCCGGGGCCGTCCGTCTGGCCGAGGCGGAATTGCCCTTCCAATCGCCCATCGTCCAGCAGTGCCAGTTGCTGGCGATGGCCGCCGGCGAGCAGGACGGGGTCGTTTTCGTCCGGGGCGAGTCGACCATGAAATCGGACGAAGTCGCCGACCAGGTGAAGACGATCGTCGAAGGTTTCATCGCCATCGCCAAGCTGCAGTACTCCGACGAAGAAGAACTCGTGGAGATATTGCGGGCGGTGACGGTCACCAAGGCCGAGAAGACGGTGCGGGTCGAGTGGCGGGGGTCGGCAGAGAAGGTATTGAAGTTGGTCGAGAAGGCGTGGGCGAAGCAACTTCAGCAGAAGCAGGACGACTGAGCATGCCGCGCGGTTCGGAGGGGGTGCGACCGAGCGACGAGGAGCTTGCCGAGCGGGCACAGCAGGGCTGCGCTGCCAGCTTCGAGGAGTTGGCGCGGCGGTTCCAGGTCCCGCTTCTGCTGTTCTTGCGACAGCGGACCGATACGGCGGAGGCCGAGGACCTGGTGCAGGACACGTTCGTGCGTGCCTATCGCAACCTCCACCGGTATCGTTCCAAGTACCGTTTCGTCACGTGGCTGTTCACGATCGCGCGCCGCTTGAGCATCAACCGCAGTCGGCAGAAGCGGCCGACGGCGGACTGCGAGGCCCTGGAATCGGCCGAAGCCCGCACGCCCCAGGCGGCCGAACTGGTGGCCGAGGAGGACAGCCGCCGTCACCTTTGGGCGATGGCCGCGGCGGTGCTGAGCGAGCGGCAGATGACGGCCGTGTGGTTGTTTTACGTCGAGGAGATGCCGATCCGAGGGATCGCCAAGGTGTTGGGTCGTTCTCGGGTGGCGGTGAAGACGATGCTGCACCGTGCCCGACGCAAGCTGGTGCCGCATTTCCGGCAACTGGCCCCCGACGTCCGGGCGCATGCGTCGAAGCGGCGGGCCTGTCTTTCGACCCCGAGCAGAGAATAGGGTGCGGCTATGGCAGAACAGATTACCCGAGAGGAAAACCGGGCGCTGGCCGAAGCGCTGAAACGCGAGGCCGAGGCGATGCGGCCGGAGTTTTCCGAAGGTCTTCACGAGCGGATTTGTGTTGCGCTGAGGCAGAGCCAGGCTCGGGCGGCGCCGCTGCTTGTGGCTTCGTGGCGGGGGCGGCGGTGGATCTCGGCGGCCGCGGCGGCGGTTTGCGTGATCGGCGTGTCGCTGGCCGCGTGGCAACTGATTGGACCTTCCGCCCCGGTGCCGGTGCCCGTCGTGCCGGTTGTGGAAGAAGCGAAACTGCCCGAGGCGTCCGATCCGCTGGAGGGATGGAGCGAGGCGACCGTCGAGCCTCGCCGGACGGTCCAGCTCGTCGGGTTGATGGTGGATTCCAACCTGACGGTCAACCAATGGGCGTCGCTGAACCACGACGCCCGGCTGGCCACGCGGATGCTGATCGATCAGTTGCCGTTCGACGTGACGGGCGCGAGGGAAAACTGAGCCGGTTTGTGCGGAAACATTTTGTTCAAAGGGGTGGCACGCTATTCAATGGGGTGGCACGCCCTGAGGAACGAAGGGCGTGGGTGGGCCGGTTTACCACGCCCTTCGTTCCTCAGGGCGTGCCACCCCCACAGAACCTCTCGAAAGGAGTGCAGACCATGAGAAAGACCGTGTTGTCGGGCCTGATCGTTGCCCTGTTGTTGGGCGCGGCGGGTTTTCACCGGGCCCAGCCCGCTTCGGCCGCAGCGCCGAAACCCTTGGCCGTCGTGTCGTTGTCCGGTTACGACGAGCTGAAGGGCGACCTGGAGATGGTCGGCCGGATCGTCGACGACCCCACCTTGGCCGCCCGATTGGAAGGACTGCTGAAATTCTTCACCAAGGACAAGGGCCTGGCGGGGCTGGATAAGACGAAACCGTTGGGCGCCGCGATCTTCCTCGACGGCGAGAAGCCCAGCGGATACGCCTTCCTGCCGGTCAGCGACTTCGACCAGTTGCTCGACGTGCTCAAGCCGTACATCGGCGAACTGAAGGACCTCGGCGACGGAATGTACGAGGCCTCCAAGGGACGCAAACCCGCGTACTTGAAGGTCCAAAGCGGCTGGGTCTTCGTTTCCGACCGTCGCGAGATGCTGGCCGACGTGCCCGCCGACCCGGCGAAACTGCTGGCCGGCTTGGATCGCCGCTACGACCTGGGCATTCGTTTCAACGCAGCCAACGTGCCCGACGCTCTGCGCGAGAAGCTGCTCGGCCGGATCAAAAAGGATCTCGCGAAGGAGTTGGAGCGCAAGCCCGGCGAGGACGATTTGGAGTACGCGCTGCGAAAAGGCCTCGCGAAGAAGCTGCTCGGCGGGCTGGCCACCGGGATCAACGATCTGGACCAGGTGACGTTCGGCCTGGCGTTGGACCACAAGGCCGAAACCGCGATGGGGGAACTGAGCGTCACGGCCGTCGAGGGCTCGAAGACTGCCAAGGCGCTGGAAGAGCTGGGCAATGCACAAACCGCGTTCGCCGGATTCCGGCTGCCCGGCGCGGTGCTCACGATCCAGGGGACCAGCCAGTGTACCGTTGCCACCGAAGAGGAACTCGCGTGGTTCTTCGACAAGCTGCGCACGAAGGTCTTCGAGGAGATCGACGAGGATGAGAAGGACGAGGAGAAGGCCAAGGTCTTCAAGCACGTGATCGGCGGGCTGTTGGAGGTCTGTCAGGAGACGATCGCGGCCGGGAAGGTCGACGGAGCGGGTTCGGTGGTGCTCCGCCCGGACGCCGTCACGCTGGTAGGCGCCCGGCACGTCGCCGACGGTCCGAAGTTGGAGTCCGCCTTGGCCCCGCTGGTTCCGTTGATCCGCAAGAAGGCCCCGGAAATCGCCGCGTTGGTGGCGAAGACCAAGACCGAGGAGTTCGAAGGCGTCCGCTTGCACAGCGCCACGATCCGGATTCCCGAGAAGGTCAAGGATCGCGACAAGCTGGTCCGAGTCGTGGGCGAAAACCCGGAAGTCGTGCTGGGGATCGGCCCGGAAGCGGTCTACGTGGCCGCGGGCAAGGACGCGCTGAAGACACTCAAGCAGGCCATCAAGCGGTCGGCGGAGCGAGGGCCGCAGCCCGCCAGGCCGCTGGAGGTGACGGTCTCGCTGGGGGCGCTGGCGAAGTTCATGGCCGAGATCGGCGACGAGCGTGAGCGGGAGAAGGCGGCCCGTGCCGTGGCGGCGTTGGAGAAGGCCCCGGACACAGACCACGTCAAGCTGGTTGTTCTGCCGATCCCGCGAGGGCTGAAGATCCGGTTGGAAGTCGAACAGGGCGTGCTCAGGATGATCGGAGCGATGAAGTAGGCGACCCAACCCGGCGGCAGCATCATCGGGCGGCATCGGCATCGCAAGGGCCGATGCCGCCTTTTCTTTGTAGGTCAGGGCTTGCCCTGACGGAATCGTGGAGTCGGCAGAAGGGTCCGTCAGGGCTTGCCCTGACGGAATCGTGGAGTCGGCAGAAGGGTCCGTCAGGGCAAGCCCTGACCTACGCGCGTTCGAACCGGGCTCCCGGGGATTCTCGTGTCGTTGTATAATGGAGCGATGGGTCCCCTTTCGCAAAGGAGCCTTCACGATGTCTGACCGAATCGGCAGAATCCGGTTGTCCTTCGCCGTCGGCTGGATGATTCTGGCTTTCAGCTTCTCGACGCCCGACCGTCGAGCACGGGCGGCCGAGCCGCCGGCGCTGAACCCGTTCGGCTCCGCGCCGTCGGAGCGGGAAGACGCCGTGCCGGGCTATATCGAGATGTCCGACGGGACCGTCCACCCCGGCCAGATCTATCTCACCCGCGACAAGCGGCTGGAAATCTTCGACGGCACGCTCCAGCGCCAACGCGAGGTGCCCTTGCGGGCGGTCAAGCAGGTCGAGTGCAAGGTGCAGAAGGAGTGGATGGAGAAGGAGTGGAAGTTCAAAGAGCTGGCCAGCGACGAAAAGATGTATACCGGCCGCACGTATCCCGCCCGGGAGTACCTTCACGTGATCACGCTGCACGACGACCGCACGATCACCGGTCCGCTCTCGGCGGTGGTGTACGTGCAACCGGTTGTGGATTCCCCCGCGCCGCTTGTCCCGGCGGCCTCGGCGGAGCGATATCTGCTGAACCAGCGCAACAAGGGGGAGATCGGCGACGATTCGAAGTCGCTGGTGTACGTCAAGTGGATTAAGCTGGGGGAAGAGGCCCTGGCCGAAGGCCGGCGGAAGGCCGCCCAACAACAACCGGAGGACACCGAGCGTCCCGGCGTCGCACGGCCGCCGGTCCCGCAACTCGTGCCGCCCGAACCGAACCCGGCCGAAGGGACGGATGACGTCGATAAGACGGAGCAAATCGCCGCGTCGAAGCTGCGGTTGGCCAAGGTGCTGGCCGCCGGCGGCAAAGTGGACATCGCGAAACAGCGGTACCTGGAGATCATCCGGTTCCACCCCGACACGAAGGCGGCAGCGGAGGCCCGGCGGTTGTTGGAGGAGCGGTAGCGGGGAGTGGGAGTGAAGGGAGATTGCACCACAATTCTGCCGCCGTGGCAAGATCACTCCTCGCCCGCACAATCGGCGCAACTGGAGAATCCGTTCCCACCCGGGCGGCCGTCGGCGCGGTGGGGTGTGTTGTTGCTTGTGCTGCGGTCGTGACCTAGGTTTCCAAAGGGTCCCTCGTTCGGCCCCGACTGATTTTCATACGGCCGCCGCCCGTCGTCTGGTTCCATGCTGATCTCTCCCGAGCTAATACGCCCCGTAGCCGAACCCCCCGCGGAAGACATTCCCGGCATTCTGCCCGCGGAACTGGAGGAGCTGCTTCTGCAAGGGTTCGGTGTCGAGTTCGCCGTCCTGAACGGGAAGACGGGGGAAGTGCTCCGCACGGCTACCGACCAGCCGGCTCGCGACTGGGCGGTCCGCTCGGAATTGTGCCGCGAAGTGGCGCGGCGCGGCCGGGCCGAGTTCCTCGACGACGAGGAGCCGTTTCTCATGCTGGCAATTCCGGTGGCGCTTCCCGAGGGCAACAGCCGCGTGGCAGTCGCCACGTTCGTCACGCGCCCGGTGCGGCTCGAGGAAGACTTGTCTCGCGCCGCCCTGGCGATGGGCATGCAGCCGGAGGAGGCCGCGTCCTGGGCGACTCGCCAGGCGCCCTGGTCGGCCGAGGCATTGCGGCGGATGGGCGAACTGGTTCTCTCCCACTGGAAGTCGCGGCAGCGGGTCGCTCAACTCGAAGAGGAGAACGACGACCTCTCCGACCACCTGACGCGGACCTACGAAGAGATCAGCCTGCTCTATCGGCTGACCCAGAACCTGAAGATCTCCGCCAGCGACGAGGACTTGGGCCGCGTGGCGCTGGAGTGGTTGCAGGAGGTGCTGCCGGTGTCGGGATTGGCGATCCAATTCGCGCCGGTGGCCCAAGAGGACGAGTCGCTCAGCCACGAGGCTCGCACCAAGCCGGTGTTGCTCACCTACGGCGACTGTCCGATCCAGTACGATCACGAATTCACCGCGTTGATCGAGCACCTCGGTCCCGGCGCGGCGAACCGGCCGGTGGTCGTCAACGATCCGGTCACCGGATGTCCCGATTGGCCCAACGCCCAGGTCCGCCAGATGATCGCCGTGGCGTTGGCCGAGGGCGAGAACGTCTTCGGTTGGCTGGCCGCGTTCAACCACGTCGAGAACGCCGAGTTCGGTACCGTCGAAGCAAGCCTGCTCAACTCGGTGGCCGCGATTCTCGGCATCCACAGCGGCAACATCAACCTCTATCGACAGCAATCCGAGCTGCTGGCGGGGATCATCCGGGCACTGACCTCGGCCATCGACGCCAAGGACCCGTACACGTGCGGCCACAGCGACCGCGTGGCGCGGATCGCCGTCCGGCTGGCCGAGGAACTCGGCTGCGATCCCCAGACGCTCAACACGATCTACCTCTCCGGGCTGTTGCACGACATCGGCAAGATCGGCATCGACGACAGCGTGTTGCGCAAGCCGGGCAAGCTGACCGACGAGGAATACGAGCACATCAAGCGCCACGTCGAGATCGGCCACAAGATCCTGCTGGGGTTGGGCAAGCTGGACGCGGTGCTGCCGGTGATCCTCCACCACCACGAATCGTGGGATGGAGGCGGGTATCCCCACAAGCTGGACGCCGACGGCATTCCGTTCTCCGCCCGAATCGTGGCCGTGGCCGACGCCTTCGACGCCATGGGCAGCGACCGTCCCTACCGCAAGGGCATGCCCGACGAAAAGATCGACCAGATCTTCCGCAACGGATCGGGCCAGCAATGGGACCCCGAAGTGGTCGACGCCCTCTTCCGCGCCCGCGACGACCTCCGCGAGATCACCCGCAGCGAGCGGCAGAGCCCCGAACTCGATCTTCAGCACTGGACGTAACTAGCACCAAACGGTTCTTGGCATGGTTGCGGTAAGCTTCGGGGTGGCACGCCCTGAGGAACGAAGGGCGTGCTTTCCCGACATAGCACGCCCTTCGTTCCTCAGGGCGTGCCACCCACCGTCACATCCAAGACTTGACGCCAAACTGCCGAAAACCATTTGGTGTTACGAGCTTCGGCAAACGACGGCTCAGAACAGGGCGGTGACTCCTCCCAGGACCATGTTGGCGGTGCCCGACTCGTTGGTGCCGGCCCGGTCTCGCCAGTCATAGTAGTTGTAGCGCACGTAGCAGGTGATGCCTTCGCGGTAGCAGTAGTCGACGCCGAACGAGAGTCGCGTCGTTTCCACGATCACGTCGGAGAA
>Ga0307379_10006470_pt1 | contig 16083 bp, 16 predicted proteins | sample UN2MG_FD_202237 | JGI IMG/M metagenome (GOLD analysis project Ga0307379, IMG submission 202237) | Soil microbial communities from Risofladan, Vaasa, Finland - UN-2 | ecosystem: Environmental > Terrestrial > Soil > Coastal area > Acid sulfate soil | place: Finland: Risofladan, Vaasa | collected... | reverse complement strand
TTTTTTTTACTTCATCACTTAATTTATTTTCTTTTAAGGCTAAATACCAATGGATCAAAAATAATGTTGTAAGCCTTTGTTGCCCATCAAGCGGTACGAGGGTATTATTTTCAACTTTGCCATAAACGAAGTCCAAATTCAATTCTTTGCTGTTTGAAATACAATTAACTATGTCATCCAAAAATTTGCCAGCGATTTTCTCTATTTCTTTATCTTTTCTTCCTTGCACGTAGTCACGTTGAATTTTCGGGATTTCAATACAGTATTTAGTTATTAATTCCCAAAAAGTATATTTACTTTTTATCATGCTTTCCACTATTAAGAGGTAAAAAGTCCTGTAATGTTTTTTCTATTGCTCTTATATATCCAGCTCTATCATCTTTATCCCATTTTACATTCTGCTCAACATTTTCACTATAATATTTGAGAAATACATTTTTTGTACAAATAGGAATAAATGAACCTTTTTCATCAAGAATTCTAATTTTATCTCGCTTTATCGGAAAAATATTATTACTTAATGCAGAGTTGTCATCACTTGACAATAACGCCAAATTGTCTATTGAGTGGATATTTGTATCGTCAGAATATTCCTTAAAAATGTTTTCCTGTAAAAGAATAAACTCCTCTTCCTTTATTTTTTTGCTTTCAAGCATTTGCTTTATGCTATGTAAAAGCTCTTTTTTGGGGGACTTTTCAAAAAATATTTTTTGCTCTTCTAAAATCAACCTTCTCTGTTTATCAGTTTTTATTTCCTCTGAATTTTGAGCGTGAATATGTTCTAAACTCCATTTTTCGTTTATATATCTTTCAAAAGGAAATTTTGTGTACTTGCTTCTCATTGCAGTTATTACATTGAATAATAGTAATATTTTGTTAATTATATTGTAATGTTCTTGATAGGATAATTCAATGAGCTTGTTAACATCTTCATTTCGAAAATCTTTTCCAAAATCGTTTCTTATTAATGTAACTAATTCTTCTTTAAATGTTGATTTTAATTTATCCTTTGACAGTCTTTTAATTTCCTCTATGTCTCTTCCAATATGAATCAAATAACCGATAAGGTGGTAATACTCATTATTATTAAACCATTCTTCAAATGTTCTAAAATATATTTTTATGTCATCCCATAGCACACGTTTGGTTATTATTTCGTCATTCAATAGTTTATTGAAGATGTAGAATGTATAATATTTATCAATTGACTTATTAATTTTTAGCGATGCTCGCTTATGATATTGATTGGCAATCAGGTCAAAAATAAATTCAATCTTTGCAGATTTAGTGCTTTTAGATTTATTGAGGAAAAACCAAAAGTTTTTATTTTGCAAACTATTTTCTATATTATCCCATTCGTATGCAATCTTTTGTTGATACTTTTCTCGTTCTTTTTCCGGTTTTCCTCTGTTAATGAAAAATAAAGCTTTTATGAGTTCGGCATTTGTAAGAGGTATTTTCCCCATATTTATTCTGGTAAAAATCTTTTTGGCTTCTTCCTCAGGCTCAACTTCATACCATATAAATCTTACATTATTTGCAGTATCCTTTCCATCTCGTAAGTCCTCTTTTAAGAGTGCGTTTAAAAAATCTGCCTTATTAACTTTCTTGTCTTCAAACCAATCTTTGATGGTCAAATATGCTTTGCTAATATGGAAATAGTCAATATTTCTATAATTAATTTCAGTTGTCTTTTGGATTTCTTCTAAAAATGTCTTACTACTGTAATCACTTTTTTGTCTTGTTTCATAAGATATTGTATATTTATTAGTTGAATTAAACAAAATATTTCTAGCATTTTCTAAATATGATAAAATTATGTATATTGTTGTGAGTCTTTGTTGCCCATCTATCACTTCCCAGCTATTATCATCTTTTTTTGATACTACAACTGGTTGAAGACAATAAAACTCACATTTTTCTTTATCTTTTTTTTGAAATTCCAAAATATCTTGTAGCAAGTCTAATACTTGTATCTCTTTCCATCTGTATCCACGTTGATATGTAGGAATAAAAAAATCCTTTTTCAATAAGTTAACAATTGCTATTAATTTTAATGTTTCCATTCAGTTTTCAGTTTCCTTTATGCATAACGCCCAAACTCACCTGCCAATATGGACCGCCAGCGCAATATTTTATACAACCCTATTTAACCGTTTTCAACAAAAAAAATTTCTCTCGTGGGAATAGGGACAGACATGGTAACCACAGTGCACCCCATTATTTTGGACAAAATGAGAGCTTGTATATGTTACTTTTCTGCTTCATTGTCAAGCTCTTTTTTTATAGAAACTTCGTACACAGCCTTCGGTGTCTGATAATTGAGACTCTGATGAACCCGCTCGGTCTCATGCCATAATCTGTAAGTCTCCCAGGCTCGCTGAGCTTCGCTAATTTTATTGCGCATCACTAATCAATTCATCCCTTTGTGTATTTTGCATAGTTATATTCGTCCAGCAATTTCAATATTGATTTGCCTGATCCTTTACATACCCTATAATCTTTTATTAACGCTGAAATGTGTTTTACCTTTTCGCAGAAAAAATAATATTGCTCAGCCGGTCTCTTTTCATAACCGCATTCGTACTCATGAGCTATTTTATAATCCCAAAGTGGAAAGAAACTGCGTGCCAAAAAATGCAATCCTTTGCTTACAGAAACGGGACTTCTTTTTACTAAATGTTTCGAATTGAATTTGTTTCTAATCTTTGATTCTAATTTGCTAATTTTAAACACTATATAATTCTTTTTTTAGAGTCAGAATTCTCTTTATCAATAAAATCAAGCCCATTCCTAAGGTCTTCAATAGTACATAAGAAATCGAACATTGGTCGTAATTCCATTTTTCCGTTATAGTTCAGCTTGATTTCATCCAACAAGGAAACTATAGCTGTAACTGAGTACTTTTTCATTCTACCCTTCTCTGAATATTCATCGCTAAATTTGATAAAGTCTATTTCCAAGGCGTAATAAAAATCCAAAAACATTTGACAGATTTCCAATTTATCTTCAGAGGCAAATCAAATATAAATCTTCTTCTAAACGCATCTAAACGATTAAGATTTCTATCAATACATTTCTCCAGACTCCCAAAATTGAAGGTTCCATATCTATAGAAAGCTTGATTCCAAGTAAGTAATAGAACTCCCAAAGCATCCGTCATTTTGGAAGGTTTTCCCCAGAAATGGTCCAAAAGGAAGGATGCAATTGAATAAATTGCATCTCTACCCTCATGTAATTTGAATTGTTGGATTCCATTGGTCAAATCCTGCTCACAAGGAACAAATTTTTCAAGATCGTTACTTATTTTCCGTTTGATAATTTTACTCCAATACTTAAGGAATTATTCATTCAAAAGGAAAATTATCTAGCATCTCAAAAGCTTTAAGCATACAACCTGAAGCAATGCGTTCTGTTAATTCTGCATCATTGTTTGTGATATTACGTTTTCCCTGATGTACTATTGAAGAACGAAGCCTATAAATCCTCAATGTCTTTTCTCTCAAATTTTCTTTCTCCTTTGTGTATGACCAGAAAAGCTCATTAACGCTATTTATAAATCCCTCTTGTTTGTGCTCTTTTATCCTAAATAGAACTTCCAAACCCACCACACATTTAACTATTTTCATGTCGTTTTCAAATTCATCTATTCCTTCGCCAATCCAATCTGATGCGTTTATCACTCTCACTTCAAGATCTGACCTGTTAGAGGGATCTTTGCAGAATATTTTATTCGCTTTTACAAGAGCTCTGTCAGTCTTGTACCTACCATTGCCCAAAGAAAAAACCGTAGGAAAATTTCCAGAAAAGTCAAATATTGGGAACTCCCTCCTCCCATTAATCTTGGATATAACGAAAGCTTTGGAAATTTTGGAAGCTTCTACAATTGATAGTTTTGGTCGCTTCGAAAATCCGTAATATAAGGGTATTTGCAAACGAATGAAATTCAAAACTGAATTTATCTTTTTTCTTGCTAATAAGGCTGCAGCTATTCTATCACATGCACGAACCTCAGTTCCTCCACAGATCATATTTAGGTAGGTCTTCTCTTCAAGAGAAATTATTTCTGAAATTGAATCTCCATTTTCTTTATGTAACTTTCCAGATTCAGCGGATAGGAGTTCTGGTATTTTAAAATACTTTAAAAGATTTTGAAATATACCAAATTTTGCATTGCCAATACTCAAACTATCACTGCCTGGTAATAACCCTTCTAGGGGAAAGATCACAAGATATTGGGATATTTTGTTTTTCAAGCTACTAATGATCTCTTTACCAGCTTTTTCCGGAGACAGTTTTTTTATTTCTTCCCTATTCTCAATTATATTAAGCAAAGGTTGTATTTCTGCAACTATTGTATCGTTAGACGCTTTATCCTTAATTATTGCATGGGACTTTATCTTACTTATTAGTTCCCAATATTCTTGGATTCCCTCTGAAGGCTCTTGAATTAACTTCTCAAGGTAATGCGATTTATCGTCTTCTTTCAGTATCCGGTTCTTTCGTTGTGTTGATTCTAAAAAACCGATAATACTGAAAAGCGATTTTCCAATATCTTCTAGTTTATTATCCATTTATTCCAAAAGCTCTATGTTCGCAAACTGCAATTTACGGACATAACAAAAAACTAAAACAGAAAAAAAACCCCTCTGTCACGTGCTTTTTTGAAAGCATCAAGATTTTTGTATATCTGAAGTCATCTCATCTTCTTTTAAGAAACGAAGAAATATAGTTTTTTCGCTGTCAATCTGATCATACTGTTTATTATCTTTGTATATTCCCCAAAAGACTGTTTTATCTTCGGTACCGTTTCTTATAATATTAAGGACGATAAATTCTCCAAATTTCTCAATCTCTTTTCTAACAATAAAGGGTTTCATTTTATTCACCTCCTTTTTAAAAACTTCTATATATTTTATTCAAAATTAGGAATATAGCCAAGGAAATAATTTGGTAAAACGTGCTAACTTTAATGTATTTCAGCGCTAAATTCCTGAAGTTTCAAGGTGGACTCAATAATAAAATTAAAGCAAAAATCAAATTCGTCTTTGGTTAATGAATTTTGATTCAAAAAGAATTTATAGGAACCATCATCCATAAGCGCTGTTGATGGTGTAATTATTTTAAATTTCACGCATTTCTTATAATCAATACCCAAAACAATAAATTTCAATATTTTCTTCACATTATTAATCACTTTTTCAAGTTCTATAGCAAGAGTTTTAGTTGGTGAATCTGGCATATGTGGATGATACCACATTAACATTGAACCTATAAATAAATCATCCAGAAGCAAAGGTCTCGACAAAGATTTTTGTTTATTTCGAATATCTAATTCAAAATCTAACATTAGATATTCAAATGAAATTGCAAGACCCTTAAGACAATCTTGAATTTTATCTTCTTGAAAACACTTAAGGGCTTTCTCAAGATATTCTTTTGTTTGTTTGTATTCTATTAAATCTATCAATGATATTTTGGAAAAATCAATTTCAAACACTATTTTGCAATTCTCATTAAAAAATATTGAAGTAGTTACTCTGAAGTTTTCTATATCTGATTTTGAGGGTCTAACTCCTCTATGTTTCATCAATCCTCGAGTATCATTAAGATTGCGTATACTTCCTTTTTGTGATAAGGCTGATTTATTTAATCCTTCAAGCTTTTTATCAATGAAATCAAAATATTCCATGAATTTAATATCTTTTTGGCTTATTTTGAGTTTCATACAACATAGTTGAAAGAAGAATTCTACTGCATCATGAAATGATAGAATAGACAAACTGTTAATTGGTTCACTCTGATATGAATGTTTTTCCCCCATTTCATATAAATATTTAATAAATGCCAATCGTTTAATAATATCTTGCTTCATTCTTTAATTCTATTATTTTTCAACCAACGCGGCTAACTTTCGTATCCTGTCAATGGGGAGCAGTATACTCTCTCCCCTTCTGGTCCACGAAGAATTCACACTCGATTAGACAAATTCTCGATTTATTAATTGATACTTCTCAGGCTGTGCTACTCTGATTCAATCCTAAATTATACCTCCTTTTCCGCACCAATGTCAAGCATTTTTCAAGACCTTGTTATTTCAAGTAGAAAATGTTAGCTTTTTTGTAAATTAAAAATCTCACTATTTCACTGGTGCCAATCTCCTTTCTTTCTTTTTTATCCTTCTTGTAAAGATCCCTTTTTGTTTTAATTCTCTGCTTTTATAACATATATGAATGGAGCCGTCCAAATGTTCATGCACTATGACTTTTGCTTTAACATAACTTATCCTATACTTATCCGGTAATATCTGAAATATCCTTGAATAGTAACTTATCGTATTGTCTAATCGGGACATTTCGAGCCTTGTTTTTTCATTAGTTTTGCGTCGTAGGAAAATGGAATTGCCACAAGACCATATCTATTCAACCTATTCTAAGGGTTATTGCCTATAAAGACTTTTCACCTCTCTCCATTTTTTCCCAAAATTCCAAATAATATTGTTGACAAATCTACGTGATAGTGATAAATTGGAAAATAAGCAAAAATAGGAGCATGATATTTATGAAAAGCAATAAAATGACGAAGAAACAAAAATACTATGCAATAAGTGTCGGTATTGATTCATCTAATGAACTTTTCGTGACATTACCAAACGGTGAAACGGTCTATATTACTCCAGAACAGCTATTCCAACTCAAGAAACTGTACGAAGCAAGCAGAGAATAAAGGAGAACATTGACAAAAATACTTCTGAGTTACATTATCTTCCTATCCACAGCAGGTATTCTTAAATCAGAAATAAACATCTACTTCTCCCATTCAGTTGACACAACTCTTGCCAATCCTACCAAAGCTCAGGGTTTTGTGGCTCTTGATGAAAAACTGATAGACAGGATCGTCCATGCTCAGTATTCAATTGATTTCTGTTTTTACAATATCAAAAGACAGAATGTGGTAGATTCCCTCATATCCACCTATTACAGGGGAGTGGATATAAGGGTAATAACTGAACATGACCATATTGACAATCAGGCTATTATAGACATCATGAATGCAGGGATACCAGTTATTGATGATGCATTTGGCAATAACTCAGGGAACCACTATATGCACGACAAGTTTGCTATATTCGATTTCAGGGATTCTACCTCCGTTGATGATGATTGGTCCTGGACAGGCTCGTACAACACAACAGATGAGGGCACAGAGTCAAATGCAAATAATGCAGTTGAGATTCAGGGCAAAGAACTTGCACGGGCATATACCCTTGAGTTCCAAGAAATGTGGGGCAGCGATTCAGGTGTTCCTAACCCGGATAGTTCAAGATTTCACGGAAACAAGGAAGACAATACCCAACATTCTTTTCTGATTGATTCAATACCTGTTGAGCTTTATTTCTCCCCATCTGATTACCCAACAGAGAAGATCTGTAATGTGATTACCACTTCGGATTCAAGTATCTATTTCTGCATACTTTCATATACAAGACAGGATGTCTGTGATTCTATGAAAACGGGATGGGATTCAGGAGTGTCAGTAAAAGGTGTCTTTGACAGAGCAGAATGGCTCACTCAATACAGCAAGAGTAGGGATATGACAGGAGATACGACAACCACTAATCCCTGGTCTCCTCCGGCTCCTGTCTTCTCTGATTCAGTGCAGGCTCCCTGGGGTCCGAAACAGCTGCATCACAAGTATATGATTACTGACTCAGATTACGATTCTACTGCGATTGTGATAACAGGTTCACAGAACTGGTCTAATAATGGCGAGTTGTATAATGATGAGAACATATTAATCATCCACAGCGCAGATATAGCCAATCAATATCTTCAGGAATTTGTTGAAAGGTACAGGGAAGCAGGCGGTGAGTATGTTAGTGTTTCTGAAGGAAAGAGAGAAGTTATCAGAGAACACAAGATACAAGTCTATCCAAACCCCTTTTTTAACTCATTAGAAATCAACAGCTCTTCTTCAGTAAGAATATTTGATATATCCGGTAGATTTGTTGCTGAGATTAAGCATAAATGGAATGGAAGAAACTCAGCGGGACAAGAGGTCAAACCCGGCATCTACTTCCTCAAGTCTGATGGAAAATCTGTCGGGAAAGTGGTGAAGGTGAGGTAAACATCAAACTCTAAAATGAAGGAAACAATAGCGGAAAAAATAGTCGAGGATGTTAATAGCGAATTCCCTGATGTGGAATGGATTCCAAAGGGTTACTACGAACTTCAAAAAAGGTCGCAACAAGCAGGAGAACTTGTTGCCAATTCAGACTGGAGTGAAGATGTTCCTTCAATGTTCCCAACCATCGTCTATTTGTTCGATGACAAATCTGCTTTAAGCCTGACTGAAAAAGATTACACTGTTTATTTGGTCAAAGACATGTTTGAATTCACAAACGAAATGAAGAAATTAGGTATAACCAAATTCAAACAAATAACAGAGGAAAATGTGCCCAAAAACATAACTGAGGCAGTCCATTGCCTTATGACAAGATTATCCGACGAAGACAAGATAAAGATGAAAACAGCAAAAAAAGAAGACCTAGTCATGCTTCACTTCGGCTTGGGGATGTATATTAGAAATGAGTTTGGCTTATGGAAAGGAAATAAGGAATTATTGAAATCATGTGGCTCAGAATCAATGCATCCTGATGATGCTTCCAGCGTCATTATGAAAAAACTATGGGAAACTCTACAACTTGTATCCGATGACGAACTCGGTTATCATAGATATCAAGCCTGAGTCGAAATTCCTTTCATTGAAGTTATGAATGCTGAAAAAGTCGTGAAGGTGAAGTGAAATCAGTTAATTACTCTGTATCTGCATCCCATCTACTCCTCCTTTCACTTGACAAGATTACACTAACTTTTGCCTATTCTCAATGGGGAGCAGTATAACTTCTAAACTTTCGCAATTAAGTTTCAGAAGAGGATAAATCTTAGAAAATTAGAAAAATGTCAAAATGCCTGATAAACTAAATGACCTAGACTAATAGTAACGTTCCTATCATAAAAGAAGGTTTTGCGTAGCAAAAATTTGGGTGAGTGCAAATGGCGAACCTCTTATGCTATGTTATATGATGTTTTGAAAAATTATTTTTTCCCAAGAAACTCATTTTTTAACCCCTCTAAATACTCAATTGTTGAAGTATCCAATAATAAAGCTCGATCATAATAACTTATTTGTTCTTTTGGGGTCTTTTTTAGTTCCTCAAAAACCTCAATCCCCTTGTCACAATATTCAATAGCCACATCTACATTATTATCAGAATGTCCATATACAACTGCTAAGCCTCCATATGACGGGATAAGAAAAGGATTTAGTTTTATAGATAATTCATAGCATTTTTTGGCATCTACTTTGTGACCCTCATCACCTTTTTTTGAAAACAACTCCATTAATCTTGCTCCAGACCTTTCAAGTGTTAGTGCAAAATATGGAATAAGTTCTTTTGACTCTTTGAATCCTTTTGCTAATCCCAAATAATTTTCTTTAAGCAAGCTGTAATGTTCTGAGATATTTACAAAATCATTAAAACTTGAAAAATCTCCTTCGAATATTTTACTCAAATTTTCCAAGATACTATTGTTCAACTCCTTCCAATGTTTTCTATGTTTTAAAAAAGTATAAATATCATCGTACTTCGCTTGATGTGTCACCATTGATTTTTCATCTGGTCTGTTCCATTTACGTTTAGTAACTACTTTATATCTATCACCGCCAAAATACTGAATTGAAGTATGATCTAACATTCCCAAAGCAAATTCGTCATCGTTGTTACCGGGAGGTAAAGCCCCTGTAATAAAAATTACTAAAAGATTAAGGTCGTTAAATTTATTTATGATTGCAGTATGAGTGCTTAAGCTAAGTTCTGGATGGGCACTTTTTGATATTTCTATAAGAGCTTCATTCTTTGTATAATTTTTCGCTATCAGGGATTCATATATGGTTCTACAATTATTCCAATAACGCATTCCCAATATAGAATGTATTATTATATTTAAAAGAATTGCTATTGGAATTCCTAAAATGAAACCAATCCATCTGAAAAAACAATATACAAATAAAGGACAGATAACTAATAAAAAAGGTAAAATATAACGAAAGGTATTTGGCAGTTTAATCTTTTTCATACAAAATGTTTTTTATTGATTTTAAAACAATTTTGCAAAGTTTCATATAACGGGGTAGCGGATGAGCGAAGTGTCCTGAAGGGACATTTGCATGCCTGTGCATGCCCACATGCAGACACGGGCTTCAGTCGTTCATCCGCGTGATAGCCGAAGTGACGCTTCGCTACTAATAATGACGGAAACATTTCTTTTCTCTGCTTACTCACATGGCTGAAGCCTCGCTCATCTACCACCCCAATAGACAAAATGTGAATGCCAAAATTTTTACCTCCACTCCTTATAGTTTTAATTAACCATATATTTTGCATTATACCTGTTTAATTCCTTTCCTCACTGACATTCAAGGGAAGCGTCATTTTGGCTATCGTTCCAAGCGTAGACGACGTTTTTTGGCGGAGCGCAGCGCAGGCAAAAAAAATGGCGAAGCCCGGATCGCCTGAAAGGCGCGGAGCGTCTACGCTTTGTTATGCGCCGTTTCCGAGAAGCTGTTTTGGCACAGCTGCACCGAAAAAGTTACCGACATCGTAATTCCAAACAAAAAACGTTCCACCGATCGCAGATACAGGAGCTGATAAAATCGGCTCATCAATGCGAAATAATTTAACTCTTACGCCAATTTTACCCGCTCTATGTACATGAGAATTATAACGAGATGACCATTCATAAGAAGTAAAAATACGACATGCACCATCTAAATGGATAACCGATTCCGCAATATCTGAAAAAATTACATGCATATATCTTGATGGGCAAAATTGAATATCTTCTTCCTTTGGAACTTCTTCTATAAACATATGATGCTCATACGCTCGTGGTACCCAAGCATAGTCAGTAAATTCACTTCTATTACTAAGAGAACCTGGAGACCATCTTCCGAACTTTTCATCATGCATTGCAATAATATCATTCCAATTTAGCGGTGGACCATACCAAAGCATTTTAAATGAAATTCGCGGAAATGACTGTGCGTTTCCATACAAAAAGGGATCAAGCCTCACGTATATTTGATTTTTAATACTTTTATCTGAGAGTGCTCTGGTAAGCCAATATGACGAATTAACAGCAGGCGTAGATGGCAAGATCATAAAAGCCTTTCCATTCCTTAATAATACACCATCCTCAATTTGAAATTCCGATAATGGAACTAATTTATCATCTGAAATATTAAGATCAATTAATGCCTTATCATTATAAGGTAATGGACGCTCAACTGTTGCTTGTTCGCTAATAATTTGCATCCTAAGAACATTAATTCGTTCATTAAGCTCCCTAATTATGGCCTGCTCTCTTGCAAACCAATTTATATTACTAGAATTGCCATACAAAGCCATGAAGTCAGCATTTTTTATTATCTTATCAAGCAAATGCTGTGGTACTTCATTAAATAGATTATTCAAACATTTTGAAAGCGGATGATTTTTATCATTAGCAACATCGCTTACTTCAAAAAAAGGCCCAATTGGACTTGAGGCGAAATATGCTATTATATTTTCGGGAATCCAATTATTTTCCATATAAACTTCCCTCAGAAATGGCGCATAACGGACAAGGCTTGCCTAAGGCCAGCGTTATGCGCTTTGGCCTAATTCATGATGCAATAAAAACTAAAACTTGGCAATAAACAGTAGCATTTATTTCATACCCCCGCTTGCTTTGGGCGAAGGCGCGTATGCGCCGAAGCCGGCAAGCCCTTGTTGGACGCAGCGGCTGCCAAATCCTTTATCAATATTTAATATTCTCTTTATTAAAGAAACCTCTTAATGAAAGGTATTCAATATTTTGTTTAGAACAAATATATGGTATTCTAGCACCTGGATTACGTCCTTCTTGTGTTACAACTATAGCATTTCTATGTTTTGCGACTGTTATAATAAAAGGATCTGCAACAGGTAATCCTTTTGTAATATTATTCAATTTAATTAAATTACGATTTTCCTCTGATTTCATTAATGTTAATAAATACTTCAATTCATTTTCATCAGGGATGACAAATAATTTCTTATTTCTTATTACCCAAAATTCAATGTGCTCTTCAGGGCAATTTTTTAATACTTCTCTATAAACTTCACGAACAGAAATCAAATTCCCATTAGTTGCCAAAGAATTAATATCTTCCCATACTGATGGAAAATTCTCTGGATAAAAAACAGATAAAGAATAAAATATATTAGTGTCAAAAAGATACATTTTTTATCTTAAATAAGTCTCAAGTTTAGCAATATTTTTAGAATTCATATTAAGGTGCTGTGCTAACTCGATATTTGAAATATTACCAGTTTTATAATTATTAAAAGCTATATTTGTAAAACCTTCACCAAGATATGCTAATTTGTTTAAATAATATGAACCTCCAGATTTTTCTTTTTTAAACCTAAGGTAATCGTTTGTCCACTTTTTAACATAATTTTGATAATCATCAGCAGAAAGAATATTTATATCTAATAACCTTCTTAAAATTACTTCGCGACTTACTTTATATTTATTAGATAAATCTGAAATCGTTGATTCATTTATTACAGTTAAATTCATTAATTCAGAATTAATTATCCTTAATGGAATTAAAAATTCTGCTGCAAATCGATTGCAATTTATTTCAATTTGTTTTTCTTCTGAAGACATCATACTCAAATAACTATCATCAATATCAGAAATGCCATTAATACCAAACAATATATGTGCAAGCTCATGTATTAATGTAAAGATTTGTCGTGTATGAGAATTTGAATTATTAATAAATATTATAGGATATTCCTCATGAAAAAGTGAGAATCCTGAAATAAATTTGTCTTTAAATGAGTTCTTGAAAGTAAATATACCGGCTTTTTCTATTTCATAACGCCATGCTTTGAATGCATTATCATTAGTTTTAAAGTTTATCTGTTGTTCAATATTTATATTAAGATATTGCCGGACTAAATTAGCTAATGACAAAATATCAGTATTTAGTTTATTTTTAATAATTTTAAAAATTGCATTTTCTTTATTATTTTGCCCAAGCAAATCAATTAATGATTGTTGATAACCCATCCCCAAATTTATCATATTATAGGTATCAGGAGATAATCTTTCTAATTCATATTCTGGCAATCGTCTCATCTTAGTTTTTGGATTTTCGATATTTGGAGGATCAGGGAAATAAAATACTGCTAATGGTAAATTGTAATATTGATATGCAAGTTTCTCTAACAATGTATAACTTGGTGAATCACTGCCATTTTCCCAAGATATAATCACGGATTCATCTTTTTTTAATTCTTTTGCAATGTGAGGAATTGTGTAATGAGTATTTTCTCTAGCCCACCTAAGTATTTTAGGATTAGCATGTGTTTTCATTAAAACCTCCTATACTATTATAAATAGAATGGCAGCCATTGCGTCCAACGGAATCGGTGTATGCGAAGTGCGAGGCGAAGCCGAGCATTTGGGTGACCCCGAAGGGGGAACCGCATACACCGTGTTAGCCGAAGTCCCAAACATTATATTGAGAAATCCCCTACATTATGCCAATCTGTTGTTCCACTTAAATTTATATCACATCCTGCCGTGCGTAATTTTAAAGCCAATTCATGTCTTTTCTCATAGGAATTATCCAATCTAACTGTATGTCTCCCTGCAATATCACTAAAAGGTCTTAAGTCTCCTACTTCAACAATTATTGTTCGATTTGGAGTTCTTCCAATAGCCATACCTGCTTCAAAAAGTACGTTAGGTCTAGCTTGAGGAGTTAGTTTCTTTTCATATATGGGGTCGTTTGGATCAATAAATTCTTTTCTTAGTTTGGCTTCATCATCGGGAGTTAGCAAAACAATAGTAGCCTGTGCCCTATCAAAAGCGACATCAAGCACTTCACCGACATATGGTGATGCGCTTCCAGTCGCATTTACTGCTTCTATCCATTCTATTGGACGAAGTCCGATAGCTCGAAGAAAATCAAACATAGAGTCTCTTAATGATGTGTTTCTTCCATGTATAACAAACACATCTTGAGATCTTGTCCATTGTTTATTTACAGGTTCTTCCCTTCCTTGTCCAGGAGGACCTGTTATAAAATCATCTGTTACATCATTTCCTCTATCAGCAACATACCACTCGTCAGAGATACTAATAGCAACAAACTGGTTTCGTCTCCGTTCGGCCTTTATGATAGGAATAAGTTGATCTGATTTTTCTTCTGTATAGGAGATACTTATTCTTTCAATATCATCACAAGGAATAGTGTGACCACTGACCACAATAGGCTTTCCAGTCTCGTAAGGATGTAAGAATTGTTTTCTAAGTTGTTCTTCTGTTAGGTCTATTTTAACTTCATCATGTGTTCTATCCGATTTGGCGGTAATTCTAACATGGTATGGCATTTTGACTTCTTTTAGTTAAATTGGGATTTCGCCTAACTCATTTATATCTGCAGTACTGCGCATATACCTACAATTCGGTCGTATATGCGATGAACTCCGGATATACATCCATAGTTGTTCCTTTGGTTTTTATTTATCGCCACCTTCCATTTCTGAATCATCCGCAGAACTAGCTCTCTAGGAACTGTAATCGCAAGTTTGGACGGCTTTCCCTTTGATACCTCTATTAGACGTTTTTTCATATTATGTATCATCAAAATACAACATAATGGATCAGATGTCAATTAAAAAAATCTACAACTGCGAAATTAGAGATTGCGAATTAACTCATTATTTGTGCAATGAAAACGATGAAAAAATAGTCACAGGCGGAGATTTTCTTGGACAGAAAGCCTTTAATATGTGTGTCATATGCCGTGCAAAATCAGAATTCATCTAGTGCTTTCTTTTCCTCAGCTTTTTGTTCTAACTTTTTAAGTTTTTTGCTCTGATATTCAATTTCCAGGTCAATCTTGTAATTCTCCCCATGCAACATCAAAGATATGTTTGTACGGAGTGTTTCCCAACTCGCAAAATAGACCAAATGTCCCATACTAATTGCAATTCCCCAGTGTTGATAATCATCCTTATATAAGTCATTTTTCCAAATTTGCGTATCTTCAACAGGCTTGTCGTACTTTTTTGTCAAAGTTTCTTTCAATGTATTAAAATCGATAATGTAATCGTTTTCATTCGAATGCGTTTTGGTGAATACATATTTAGCCCTTACGAGTTTGCCTTCGGCAAGTATATAAAGAATAAAACAATCAAGTCCACCTACTTTTCCTTGATACGCTAACAGCTTCTCATCTTCTTTTATGATTTTACCTTTTTCCGTTTTCTTTACTTGTATTTTGCTCATTCCCCAGGTCGTCTTTCTAAAATCATACAGTCCTTCTTCTTTTTTTGGTTCTTCTTTTGCATACTCCCAAGTTCCATCATCTTTTAGAAGAACCTTTTTGCCATCCTCAGTAACAGCAATTTGGTCTGCGAAGACTAAAACCGCAGAAAAAAGACTCCAAAAAGTGATGAGAACTAATCGATAAAATATTTTACTTTTCATAAAAACCTCCTTCTTTTTGTATGGCGTATAACGTTCCCCGCATAAAAGAAGTCCTGAACGTTAGCGGAGGATTTAGGTGAGTGCCATAAGACACGAACCTTTTATGCTGTTTTATCTGAATCGCTACCATCATCCAACCTCCGATAGCCTTTGTTCTAATTCTTGCGTTATAGCATTTACCTTTTTAATAATCTCAACATCTAGGATAGTTTTATAGTCACTAATCCCGTGCACAACTTCATTCCTAATTTGTCGCAAATTCTCGATTTCTTTGGCAGTACTTTTCTTAATAAGTCCTTGAGAAACAAGTTCTCGAATAACAAATATTGGTTCAATTCGACGATGAGAAGCTTTTAAATGGTGGTACTTTGTAGCAAGATTTCCAAATGCTTGCTCAAGTTTTAACCAAGCAGCCATAAATGCACCGAGCACATCAATTCCTTCACGTTCTGTTACGTGCAAATCAAAACCAAACAAATTTTTGAAT
>Ga0307379_10006469_pt1 | contig 16086 bp, 11 predicted proteins | sample UN2MG_FD_202237 | JGI IMG/M metagenome (GOLD analysis project Ga0307379, IMG submission 202237) | Soil microbial communities from Risofladan, Vaasa, Finland - UN-2 | ecosystem: Environmental > Terrestrial > Soil > Coastal area > Acid sulfate soil | place: Finland: Risofladan, Vaasa | collected... | reverse complement strand
GTCTCAACCAGGGGAAGCTCAGACTGTGCATCATTTACGATATGATTGCGGTATCCCCAGAAAAACTCTGCCTTTACCTTACCGGATTTAAAAGTAGGAAATACCCCGATACGGCAGTCTGGGTCATTCTTGGGAGGTCTTTCTTTAAGAAACCTGTATCTCACACTGGTCTTTAAGTTATTTTCTTTAACATTGGCCATTATGGGACAGGAATCAACTGATAGATAATCACCTTTTATGACTTTAAGCTTGATAAGCTTCCTTACAAGAGAGATCCTTACTTCCTGAAGTAATTTATTGTCAACATTCTTAAGATAGGAAGAAAACCTCTCTACAGGAACCGGCTTATCACCCGGCTCAAATCCCAGTATAGAAGCGAGGGCTGGTCTCTCATAGAACTCAGCCGATAGATCGCTTAAGCTGGCAATAGTCTTTAGGTTCTTAAAGATAAGTGCCCTTAGTATGGCTGCTCTACTGATTGGCTTTCTTCCCACACTTGTCCCCTTATCAAGTAAAGATAGGTCAAGTACAGAGAAGAAAAGCTCATATTTTCTTAGCGGTTTGTCAAAGATTTCCTCAAGATCAAATAAAGGGTGCTGATACATTATCAATACCTCCTAATTTCGTGAAGGTCCTAAGAATTAACAAATAGATAAAAACAATTCTAAGGGGGTGGAGGTAAAAAAGTAAATCAGCAAAACCCAGATGGGATAAGGCTTGAAGAGAATTTTTGTTTTTAAAAAAATAGGGGTTTCACGAAACTAAAGCTTTAAGATTTTTGCCCTCCACCCCCATCTGGAAGAGCTAAAATAGGCCAATTTGGCCAAAAGCTACCTTCTAAAACCCGCATGAATACAGGGTTTTAGAAGGTGGAGGGCAACTCTAAAATGGGTAGTGCCTGAAACCCGCACCAGTAAAGGGTTTCAGAGTTTCGTGAAGGCCACTACATCTACACGATAGGAGGTGAATAAATTTGTTTATAGATACGCACTTTCATTTAGGATATCAACCTGATTTTTATTATCCTGACGTCCCCCTGAAGAATTGTCTTATTAAAATGGATAAGTTAAATATAGCAAAGTGTATAAATGCTCATAATGTGGCATTACTAATGGGTGAGCTGAGAAAAGGAATGGAAGAATGTAAAAATATTTATGAGAATTCAGAGGGCAGAATAATAAGTTATCTAATATTTAATCCTAAAAGAGGAAAGAAATGTATACAAATAATGGACGAATATCTTGATAAAAAAATTTTTAAAGGGATAAAAATACATCCTTCCATTCATAGAGTTTATGCGGATGACCAGTTATATGATAAGGTCTGGAAGTATGCTGCTGACAAAGGTATCCCTATTATGTCTCATACGTGGGAGATTTCCGATTATAATCCCATTCAAAAATTCTCTTTTCCTCCGCGTTTTGAGAATTATATTAAAAATTATCCAAATGTTACTTTTATTTGCGGTCATGCTGGTGGGAGATATAAAGGGATTCTAGAATGTGTAAAGTTGCTGAAAAAATATAATAATGTATATGCTGATGTTGCTGGAGATGTGTATAATAATAATTTAATTAAATATCTTGTTGAAAATGTAGGATCGGATAAAATATTGTTTGGTTCAGATGGGATCTGGGTTAACTGGAATACCCGGCTGGGGATGATTCTTAATGCAGATATTTTGATGGAAGACAAAGAAAATATATTATTTAAAAATGCAAAAAGATTGTTTGAGATTTAATAAAAATTTTATGAGGGTGATTTAGAATTATGCAAGAGCAGCTTAAAGATATTATTAGATCTTATAGATTAAAAAAAGGGAAATATGATTTTTTTGATATAAATTGTTGGCTATGTTTTCCTGCCCAGAATACTTTTTACCCTCCTGAGAATATGGAGGAATATCTGTCTGAATTGGAAAAAAACGAAATAAAGAAAGCTGTAATAACAAATTTTGAGTGTACAATTTATAATCCGTTATCAGGAAATAAAAATTTAATCCGGTGGATAAAGGGTTATAAAAATCTATATGGGGGTATTGTATGGACTCCAGAAATTGGTTTTCCGGGAAATGATTTGTATGATTATATAGATGAGATGATAAAAAACAAGGTTGTTTTAGTTAGAATGTTCCCAAAATTATTTAAACATTCCATGAAAAAATGGCAAATTGGAGACATATTAGAATATATGGAACATAAAAAATTGCCTTTACTCCTCTGGCATATGCAGACTGACTGGGATGCAATACAGGAAATATGTACTGAATATAGTGAATTACCTATAATTATTGAAGGTAATGATCAAGAATTATTATTTCATAATCGATCATATATACGACTTTTACAGAAATACGAAAACCTTTATCTGGAAACACACAACCTTATATTAGGAATAGAATATTTAGTAAATGAAATTGGAATAGATAGACTTCTTTTTGGAACTTTTTTTCCATATAATGATCCAGATGCTGCTATAATGATGATTACAGATTCAGATGTTTCTGAAGATAAGAAATATAAAATTGCTAATGAAAATTTGTGTAATTTAATAAAAAATATACGGAAATAAATTCTTTAAGGCCTATAGGCTTTATTGAAAAATATTAATACTCTCATATTGGAAATAGTCATCAGAAAACTTAAAAAAATACTTAAATTCCAAATTATACAATAAACCGTTACTTCACTTATAGAAGTATCAAATAAACTAAAGGTTGAGCCAAATAGAATATAATATTATCTGATGTGAATCCCAAAAGCTTAATATATTCCTATCTTAAGTCACAAAAAGAACACAGGATTTATTTTTAATAAATATCTTCAAATACCTCAGATAATAAATAGTCGATTGAAAAATGAAACCTATTAATAATATAAACGTTTTCAATAAAATATGGAATCTTGTCGATTACATCGACATAGGTATCATATTCCCTAAATATAGCATAAAAAGGAGAAATACCAACTATAAGGATATGTACTTATTATAATAACGGATTTAACATTAATAAACCAATGTAACTATAAAAATAGAAATAAAAAATGAATTGACAAATATAAATTTTTTTAATATATTAAGATTAATAAAATTGAAAACGTTATCAATTTATAGCAAATAATAGCCGAAATAAGTATTACTTTGATTATGTGTTCATTAAATTTAATGAGGTAATTCTTAAAATTAAGAGATGATCTATGTAATTATTTCATTGGTCTCATGAGTCTAGTTAGAAGGAGGTGATTTGTGTAATTATTTCATTGGTTTAGTTAGAAGGAGGTGATTTGTGTAATTATTTCATTGGTTTAGTTAGAAGGAGGTGATTTATGTAATTATAGTTGTTTGTGTAAACAGTTAGGAGTGACTAAAGTTGTTTAAAAAAGAAAATTTAAAAGGAGGAAAAATGAAAAGAATAGTAATTTTAATGCTAATAATTGTATTAGCAATTGCTATGGCTACCATGGGAATTAGTTGCAAGCAGGCAAAAGCTCCAGCCGAGGAGGCTGTAGAAGAAGCTCCAGCCGAAGAGACTGAAACGGCTCCAGAAGAAGCAGAAAAAGTGGTAGTACCATTAATTACGCATTGGTGGCATGAGCCAGGAATAGCAGATTTTCATATAGCAGCAAAAGAGGCATTCGAAAAAGAAAATCCAAACATTGAAATAGAGAAAATCGATCTTCCCTGGGAGGAATTGACAGATCAGATTATTATGAGACTGAAAACAAATACCCCTACAGGTATTATCTTTAGTTGGCTTGGTACTTTCCCATCAGTAGCTGGAACTGGAGAACTTGCTCCTCTGGATGATTATTTTGCTAACAGCTCAATTAAAGATAATTTCTTACAGAGCGCGTTAGATGAATGCATGTATAATGGGGATATGGTTGCATTACCTATCCAAATGAGTAGTGCTGCGCTTATTTATAACAAGAAATTACTCGAGGAAAAAGGCGTAGAGGTACCTACTACTTTAGATGAATTGTATGCTGCTGCTGAAAAGCTGACAGATCCATCGAAGCACATATATGGTTTTGGAGCATTATCAAGAGAAGTTGGTGGATTTGAATTATACACTAAGGTTTTTGAATTTGTTGTTGGGAATGGGGGAAGTTTCGCAACAGAAGATGGGAAACCTTCACTTAATGCCCCTGAAACTGTAGAAGCAGTAGAGTTATGGAAAAAAATGATTGATAATAAAGTTACTCCTATAGGGTTAGATGTGACGGAACTACGTGAAACAGTCTGGAATGGTCAAACTGCAATGATAATTGATGGTCCTTGGTTGATGAATCAAATTAATGAAAATAATCCAGATGTGTATAAAAACATGGACGTTGCTCTCTTACCTACAAATGGTCACAAGGGAAGCCCACTTGTACTTACCTTTTACTCTATTCAGAATAACTTTAAGTACAAAGATGAGGCCTGGAAGTTCTTGGAATTTATGAATTCTCCCGAATGGTCAAAGAAATGGATCGAAATGACAAAGAGCACGAATGCCACTGATACTGCCATTCCAGAAACCACAATGGAAGAATCACCCTGGCTAAAGGTGTTTCAGGCACAGAATGCATCTGCATCCCCAACTATCCCAAAGTCGCTAGGTCGAAATGCAGTTGAATTCCAGAAGAAAGTGGAGGCATATTTAGTGGAAATAGTTTCCAAAGACGAGCCGGTAAAAGAAGCTCTAGATAAAGCACAAGAAGAACTAACCCAGTGGCTTGCAGAGGTCGAATAGAATAGTTAATAATATTGATAATTGTACAAATTAAATGTTAAAAATGCAGTAGTAACATAAGAGCAACTTATTGAGTACGGTATCTATTTAATTGTTACTACTGCATTATCTAAATGGTATTGGCATACTCTATTTAGTATGTGCATGCAGTTAGACACCATTAAATTAAAAATAGAATAATTGATGAGTAGACAAAGAAAAGGAGAGATAGAGGCTAATAAGGTAAGAGAAAGAAGGGGTTTTAGTAATGACTTTAGGAAATAATAAGTTGTAGAGTTAATTTGTATTGGGCTTAGCAACAAAGTCAGGATTGTTAAAATAAAACTGGATATCATCACCAATTGTAAACTGACAAAAGAAAGATAAAAAAATCGGAAAGTTCTTTGAAAATGTAAGTTCTCAGGATATGGCAAAACTGGAATCGAGAATAAGAAATCTTGATGTTAAGTAAAAAAGACAGTCCATCCATAGTAATTGTAAGAGACTGGGATTGGGGAGAAGAGGTGTCGCCAGGTAGTTATTATATATAATTCGACTTACTAACACAAACTTAAAAGCAAAAGACTCCCTGATAAGAACCTTTTAAAAAAGATAGAGGATACTTACTTTGAGATTCCATCTAATGACTAAAGAAGGATTAAAGCACAATTTTCCCACCATTAGGGGCTAAAAGTAAACTAAAAAGTAACGAGTGATTTGAGGAATAAAAACCTATTTTGCAGAAACATAAAGGTCTTTATGACCACAATAAACTCTTCTCATGGCTTTCCTAATAGAGGAATTTGTTCCTTAGGACAGATCAAAAGTAGCATGCAGATATTGCATATATAGATTACCAATTAATTTGTTTATCTTGTGAAATAGTTAATTGATCTAGTCAAAAGGTTGTAGGATAGGTAACTGGGCAGGGTCTTATTAGCAGATCTGGCCATGGCATCATTTACAAATGCCATATCAAAGAGAAATATAGATAACCTTATTCATAATTCTGAATAGGGTAACAAGTATAGCTCTTAGGATTATGTAAAAGATTTTAAATGATTATGATATTGCCATATCCATATCTGGAATGGAAAATCCATATGAAAATGCCAAGATCAAATCATTATTCAGAGCCTTAAAGGTAGAGAAAATCTACATATTTTAATATGAAACATATGCAGAAGTTTTAAATAATAATTCTTATTTTTTATAGGAAGTGCATAATAAGGATACTGCATTCTTTATCGGGTCATAACCACATGAAAGAATTTAAAAATAAAAAATAGAAGTAAATTAATATCATCATCTGATTCTGATTAGTCAAGTTGTTGCAAAGTCGGTGTCAAAATTTGGGTAATATACCACACTATTATGAAAGGAGGTAACCATATATGAAGATACCCAGAAATCCTAAAAGGAAAATCAACTGGGTGCCAATTATTTTTATAACACCTACAATAATTATGATTGGGTTATTCTTTCTTTATCCAGTAGTCAACATGTTTTGGTTAAGTTTGACTAACTTTGATTTTCTAGAACAGATTAATACACAATTTGTCGGTCTACACAACTATATTAAAGTTTTAACAACAGCAGATTTTAAATATACTCTATGGAGAACAATTCTTTATACAATTGGTACAGCTGGAGGGGCATTTTTAATTGGACTTTTAGCGGCTCTGTTATTAAATAATAAGTTTAAAGGTAGACTCATAGCAAGGATTTTTATTCTATTTCCCTGGGCCGTTCCTCCTGTGGTGACTGGTATTGTCTGGAGCTATATGTATGATTATCAATTTGGGATTATAAACTATTTCCTAGAAAAGTTACATTTAATCATTGAACCCATCTCTTGGCTTGGTGATCCTAGTGTTGCTCTAATAAGCGTAATACTGCCTTCTATATGGTTATCAATTCCAATTTCAACACTAGTTATGCTAGGTGGATTACACTCTATCCGTGAAGAATTATATGATGCTGCTGCGGTTGATGGAGCAAATGTTATTCAAGAGTTCTGGCATATTACAATCCCAGGATTACGTCCTATTACTAAAATTCTTATCTTATTATTAGTAATCTGGTCATTCCGGTCCTTTGATATTATTTATATGATGACAACTGGGGGGCCTGCAGGGGCAACTGAAACCTTCGTCATGAAGGTATATCTTACTGCTTTCAAGTATTATGATTTCACAAGAGCTACGACTTATGGGGTAATAACACTTCTTATATCATTAGTATTTAGTATTGTTTACTGGAAGATGCTTATGACAAAGGATGAGAGATGAGGAGGAATTAGTATATGATGAAAAACACGAAGCAATCTCTACGTAAAATAGTATTTTATATTTTTCTTGCAATTGTTTGTGGAATGATAGTCTTCCCTTTTTATTGGATGGTAGCAACCTCATTAACGAAGGGCTCAATGTACAGTTACCCTCCTTCAATTTTTCCTATTGATATTTCGATACAAAGTTACATCAGTGTATTTCTAGAGAGGCCTATGTTAAGATGGATTATTAATACTTCTATAGTTTCAGCTGTTGTCATCCCAGCTACGATTCTTATAGCTCTACCAGCTGCATATTCTCTATCACGATTTAAATACCGAGGGAAGGGCCTTGTTTCTCAATTAATACTCGTAACACAAATGATTCCAGCTACATTAATAATTATTCCTGTCTTTCTTATTTTCAGCAAATTACAATTAACTAATACGTTGTATTCTCTAATGATATTGGATACAGCCTTTGCAGTACCAATTAGTATTTGGATTAGTAAAGGTTTTTTTGATACCATTCCTTTTATAATAGAGGAGGCAGCATTTATTGATGGATGCAACCATTTTGGGGTTTTATTTCGTATTGACTTACCTTTAATTTTACCCGGATTGGTAACAGTGATTTTGCTTACTTTTTTGACTGTATGGCATGAATTTGTGTTTGCAATTACTTTAGTTCAATCAGAGGAATTACGGGTCGTATCAATTGGCTTACGGTATTTTAAAACCCAATATTTTGTTCCTTGGAACCAATTAATGGCGGCCGCTGCAATTATAACTATTCCCATTGTAATTATTTTCCTTGGATTAGAGAAAATGTTTGTAAGGGGTTTGACTGCAGGCGCAGTAATTGAATAGTGAATAATGTTCAGGAGATTCTGTGAAAGATGGTAAACAATCAAGGAAAAAGAAAATCTCTTAATTTATATAGATTCAAACTATTACTAAGGGGTATTCACTGCTTAGGCGAATCGTGTGCGTTAATAGTGTAACACTGTTCTGTGAGGGGTTGAGAACATCTGATATTGAGTGCCGGAAGAACTTAGTACTCGACAAAATATAATAGTAATTCAAGTTAAAAACCAAAAAAGGAAAATTCAAATGAATTCAAGAGAAAGGTTTAATGCAACAATAAAGTTTCAAAAAATTGATCGGCCCTTTAGGTGGGAAGCTCCTGGGTTTTGGCAGGCAACTATTAAAAAATGGCATAATGAAGGTCTACCCAAGAATATAACTTCAAATGATATTAATAATTCTAGAATTTATGATTACTTTAAAATGGATAGAATAGGGTTAATTCCTTTTAATGGTGATTGGATAACAGATCCTTTTTCTCCTATGTTTGAACGAAAAATAATAAAAGATGAGGGGAATACACAAGTTATAAGGGACCAAGACGGGATAATTAAAAGAGTCGAAAAAGAAGATCCTGATACTTCCATGCCGCAGTTTCTTGAATTTCCTGTAAAATCCAAGGAGGATTATGAGGAAAAAATAAAGTGGAGACTAAATTATGAAAGTAAAGAGAGATATCCAAAAGAATGGGGAGAGTTAATAAAAAAATATAATAATCGTGATTACCCATTAGGGTTATCTGTTATTGGGCCGTTAGGTCATCTTAGAAATTTAATGGGTGATTTTGAAATGATGTTAAAGTTTTTTGATGATCCTAGTATGGTACATTACATTATGAAAAATTGGATGAACTTTTATAAAGAATTTATTCGTCTTGTATGTAATGATATTGTTCCTGATTTTATTATGATTTGGGAAGATAGTTGTTATAAAGCGGGTCCTTTGATTTCTCCTGTAAAATTTAAGGAATTTATGTCCCCATATTTAAGTGAAATTATCACTAAAGCTAAAGCCGAGGGCATAGAAGGGATTATTATTGATAGTGATGGGGATGTTCGTTTAATGATACCAATATATCTTGAATGTGGGGCTAATGTGTTTTTTCCTTTTGAAGTTCAAGCAGGCATGGATATTGTTCAATTTCGGAAAGAATATGGAAACAGCTTTGCAATAATGGGTGGTATAGATAAAAGAAAATTAGCTGCAAACGAAGAAGCCGTTAAAGAAGAAATAGATATGAGAGTACCATTTATGTTATCCCAGGGTGGATATATTCCCATGATTGATCATTCGGTTCCTACAGATGTTTCTTTGAATGTTTTCAAGTTTTACATTGATTATCTAAGGAATGTTGGCGTAGAAAGTACTTTGGAAAACTAAAGATTTACCCGATAAGGTGAAAATTGAGTTGAATAAAATTATTGTTAAAAAATATGGTGAAATAACTGAGTAAATAAATATCATGGTCAAACAAATAAGATCCATTTTTACTTTTAAAAAAGATAGGATAAATCTAGGCTCCATCCCCATATGCAGCTACGGCAAGACAATAGATGATGAGATAAGGGAAGGCCTTACCAGAACCAAGGCCTTAAATCTTCTTGAAGAGATGTACATGATCAGGACCTTAGAAGATATGCTTGTCCAGCTAAAGGCAGGACTATACCAGTCCCTAAAAGATTTTGATTATGTTGGTCCCACTCATCTATCCATAGGCCAAGAGGCAATTTCTGCAGGGGCTATATCTTCACTTTCAATAAATGACTATATAACTAGCTCTCACCGGGGTCACGGAGATGCTATGGCCAAAGGTTTTAGCTCTATAAAATCTGCTAGCGATAATGAATTAAAAGAACTTCTAGCTTCAAGGATAGAATATCTTTCTTCTATAAAAGAGGACTTCTTAGAAGATGACTCCAGAGAAAACTTGGAAGAAAAAGCAATTATGCTTCATATCTACAGAATGATAGCAGAGCTTTTTGGGAAAGACCACGGTTACTGCAGGGGTGTAGGGGGCGGTATGCATATAGCAGATTTTGAGCTTGGTCACTTGGGGGCAAATACCATAGTAGGAGGGCATGTCCCCATTGCAACAGGGGCTGCCATATCAGTAAGGTACAAGCAAGGAGACAGCCTCATACTGTGCCTGGCAGGAGAAGGTGCCTTTTCCAATGGAGTGGTACTGGAGTCGCTTAATATAGCTTCCATGGCCCAGTTTACAAATGGCCTTATGAGTCATAAAAAAGGAATTCCCATAATATTTGGTATAGTTAACAACCAGTATGCCATGTCTGGCCAGTCAGTAGGCGAGATAACAGGTGTAGACTTTCTAGCAAGAAGGGCAGCAGGTTTTGACAATGACCTTATGCATGCTGAGGTGGTAGACGGAATGAATGTCCTGGCAGTGGCCGATTCAGTAGCCAGAGCCAGAAAACTGATAGCAGAGGGGAAAGGACCAATACTTCTTGAATTTATGACATACAGATATAAGGGGCACAGCCTATCAGACCCTCTGACTTACAGGGATAGGGAAGAGTTAGCCGAGTGGAGGAAAAGAGATGCCATAGCCACTTATGAAGAGAAACTTTTAAAGGCTAAGTTTCCCCAGGGAAAAATAACGGAAAAGGATTTAAAAACTATTGCTAAAAAAGTGAAGGAGAGAAATGCTGCCATGGCAGTATATGCTGCCTCTGCTGCTTATCCTGAAGAAGTAAGTCTTCTTACCCACCTTTTTTCAGATAGAATAGAAAAAGAAGTCCCCATTAAATACAGTAACCCCCAACCACTATCACCCCTACCCTCATACAAAAGAGATGATAATGCCAGAATAAATGCCCGTCTTGCTATAAGAGAAGCCATGATAGAGGAGATGGCAAGAGATTCAAGAGTAATAATCTTTGGCGAGGATGTTGCCGATTACGGTGGTGCCTTTGGGGTTACAAATGATCTTCTTAAAACTTTTGGCAGGGACAGGGTGTTCAATGTATCTATATCAGAAGCAGGTATGGTAGGAGCATTTGTAGGTATGGCTATGACAGGGTTAAAACCTATAGTGGAGATAATGTATAATGACTTTATAATGCAGGCCTTGGATCAGATAGGAAACCAGGCTGCTAAGTGGAACTACATGTCAGGAGGGCAGATAAGTGTCCCTATGGTGTTACGTACTACTATAGGGGGAGGAAGAGGCTGTGCGGGTCAGCGCTCCCAGTCCCTGGAAGCCCTGGTGACCTGTATTCCCGGATTAAAAGTAGTGGTCCCTGCCACACCTTATGACTTTAAAGGACTATTAAAATCAGCCATAAGGGATGACAACCCAGTGATCTTCTTTGAGCATCAGCTTATATATAATAGTCTGGGAGAAGTTCCTGAAGAAGAATATCTTATCCCCATAGGTAAGGCTAATGTCTTAAAAGAAGGAAATGATATAACCATCATATGCTGGGCCTATATGGTAGAAGAGTCACTTAAGGCAACTAAGATACTCCAAGAAAAAGGTATATCGGCAGAAGTAATAGATCTAAGGACGCTTATACCGCTTGATATAAATACAATAGCAGAATCAGTTAAAAAAACAGGGAGAACCTTAGTGACTTCACAGGAAGTAGAACAGGGCGGCTTTATGAACGAGGTCATAACACAGATACAGCAGGAGTGCTTTGACTGGCTGGACGCACCCATTCATAGGCTGGGAGCTCCTAATGGAATACCTCCATCAACTCAGAAATTGGAGAAGCTGTTTTTACCTGATGCAAGAAGTTGGTGAGGAAAATAAGAAAAATATATAAAAAATAATAAAGTTTTTTATTATTTATGTATTAAAATAATAACAAAGATTAGTGAAGACTTTGAGAATAGTTGCAGACAACTTCAAAGATACGGGGATAAGGAGAGCCATAGAACAATCAATCCGGAGTGGTAGAGTTTCACTCTACTATATTTTCGGGCATGCTAAAAGGTATATAAAAGCAGTAGGTGGTCCCGCAGTCCAACATATAATAGAGATGTTTATCACATGTGCATATGGAGTCCTATAACGGCAAGACAATAGTAGATGCAAAAGGACTACTCACTAACCTCCACATGGCTGATACTGACCTGACAGAGATACACTGGGGGGGGATTTCTGGATCTGGATACCATTATTATAGTCCTGTATATAATTGGTTATAAAAATGATGAGAACGCATTTATATCTTCCTAAATGCTGGGACCTGAAGGAGACCCCTATCCAGCTATGTAAGGTAAATCAATACACAAAAGCTTGATAATAATGAAAAAATACTACAAATTTTGACTCATAAACTGAGAGGAAAGCAATGGCACTAGCAAAATATGTAATTGGTCTCGATTTCGGCACAGATTCGGTGCGATCCATTATAGTGGATGCAGAAAATGGAAAAGAGATATCCACCTTCGTCTCCTATTACCAAAGGTGGGAAAAGGGACTGTACTCTAATCCCCCTAAGAACCAGTTCCGCCACCATCCTGCCGACTACATAGAGTCCCTTTACTGAATCAGTAATGGAAGCGGTAAAGTTGGCTCCTACCGGTACTGCCAGGGATATAATAGGTATAGGTATAGATACTACCGGCTCCACTCCTGCACCGGTAGATAGAAAAGGCACTGTCCTATCCCTAAAAGAGGAGTTTAAGGATGACCCTGATGCCATGTTTATCCTTTGGAAGGATCATACTGCTGTAGAGGAGGCAGAGCATGTAAATAAAATAGCCAGGACCTGGGGAGGTATAAACTATACCAGATACTCGGGAGGAGTTTATTCCTCTGAATGGTTCTTCTCAAAGATACTCCATATACTAAAAACCAATAAAAAGATAAGAAAGGCAGCCTACTCGTGGGTAGAGCTAGCTGACTGGATACCGGCTATACTTACCGGTAATGAAAGACCGGAAAATATAAAAAGGAGCAGGTGTGCTGCCGGTCACAAAGTCATGTGGCACGTATCTTGGAACGGTCTGCCTTCGGAGGATTTCTTGACAGCAGTGGATCCTCTGCTTAAAGGTTTGAGGAGCAGGTTATACACTGATACCTATACTTCTGATACACCCGCAGGATATCTTACAAAGGATTGGGCCGATAAGCTTGGTCTCCCTGAAGGTATAATTGTAACTGTGGGTGCTTTTGATCCCCACATGGGAGCTGTGGGGGCAGGAATAGCCGATAAGATCTTTGTAAAAGTAATCGGGACTTCCTGCTGCGACATAGTAGTATCCTCTCCCCGGAACGTGGGTGACATGGCAGTAGCTGGCATATGCGGACAAGTAGACGGTTCTGTGATCCCAGGGCTTATTGGTTTTGAAGCAGGCCAGTCTTCCTTCGGCGATGCTTATGCCTGGTTTAAAGATATACTCATGTGGCCTGCCAAAAACCTAATTGATGATAAAAAGACAATAGAAGACCTGGAGGAAGATATATTACCGGAACTTTCTGCGCAGGCAGAGAAAATACCCCCGGAGGACACATCCCTCATAGCCCTGGACTGGTTAAACGGAAGAAGGACTCCCTATGCAGACCAGAAGTTAAAAGGAGCCATAGCCGGTCTTTCCCTGGGCACTACTGCCCCTAAGATATTCAGGGCCTTAGTGGAAGCCACAGCCTTTGGTTCTAAAGCTATAGTAGATAAATTTACTGAGGACGGTGTTCAAATAGACGAAGTAGTAGCTATAGGAGGTATACCCCATAAATCACCCCTAGTCATGCAAGTACTCGCCGATGTACTGGCCATGCCGGTAAAGGTATCCAGCTCCTTTCAGGCAATGGCCCTGGGCGCTGCCATATTTGCAACTGTAGCATCTGGCTATTATAAGGATATTAGAAGTGCCCAGGAAAAGATGGCTAGCTCCATTCTAAAGACCTATAATCCGATAAAGGAAAATGTGAAGATTTACCGTAAGCTTTACGAGCTGTATGAGAGGCTGGGGGGTTCGTTAGAGGGGATATTAAAAGAATTATGAAACCTAAAGAAGAAGAGGTATTAGCTCAAATAAAAGTAAATGGAATATGTAGTTCTGATGTACGCTTTTTTTAGGGAAGGACGCCTCGGAAATATTGTTGTAACAAAACCATATGCGCCTGGACATGAGGCAAGTGGTGTTATTATGGAAGTTGGCAAGAAAGTAACAAATTTTGTAAATGGAGATTTTGTTGTTATTGAGCCAGGAATTCCATGTAGTCACTGTACCTATTGTTATAAAGGAAGGTATAATCTTTGTCCAAAAGATATTTTTCTATCCGCCCCACCGATAAATGGCACTTTCTGTGATTATATAAATATTCTATATTATAATGTGCATAAGATTCCAAAAAATCTGTCATTTCAAAAAGCTACTTTTACAGAACCAGCAGCTGTAGCAGTTTATGCTATAAATCGTGATGGAGTAATGAGCGGTCTTACTGCAGTTATTATTGGCGCAGGACCAATAGGTCTATTGACCCTGCAAGCTTTTAAAGCAGCAGGAGGAATTAAAGTAACTTGTATTGATATATTGGAAAATCGGTTGAATATTACATCAAAATTAGGTGCTGATGAAACATTATTAGCAAAAAATAACAAGGATCTATACAATACAGCAGATGTTGTTTTTGAGACTGCAGGAAATGTTAAGGCTACTCAATCAATGTTTAATAGAGTAAATTCTGATATCAGGAGGCAGGCCGGATTATGCAATATGTAAAGTTTCCCAAACTCAATATAGAAGTATCAAGGTTCCGGATGGGGTGCATGAGATTTCCAAAGACTGAAGATGCTAAAGGGAAGTCTGTGATAGATGAAGCCGAAAGCATCAGGATGATAAGGTACGCAGTTAATAATGGAGTAAATTATTTTGATACCGCATACGTATATGGTGACAGTGAGAAGATACTGAGGAAAGCATTAAGCGGTGGGCTGAGGGAAAAGGTGTTTATAGCCACCAAATGCCCGGTGGGCAACAAACATGTAAAGGGACCGGGGGATTTCCGGGATATACTGGCAGAAGAAATGGAAAGACTAAGAACAGACCATATAGATTTTTACCTGCTTCATGGGCTTAGTACTAATTCATGGGAAAAGGTAAAAAAGCTTGGGCTGCTTGACCAGCTCGACAGGGCAAAAAAAGAAAAAAAGATAAAATATGCAGGTTTTTCATTTCATGACAATGTCTGGGTATTTAAAGATATAATAGATTCATACCCCTGGGATATTTGCCAGATACAGCTTAACTTCAGGGGGGACGAATACCAGGCCGGTGTCGAAGGGATGAAATATGAGGCATCAAAAGGGATCGGTGTGGTCATAATGGAGCCTCTTTTTGGAGGGTTGCTGGGTGAGAATGTGCCTCAGGACATTGTAGATAAATGGAACAGTTCAGGTATAATAAGGACTCCTGCCGAATGGGCATTCAGGTGGGTGGCTGACTTTCCCGAAGTGACAGTGGTCTTAAGCGGGATAAGCACCATGGGCCAGCTCAGGGAGAATATAAGGATATTTGAAGATGCCCTTCCAGGTTCCCTTACACCGGAGGAATCCAGAGTCTATAAAAAGATCAATAAACTTTATGATAGCAGGATAAAGGTAGGTTGTACCGGCAGTGCATATTGCCTGCCCTGACCTTCGGGACTCTATATCCCGGTGGTCTTTGCCATATATAATAATATGTCATCCGGCGATCGGAATATCCTCCGGAAAAAATATGATAACTTCTGTTCTATGGGCATTGATGCTTCCAAATGTGCGGAATGCGGCGAGTGTGAGGAGAAGTGCCCCCAGCACATCCCCATAATAGATAAGCTCAAGGAAGCCCATGAATTCCTGACATCTAAGTAGGTCATATTAAGACCACCAGATTATTGATATTGAAATAAGAATTATTTAATTTTTTCTATACAATCTAATTTATGGACATGCTAGAAATGATACATACCTTGCTTACATTTATCAGGACTATATACGGTTATCCTAAAGAGAGGATACTTCAAATGAGCAGAAATAAATTAGGTTTAAAATGAAACTTACATGCTCAATAAAGACATTATTTATGCTTATACGCTTTTGATTAAATTAATAATTAGACACCCTTTTTTATACTGTCTCATTTGTCTCATTTATAATCCTGACCACAATGCTCAGCCAATCCTTTTATACTTATTTCTTTGCTACAAATAACCTAAATATATCAATAAGTGCAAGGTTTTTTTCTTTTTTAACAACCATACCTGATTTTTCTATAT
>Ga0307379_10006468_pt1 | contig 16088 bp, 15 predicted proteins | sample UN2MG_FD_202237 | JGI IMG/M metagenome (GOLD analysis project Ga0307379, IMG submission 202237) | Soil microbial communities from Risofladan, Vaasa, Finland - UN-2 | ecosystem: Environmental > Terrestrial > Soil > Coastal area > Acid sulfate soil | place: Finland: Risofladan, Vaasa | collected... | reverse complement strand
GTTCAGTTCCATCCGGAGGTGAGCCACACGAAGAGGGGCAAAGAGGTCCTGAAGAACTTTTTAGAGAAGGTGTGCGGGGCCAAACCGGACTGGAGCGTCGGATCGTTCATAGAGAGGGAGACCGAGCGCATCAGGACCGCGGTAAACGGGAAGAAGGCGATATGCGCTCTTTCCGGCGGCGTGGACTCCAGTGTTGTCGCCACTCTTATGGGAAGGGCGATCGGGAAGGATACGAAGGCGGTATTTATCAACAACGGGCTTCTGCGGAAGGACGAGGTTGAGGAAGTAACGGGGAGCTTCAGTAACGGCTTTGACTTCGAACTCATCTGTGTCGATGCAGCAGAGCGGTTTTTGAAACGGCTGAAAGGAGTGCGCGATCCGGAACGGAAGCGAAAAGTAATCGGCAGGGAGTTCATCAGGGTATTCGAGGAGGAGGCGAAGAGGATCGGGGAGATAGAGTACCTCGCGCAGGGCACACTCTATCCGGACGTAATAGAATCGGTATCACACCTGGGACCGTCTGCCACCATAAAGAGCCATCACAATGTGGGCGGACTCCCGCAGAGGATGAAGCTGAAGCTCATAGAGCCGCTCCGCGAGCTCTTCAAGGACGAGGTGAGGGAGCTGGGCAGGCTTCTCGGGATACCCGAGGTCATCATCATGAGGCATCCTTTTCCCGGCCCGGGGCTCGCAATACGGGTCATCGACGAGGTGACGAAACAAAGGATTCGGATACTGCAAGACGCGGACGCCATCATTATTGAGGAGGTCAAACGTGCGGACCTCTACCGTGATATCTGGCAGGCCTTTGCGGTGCTGCTGCCCGTCCGGAGCGTCGGGGTTATGGGAGACGAACGCACCTACGAGAGTGTGTGCGTCGTGAGGGCCGTCCATTCCGTCGACGGGATGACAGCGGACTGGTTCAAGATCCCTCCTGACGTGCTCGAGCGTATATCATCCAGGATCATAGGAGAGGTGAAGGGCATAAACCGCGTGGTGTACGACATATCATCGAAGCCGCCTGCCACGATAGAGTGGGAGTAGGGATGGATAACTACTACAAGTTGCTGGAAATCGACAGGGGGGCTGAAAAACAAGAGATCAGGAGGGCCTTCAGACGCCTCGCGAAAAGGCTGCATCCGGACATATCACACGATCATCGTGATTTTATAAGGATACTCGACGCGTATGAGACGCTCATCGATGATAGGAAGAGACGTCGATATAATATAGTGTTCGGTGAGGCGGGGGAGAGCACCATCCTGCCGAAGAGCCGGGTCTCCTATGCCGTATCTCTCGCGGACATTGCGCGGTTTCGGGTGTTCAATGGGAGAAACCAAAAGAGGAGAACAGGGAACGGGAGCTTCAAGGGCTACGATGTGTGTGTGCATCTCTCTCCCGGGGAGCTGTTTCGAGGCTCGTCGGTCCGGATCGATGTTCCGGCGCACGTGGTATGCCCTCTCTGCAGGGGTAACAGGATGAGTTGCTCGCTCTGTTCCGACAGGGGGCACATCACAAAAGCGGTGGCGGTTACCGTTGAGATACCGAGAAACCTGGAGGACGGCTGCGTGTTCAGGGTTCCTCTGCGGGAGATCAAGCGGAAAGGGTATGCGTTTTTCGTGATGAAACAGCTCCTTGTCATGGTGGATCTGCAAGGCGGGGAAGATGCCCTGGGGTTTAAAAAGATGTGAACTTTCTGGCGGTTTGATTTACAATAAATGAAGATAGGAAAGCTTGAGGGACGGTGCCATGAAATCCTCTGCGGCGAAGCCCGTTGAAAGCGGCGGATTCTTTAGTAAGCTGTTTGGAAGAGGAACAACCCAGCAGAAGCGTGTGCTGAGGGTTCTGAAGAGGGAGCTCGGCGCAGCAAAGATCGATCTCTACAAGATCAAGAATGATACGATCCTGCCTCCTGTTGCAAAGCTCATCTACGAGGTTTACAGACTGTCCTTCCCGCTGCGGCAGCACTTTCCGCTCGATGGATCGAAAAAGAGGCTCCTCCCTTCGTTCGAAGAGAATTTCATTCTCTGTTTCCACAGCGAGAGTGCCCTCGCCATCCATGAGAAGTTGGGGCCGGAATATATCAGGAAGGTTGCGGAGAAATATGGAATAAAGAAGACTGCTCCTTTCGTCGAGAAACTGCTCGGAGAGTACATGGACTTCTGGGACAGGGAGTCGATATCGAACATAAACTCGACGTACAACAACCTACTTGGTTTCGCGCGTTTCGTGAATTTCGATTTTTTCCCCCTCCTCCGGGAGTTTGATCTCAAGCTCGAAGAGGCGAACTTCCTGAAGAAACCGTCTTTCTCATCCTCTGAAGGTTCGCTGCTGAAGGAGGATATAATCAAGCTACGCCGCGCACTCTTCAGGTTTGATGTCGATGATACGTTCGACAGCGGCATGGAAGAGGTAGAGAAGCTTGTCGGGGCAGAGCCGATCAGCAAGGGGAACCTTGCGAAGTTAAAGAACATCCTGAAAAGCCTTCAGGAGAACGACTATCTCTCTCTCATCATACGGTCCATAAACAGGAGCCTCTCGCCAGTACCGGTAGAGAAACGGACCAGTTTAGACGTCTTTCAGAGCTCCTCTCAGCGGAGACGGACGGAGGTGGGCAAGGCCCTCAAGTCCCTCGAAAAAAGTATCAGGGATGAGGCTGTGGGTTCGATCGTCTCAAAGATCTTTAAGGGCAGCGTTGCGGGAAGAATAAAAAACTACCAGGAGACTCACAACGAGACCTTTCAGCGATACGGGCTTCCCTTCTATAAGTGGGTGGATCCCCTGAACTACATGAAAGCCTTTATCACGGACAAGTACAAGCCGTCGATCAGCGGTGTGGTCAACGGGCTCATCGTGAGCGGCATCTTCATCAACAAGAGCGCCCTCAACGATCTGTCTGACAGCTACTACGCCCTTGGAGAGAGCCTGGATCTCATAATGGCGTTTGACGATGACCTTGATGTCGAGGAGGACAGAGGAAGGCTTATGCAGAGGTTGCTCGAACGCGTGGGGAACGAGCCGAGTGCGAAAAGGGCTCTCGTTAGCAACATCGAGGAAATAAACAAAAGGGCGAAGAAGATAATCGTCGGCCAGATCGTGAATCTAAAACAGATGGTGTTCAGTCTCAAGGCCATTCTCGAGGACTATAAGAAGAAGTCTCCTGCGATCATCGCTAACCTGAGGAAGATAAGGGTGGGAAACAACCGCCAGTTTATCGAAGAGATCGTCGGGGCTTACAAGGACATATACTGGGTTTTGAAACTCCTGAGCAACTACCTTCCCCTCAAGGTCTCACCGGGCGAGGCGGAACAGAACGATATATCCAATGAGCAGACAAAATAGTAGCGGAGGGTTTTATATGAAACGGAAAGCAAAACAGCAGGTCATGGGCATCATCCTCATTATTATCAGCATTGCTATCCTGTACCTCAATCTGAGCAGGGTCGAGGGCAGCTTCAGCAAGCTCTGGCCCTCTTTCGTGCTCCTCCTGGGCATGTTTTTCTACATATTCTATTTCTCCACTAAGAAGAAAGGGGACAGACCGGCGCTTTTGTTTTTGGCAACCTTTCTGGCCATCAGCTGCATTCCTCTGTACATCCTCTCTTTCACCTCTTTTGAGCACTTCAGTTTTCTGTGGCCGGGATTTCTGTCCGCTATCGGGATGGGGTTCCTCGCGGTCTATTTCTACGGAAAAGGGAGGAAGGTCGCCCTCCTGCTGTCTTTCCTCGCGATCGGAGCTTCTATCATCATCTGGGCACTGTTCTCGGTGAAGTACAGGTTCGGGCTGGTGACGGGGGTCGTGTTTCTCATCGTGGGGGCTGGGTTCCTTACGAGAGGCCTCATAAGGGAGCAGGGAAAGAATATAGAAGAAGAGAGAGTCGGTATGGACAAAAGCCATGCTGCCGATGACAGGGAAGAGAAGGATTGATCCCGGGCCGTCATTCTGTCCTGAAATCCTTCCGTAAAAGGACTATAGTTTGTACGGTTTTCTCACAAAATTCATATCAACAGAGCGAAATGATGATGAGAAAAGCGTACAAACGCCTATTTCTATGTGAAAAATGGGAGTCAGTTCTGGGGGTATAACACGTATAATGAGCCATAAAAGGCATTTAAAATTGCATTGATGATTATTAACCGGTGGCCGGTTGGTATTATACAAACATTTAAATAAGAAAGAGATATGACGGCCTGTTCTCTTCTTAAAAAAGAAGCAGAAGCGGAAAATCCCTGCTATATTAAAATATGATATTCAGGAACCGATCTTTTAATGGTCTGATCTGCCAAGAGAAGCGGTCTTTGCCGTTTCACCTCATGAAACGATCTGCTCATAATCTAGGTGCAGTGGGGCTGTTCGCGCGTAATGACGCCAAGCTTTGAACACTGGTGTTTGCGGGTGACAAGGCCTGGAATAAGGTCAAACCGAAAGGAGCGCCTATGTGTGGCATAGTTGGGTATATCGGAAAAGGCTGTTCGATACCGGTCCTGATCGACGGCCTCAAGCGGCTCGAGTACAGGGGGTACGATTCTGCCGGGCTCGCAGTACTCGAGAACGGCAAGATTGTAATCGAAAAGACGAAGGGTAAAGTTCTGGAGCTCGAAAAGCTTGTCTCCAAGAAGAACTACACAAGCTCCGTGGGAATCGCCCACACGCGGTGGGCGACTCATGGAGAGCCGAACAATACGAATGCTCACCCGCATGCGGACTGCAGCGGAGAGCTGGCTATAGTGCACAACGGCATCATAGAGAACTTCAGCGCACTGAAGAAGTATCTCGAGGATAAGGGGCACAAGTTTGCGAGCGATACTGATACGGAGGTCATCGCGCACCTCATCGAGGAGCACTATGACGGGAGACTCTTTCTGGCGATATCTGCAGCCCTCGCAGAGGTCGAAGGTACCTACGGCCTCGCCGTTATATCGAAAAGGGACCCCGATACGATATACGCAGCGAGAAAGGGGAGCCCTCTTCTCATCGGCAAGGGAGACGGAGAGTTCTTCATCGCGTCTGACGTGGCGGCAGTGCTGAAGCATACGAACCAGATTATCTACCTCGAAGACGGTGAGGTCGCGGAGATAAAGAGGAACAGCTTCAGGGTAACGCAGGCAAACAACGAAGAGATCAGCAAGAAGGTGCAGCAGATCTCCTGGAGCCTCGAGATGATCGAAAAGGGCGGATTCGACCACTTCATGCTGAAGGAGATTTTCGAGCAGGAGAAGTCGCTTGAGAACGCTTTCAGGGGCCGCCTCAACCTGGCGGAGGGAACTGCGAGGCTCGACGGGCTTCTCGGCTACACCGAACAGCTGCGTGAAGCGTCCAGGATCATCCTCACGTCATGCGGCACTTCGTGGCACTCCGCCCTCATAGGTGAGTACCTCATAGAGGAGCTCGCGGGAATTCCGTGTGAGGTGGAGTACGCTTCTGAATTCAGGTACAGGAACCCTATCGTTCGGGAAGGCGACATCATGTTCGTCATAAGTCAGTCGGGAGAGACGGCCGACACGCTCGGCGCGATGAAAGAGGCGAAGAGGCGGGGGGGAATAGTCCTGGGGATATGCAACGTCGTGGGAAGCACTATCGCGCGCGAGAGCGACGGGGGAGTGTACATACATGCCGGGCCTGAAATCGGCGTCGCATCGACCAAGGCGTTTACATCGCAGGTGCTCATCCTCCTCATGATTGCTCTCATGCTCGGACGGATGAGAGGTCTCAGCCAGGAGCAGGGAGAAAAGATCGTGAGGGAGATAATGAAGCTGCCGCGGATCGTCGGAGATGTTTTGAGCAGGGATAAGAAGATAAAGGAGGTGGCGAGCCGTCTCGCCCTTCACAAGAACGCACTCTACCTCGGCCGCGGATACAATTTTCCCGTGGCCCTCGAGGGAGCGCTGAAGCTCAAGGAGATATCGTACGTCCATGCAGAGGGGTACCCGGCGGCCGAGATGAAGCACGGTCCGATCGCGCTCATAGATGACGATATGCCCGCAATCGTGATCGCTACGAAGGACCTCACGTACGAAAAGATACTCAGCAACATATCGGAGATCAAGGCGCGGAACGGGTGGGTCCTCTCGATCGTAAACTGCGGCGATACGAAGATAAGCCGTCTCTCCGACGAGGTCATAGAGGTACCTGAGACGATCCCTTATCTCACTCCGATAGTCAACGTTATCCCTCTTCAGCTCCTTGCGTACCACGTGGCAGTGGAAAGGGGCTGCAACGTGGACCAGCCGAGAAATCTCGCGAAGAGCGTTACTGTTGAATAGCGGAAAAGGGCCCCGCCCGGCGGTGGGGCTCGTTTTGAGCGGCGGGGCTGCACGCGGGCTGGCCCACGCGGGGGTGCTCTCGGTGCTCGAGGATTATAAAGTCCCGATCGACCTCATCGTGGGAGCGAGCTACGGGTCGATCGTGGCAGCCTACTACGCGTACAGTTATACCATAGAGGAGATGCTGAAGCATGCCGGCGGATTCAGGCTGTGGTCGATAAGAGACTTTCGCCCTCCCTGGACTAACTTCTTCAGCGGCGAAAGGGAGGAGAGGATATTCGAACAGGGGCTCGGTGACGCAAAGATCGAAGATCTGCGTATACCTCTCATCATGCTGGCGGCAGACCTGGAGAGAGAAGAACCGTTTCTGTTCGAAAGGGGGAAATTATCTACTGCGATGAGGGCATCGGCGGCATTCCCTGGCCTCTTCGATCCGCTGCGTCTCGGCGACAGCATTTCAGTACGGACCGCAAGAGAGAGAGGTGCTGACCTCGTGATCTCATGCGATGTATCCGTGCTTTCGAGAATATATAAAAGAAGAATCACCTCAGCTTTGATGAGATGGCTTGTCGGAAGGGCCGCGAAGAAAGAAGCGATAGAGGAAAAAGACAGCTTGCGCTCCTTGCTTCGAAGCACGCTCAGAATAATAAAGAAATATCGAGATTCGGGCACGGATGCACCCGATTTTTTAATAGAACCTCTCGGCGGGGAGATAAAGCCTCTTCGGTTCAGGAAGGTGGAAGACAGTTTCAGGCTGGGAAGAGAGGCGGCGCTGAGGGTAATCGATCCTGTCGTCCGGAACGTATGTAAAAAATACCAGCCGCAGGAGATAGGCAAGTTTTCTACTCTATTATGCCGTTGATCTCACTTTCGGTAGCTAAAAGCTCATCACTGGGATCGAAGCCCTGGAGAATGATACGCTGGAGCCTGTCCACGAGGAGCTTGTTTATGTGGTGGGGAAGAGATCTCGAGAATTCGAGCTCGTCGACAGGCACCTTGTAGTGTGGAATGCCCTGAGGTCAAGGGAGTTTACTGCAGACTTTCGAACCGGTATATAGCCTACCTCCTTGTGAAGCCTGATCGTATTCTGTTTTTCCACCAGCCAGAGTATGAAGTCGTTTACCGCTTTCAAGTTTTTTCTTGCCCTTCGCGAAGTGTAAAAGGGCGGACCCTGTGAGCACCGTATATTTTTTTCCGTTGATGGCGGGCATTAGAGCGACCCCGAGCTTCCAGGAGAGGGCAGGGATATCTGGAATCGCAAACATACTCCCTTTTACATGTATGCCCGGGACGCTCATTACCTCCATCTCTCACTCGTTCAGGTTGGGCCACGGCAACATCCCGTGGGTCAACGTGGTATACGACGGGCAGGAGAACACCGGCATGGACACGAGGCTCCAGGCGTTCATGTGCCAGGCGAAAGAGTACTCGAGACGAAACGGCCTAGACAGACCGCGGGAATGGAAGGAGATACAACGGGCGTGGACTTCTTAGAAAGAGAGAAAAGAGATGAGGACGCGGGAGAACCGGAAGGCCGGTTCTATGATCTGAAAGAGGTGGTCCCGCCCAGCAGCAGGGAAGAATCGCTCCGGTTTTTCTCGGGGATATTCGGGAACGACAAACCCTTAGTCGTGGAGATCGGGTCCGGAAACGGACACTTTCTCGTGAACTACGCAGAACGGCATCCCGGCAGCAACTATATAGGTACCGAGATACTGACCGGTCGAGCGAGAAGATTCTCCTCTAAGCTGAAAAAGAGAAACGTAACGAACGTCATCATCTTCTGGGGCGATACACGGCGGTTTGTATGGGATTTCCTGTACGAAGACTCTGTAGAGGAATTCATCGTGATGTTTCCCGATCCCTGGCCGAAAATGCGGCACCATAAACACCGCCTGATCTCGAACGGGTTCATCCTGATGCTCTATATCCGCCTGGCAGCTGGGGGGAAGATCTCTGTAGCAACCGATTACGAGGAGTATCGGGATTTCATCATCAGGGAGTTTGGAAAGGTCCCAGGCCTCAGGAACATGTTTTCTAACGGCTACTCCGCTTACCCGGAGGATTATCCGAAAACCCTCTTTGAGGACAGATTCAGAAAAGAGGGGAAACCGATTTACTACATGCAGTGGGTGAAAGAGGGAGATGCTGCCGGGGGCGCGCCGCAGGGTTCGTCGCACAGGGTTCGTAGGAGAAATATGTGAGGGCGGGCTCTGCAGATCGTCATATGCTCCTGTATTCAAAACGTTTTGGCAGATGCCGAACACGAGCGGCTTCTCCATGCTGCATCTGTGATGTCACGGCAGCAGCATGAGATGCTCACATGTCCCGTGCCTGAACGGCGACGGTTCTGAAGGATGTTCTCGATCAGTGTTTTTCCCAAACGGAACGAGTTGAAAAGATTTAAGGTCCATGAAAACATACCGGGAGGCCGCCGAATCCTTGAAAAAGTTTCGATCGTTGTTGCCGTAAGATGGATGACAGCATAGCCAAATAGCGGCCCGGTAGTGTGATATATGAGTTTACGCGGCCCTCAGGTTCTTATTATTTGCTGTGATAGAAGTTGGATCTATGCTGCGGGGAAGTATATTCCGACCGCCGGGATCTAGCTCTGCATCCTCTTCAGCCTGTCCCTGATCTTGGCGGCCTTCTCGTACTCCTCGTTCTCGAGGGCGGTCTTGAGCTCTTCCGCGAGCCGCTGCTGTTTTGTGGGGGTATAGCTCTTCACTATCTCTTCGGCCCAATTTTGAAGAAAGGCTATTTCTGAACCCTGCTGATCATCGACAGGGCCTTCCTGGCCGTACGCGGTTTCGATCTTGTGTATGCCGTGATTGATCTCGTTTACGGCACGCGGCGCGTCCTTCGCCTTGAGCGCCCCGAGCACCTTCGCCCTCGTATTCATCATGATTACATAGGGCCTGTACTGCTCGAACTCGTCGATATACTTCTCGTCTGCGGCATACCTCTTAACGAAGTCGAAAAGCCTGAGGTTGCGGGAGGTGTCGCGTTCTGCGTGAATGAAATCACCGAGCTGGAAGAAGCAGAGGTAGCGGTAGTAGTACTGGACGCCCTCCTGCTGCAGGGCATAGCAGTCATCCTTGTCTAGCGTGAACTCCGTTGCGTCGCCGTACTTTTTCTTCATCCACATGACAACGGATTCATAATAGCTGAGTAGGGATTCCTTGCCGTGGGGTTTTTTCCCGTCGGGTCTTCCCTCTTCTTCCAACTGGAGAATTCCAAGGTCGAGACGCATCTGGATCTTCGACCCCCCGTCGTTTCCTATTATGCGCCGAACCATCATTTCCTGTCTGAGGTCGTAGTCCCAACTCTTTAGAATGTCAGAGATATCGTGCTTTCTGCTCTTTTTCCAGAACATCTCTTTTACCCAAATCGCTGGTTTATAGAAATTACAATAATACTGTTTACAAGAAAGTAAAAGAATTTATTGGAGAAGAATATACGCTTCGGAGATCGGTGTCGTTCTACTCGCCCCGTATTTCAACGAGCTTGTCGAGCTTCACGATTTTAAAGATCTCCATTATAGTATCGTTTACCCCCTCGATCCTCAGTACGCCTTTCTTTTTCTGGAGCTCCTTGTAGAGGAGGACGATCTTTCCTATGCCTGAACTCGTTATCGATTTGAGCCCCTTAAGATCAAGAAGGACTTCTTCGGGCCCTTTCTCTATTATATTGTTGAAAGTCTCCAGAAGTTCATCTGCCTGATCGATGTATATATCTCCCTTGACCCCTACTACGAGCTTCCCTTCAGATTCTGAGACCTTTATGTCCATTAGTTCTCCTCCTCATACACTCTTCTCATACAATAATATAAAACATGGCAACAGTGCAATATATTTTTGATCCGGTCTTTTACATTTTGTTGATTTTTCACGATAGATGATGGATATTGTAACAGGAAAACCATGCGGGCGGGAAGCGGAGGAATGCATAGAATAGAGATCCAGGATATCAGGGCTAAGGTCCATATCGGAGTGACAGATAAAGAGAGAAAGCGCCGACAGCGGATTGCTGTGAGCCTTATGATCGTTCCGAAGACTTGTTACGATAAGATCGAAGACAAGGTCGACAGGACGGTGAATTACTCCGGCGTGAGAAGCGATGTGCTGGAGCTTTTAAAGAAGAACTCGTACGGACTCATAGAGACTGCGGCACGTGAGATTGCAGAGCAGATTGCCGGGCGATATGCAGTAGAAAGAGTCTCTGTGACCGTGAAGAAGTACCCGTACAGGGATACCAGGTCTGTCTCGTACACACTCGAGATCTGATCTTCAGTAAGCGGAGGATATATGGAGCTTGTCATTCTCGGCACATCCGCCGCTTTTGCGGGCAAGGGCGAGAACTGTTCATCCTACCTGCTCAGGACGGAGAACACTCAGTTTGTTATAGATGCAGGGCCCGGATCTTTCGGTACGCTTCAGAACTATACCCACTACAAGGATATAGGCTGTATCTTCCTCTCTCACCTTCATGCAGATCATGTTTCTGATATCTACACCCTCCGTTACGCGGTGTATGTTGCTCAGAGAGACGGGTTGATGGAAGGCCCGCTCCCCATTCTCATGCCGAAGAGCCCGAAACGGACGTTCAGATTTATAAGTGATGCTATCAAGGGTGAATTCCAGATCCAGGAGATAACAGACGGCCTCGAGGTAGATAAGGGGGGAGTAAAGGTCCGGTTCAGGAGAGGGGAACACCCTGTACCGTGCTATGCCATGAGGTTCGAGCAGGATGGCAAGTCTCTCGTATACACGGCAGATACGATGTACACGAAGGAGCTTGTTACTTTCGCAAGGGGGGCTGATGTTCTTCTCGCAGAGGCGACTCTCCAAGCTGCAGACAGCGGTTTGGAATCCATGGGTCATATGACGGCTCGCAGGGCTTCAAAGCTGGCTGCGGATGCCAGGGTGGGCAGGCTCGTTCTTACCCATCTATGGCCTGAATACGACCCACAAAAGAGTCTCGAAGAGGCGAAAGCCGGTTTTAAAGATGTAATACTGGCCAGAACCGGCATGACCGTTTCCTTATGAGAGGTCCCGCCCTCCCGCCCTGAAGGCCGTTTCTAACCAAAAAGGATGCTTTCGTTACAGAATATTGACCTTGGGGGACACTTCAGGTATCTTAATACCTGAAGTGTCCCCGGATACCTTCGGTATCCGGGGACAAAAATTACTGAATATGGAGTTGGTGATGGATGATGATATCCGGGTTGCACAGGAACGTATTAAAAAGGAGAGTGAAGTCCTCGAAAGGCTGAGAGAAGAGGTGGGCAAGGTAATCGTCGGTCAGACCGATATGATCGATAAGATTATCATAAGCCTTCTCGCAGGCGGTCACCTGCTCATCGAAGGTGTACCAGGGCTCGCAAAGACGCTCACGGTGAGTACGTTTGCGGGCGCGATGAACCTTCCCTTCAAACGGATTCAGTTCACCCCGGACATGCTGCCCGCGGACCTCATAGGGACAATGGTATATAACCAGAAGAAGGGTGAGTTTCAGGTGAAGAAGGGCCCCATCTTCTCTTCTATAATCCTCGCGGATGAGATAAACCGTGCGCCTGCAAAGACGCAGAGCGCGCTTCTCGAGGCGATGCAGGAACGTCAGGTCACTATAGGGGACAGCACCTACAAACTGGATTCTACATTCCTCATTATTGCGACCCAGAACCCGATAGAGCAGCACGGAACCTACCCGCTTCCGGAGGCGCAGGTTGACCGCTTCATGATGAAGCTCGTTCTTGATTATCCGACAAAGGAAGAGGAAATGGGGATCCTGAGTATCCACGGGTCGGGGAATGCCCCGGAAGTAACTGCTGTGATCGGCCGGACCGATATAGAACGGATACGGGAAGCGCTCCATCAGGTCTACATGGATGAAAAGATAGAGCGCTATATCGTTGACATAGTGGCTGCATCGAGAGACCCTGAAGAGTACGAACTTGCCGATATCAAGGACCTCATTGCCTACGGCGGGAGCCCGAGGGCCTCGATCTTCCTGAAGCTCGGATCCAAGGCAAAAGCGTTTTTGGACGGGAGAGGATACGTGATCCCGGATGACGTGCGTGAAATCGGATACGACGTGCTGAGGCACCGCCTCATACTCACCTACGAGGCGCAGGCTGAGGACATCACTCCGGAAGACGTGATCGAGAAGATTTTCAGCGGCGTCGAAGTTCCATAGGCCGAGGTCCCGAAAGATGATTCCCAAAGAGCTTATAAAGCGAATACGGCTTCTCGATATAAAAACAAAAATGCTCGTAGACGAGATGTTCTCAGGCGAGTACCACTCGACCTTCAAGGGCCGGGGGATCGAATTCAGTGAGACGAGAGAATACCAGTACGGGGACGATATACGGATAATAGACTGGAATGTGACCGCCCGGTTCGGCAAGCCGTTCGTCAAGGTCTATGAGGAGGAGCGCGAGCTCGTGGTAATGATCCTCTTCGACATGAGCTCATCGACGCTCTTCGGTTCCCAGAGTCTCACGAAGCGTGACTGCATGATCGAGATCGCCGCTCTCCTCGCGTTCTCAGCCGTAGAGAACAACGATCAGGTAGGGGCCGTTCTTTTCTCGGACTGCATAGAGAAATATATTCCCCCTAAGAAGGACAAGACCCATGCGCTGAGGGTTATACGCGAGCTCCTGTACCACGGGGTTCAGAGTAAGAAAACCGACCTGAAGACCGCTTTCAACTGGACCAGCACGGTACAGACGCGAAAGTGCATCGTGTTCGTTCTCTCCGACTTCTACGATACGGGGTATGAGAAATCGTTCAAGCTGATGGCAAAACGGCACGACGTGATCCCGGTTATCATAGACGATCCATTTGACAGGAAGATTGCCGAGTCCGGCGGGATATTCCTCCTGGGAGACATAGAAGGGGAAGAAGCAGGCCCTGTCGACCTGTCGGACAGGGCTACCCGTGAGGAGTATAAGAAGAGGCTGAACAGGAGCAGGGTAGGGGCGAAGAAGCTCTTCACCTCGCTCGGGATCGATTATATAGAGATATCTTCCGACAGGCCCTATATCAGGCCCCTTTTCGAGTTCTTCCAGCGAAGAGCAAGGAGGCTTTAGTTGACGGATTGGAACCCAGTATGATGAGGACATCTTTCATATCGGCAGTACTCTGTCTCGTTCTTCTTCTCACCATTGCAGCAGGCTGCGGCCGGAGAGAAGAGGCGGCGGCTGAGAGCCCGTCCGTATCGGGTTCGATACTGAGCGAGGGCCAGTTCACGATAGGTGATCCGATCGATATCCTGTTTACCGTGATCTCCGACCGCGAGAGCAGGGTCGGGTACCCTGAGGACGAAGAGCAGCTTTTTCCTTTCAAGATAAGGGGAATTACCGAGAAACGAACGAGGGTGGGGAAAAACACATACAGGACGCTGGTAATCTATTCGGTGGCAGTATTCAAGACAGGTCCGGTGACGTTTCCTTCGCTTGCTCTACACGTGGGAGAAAGTGTGCTGAGAACCGAACCGATGGAGATCCATCTGCTGTCTGTACTGCCGAAGGAAGAGGAGGACGCTCTCCGGATCAAAGATGTCGTTGCCCCTTACAGGCCGAGGACAAGGAGATCCACCGTGGCAATAGTGCTCGGCTCTCTGCTGGCTGCATCCGGCATCGGGTATCTTCTGTACAGGATATGGGTGAAGATGAAAGGCAGAAAGAAAGCTGCCGAAACACCGGAAGAGAAGCCAATAGATCCGTACAGATACTCTATCGATGAGCTCGAGCGGGTGAAAAACGGTTACATGCATGCCGCAATGGAAACGAAACAGGTATACTCGGAGATCTCCCTTATCTTGAGAAGCTTCATGGGCTCGATGCTTCGCTGCAACGCAGTCAGGATGACTACAGGGCAGCTCTCAAGATACCTGAAAAGGAAAAAATACAGAGCAGCACCGTACAGACGTTTCCTGAATATCCTGAAGAGAAGCGACCTCGTGAAGTTCGCCAAGGAAAGCCTGAAAAACGAGAAGGTAAGGTCTGATATAGATGAATCGATCGGCATCGTACAAGAGGTTCACGGTACGGCCGCCGGGAGTCAGAAGGTCGGCGGGAGGGAAGCGTAAGGGATGGAGTTCAAGAATCCGCAGATACTATGGGGACTCGTACTGGCCCCTCTGCTGTACTACTACATGCGGTGGATGGGTCGGCGCAGCACGATCAGAACATCGGTATACCCCTATTTCCCCAAAAGAAAGACCTTTCGAACGAGGCTCTTCGCCCTCTCGAGGGTCATGCTCGCTGTCGCTCTTGCAGGGTTTGTGTTCGCCCTCGCGCGTCCTCAGAAGGGATACATCGAGGAGAAACTGATTACTGAGGGGATTGATATAGTTCTCGCCGTTGATATATCTTCCAGCATGAAAGCGGAGGATTTCAAGCCCAACCGTCTTGGTGCCGCGAAAAGCGTGGCAAAGGATTTTATCATGGGGAGAAAGAACGACAAGATAGGGCTCGTTGTGTTCAGCAGGAAGGCAATTACCCACAGTCCCCTTACTATCGATTATACGATGCTTTACAGCTTTATAGACACCATCGAGACAGGGATGATACAGGACGGCACGGCATTGGGAAATGCGATCATGGAGGGGTCGAAGCGGCTGAAGGAGGGAGAGGAGAAGAGCAAGGTGCTTATACTCCTTACCGACGGAATCAACAACAGCGGGGAGGTAGACCCGATCACTGCCGCTTATGCGACAAAGGCGCTCGGGATTCGGGTGTACACGATCGGTGTCGGGAGTACCCGGAACGCGCCGTATCCTGTCGACGATCCTCTGCTGGGAAAGCGCTACGTGTACGTTCCGGTACAGATCGACGAGCAGGTCCTTCAGCGTATTGCTCAGATAACAACCGGTCGGTACTTCAGGGCGACCGATACTGAGAAACTCGTCGAGATATACCGTGAGATCGATGCTCTCGAGAAGAGCAAGATAGAGATACAGCAGTACAGACGGGTGAAAGAGTGGTTCGCAGTCCCTCTCATAATCGGGCTCTTGCTCCTCTGTGCCCATATAGTGATCGAGAAGCTGTATTTGAAGGTTGTCCCATGAGCGGGTAATCCGTCCGTGGGCGACAGGATAAATACCATAGAAAGAAACTGTAACCGTCATGGGTGAGAATCTATAAAGGGAGCGTGCAATCATTAAACGTCCCGGGTGAGAATCTATCCGGGAGAATGCGGTCATTAAATTGGAAACAAGCTTTAAATATCCCGGGTGAGAATCTATCCGGGAGAATGCGGTCATTAAATTGGAAACAAGCTTTAAATATCCCGGATGAGAAAGGCTGGTACTGATATGAGGTTTTACGAAATGAACAACCTCTACTATATTATCATCGTACCGATCGTGTTCGTCATCTTTCTCATCGCACACAGACGAAGAGTCAAAACAGTAGAAGGTATGGGGAATGCGGGGACCCTGGATCGCTTCTCAACGCAGAAGATTGGGGGGCGGATTTTAACTCAGGGGGCAATCGTCAGTGCCGCGCTTCTCTTTTTCATCCTCGCTCTCGCGAGACCGCAGGCAGGAACGAGGTCCGAGCCGGTTCAGGTCACCGGTTCCGACCTGTATATCGCGATAGACCTTTCGAGGAGCATGACGGTAGAGGACGTGAAACCAAACAGGCTGGAGAGGGCGAAGCTCAGTGCCCTGGAGATTGTACACTCTCTCCGGGGAGACAGGATCGGCCTTATACTCTTCGCGGGGGATGCCTTTGTACAGTGCCCCCTTACCAACGATTATGAGGCGGTGAGTACCTTTCTCGGCTCGCTCGGTACGAAAACAGCGGAAGCCAGCGG
>Ga0307379_10006467_pt1 | contig 16089 bp, 14 predicted proteins | sample UN2MG_FD_202237 | JGI IMG/M metagenome (GOLD analysis project Ga0307379, IMG submission 202237) | Soil microbial communities from Risofladan, Vaasa, Finland - UN-2 | ecosystem: Environmental > Terrestrial > Soil > Coastal area > Acid sulfate soil | place: Finland: Risofladan, Vaasa | collected... | reverse complement strand
GAAGACCTCGGTGAGATCGAGGTACTCTTCCCCCATTGCTACCAGGATGCGCGCCCACTCAATGATGTCGCTGACCCGCTTGGCAGGCTTCTCCTGTTCATCCTGGGCCCGTGCGTACAACGCGATGACTGACTCCTCGTCAGTAGGCAGCGGCCAGGCGCGGCGGTTGAGCATCTTCTCGAGGAGTTCTACCCGGCGCTCGAGCGAGCGCCCCAGCGCGTTGGTCTGCGCCACCCTCGAGCTCAGCTTCTTGACGTCGAAGTCATCCCGCTCCCGCTCGGCAACGAGTGCGGAGACTTCCTCGGGGTGGAAGTGCACTGGAACATTGAGCCCCTTGCCCCGAGGGTAGCGAGGAGTCAGGTCCCCGCGCCGCGCGAGGCGGTAGACCATGTCCGGTGACAGGCCGAGTACTGCCCCCGCAGCCTTAACATCGATGAGCCCGTTGCTTCCCATGCTCTCCGTCGCCATGGTACTTCTTCTAGCTGTAATCGAAAGGGTTTGTGATGCACGATCTGCCCTCCACGACACTGCTCCAGCAGGCTCATGCTCGCCCAGTGACGGGTGAAGAGCTGGAGGTATTCGGGAAGAAGGCGGCGGCCACCTACGCTTGCGGGACTTGCGGCACGCTCACTGAAGCGGTCGTAGAGACGGTGAAACACGCCGGCCTCAGTCCAGAGCAAGTGAAGAGGGTCGTCGAGTTCACCAATCAGAACGCCTACCTTGCGGAGTTCAAGAAGGAAGGCTCACCCCACAAGTACATCGAGTTCGATGGTGGACCAGCCAACCCGGCCGGGGTGATCCAGGACCTCAACGACGGTGGCGGCGGAACAGTGTTCGACAGGGGCGTAGCCGACTACGGCAGTCCGCCCACGGCCATGAAGACGGCCGAACTGTTGGGGCGTAACCGCGCTGCACTCGGGCTGGAGAAGACGGCTGGTCTTGGGCAGGCGATGGGTAGCGGAGCTGCTACTGGTGCCATTACCGCTCCGCTCATGATGTATGGCCTGGGAGCATCGCCAGCTCAATCGGCGCTTGTAGGTCTCCCGGTAGGCGCAGGCATGGGCGCTGGTGTTGGTGCCGGAATCCACGGCGTCGAGAAGCTGATCGATAAGGTCAGGGGAAAGAAGAAGAAGGAAGAGGAGAAGGAGGCGAAGGCTTCCATCGACTTCAACCCTGCTGAGACTGCCTTCGAGCAGATGTGGCAGTCGGAAGACCCGCCCGTTCCCTACGCCGACCCGTTCCAGGACAGCATCGCCATGCGCGAAAAGCTGGCGACGACACGTGACAACCTCAACTCCGATCTCAGTTCACTCGAGATCGACTACATGACCATCGGCGACCACCTCTACGACCTGGTGAAGCAGGCCGCACTCGAGGGGACGCCGCTCGGTCACATCATCCAAGCCTGGCAGGACATCACGCCGGGTGAAGGCTACGTGAAGTGCGCGTTCCAGATCGTGGGTCCGCGCCTCGTCGAGCAGGAGGTCTTCCGCAGCCTCGACGGTGTCGCCGAGTCGCTCACCAAGACGGCAGCGGCGCAGGCCATGCCCAACCATGAGCACCCGCTCCTCAAGACCTTCGCCGCTTTCTGCACCCAGCTCGACAAGATGGCCTCGGTGCGGGGCGTACGTGATGAGGTTGCGGACTACTTCGACCGCATCGACTGGTTCATCAAGAGCGCGGGGGCCCTGGGAGATGCTGCCAGGAAGGTCACTAAGGGAGGTGGCCTCTTGGGAAAAGCATGGGGCGGGGCCGGGCAGCTTGGTGAAGCGCTCTCTGGTCCCGCCAAAGCAGTCGGTGGTGTGATTGGAGGCTCGACCGGTGCGAATGTTGCTGAGGGTATAGCTCGTCACGGGCCTAGAGCTGCACTCGCCCTCGGCGGAGGCATCGCAGCCAAGAAGGGCTATGATCGCGTCGTGAAGTACGGCCCTCTCCAGGTTCCGATGCGCCTCATCAAGGAGCAGATCCCCGGCACCCGTGAGTATTACATCGAGCAGATGAACGCGCAGCAGAGCATGGGCTTCCAGTGAGGTACTGATGAGCAATCCTATCGACGACTTCCTGGAGCAAGAGGCTCCCACCATCGAGAAGACCGCTGGGTTCATGGACCTCATTCGGGGTGTGGGTCGCGGAGTCACTTCCTTGACGGGCAAGATCGATCCCATGAAGTTGCCGGGCGGGGCGTCGGGTCCTCTCAGGCGTGGAGCTGCAGAGGCCTTCGCTCACGGCGGTCAGATCGGTCAACAGCTGCAGTCCGGTGCGGCTTTCGCAGGTGCTGGCGTGGCTTTGACCGGTATCGGGGTGGCCGCCAAGCGAATCAGCCAGGCCATCGACAAGAAGCGGGACTACAAGCAGATGATGTCGCTCGATCCCGAGCTTGCCGAGCTGCGCGGCAAAGATTCTACGTTCTTCAACGCCGCCTACTCCTCATTGCGTGACGTCAATCCCACGTTCGGAGGGGACCCGCTCACCTCTGGGGCGATGATGAAGGCGATGCTCGACAACCCGCAGAACGCTGGGCTCGTTTTGGCCGGTTCGGTGAAGCAGCCGGAGGCGCCCAAGCCTGGAGGTTTGGGTCTGGACGTGTCCTTCGGGATGGGTCCAGCGATGATCAACAGAAAGTTCTGACCGATGCTGAAGGTCAGTACCTTCCTGGCCGAGAGCGACTTTGGCCTGGCAGCCGTACCGCTCTTCGGGCCCTCCGATTCTGTCTTTGAGAAGACGGCAGCGCAGGGCCTGTTGCCAGAGGTGGTGACCTACATCGACAACCTGCGCCCGATGGATGATGCGCAGTACGTGCTCGTCAACGCCATGGGTGCGAGCGAGTTCTTCGGCAGCAACATCAACGGCGACCACTTCCCTGAAGAGGCGCTCATCCACAAGCCGGACAGCTGGACGAGCAACCCGCTCATCGACAAGAGGCTGGCGAAGAACTGGCCTTACGGCTTCCCCACGTTCTACGACGCATACCCCTACGCTCACCACAAGAACAAGGATTCTAGCCGTGCGTACGGTGAGGTCGAGCTCACCACATGGAACGACCACATGAAGCGGGTCGAGCTCATCGTCCGCTGCGACAAGCTCAAGTGCCAGCAGTACGGCGGCGTCGGCGTCTGGGACAAGCTCAAGGCTGGGCAGTTCCCCGATGTGTCGATGGGCTCCAAGGTCCCCTGGGACCTGTGCGCCATCTGCGCTGATTGGGATCTCTACCGCACGGCTCTTCAGACCTACAGGCCAAACAAGCACAAGCACCCCGGCATCGCTGTCCTCGAGTTCCACAAGAAGCTCAAGGCGAAGGACGGCGTCGGCATACGTGGTCTGAGCATCACGCGCAGGGACTACTGCGACCACGCCGGGAAGATGATGAACAAGATCCTGCCCGACGGCAGGAAGAGCTTCGTCTACAACTTCTTCCCCCGCTTCTTCGATATCAGCTTCGTCTTCATCGGCGCCGACCGCACCGCCAAGGTGATGGTCTACATCGTGCGCGCCGGTCAACGCTTCAGCGTGCCTTCGGCTGTGGCTGCCGAGCAGATGGGCGTGTCTGATCCGGATGACGGCGTGAAGACGGCTAGCGTGACCGATGAAGTGCTTGCACGAGCGTTCGGTAAGAGTGCTGCGGAGAAGAGCGGTGCCATAGAGAAGGAAGTGAAGCCGAACCTCCCTCCAGCCAAGGCGGTTCCACTTCTCACCAAGCGTGAGCCCGACCTCCCGAAAGAGATGCTGCAGGCTCTCAACTCAGTGCCGATGAACAAAGCTCTTAGTACAGCGACAGGGCTAGGTATGCTGCTGCGGCCGCGCGAGTTTGCGAGCGTCGCCAATGGACGTGATGAGCTCAACACCAACATGAAAGCCGACGACTTCATGCCGGCGCTGGCGCGCTTGCTCATGCCGATGATGGAGATGCGTTCTGCGCTGGGACCGTTCATCGAGAGGCGGGTTGTCATGATGTGTTCGGGTCCCGAAAAAGAAGGCGATGAGCCGTCTTCCCTTTCGTCCACTCCCCTCCGTAAGATGGGGGCTGCGTATAACCACTACCGTCGTGGTGTAATGGACGTCGTGGCCAACACTCAGAACCTCATCGAGTCCGCAGCCGGTCCTAGTGACCGAGAGCTGCACAAGATTGCTGAGGCTCCGGCAGAAGAACTCTTCACCCCGTTGGCTTTTGAGTACCTCGATCAGGGCTTCAGAGATGAGGTACAGTTTGGGGATACTCCTGCGGCAGTGGTAAAAACTTCATCTCAGGCAGTAGCCGGCGTGCAGAGGGGATTCCCCTCAAGGAACACGTGGTAGGAACAATCCAAATCTACGGTTCAAGGAGACATCCCAATGGCTATGAATGAATGGCTCGCCCAGGTCTACAACACGAACGGTGCTGCCGAGCAGCCGGAAGAGACGCAGAAGCTCGCGAGCGCAGAGCTGTTCGCGAAGGTCGCGTCCAAGCACGGCCTCGACCTCTCGCAGATGAGCGCCGAGCAAAAGGGCCAGCTCTACGCGACGGTCTTCCCCGAAGAGGCTGCGAAGCTCGCCTACGCCGAGGAAGCGCCCGAAGCAGTCGAGGACGATGGCGAGGCCAAGGTGGCCGCTGCCGCCGAGCACTGGCAGGAGAAGCGCGCCAGCCAGGAGAAGTTTGCCGAGGCCGATCTGATGGGCCGCGTCATGGCGCACTCGTTCACCGACGAGCTTGGCAAGATCAAGACCGCCATGGAGCATGAGGGCGAGGACGAGGCCAAGGAGGACATGGGCGACAAGAAAGCTCCGCCCTTCACCAAGAAGGACGGCGGCGACAAGGAAGAGAAGGAAGAGGAAAAGGACGGTTCGGCATGGCCGAAGAACGCCAACGCCGCCGCCTTCGAGGAGCTCGCCGCGCGCCGCGCCATCGATATGGCCAAGCAGGCGAACTACGATGGCGACCAGGCCTTCCAGCTCATCAACGCAGTCTTCACGCTCGGCCTCAGCGAGAGCGAGAAGGTCGCGTCGGTGCAGAACTTCGACGACGGCGTCCACATCCGCGCCCTCGAGTACCTCGAGGCTGCCAAGTACCCGGTCAACTGGGAGGAGGTCTACGGCAAGTAGCCTTAGGCGCTCCGTAGGAATTGGTGATGCGTGGTGGTCGAATGGTTGAAGCTCTCAGAAGCAATTGGGTCGGGAACAGCCGATCCGAGCACAGCTCCGGCCGCCGCGCAGCCTATCCCCCCTCCTGCAGTGGGGAACAAACCGGCGCCAGGAATGAAGGGCCCTCGCGGACTCTCACCTCGAACGTCGTACACAAGAGTCAATACGGGGGCGCCGCCCTCGCCGGACGCGGGAGCGGCCGGTCAGAAGTCCATGCAGCCACGCGGCATGGAGTTTTTGCCCGCTAAGGTGGCGCAACAGGAGAAGATTTCCATGAGCACGACCATGATTGCTACTCCCGATCTCCACGACCTCGTCAAGGAGGCAATGGAGGGAACGGCCAGCAAGGTCGACATTTCGGCAGAGGCTTCTCGCCAACTGGCGAATGTCGGTCAGGAGCTGCCGGGTCACACGAAGACCGCATCGGCGGAAGAGGAGCTTCCCGAACACCTCCCGACCGAGTACATCTACAAGCTCGCCGGCGCCTTGGACCACATGGCCAAGATTGCTGATGAGGGCACCACCAAGATTCAGCCTGGCAAGGGACCGAACGCCCTCGAGGTGCTCGAAGCTACCTCGTCAGAGGAGAACATCGACGCCGGCGGCATGGGTGAGGCCAAGACCAAGATCCCCGTGAGCCCGGCGATGACGAGCTCGGGTGTGGCGAAGGACTCGTCCAACGCCATGGATGAGAACAGCGAGATGAGTCACCCGGAGCAGCCGGTCGACCCGATGCACAACGAGAAGACGAGTGCTGCGCTGTACGCTCGCAACCTCGCGGCGGTGGGTCTGGGCAAGGAAGCCTTCGCCGTCACTGAAGAGGGCCACAAGTACGACGCCGCCTCGGCCAAGGTGAAGTCGGAGGCTGCGGAGAAGCAGACCGCTCTTGCGCAGAAGCACAAGGGTGCGGGCCACCGCAAGAAGGGCGGCGGCACTCAGTGGGGCTCCTTCGGTAAGGCGCTACGCGGCTTCAACGAAGGTGATTCGCAGGGCACCGCGCGCCATCAGGCGTACGTGCAGAAGAAGCACGAGGGCGGGAAGAACGCCTACAACCCACTCGGCGGCACCATGACCCCCACCAAGGGTGAGTCGGGTGGCAGCAAGTGGATGTATGGCAAGGTCGGCGGTGACAAGAAGAAGGATGAGGGTAAGAAGGAGGCTTCGGCCAACCTCTACGCCCGCAACCTCATGGCGCTCGGCCTCTTCAAGCAGGCTGAGGATGCACTCGCCCCGGCGAGCATCTCGAGCGGCAGCACGCAGACCGGGGCCACCCCGCCCGAGGGCGCGAGCCCTTCGGAGGAGAGCGTGCCCAGCGAGCCCAGCGATGTCACCAGCCAGAAGTCGATGCTCTCGTCCAACCAGGCGGCCATCGACTACAAGAAGGTCAAGGCGAAGGCCGACCCGAAGAAGGACATGGGCCACGTCGTCAGCGAGCCCGCGCTCACCGCGTCCACCGACGCGACGCTGAAGAAGACGCTCGACCACACGTCGGAGGCTGGCGCAAAGATCGCTGCCGACCTGATGAAGACGGCAGCCGCACAGGCGATTCTGACCAAGCTCGCTGAAGAGGCAGCCGACAAGAAGAAGGGCAAGAAGGAGAAGAACTCCATGCTCGACGATCCTGCCGGCCAGAGTGGGTTCACGGCCTCCAACACCGGTCCGCAGCAAGCTTGAGGGCAATATGAAGACGAAGGAAGCACAAGTTCTGGCCGCTGCACGTGACGCCCTCATCAAGGTGGCATCGGAGCGCGACACCGCTCTTCAGCGGGCCAACCATGCAGAGACCAAGCTCGCCTCGGTGCACCAGCGCCTGACGTGCGAGAAGGTCGCGGCGCAGATGCACGAGAAGGGCATCAACGCTGACCAAGACTTCACCGACCTAGTCGACGACCTCGAAAAGGCCGCCAGCGAAGGTCGGCTCCCTGTCATCGAGGAAGCGGTCAAGATGTCCGCCCCTCAGATGGGGACGAAGATCGCATCTATCAACAACGACGAGACTTCTATGGCTGGCGGCGATCAGCTGACGCAGTACCTCGTCGGGAGTGTCGGATAACGACCCGACGAGCAAAGTAGGAGGTAATTGAAATGAGCACTGTTCAGCGAGTGAACTTCGAGCCTGTTCGGGATGTTCTCCCGGTACAACGCGCAGACTTTCCGCTCGCCGACGGCAGTCTGGCCGATCCGCTCAACGCGGTGGCCCTCGTCGACGGCGAATGGATGAGCGTTGATAGCGCGTACAAGATCGTACGTGTCACCGACGTGACCACCCCCGGTAACGAAGCCGCAGCACGCAGCTACCCGCTGTGGGCAGAGCGTGGCCGTTACGATGTCCAGGCCATGGGGGATCGCAAGATGCCCGTTCTCTGGCTGGGCGCGTGGGAGTTCAACACCCGCATCTTCGATGCGGCGGCAGCCATCGGAACGGGCGCTGCCATCACGGCGGTCGACCAACCGCTCAAGATTGCGACCATCACCATTGGGTCGCGTAACTACACCGGGATTGTCGGCAGCGACACTACCGACGCCGGTGCAATCATTGTCGGGTACGTCACGCGTCTCCCGGCCGCAAACGGCGGCAAGCTCCGGCTTCGCGGAGGAACCGGCTACTAGGCTCCGGCCTCGTAGCTTTTGGTTTCAAGCCGACACAGGATCAGGAAAGGGAAGAAGACATGGCTGGCGTATCGCCCCGAGTTTTGAACGACCTGTTCAACAGCAAGTTGAGCACCGCCGAAGGCAAAGAAAAGATCGCGCAGTACGGTGGGTCGTACATTCGTGATCGCCTTCGCGAGGTGAGCTTCGTCCGGAAGGTTCTGCCTCCGGAGCAGGTCACCCGCACCGACTGTCAACGGTCGGTCAACCACGACACCCTCGTGAAGATCGTCGACATCGAGCCGCAGTCGCGGGCGATGGCGATCACGTTCCGTGGACAGCCCACGGCGCGCTTCATTCGAGGTGAGAAGGCCGAGGTCGGCTTCTTCACCATCTCGAGTGAGATCTTCCAGAAGACCGAGCAAGAGCTGCTCGCCTACGAGATGCCCATCACCAAGGTCATCGAAGAGAACTCGGTGAAGGACATCCAGGAGATCGAGGACCGCGAGTTCTTGCTCCACATCGAGGCGGCGGTTCAGGCGTTGCAGACCGAGGCGAATGGCGGCACCGTCACGACCCTCAACGCAACGGCTCTCGGCGGCGGTACCCCGCCTGTCGAGTTCTCCGTCCGCAAGGGTGAGCTCGCGCGCGTCGCGGCCACCGACGACGCAACCGTGCGTCCCCTTCAGCGTGTCGACGTGGTGCAGCTGTTCAAGATGCTCGACGGCAACCGTCTGCGGGCAGAGCGCCTGCTCATGACGGAGGTCGACTACGACGACATCCTGCAGTGGACGGTCGAAGACAACGGTGACCGGATTCAGTCGGAGACCACGGTCGATGGCTACAAGTACAACACCCTGCTGGGTCGTGCTTACATCCGCACCATCAAGACGGACATCCTGCGTCCGGGCAACGTGTACGTCTTCACCAAGCCGGAGTTCTTCGGGAAGTTCTACATCCTGAACAACACCAAGTTCTACATCGACAAGATCGCCAACATGATCACCTTCCAAGCCTGGGAGGATATCGGCATGGGCGTTCTCAACATCGCTGCCGTCCGCAAGTTGGAGCTCTACAGCGCCGACGCCACTGCGAACGACACCGACACGTTGCTGTCGAACTTCATCCCCAGCGCCGAGGACGACCTGGGTGCGGTGAACAACCGTGTGGAAGCGGGGCTCAAGTTCCCGCAGATCACGCAGTTCTAAGTCACACCACCCTGATCCTGGTCGGCTTGGAGAGGCCGTCGGCGCCGATGCGTGTCGGCGGCCTTCTTCGTACCTACCTCCTCAAGGAGAACCACCATGGCAAAGCAGAAGAAGGCCGTACCTCAATACCAAATCCACAACACCGTGCGGAAGGTTGAGGGACGCCTCACTCGTGCGAAGCTGGCTCGCCGCACGCGCATGAATATGCTGCTTGGTGGGGGGCTCCTCCGCATACCGCGCGGCCGACACGTCACAGTTGCCGAGCCACTGGTCCGCCAGCTGCTCGGTGAGCTCACGCAACTGGAGATCGAAGGCGCCCTCAAGGTCACCACTCCGGACGGGCGGCGCGTTGACCTGCAGACGCTCAAGCCGTTCGAGGCTCCCAAGGCAACTGCGTCCCCGGTGCAGAAGCCGCTCGACTCGGCGGCTGGTGACAAGACCTTCGAGCACGGCGTCGGCGAGGGCAAGCCTCAGATGCTGGGCGGCAAGGCTCAGAGCGAGGACGTCAAGTTCCCCGAGGTTCTCAACACTCAGATCCCCGAGGGTGCAGAGGATCTCGATGCTATCGCGCAGGAGGTCTACGACGCCTTCAGCAAAGCCGACCTCGTCGAGATGGCTGCCGAGTACGAAGTCGAAGACACCACGGGCAACAAGATGGATGTGGCCAAGCGTCTCGTGGCAGCCGGCCTTCGAATGGAGAACGGGGACTAGCGAGTGGCCCTCCAAGGCATCGAGGGTGTGAGTCAGATCTTCCAGTCCTTCGTGGCTATGGTCAGGCTCTACACCCGCGACCTGCCTGAGCTCAACCGGCTCATCGCGGGTGAGGAATCAACGGACCGCATGATCATGTGGGCCGTCCTCGATGCCCTGGACAACTTCAACGGCACGCCGCACTTCACCGACCTCTCACTCGAGGAGCTGCTCGGCCGCAACCAGCGGTCGCTCATGCTGCGGATGACGGTGGAGGCTCTGCTTGAGAGCGTGGGCCTGCTTCAGACACGCAACCACATCAACTACTCGGACGGAGGTATCAACGTCGGCGTGAACGACAAGACGCCTCTCATCATGAACTGGCTGCAGTACTACCGCTCCTTCACCGAGCAGAAGATTCAGAAGGTGAAGGTTGCGATGAACATCGAGGGTATCCTGGGACCCAGCAATCCCGGTGTTCACTCGGAGCTGTTTGCTGTGAACTCCTCCTACCTGAGCTACTGATATGCCGTTCCTGAAACTACAACGAGTCAAGTCCGAGTTCGATGCCAACATCCTGTTGCAGGGAGGTATTCGATTCGCTCTCTCCTACAAGGGCAACGAGCGGGTCTTCGGCCTCGACGGGCTCACCCTCGTCTTCACGGCGCCGGCAACCACCATCACGTTCGCTGACGCCACGGGTGCTGGCTTGCTCATCAAGGACATCACCGATCAGATCGACAGTGACAGCTCGCAGGCGTTGCGCGCCTTCGTGAGGGACAACGTGCTGTACGTCGTGCAGCCCGTACCCAGCGCGGCCGTTGTGCTCAACCTGGCTGCGCCATCGACCGCTGCGCCCAAGTTCGGACTGAAGACGACCGGCACCTTGGCCGGTACGAAGTACAACCCTCCTGACGGTGTTGCTCCCCGCCTCGTCAGTTTCGCCGATACCGGAGTGATGGACTCCTTCACCCTGATCACGGAGGAAGCATGAGCTTCGAAGACCTCTTCAAGCAGAACATCCCCACCGTGGAGGCTGCCAGCTTCTTCACCGAGCTCAAGGGAGGCTTTACCAAGCAGGCGGAGTGGACCGACCCTCCGGACATGGAGGGGCTGCTCGAGGGCAAGTTCCTCGTACCGGTCGAGCAGGTGTTGCTCAAGCTCAAGGGCGTCATCACCACCAAGTATCGGCTCATGGTGGCCTACTACACGTACGCCCAGAGCATCAACGATCTGGCCTGGCGCTCGATGAAGGATGAGTTCTACGAGCACGCCTACGATGAGAGATGTGGCGCAGAGTTCTACACCAAGCGCGCGGCTGTGCTTGGTGGTCCGGTTCATCTCGACGCCATCGAACCACCGCCGGCGAGCAACAACCCCATCGGCATCCTCAAGATCATGATTCGTGCTGAGCAGGAGGGCATTGCCGCTCAGCGTGAGCTCCGTCAGTGCGTTGGTGAAGAGAACCCGATGCGTATCGGCGTCGAGGAGCACCTGCTGAAGGACCAGCATCACCTCGATGAGCTGTTCCAGATGCTGCCGAAGGCGGAGATGCAGGCCCTCGAGCTCGGCGGTGAGATGCCGCCCATGGGTGAGGAAGCTCCGATGGAAGGCGCACAGGTTCAGGGTTTGGAAGGCGAGCCCCCGCCGGCGGTAGAAGGTGAGGAGCCCCAGCCCATTGCCGAAGAAGCTCCGCCCGAGGAGAAGATGGCGTCGTTCCGCCTGGGTCTCGCGCTGATGAAGACGGCTGGTGTGGAGAAGGAGACCACCGCTTCAGTGAAGCTGGCGCTGTTCGATGAGGACCGTGAGTTCATCAAGAAGGAGAACGAGCGCGCGACAGCGGAGAAGGAGAAGACCAAGCAGCTCAAGGAGAAGGGCCGCGAGCGCGGGGTCACCGGCTTGGCAGCGGAGGCGACGCGTGAGAAGGGTCGGCGGGGCGAGCGTCTAGGCAAGACTATCGGCATGCTCGGTGGCGGCGCCGCCGGCGCTGCGCTCGGCGGCAAGTACCTGGGTGGTACAGCCGGCACGCTTGGAGGCATGGCGGCCGGGGCGCTCGCCGGGCGCGGCGCGGGCAGCGAGCTCGGCACCGAGTACGACATCAACAAGAACGCTTCGGCGGAGGTCGTGGCCTCGATGCGGATGGACGTAGCGCTCCACAAGCTGGCGCAAGAGCCCGGCCTGCCCGGCGATACTGCGGGCGACGGCATGGCCTCTCCCGCCACCACTGAGATGCAGCCTCAGAACTACCTCGCCTCAGAGATGCAGGCGCAGGAGGCTCAGGAGGGCAACGAGGCCAACTACTACCGCGAGCAGCTCGGCCAGGCGCAGCAGACGGCGACGATGGCTCAGCAGCAGATGACCGACGTGCAGGCGCAGCTCGACCAGCTGCAGCAGCAGGCTGACCAGAGCGGCCAGCAGATTCAACAGGCAGCTCAAGAGGCCATGTCTGCACGTGACGACGCCGTCAACGCAACGATGGAGGTGGCGAAGGCTCGGATTGGTGCACAGAAGATGCGCCAGCAGATGCTCGAGCTCGCCAGTCAGGACCCGGCCACCCTCGGGGAGGAGGCCATGCCGACGCCGGCGCCAGCCATCGGCCCTGATGGGCACCCGATGGGCGGAGGGGCTGTCCCTGGTCCAGAAGGACAGCCCGGAGCGCCCCCTGGTGAGCCTGGTGTGCCCGATGCGGGCATGGAAGCTCCGCCCGAGCCGGGAGGGCCGGCCGGCGCTGCACCGCCTCCTGCTACCGCTCCGGGGGCAGCACCGCCCGATGGAGGCGCGGACATGACCGCACCCGTAGGCCCGCCGCCCGGCCCTGACCCGGCAGGCGTCGAGGCTCAGACGCAGTTGAAGACAGGCTCGGCAGCCTTGCTCGGCGGATTGAGCGGAGCTGCGCTGGGAGCTGGGGCATCCTACATGGCAGGGCGTCAGGCGCCCGCACTGCGCGACCGCGTGCAGCAGCTCGAGGGCACCCAGGATGGGTCCTTTGGGCAGGCGGCGGCCCTTGCCACGGCGCGGGGTGCCTCAGCTGCCGGCGATCTTGCTGCGGCCCACCCCGGGCGCGCGGCTCTCAGTGCGGGTTTGACTGGCGGACTCACGGGCTCGGCTCTTGGAGCGGGCGCATCATCTGGTGTGCGCGAGCTGGGTGGCCATTTGCAGACAATCGGCGGCGCGGCCAAGCGTCACTTCGGAGGATGAGCAGATGTTGGACCATTTCCTAGAGGTCGCATACGAGCAAGAGAAGCAAGCCTCCATGCAGGAGCAGGTCGTCGACGAGCTCAAGAAGCTCCCGGTCGAAGAGCTGCACAAGATCGTGAGCGGTGAAACCAAGCTCGCCTACCACGATGCTGAAGGGGGCTGTTGGCTCGACCAGTTCAAGGGCTCCGACATGTATCAGACGGCCCTCGATTTGGAGACGAAGAGTCTCGAGCTCGACGTGCAGCAACAGCAACAGGATCGGCAGCGTCGTAACGAGGATCGCGATGGTCGTGATGCCATGTGGGATCAGAAGGATGCCATCCGTGTGCAGAAGCGCATGCTCGAGCTCGACCTGCGCAAGCAGGAGGCTGGGCTTGGTGCTGAGTCAGGCGGTGAAGAGCTGCCCGAGCCGGAGGAGGCCGAGGAAGAGGCCGAAGAGACACCGGTGACCGAGGCGGCCGAGGCAGTGGAGGAAGCCAAGGGAGCCGAAGAGCCCAAGGAGGCGAGCGTCATCGACGAGCTCGCCGCCGAGCGCGGCGCGCGTCTCATCGAGTCCATGCGCATGAGTGTGGCGCTCGAGAAGACGGCGAAGGGCCCTCTACGTGCGGCTGAGTACTGGGATGATCCCATCTCCGACGCCGCGTCACATGGTGTTGGCGCCGGTCAGGTCACTCCTGAGCAGCTGCAAATGATGCAGGGTCAGGTGCGTGGCGACATCGAGGGTCAGATTGCTGACCAAGCCCGGAGCGCGCAGTACATCAAGGACCACCCCATCAAGGGGCGGCTGCCTAACGCACTGATGGGCGGTATTGCAGGCGCAGGTTTGGGTGGCTTAATGGGTGGCGCCGAGTACGGCTACGGTCCTGCTATGTCCGGAAAGGGCATGTTAATCGGTGGTGGCCTTGGTGCACTCGCCGGTGCCGCACTCACTCCTGGTCACAAGGCGCGTATGGCAGAGCATGCCGATATGCAGCAGGCGTCGCAGGGCCTCACCGATCCAGCGCTGCAGATGGCTCTTCAGCGCAGCATGGGTCAGCAAGGCCAAGACCGTCAGCATCAGATGAAGATGGAGCGGTCTCAAGCCAAGGGCGAGAACGCTGCACGTATCCAGGCCCTCATGCAGGGTGCGGGACAACCCAAGATGGCGGCAGCGTTCATCAGTTCCGATGCATGGGGTCGGGAGATGGCCAAGCAGGCTGCTTACGACCAGTTCGTCGAGGAATCCTTCGAGAAGATGGCCGCCGTCGGGTTCGAAAACCTCGATGAGATGGAGAAGGAAGCGATCATGCAGGCGCTCAGAGCGGCTGCACCCATCGCCAAGCGCTTCATGGGTCGTGCAGGCAGCGTTCTCAGCAAGACCTATCAGGGCGCTGGTGGCGGCGGAGCTGGTGTGATGGAGGCCGCCAAGAAGATTCCCGGTCTCGCTATGAAGGGCGGCAAGCGTCTCGTGAGGGGTGTGAAGGGGGCTATGCCTGGGATGCCTACGATGGCCGGCGTGAAGGACAAGGCCATGAATACCGCACTCGATGCTTCGGTCGGTCTTGCCAACCTCCGCAACAGCGCCGGTATGGCTGCCGGCCAAGCGCTATCTGGTCGCTAAGCTGAGGGCATGCCTCACTGCCTCAAGTTGAAGAACATCAAGATCGATTCGCTCTCCGTCGACTTCCTCGAGGTCACCTGGGAGGTTGAGTCGACTGCTGAGGACGTGCTCGATTACACGTTCCAGGTTCTTCGTTCCGAGGCTCCAATGGGCCCGTTCGAATCCATCTCTCCAGCGATGGAGGACCGGTTCTTCTTCATCGACAACCGCGTCAGGGTCCTCAACAAGTACCGGCAGTTCCACTACAAGATCCGAGTCACGCACAAGCCGAGCTCGGAGGTCGTAGACTTCGGCCCCGCTGCGCGCGGCGCAGAGCCCGACCTCATCGCCCTCGAGCTCCGCAAGCACTTCAACCTGCTCGCCCGCGAGTTCATTGGCCGGCGCTGCTGGGTTCTTCCTGCGCGCACCTTCGGCAAGCGATGTCCTGCCTGTTGGAACAACACGCTCAAGGCGCAGACGAAGTCAGGCTGCCGTACCTGCTACGACACTGCCTTCGTTCGTGGCTACCACTCTCCCATCGAGAGCTTCATCCAGTTCGACCCGTCACCGAAGGCTGAACAGCAGACTAACCTCGGCAACTTCCAGCAGCAGAACACCACTGTGCGTCTCGGGTTCTTCCCGCCCCTCAAGCCTCGCGACATCATCGTCGAGATGGAGAACCGACGCTGGCGTGTCACCAACGTGAGTGCCACTCAGCGCCTGCGTGCGGCAGTTCATCAAGAGGTGCAAGTGCATGAGGTTCCGAAGAGTGACATCGAGTACCTCATCAGTTTCGACCTCGGCAGTCAGACCATCAAGACGCCGACGGGTGAGCAGCTGGTGCCGCTCAAGCTCAAGGACTTGTTTGAAGCGGGCGCGCGCAACTACACCAACCCGCAGAACCTTCAGAACTTCGAGGATGAGGAGATTCCAGGTATCTTCTCTATGTACCCCACCACCTACCCGAAGCCGTCAACGTGAGCATCAACGCGAACAGTATGAAGAGCATGACCGCCGAGCTCCGCAAGGTGGCCAAGGGTTCCTGGGAGAAGAAGCTGCCCTGGTACACCACGGGCGCCGGCGCGCTGCTTGGCGGCGCCGCCGGCGGCGCGATGGCGGGCAAGCACAAGCTCCTCGGACAGCTCGCCGGCGGGCTGGTTGGTACGGGCGTCGGCCTCGAGGGCGGCGAAGCTGCCGGCCGCGCCATCGACAAGCGGCAGGAGGGGAAGAAGAAGCCCACGCCTAACTCCGAGCCCGGAGATGATGAGCCGGACATGAGCATTCAGCCGGTGCCCGGTCCTGCTCCTCTGATGAGGAAAGATGCTGGCGTTGCCGGGAAGGTCGCGAAGGGCGCGAAGCGCTATGGCGAGCTACTGAGCGGAAGTCGCGTTGCGCGTGTCAAAGAGAAGGCCATCAAGGAGCTCAAGAAACTTCGTCAAGGTTCCCCGAGGTTGTCACCAAGCCAATCGTCAACGAATAGGCTCTTGTCTACCCCTAAAGGTCAGCGAGTAGTGCGCATCGGCAAGCTCATTGAGAAGGAGCAGCGCGCTGTTCAGGGGACTCGAGTGGGTACAGGTATTGCGGCAGTAGGAACCGCAGGCGTTGTAGCGAAGAAGGTCAAGGACAAGGAGAAGAGGGCTGCATTCGATGACCCGGAGAAGCCGAGCACTGCGAAGGTGCTGGGCTCGAGCTTGCTGGGTATGGGTGCAG
>Ga0307379_10006466_pt1 | contig 16089 bp, 9 predicted proteins | sample UN2MG_FD_202237 | JGI IMG/M metagenome (GOLD analysis project Ga0307379, IMG submission 202237) | Soil microbial communities from Risofladan, Vaasa, Finland - UN-2 | ecosystem: Environmental > Terrestrial > Soil > Coastal area > Acid sulfate soil | place: Finland: Risofladan, Vaasa | collected... | reverse complement strand
CAAATTTACAGGCTATCATTGAAGCCATTGAAGATGGTAAAATTGAAGGGGAAATTAAAATTGTGATGAGCGATCATCCGGATGCTTGTGCCCTTAAAAGAGCCCAACAATATCTTATCGATACCCGGTATATTGATTTTAAGGAATTTAACAACAGGGAAGATTACGATAAAGAGATAATCAAAACTCTAAAAGAGAAAAAGATTGACCTGGTCGTTCTGGCCGGGTATATGAGAATTTTGAGCCCCTATTTTATAAGAACTTATAAAAATAAGATAATAAATATTCATCCTGCCCTGCTCCCTTCTTTCCCGGGATTACATGCCCAGGAGCAAGCCGTAGTACATGGAGTAAAAATTTCCGGATGTACCGTTCACTTTGTGGATGAAGGAGTAGATTCCGGTCCTATTATCCTGCAAAAGGCAGTAGAAGTGAGCGATGATGATACTGAGGAATCTTTAGCAGCGAAAATCTTAAAAGAAGAACACCAAATTTATCCCCGGGCAATTCAGTTATTTTCTGAAGGTAGATTGATTATTAAAGGAAGAAAAGTCTTTATTAAATAATCATTTATAAAAAAGAAAATAAGTAGGGGCTTGATTCCTGTCTGCGTGCGGGAACGCACAGGCAGGCATCGAGCCCGCAATCTCCATAGGACTGGCGTCTTGCCTGTCTATTAAAATGTAGGGGTTCGATTCATCGAACCCGTCTTTTCGGGTCAGATAAATCTGACCCCTACAAAATATATTTAAGAATAGAGTAACCTTTATTTTTTTATGGAAGATAACCAAGATAAAGAGGCAGTTGATTAGAATTATTAGAAGAGAGGTTAAACTTAAGATGAAAGTATTGGTCATTGGCAGCGGAGGAAGAGAGCATGCTCTGGTGTGGAAAATTACTCAAAGTCCGAAAGTATCTCAGGTTTATTGTGCACCGGGCAATGCAGGAATTTCCAGGTTAGCCCAATGTGTAAATATTGATGCAGACAGCATAGAAAAATTAGTTGATTTTGCCCAAAAAGAAAAGATTGATTTAACGGTAGTGGGACCGGAATTGCCTTTATCCCAAGGAATAGTCAATGAATTTAATAAACAGGGTTTAAGGATATTCGGTCCGAGCAAAGAGGCTGCTGAAATTGAATCAAGTAAAGTTTTTTCCAAATATTTATTAAAAAAATACAATATCCCTACAGCAAATTATGAGGTCTTTCAAAATAGCGAAAAGGCACTCGATTATATAAAAAAACAAACTTTTCCTTTGGTAATAAAGGCAGATGGATTGGCAGCCGGCAAAGGAGTATTTATTGTAAAAAATTTGGTCCAAGCGAAAGATGCTTTAGATGCACTGATGGAGGAAAAAAAATTTGGAGAAGCAGGCAGGCAGGTCATAATAGAGGAATTTTTAGAAGGAGAAGAGGTATCCATTTTAGCTTTTTGTGATGGGAAGACTGTTATACCCATGGTTTCCTCCCAGGACCATAAAAAGATATTTGATAATGACCAGGGGCCAAATACCGGGGGGATGGGGGCTTATTCTCCGGTTCCCTTTTATCCTGGTGAGTTTGAAAAGAGAGTTTTAGAAGAGATTTTAAAACCTACCATAAAAGGTTTACGGAGAGAGGGAAAAGAGTATAAAGGAGTACTTTATGCCGGATTGATATTAACCAAAGAAGGCCCTAAAGTTTTAGAATTTAATGCCCGCTTTGGTGACCCGGAGACTCAAGTCATATTGCCGAGATTGAAAACAGATTTAATCGATATATTGAATGCAGTCATCGAGGATACGCTTCATAAAATCAATATCCAATGGGAAAAAAATGCTGCAGTATGTGTGGTGGTGGCTTCCGGAGGATATCCGGGGAAGTATCAGAAAGGAAAACCGATTAGCGGTTTGGAAAGATTGGAAAAAATGAAAGATATGATAGCTTTTCATGCCGGTACCAAATTTCAAGATAATCAGGTGATTACTTCGGGAGGAAGAGTCCTGGGGATAACCGCCTGGGATGACACTATTTCTAAAGCAAAAGAAAAGGCCTATAAGGTAGTAAAAGAAATTTATTTTGAAGATATGTATTACCGAAAAGATATTGCCGACAAGGGCATAAAGGAGAAAAATAAATGACCAAAATAAAACGCGCTTTAATCAGCGTATCCGATAAAGAAGGACTTATTGATTTTGCTAAAGGTCTGGAAAAATCAGGAATCGAAATTATTTCTACCGGAGGAACAGCCCGGCTATTAAAAGATGCCCAGATTAAAGTGAAATTAATTTCCGAAGTAACCAATTTCCCGGAGATATTGGATGGCAGGGTCAAGACTCTTCATCCTTTGATTTTCGGAGGGTTATTAGCGAAAAGTGATAATTCCCTGCATCAAGAGCAGATAGCGGCTCAGCAGATAGAACCAATAGGCCTGGTAGTGGTAAATTTATATCCTTTTCAAAAGACAATTTCTAAAGAAGAGGTAAAATTAGAAGAAGCCATTGAGAATATTGATATTGGCGGACCTTCACTTTTAAGGGCATCAGCCAAGAACTATCAAGATGTCGCTGTAGTCATAAATCCCCGGGATTATCCTATCATTTTAGAAGAATTAGAGAAAAATCAGGGAGAAATATCTTTAGAGGTTAAAAAGAGATTAGCGACCGAGGTATTTGAGCATACTTCATTTTATGATAGTATCATTTCTCAATATTTAAGAAAAAATTTGCTGAAAGATTCAACTTCTTTCCCCCATACTCTTAATTTACTGGGTGAAAAAGTTTCAGACCTGCGTTATGGAGAAAATCCCCATCAATCTGCTTCTTTCTACAAAGAAGTATTGGTAAAAGAGGCCAATCTGGGAGACGCAGTACAATTAGGTGGTAAAGAATTATCTTTTAATAATTTAGTAGATTTAGGAGCGGTCCTGGAGATGGTTAAAGATTTTCAGGAACCTACCGTTGTCTTTGTAAAACACACCAATCCCTGTGGTTTGGCCAGTGCATCTACCATTGAAGAAGCCTATCGAAAAGCTTACCGGGGAGATCCTCTTTCTGCTTATGGCAGCATTATTGGTATCAATAGGGTAGTGGAGGCAAGTTTGGCCGATTTGATTGATGAAACTCCTTTTGTGGAGGCAGTTCTGGCTCCTGATTTTGAAGGTGAAGCTCTAACTATCTTAAGACAGAAACAGAATCGCCGGTTAATAAAAGTGGGAGATTTAAAAAATAGAGATGTTCAGGTAAAAGATATTAAAAAAATACCCGGTGGATTTCTGGTCCAAGATAGAAACATAAAGGAAATCACTATAGAAGACCTGAAAGTAGTAACCAATAGAAAACCAAATCAAAAAGAATTGGAAGAGCTCTTATTTGCCTGGAAGGCAGTCAAACAGGTTAAATCAAATGCCATTGTTTTGACTAAAGATAAACAGACCGTAGGTGTTGGTGCCGGACAGATGAGTCGGGTAGATTCGGTTCTCATTGCCATTAGAAAATCAGAAGGTCGTTCCAAGGGTTCATATCTGGGATCTGACGCCTTCTTTCCCTTTAGAGATGGGGTAGACGAGGCGGCCAAAGCGGGAGTTACCGCCATTATTCAACCCGGTGGGTCGAAGCGAGATGAGGAAGTGATCGTTGCTGCCAACGAACATAATCTGGCTATGGTCTTTACCGGGGCAAGATGTTTTAAACATTAATTTTAACTAACTAACTTTTTGATTGAATTTATTGGTAAGGGTAGACCTTGTGTCTACCCTTACTTTTTTTATATCATTCCCGCTCCTTTGTTCCCTCCCCCTTGAGGGGGGAGGACTAAGGACTTTTACCTACAAAATAAAACTTCCCTTAAAAAGAAGGATTTCTAGAATAAGTGTAGTATATATAATATATAAACTAAATATCATAACCTGTATGAAGGTAACAGGAGAGACCTTTTCTTTTTTACAAAAAGAGAAAAAGAGCCGAAGAGGTAAGATACCAAAAGTATTTAAACTTTCAGGCCAAAGTACTTAGCAGGAGAGTAATATAATTGTTTCCTTATTTTGTTTTATTATTTTTATAAAATCATTTAGAAGGGCGAACAGAAAAAAGGTTTAATATATAGGATTAGGTATGTCAAATGTGAAGACCTGACACAGTTTATTTTTTTATTGAAACAGGAAAATAAATATTTAAAATAGTAGGTATAAATATATTATATGCATAAAAATAGCAAAAATAAAGAAGAAAATTTTATAAAAAAAACTAAAGAAGAAAGAGAAATTTCTATTGCTTATATAGCAGATGAAGTTATAAAAAAACGTTTAACAATATTTGTGGGTGCAGGATGTTCTATTTCTGCAGGGTTACCTTCTTGGGGTGACTTAATTAATGAGATTAGGAAAGAATCTAAAATAAAGACTTTCGAAAAAGATTTGCTGATAATCGCAAGTCTTCTTGAAAAGAAGATAGGATATTTACCATTTAGGGAAGAAATTATATCGAGATTAAAAAAACTTCCTTCCTCTACAACCCTTCATAAATCATTAGTAAAATTTGATGTTAATTTATTTATAACCACAAATTATGATCATTTGCTTGAAGATGCTTTTCGCGATGAAGGCATTATCCCAGGGGTTATTATTCACGACAAAGATATCCCCACCATTAATCCTACGGATAAAACTATTGTAAAGTTACATGGGGATATTGATTCTGCCACTTCTATTATAATTTCTTCAATAGATTACAATAAATATGCCTTACAGCATTCTTCATTTATTGATTGGTTAAATTCAAAAGTTGTACAAAATACAATCTTTTTTATTGGAACAAGTTTTACCGATCAACGTTTAAAAGATGCTGATAACTATGTACTAAAAAGATTCGGGGAATTCCGAAGACCTCCTTGTGTAATTTTAAAGATGCCTACCTACAAAGAAGTTATTTCTAAAGAAGATTGTGAGAATTATAAAGTTGAGTTTGAAGATTTTGAAATATTATATGAGGAATTTAGTAGTAGAGGATTTCATATTATTGTGGTCAAAAATTATGAGGAAATTTGTGAAGTATTAGAGAAAATAAATGATTTAGTTCTTAAAAAACAGCTTCAAGAAAATCCTGAAGATTTTCATGCTCAACTTACCTTAAAGTCAATATATGCAGAACATCTGCAAAAAGAACTTTACAAAGAGTGTGATGAAAAAATAAAAATTTTATGTAATAAAATATGGGGAGATGGTCATTTACCTACAAAAGAAATAATAAAAAAGAATGTTGAAGAATTAGTAAACTACTTAAATGAAAAACAAGATATACTAAACGATGAATCCAAATTAGAGGGATTTCTTACGCTTATTGATGCATTTTTAAATTTGGGCGAGAAAAAATATATTAATGAAGCAGAAAAATATTTTAATAAAACAAATGTGATTTATCAGAAAATGAAGCAAAAATCAAAGTTGAAAGAACGTATCTCAAGAATAACGGCAAAATTTTATTTTTTTCAAGGAAAAGTGAACGAAGCAATAGAAATTGTTTCAAACTCGAAAGATGAAAAGACAATTTCTATTTGGCTCACCCTGTTAATAGCTTCTAAAAAGTTTGATGAAGCATATCGTTTTATTTCTTCGAATGAGATTAAAGAAATTTGGTTGCCAGAAGCATTATATATTTTAATTATTAAAGGTCGCATTGACGAAGCAGAAGAAAAATATCAAGAATTTACAATAGATATTCAAGAAAAAATTCAAAGCGGCACTATAAATGATTCTCCTTATAAAAAAAAGGATTATCATGATAAAATTTGTACACTAATTGCAGATGCCTTTTTATATAAAGCAATTAAAAGTGCAGTTAAAAATAAAAAAGATATCTATGTGTCAGAGTTAAAGATCGAGGGGAAAAATCTATGTAAAAAAGTGGTGGAGTATGTAGATATAATTTTTAATAAACCAGATGGTAATAAAATTATAAATAATTTAGAAAGATATTACTTTGCTTATCGTGCACTACTTATCAAAATGCAAGCTTTGTATTTTTTAGAAGAATTTAGAGATGCTGATAAAATAGTAGAAAAACTTATTTCAGTAATCCCTTTGGCCCCAGAAATTGCTGAATATGTGAGAACTCGCGCCGGATTTATCCAAAAAAGTATTGTTATTAAAGTAATTGATGCGCTTTTAAGAGATTATTCTGAAAAATCGTGGGCATTATTATTAATTTCTACTTTAAAAATAAATGGACTCAAAGAGTATGATAGTGCTTGGGAATATGCATTAAGGGTCTTAAAATATAGTTCGCAAAAAGAGGAGAAAGAAAGTGCAGCGGGAAATATTTTTGACATTGGATTCAGAATAAAAAAAATAGCAGAATCTAGAAAAATAATTAATGAATATCTTCCTTCTGATAGTTTATGGAAAAAATACTTAGAGGCGGTTTATCAATATTCTATTGCTAATACAGTTGAAGCGTCTAGGATGTTTATCGATATTGAAAACGAGAATCCTCCTTCCCAGATAAAAGCTCTCTGTTTATACATGAGAGCACTCATAGTAATAGAACAGGACAATTATCAAAAAGCACAGTTACTTCTTGAAGAAAGCAATAGAATATTTTTTGGTTATCCTGCTTTGCAAAAACTTTTAGAAGTTCAGGTAAGATTACAAGACGATACCGCTGTAATTAAAACAGTGGAAAAACTTGAAAGATTTGATTCGAATAATGAAGAAGTGATACGTATAAAAGCACAAGCGGCTAGAAATATTGGAGATTTTAAGATGTCGGAACAAGCTTTCGAATATTTAACGGAAAAACATCCTGATAATTCAGAATTAACTTTTGAATATGCTCAAATACTAGTATTGCAAGAAAAATTTCATGACGCATTAAAAAAATTAGAACCATTTACAAATTGCGATCAAAATATGAATCCAAAATGCCTAATGTTAGCCGCCGAAATCTATTGTATTTTAGAAAAAGAAGAGCATGCCTTTGAAATATTAGAAAAATGTTGGAACCATTTTAAAGATACACCAGAGTTGTTAACAAGACATGTTGATCTGGGTTTCCGTATTGGAGAAGAAAAAAAAGCCAACCGATCACTTATGCGGCTGGAGCAGCTTCGACAAGAAGGTAAAGTACCTGAACAAATATTCGATATAAAGAAAATTGATGATCTTAAGGAGTTTATCAAAAAACGCAAGGAATCGATAGAAGAATTGCTTAAAAAATATCAATCAGGGCAAATACCGCGGCATTTTTTATGCAGCTATTACAACCTTCCCTTATATATTGACTGGGCTTATAGAACCCAACCTTTAGAATTAGAATTATTACCAACTTGGCAAGCAAAGACTGAGTTTACGACATATGTTACAAATGGTTTTAAGATAAAATTTACAAAAGGTAATCAATTAGAACTTATGACATTCCCGGAAGACGCAGAAGAAATTATTATTGATTATACTGCTTTAATAACACTACATAGACTTGGGCTTTTGCCTAAATTAGCTTTAAGGTTTAAAACTATTTATTACCCAAAAATCTTAAACACTATTTGGCTTATTGATAGAGGAAAATACAAATACCATCAAGCCTCACAAGAAAAGGTGTATCGAGCTTTAAGTGAAAAATTTGAATTAAATTCATCAATAAAAGTAATAGAATCTCTTTTATCACATGAAAGAAAGCATAGTAATTTAACAGAGAAATGTATTAACTTAGCACAAACTGAAAATATCCCCATGGTTTCTGCTTATCTTGAAAAAAAAGAAATTCCTAAAAATTCATCTCTTATTGTATTAAGGTTTAATCAGATATTAACACACCTATACAAGAGAGGAAGAATAAGCGAAAACCGCTATACTGAGTTAAAGCAATTGATAAAAGATAGAGATGATATTATTGAAAAAGGAGTAAGCAAAATACTGGATAATACATCGCGTTTGATTTTTGATGAAATTACATTAGAATTGGCTGAACAAAATAAATTAATAGAAGATATTAATAATTCTGGTTTTCAGATTGTTGTGGAAAAAGCTACTTGTCAAAATATTCAATACGCAGTTCGTTCAATTGAATTTTCAAAGGGAGTAGGAGCTTGGCAGAAAGATTTGGAGTATCAGATTAAAAATATTGAATTATCAAATAAAGAAAAACTTTTTAAGGTATTACCCGTTACTTTGTCTAGAAAGAATAAAAGTAGAAACTTCCATCATTATGAAGAACTTGTTATTGAGACCCTTCAACATGCAGAAAATAAAAAATTACCCATTTTAACCGATGACCGTTTTAGCCAAACGGTAAGGACTCAGAATTTTGCAGATAAACAATTTGGTTCAGATTTATTAATTAGAGATTTATATGATAGAAAAATTATCTCTATTAAAGAATATGCAGATTCCTTCTTGAAAATGTGTGAATGGCGTTATCGTTTTTTAGTTCCAAAAGTGGATATAATAACTTATTTTTTAGAACAATATGAAAATAATCCTTTAGGTAAACCCATTGAAATTCTCATTAAATATTGCAACGAATGTATGGAAGATAAAGGGCTTCTGTTAGGTTGGGAGGCAACAGAACCCCCAACGATTTGTGGTGTAAAATATTATATGAAATGGATAGATGTATGGATTGAAGCATTGATAAATGTATGGACAAATTCGGCTTTCACCAATAAAGAAGAAATTACCCTGCAAATATTTTTAAGAGCATTTCCTAAATGTCCCGAAGGATTAAATTCAGATATTAGAAAAAATGTAACCGCTATGAATGAACGGTTTATTGTAAATAAATTATTTTTAGGAACGATGAATTATGATAAAACAGAAATATTTCAAAAATTGTTCAAAATTACTTTTGATAGTTTAGGATTTGATTATGATAAAAGAATTAATGAATTGATTTTTTACCTTAAAAGCGTAAAGGGAAATACAGAAAAATTAAGGAAAAAAGACAAAAATAATAAAGTGGGAAGGTTAATCGCAATAAGAGCACTAAAAGCTTTTTATGGGGAAAGTTTCCTTAAAAACGAAGGAAGAATTGTTGAGGAATTAATTCCTATCTTAATTGAAATAGGAGTAAAGATAGAGAAAAAGAGATTCCAAGACAACATTACTATGTCCAAAGATGAAGAACAAAAAATAATAGATTTATTTTTAGAAAAACCCGATACCGAAAGACAAAATATAACCGAATATAGTCCAGGTCCTATTATTTTTATTACATCATCCAAAGAAAAAGGTGGGGAATTTACACTTTGTCATGATGCAATTATGTCAGATTCTTTAGAAATACGCAAAGGGCTTATAAATAAATTGTTACAAGCAGATTATGTTTCTGAGTATACTAAAACTTTTATTCAAAACAGATTAAATGAAGTACTTTCCGATAAACATTTTATTTGGCAAACTCCTACTAAAGAACTCCATAATACTTTGCTTGGAGATTTCTTATATATTCAAGATTGGTTTCGACAATTAGGTAAAGCATCTATTTCTGATAAAAATAAACAAGAATTTTTAAATATTGCAATTAATAGGGCACTTGAGCCAAATTTAAAAACTATTTACAGTAATTTACCTTTATTGTTAGAAGACCCTTTTAAGATGAAAGATATTGAAGCAAGGATTAAAAGGGAATTGGAAAAATTAAATAGCCTAGACGAGTTTCTTGATTGGTATTTAGAAAATGTTTATTTTATCCCTTATGTTGCAGACAATGAAGTCTATAGTATGTTTAAAGATATAGAAATGAAAAAATCAAATATATTAATAAAAGAAAACATCGAGGATTATAATTTAGAAATTATTAAAAAATGGTTAAACAAAGTAAAGGAAGATCATTTTGCACGGCTCCTTATATTAGAACTTGTACTTAGTATGCGATCAGGAATAAAAGGTATCGAAGAAAAGTTTACCGATGCTGATTTCTATGAGTTTCTTGATAGTAATTTTAAAATATTATTATCGTCATCTGAAGCACAAGATAAGTCAAGTAATTCAGAAATTGTCTTTATGCGGTTAATATGGCAACTGCGGGTAGACCTTGTCCGTTATTACCTTAGATATATCGATATTGATTCACAAAGAATTGATTCACAAAGAGATTTTGATACTGAACGAAATATTGGAATTGCATGGTGGATGGCAAAAAAAACTACTTATAGCATTCTCGAAATTGTAAAGAAAGAGAATTTTACAACAGAAGAAAAATCTGATTATTTAAAAAGAGTTTTAGACTCTTTAGAAGAAAAATTTGAAATTACACGGCTTAGGCATTATTTTTTTGATATCAATAAGCCTTTTTCTCCCTCACGATATCTTGTGTTTAATGCGAACGATTTATTATGTTACGCTACCACTGCATTATTTTCTATCAGAAAAAGAAAAAAAAATAATATACTAAAAGGTCTTATGTATCCTGCTAAAGCTTTGTCCGAAGAAATCAGGGGCATGATAATCAAGAAGCTAATTAATGACATATTATCAGGTAACGGTCAACTTTCAATTAATTCGGAAACCTTACAGCTCCTATGGAATAAATCTTCATGCAACACGATTCCAATTTTACTAGAAAAGTATTATGGTGAAGCTCTCTCATACTTAGGACAAAAGATTAACGATAAGATTGAAAAAGCAAAAGAAATTAATTCACTTGCCTATACTGTTTCAGCAAAAAAATTCTTAAATAAAGAATTACCTAATCTTCCAAAGTATATTAATGATGAAAATCAGTCTGGTTGCCTACTGGTTATTAATTCCCTAAAAGTGTTTATGTTATCCCATAAAGAAAGTGAATTTCCAGATGAATTAAAAATATTTAAAAAAGATAATTCGATTTTAGAAAAACTAAGTCAATTTGAGAATCCCTTGGCACATTATTCGTGTTTGGCATTTTCGCAAATTTTATTAAATCTTCAATCAAGAAGATGCAAGCCATGGCTTATATTTTTTTCTGAACAATTTAAAAAAATCAAATATCAGTCTTGTGATATAGAGACAACTAACCTGATAGCAGAATATTTAATAATCACTGTCTTGATTGGTGGGGATCGTAATATTTTAAATCCTTTATTAAGCTTGAAACACAAAGATAAGAAGATAAGAGATTTATTGCGCAAAAAAAGGCAAGGTTTAGAATATATTTTTCCTTTTGTGCCATTAGGCAATAGAGATAATTTACGTACATTATTGAACGAGCTTTATAATGTCTAGTAATAAAGGAAATAACATGGTTAATCAAAAAATAAAAATTTATACAATTCATTCTCAAAAAGGTGGAGCAGGAAAGACTTCCATTGCCATAGCTATAGCTGGATTGTCTTGTATTTTACATAAGCAAAAAACGTTGATTATTGATTGTGATTTAACCGGAACAAGTATTGTTGACTTATTTTATAATGTTGATAAAAATAATAAAGCAAAAGAAAATATCAAGTATTTAAACAGCCTTCTCTTAGCCACACCCTCAGTTTTTAATAAATATGAAAATAATAACAAGAACGATCTTGAAAAAGAATATTTTCATAAGATTGGTGATTACAATGATTTATATTATATTCCGTCTAGTCCTATTCTTGAAGATATTTGGGAAATAGCTGGATTAATTTCACAGAAGATAAATTGCATTATTTTCAAAGTAGAATGGAAGACAGTTTAAAATTATTCATAAACAAAGGTATCAAAACAATAATTATAGATTGTCCTCCAGGCCTTTTTGGGCTTTCAAGTGCAATGATAGAGATATCAGATCAAGACAAATATGATAAAAGAAGCTTATTTATTACAAGTTCAGATCCTACGGATTATAGGGCATTAATACCATCATATTCTGATTATTGTTCAAAAATAAGAAATAATAGACAAATTAATAATCCTAAATTTATTTTTAATAAATGTGTAATCAAAAAAAATCGAGATCCTGTGTTTTTGTTGCATAAAATATTTGAAAATTTAAAGCGTGAAAGAACTTTTCCAGATGGCCGGACTATAAAAATTGAAGTGCTTAATGAAATTGAAGAATCTTTAAAGAAGCATGGTCCAAATGTTCTTCCTTTCATCGAGGGATTTGATATGTTTGATATCATTTCTTCCATTCAAGCTTTAGAAAAAAATAAAGGAGAAACTCCTTCTGGTTCTATGAAAAAATGGTGTAATGGAATAAAAGAATTGTTGGATTTATAAAAATATGAAAAAAGAAATCGTACTCTCTAATCAAGAATACTGGGCTTGGATACAAAATATTATAAAAAAAAATGGAGGAAGTAAGCTAGATATTATATCTGATATGATAGATATTAAAAATTGTATGACAAGTAAAGTAAAAGGGGAAAAATATCCTGATAAATTTTCAATTTTCTTCTATCTTAAAAAAGTAATGCCACGGAGCTATTTTCGTGAAATGGAATATTGTGCCCTTGCATATTCAACAATATTTGGGAAATTATTGCCTAATTTAGCTAAAAATATCGAACAACTTGCGTACATAGAATGGTTATGTTATGTTGAGCCAGAGAATCCAAACTATAGGGATCATTTTGTTCACATGCTTAAAGTAGCTTTCGTATATGATGAAATAATTTCTAGAAATAACAAAATAAAAAGTAAATTAATAAAATTGCAATTTAATAAATCTAATCACTTTAGTAGATGGATTACACAAAGGAGATTAGACTTTGATGAATCCCAAAAAAAAAGCATTATTACTGCTGCATACTTTTTAGCATCTATCTTTCATGATTTTGGGTATGGCTATAAATTTTTACGAAATTACGAAGAAAGACTTTTTAAATTAAATATTTTAGGTAGCGATTCTATAGGTATTACTAAGGTACGTTCCGAAATAATAAAACAAAGTCTGTTAGGAGAATTTATTATTAATCTTCATACAGAGTGCGAAAACCGGTCGATTGATAATTTATCCAGCAAACAAAAAGATAATCTAGTTTTTGGTTTTATACGTGATTGTTTGCCATTAAATCATTCGGTTGCTTCGTCATTGTTTATTTTAGATATTGCGGAAGATCTTTACCAAAGACAAATTATCTTGCCGTCATTGTATATTGCATTTCAGTTAGCTGCGGAGACTTGTTTAGTTCATGATTTAACCAATCCAAAGAATTTTCTTCACCTTAAAAACTCATCGATAAACCATAAACATTTTCTTGATTGTAATTGTTGCAATGAAATTCCAATGGCCATTCTGCTGATATTAGCTGATGAATTATCCATGTGGGGAAGACCTCTTATTGAATATGAACAGGATAATAATGATATAGATAAAATAAACATTAATATTGTTAATCACTGGAAATACAGAAATTATAAAGTGACAGAGTATCCCAAAATAATAAAAATAGAATTAATCAATAATTCTCTTAAAATTATTTTTGAAAATGAAGACCAAATTAATAATTTTAAAGAAATTTTAAGTGATTGTAATTGTTTTACAGGAAAATTAAAAAATGAGTTTAAATTATTTAATTATAAAATTGATTTAACTGGGTCCTAGTTGCTTCTATTGCACTTTAGATAATGCTATTTCAAAAAGAACAGGGAACGGTTTTCTGTTCCTCCTTACTCCCTAAAAAACCCTTTATTTATAAGGGTTTCAGACCCCCTTCAGGAATGCCCTAAAAACGCACGGAGAGTGCCTTTAAACGCACTTCAAATTTCGAAAAATCAGCAATTACGACCCCCATTTTTGGCCTATTTTTGCCTCCCCGATTTCCTAAAATCCTTATAAATAGCCACTTTCAGATTTTAAGATGAGGGAATTTTAGTTAAAAAAGTGCCATTTTTGAGGGGTAAAGTATCAGTTAAGGTAAAATTTGCTCGTACAAGCAATCCTCGCATTATTCTCTTAAAACCCTTATTATACAAGGCTTTCAAGAAGTTATTTTCCCACAAGTTTTACACATTTTCTCCAGATATAAGTAAACATTAATAGTTTTAATCCCTTTGTTATTATGGCAGATTCTCCGCACTTGTACCTTGCATCTTGCAACTTTTTTCTCCAAAAAGAAGGATTTTTTAAACCTTTTGTCGTATTAATATTAGGAGTAAAGGGATCAAGGCTTGTAGTATAACAAAGTTAGTAAATGTAACTCTTCCCTTAACAAAATGGGAACACATCACAGTTTCTTGGATAATTACTAATTTACTTTTAAATTAAATAAATAGATGTCTGTCCCTTATATCTGGAGGATGTATTTTGGTAAACTATTCTGAAAATGACCAAATCAAAGTAATCTTGGAAGAATACTTATGAAAGCGATTGTATATGAAAGATATGGATCTCCCGATGTTCTTGAATTAAAAGAGGTAGAAAAACCTGTTCCTAAAGATAATGAAATACTGATAAAAGTTTATGCAGCATCTGTAAATGACTGGGACTGGGGTCTCCTGAGAGGTAAGCCGTTCGTGAACCGCCTGCTATTTGGGCTTCTAAAACCAAAAATCAAGATACTCGGAGTTGACATAGCAGGGCAGGTTGAAGCGGTTGGCAGAAACGTAAAGAAGTTTCAGCCAGGTGATGAGGTATTCGGGGACATATCTGGGTGTGGTTGGGGCGGTTTTGCCGAGTATGTATGTGCTCTTGAAAATGCATTATCGCTGAAACCGGCCAGTATAACATTCGAGGAAGCAGCGGCCGTACCTCAAGCGGCAGTCCTCGCCCTGCAGGGTCTTCGCGATAAAAGACAGATTCAGCCAGGACAAAAGGTTTTGATTAATGGTGCGGGTGGTGGTGCGGGTACGTTTGCGGTGCAGATTGCCAAATCATTCGGGGCTGAAGTGACTGGCGTGGACAGCACGAGTAAATTGGATATGATGCGCTCGATTGGTGCAGACCAGGTCATTGATTACACCAGGGAAGATTTCACCAAAAATGGGCAGCGTTATGACCTTATTCTTGATTTTGCGGCATATCATTCGATTTTCGATTACAAGCGTGCATTAAGTCCCAAGGGAATTTATGTCATGGTCGGAGGTTCCTCGGCTCGAATATTCCAAGTTATGTTCCTGGGACCATGGATTTCAATGACCGGGAGTAAGAAAATGGGTATCCTGATGCATAAACCAAACAAGGATCTGGCTTTTATGAAAGAGCTTTTTGAGGCCGGCAAAGTAGTACCTATTATAGATAGACGCTATCCGTTGAATGAGACGGCTGAAGCTCTCCGGTATTTTGGAGAAGGACACGCCCGAGGAAAAGTTGTCATCACTATGTGAAGATTGGTATAAACGTCAACCGCCCGGCAGCTGACTCAAATTGTTAGCCGCACCAGACAGGAAGAAGAACTCGTCCAAGAGCGCAAGCTGTTTAAAAGAACAGGGGACAGTTCTCCGTTCCTATTTACTATCTTTAAAACCCTTTATTTGTAAGGGTTTCAGACCCCCTTCAGGGATACCCTAAAAACGCACGGAGAGTGCCTTTAAACGCACTTCAAATTTCGAAAAATCAGCAATTACGACCCCTATTTTTGGCCTATTTTTGCCTTCCCAAAATCTTAAAATCCTTATAAATAGCCACTTTCAGATTTTGAGATGATGGGATTTTAGTTAAAAAAGTGCCATTTTTGAGGGGTAAAGTATTAGTTAAGGCAAAATTTGCTCGTAGAAGCAATTCTCGCGTCATTCTCTTAAAACCCTTATTTTACAAGGCTTTTAAGAAGGTATTTTCCCATAAGTTTTACACATTTTCCCCAGATATGAGTAAACATTATTAGTTTTAATCCCTCTGTCATTATGGCAGATTCTCCGCACTTGTACCTTGCATCTTGCAACTTTTTTCTCTAAAAAGAAGGATTTTTAAACCTTTTGTCGTATTAATATTGGGAGTAAAGGGATCAAGTCTTGCAATATAACAAAGTTAGTAAATGTAACTCTTTCCTTAACAAAATGGAAACACATCACAGTTTCTTGTATAATTACCAATTTACTTTTAAATTAGATAAATGGGGAAGAGGTAGCGTGTCAAAAATTCAGTATCTTTTATCGGAAAACCTATGAGGCTTGAGAGTTTCTTAACTAGAGGGTTGAGACTTTAGGTATTATTATAGATGTATGTCCTAAAGGAAGACCTTGCAAAATGGAAAGCTAAATCACAGAAAGAATAGGATGTGTGACT
>Ga0307379_10006463_pt1 | contig 16092 bp, 26 predicted proteins | sample UN2MG_FD_202237 | JGI IMG/M metagenome (GOLD analysis project Ga0307379, IMG submission 202237) | Soil microbial communities from Risofladan, Vaasa, Finland - UN-2 | ecosystem: Environmental > Terrestrial > Soil > Coastal area > Acid sulfate soil | place: Finland: Risofladan, Vaasa | collected... | reverse complement strand
GATGGACCTGCCCGCGATGTCGGCGCCTACGCCCAGGTCCTCAACGGCCACATGCAGGATTTGCTCCTGGTGCGCGGCGTTGAGCGTGGTAACGCCGGTGTTGGCCATCGTCACGTCGCCGGTCATCGCGGTATCGGTCAAGACGCCGGTATCGGCCGCCCCGACGATGATCTGCCCTGGCGTGCCCGCCTCCAGTTGCGTCAAGGCAATGGCTGCGTCGTTGGCAATCTTGCCGGCGTCGACCGCCTCAGCCGCAATTGTCAACGTGCCGTTGGCGATGATTGTTGCGTCGCCCTGCATTGCAATCGAGGTCGCCACACCACCGGCCGAACCAATCAGCAGGTTGCCACTTGCGAGAGTGGCGAGCTTGCTGTAGGCCAGAGCGCAGTTGGCCGCCACGTCGGTATTGCCGATAACGCCTGCCGCGATAGCCGCAACACCGGCGTTGCTGATGCTGATGTCGCCGGTGATAGTGCATCCAACCCCGACGTTCGTGCCGCTGCCGATGACGATTGTGCCATCGGCAACCAGCAGCTTGCTGGCGTGAATGTTCGCCCCGTCCGCGATCTTGGCGTTGGTGACCGCGCCGTCTTCAATCGCAGCGGTGCCGAGCACATCGGCGAGCTTGGCGGAGGTCACGGCCCCATCGGCGATTTTCGCGGTCGTGACTGCATTGCTCGCCAGCTTGTCGGCCGTGACATTGGCGTCTTTGATCTTCGCCGTCTCGACGGCGTTGGCTGCCAGCTTCGCGGCCGTCACATTCTCGTCCGTGATCTTGGCGGTCGTGACGGCGTTGCTCGCCAACTGAGTCGCGCCGATAGCTCCCGCCGCCATCTTCGCGGCAGTCACCGTGCCGTTGGCAACGGTGTTGCCGAAGATGGAGACCATTTTCTTGAACCATGCTATACTCGCCATGTGTTAGTCCCTTTCCTGAATGTGCGAACTCCCCCGCCCGGCGCGCCACGGCGCGATAACCGGACGATGCAGGAATTAGCGAAGGTGAACGAATGACCCCGATGCCTAGCTCATGGTGCCCTTGACCAGGGCGCGAGGACGCAGGCAGAGGCACAGCGGATTGCTCTGCGTGTGCAGGCGAATGCCGCGGTCGAAGTCCATGCGCTCCTGCTTCGCGTAGATCGGCAGGCCGATGGTGTTGACCGTCTCCATGAAGTCGGCCGGGCCGAAGTACGTCTTGAACAGGCCGGGGACGCCGAGCGGGACGAACCGGGCCTCAGTGGCAGGCACGAAACTCACGCCGCCAATGCTGCCCCGGTATTCCTCAAACATGATCCCGCCGAACTCAAAGCCCTTGCGCGGATCGTTCCGCAGATTGGCGCTGTCCTGGAAGCGGTGGTACGCGTCCTTCACGTAGTCATGCGCGATAAGCGCGTCAAACCACGTCGCGCCGCACATCGCATGAATGCCGGTCTGCGGCAGCGCCCCAAGCGCTCCCTCCATCGCGCGGGCGACGGAAATGCAGGCCGCGCGAACGTCCGTCGTCGCCGTGGCCAGGACGAAATCGACCGTCTGTTCCGCAACGCCGAACTCGGTGAACAGGTTGTAGATCGGCGTCGAGCCGTCGGCATCGAGGATCACGCCCTGGAGGGCGCCGACGCGGTGGTACTCCAACGTGACCTCGTGGTCCTGTCGCATCTGCGCCAGCCGGTCGTTCACGACCTGGGCAACGCCGTCAAGCTCGTTCTCGCTGCCGAAGGCCCGGACGCCGCTGACCTGCTCGGCCAGAACGGTATCCTCATAGGGAATGTGTGGGATGGCGAAGCTGCGCGCCTTCCGATGCCCGCTGCGGGCCGCAGTCGCTGGCTCGCCGCGCCGCTTCGTCGGCAGCAGAGCGAGCACGCCGTCGCGCTCCTCGACCACAATGGTGTTCGTCGGAACGCCCTGAGTTTCAAACAGGCCAAGCTGCCCGATGCGCGCCGGTACGTATGGCAACTTCTGAATCGCATCGGTCAGGCTTGCCAGCCCGAACGTGTTGTCATTGAAGATATCCAGCAGACTCATGTTGGTCTCCTTGTGTCGGAATCTGCGTATTCGATGTGCGGCAACACAGCACTTGCGAATTGCTTACAGGTGGGGGTTAATTACCGTGTGATGAACAGCGGGGTGGGTACTATACTGCGGGACGTGAAACTAACTACAGAATCAGGTGACTACAGCCCCGTCGCCAAGCCTTCCTCGTACTTCGCCGGCTCGGCGCGGCCAACGATGCCAAGCGCCAACAGATAGGGCTTCAGTTCCGCCCAGGTCACGTCCGTTTCAAGGTGCAAGCGGTCCTTGTCGATGACGGCCGGCCCGCGAACCAGGCAGACGATCTCCTCGCTGCCTGTCCCCTCGACCGCCTCCAGGGCAATCGCGGTCACGTTCGCTTCCTGGCCGTTTGCGACCAGGATGTACCCGGTGTTGTCACGCAGGGGGCTGCCGACCTCGACGCTCTGCGTGGTCGCCGCCTTGAGGGTCAGCTTCTCACGGCAGAATCCCATTGCGACCTCGAACTTGAGCAGGTCGCCCACGTTAATCGTTTCCGATACTGACATGTTCCGATCTCCTTATGTCCTTGAATTCACTTGCTCACTTGCCGTCTTTCAGGCCCGCCGCCTGCCGACGGCGCGCCACGTCCTGCTGAATCGCGTTCGGTGTGTCCTTGCCGCCCGGCCCGCCGCCAAGCGATAGGACCTGCGGCCCGGTCTGCTCTTTCAGCTTGACCGGATCGTTCTCGGCCAGGATGGCAATGAGTTCATCAAAGCCATCGTCGCCCTTCGCCAGCGACAGCGACAGGGCCTCGGCCTTGACGTACCGCTCGGCGAGTTTGGCCTTGACCGCCGGCGTGATCCGCGCGGCCGCGACAAGCGCGTCCAGCTTCATGCCGCGATTCTCACTCGCCAGCTTCACCAACAGCGGGTCCGGCGTCCGGGGCTTCAACGAAAGCTCCAGGGCGTCCTTGGTCTTGGTGAGTTCATCGACCTTGGCAGTCAAGGACGCCTCGACCTCCTCGGCCTTCTTGGCGGACTCTTCGCCGCCCTTCTTGAGCTTGGCGATAGCGGCGAGAATGTCTTCAACCGTCGCGGCCTCGTCCAGCCCAAGCGCTACTGCAATCTCTTTCATCGTTTTCTCCTCTGTATTGCCAGTCTGCTGCAACGAAGCAGCGATGGATTCAAAGCCCGCCAGGCCCGGAATTACCGGGTCCGTACATAGGGCTACGTGGGTAATCGGGCGGACATAAACGTTGCCCTTGCCGTCTGTGGTTTCCGGGGGTACGAAAATTGATACATCAGAAGTCAGGGCAAGCTGAGCAGCGTCCTCACCTACCAGGTCTAGAATGCCAATCAGGCTATGCTCGTCGCGGTATAGATCGACCAGCCATCCGCGATTCTGGTCAGGGTTAGACGGGTCGCGGTGCGTGAGCGGGACGGGAACTTTGTTGCCGGCGCGAGTCCACTGGGCGAACGTGCCCACCCAGTGATCCAGGGTTGCGTCCGTTACCTCAAACGCAACATCATCCGTCGCCTTGACGTACTGGCCGGATCGGATAAGTTCCTTGCGATACCTGCGGATCGGCACGTCGCCCTCGCGCCGCTCCATGCCTGCGGTCTGCGCGGGATCGGTTTGCAGCGACAGCAGGAACGCGGCCTTTGTCTCAGCAGCCGGCTCAAACAGAATCGTCTTGTGCCCGTGTGCCTTTAGCCATGCCCTCGCCTCGGCGGCGGTAAACCTGGCGGCGTCGAAGCGGATGGCCTGGAGTTCCATGTCGCCACCGGCCTTCTTGCAGAACACAGCATCAATGCCCGCGCCGAACTTGTCGTTCTCACGCCGGCAAACATCGTACTTGTCAGGGTCTTCAAGCCGCCCCGAATGCTCGTGGGAATATGGCATTGGTCAACCTCTCATGCCGCCATTAGGTCCATCCGCGACCAGATCATTCCGGGATTGAATCTGAATCCCTCGTCCGCCCCCGGCGCGACGATGACCGCCCGCCCGAACTCGTCCACGGCCTCGAACTGCGCGGGCGCCTCAACAATGTCCCGCTCCTCAAATATCTCAATCGCCTGGCAGCGGCAAGCCCAGCCGTTCGGCGGGAAGTCTGTTGACCAGAACGTGTCACCCTTCGGCAGTGTCACGCCGTCTAGTCCCTGGTGCTCCAGGCGGACGCGAGAATCCCCGACAGTGACGTACTTGTATCCCCACAGGATTTCATCAATCGCCGGGTCCTGGTCCGCAGCCCACTTCGCCGCGCTGTAGGACATCTGCATTTGCGTTCGGAAAATCGCCTCAAGCTGAAAGCTGCTCTGCGGCGTGATTCCAGAAGCGCCAAACGCCTTGCCGAGAATTCGCGTGCCCTCGCGCACGTGCGCGCCCTCGCTGACCGCGCGGAGAATTGCGGCCTGAAGCCTCTGCTCAACGGCGTATGATGCGTTGGCCAGGACGCGGAACGCCTTCGCGTCGCACTCTGATCGGATACGCTCGATCACCGCCTCGTCGAGCTTCAGTTGCCGGCGGAGGTCCATCAGCGCCGTCGTGGTCGCCGATAGGCTCAGGCTCGCGTGGGCCCGCGTACGCTTGACGCCCAGCATGTATGCCAACGCCATCGCATCGCGGAGTTCGCCCTGCGCCGCCATTAACTCCTCGCCCGCGATAGCGGCGACTTCCGGGTATCGCCCCGCCTTCCACGCGGCAATCGCCTTCCGCATCGCCCGGAAGCCCGCCTGCGCCGCGGCGGCAACGCCACGAGATTCATATCGGCCCGCATCCGACGCCATCAGCCGGGCCAGCCGGCGCTCGTGGGATCCGACTTGCGCCATCTCACCCCGCCGCGATACGCGGCCTGAGTTGCGGGATGAAGTGCCGCAATCGGGCCCGCTGTTCGGTAGTCAGCCCCAACGTGATATCCTCCACGCCGGCCAAGTCCTCGTCCTCGCCTGCCTGCGCAATCTGCTTCGATTTCGGCAGGCCAAGTCGGTCCTTGAGGGCGTCCGTATCTATCATGCCGAATTCCTCAACGAACCCCTGCGGGTTGATGAGGATGGCCCGATACACCGCGCGCAGGAAGCCTAGCTGCGCGTCCAGCAATGGCGTCGCCACCAGCCGCACCTTGCCGCGCATCCCCTCGCCGTAGTTCAGCGCAAGCAACTGGTCAACGGCATACCAGTTCACGTGCCGGGTGATGTGCTGGTCCGCGAGTTGTATGTTAGTCAGGGCCATGTCGGCGTGCTCCCCAGCCTCCGCCTTCGTGCCGAACTGCCCCTCTAGAATGGCCCGCTCAGGAAGTAACAGCGCCCGCACCTTCAACGTGTCGAGATACTTCAGGCGGTCAACGAAGCTGGGTTGTCTGCCCCCCGCGTCCTGGAGGATTTCGATCTTCCACGCCAGCATCTCGCTCGCGGCGACGTTGTTCAACTGGTCGATGTACTCGGCAACTGTCTTGGGCACCGTGATCGACCCGGACGATTCGAGCGCGGTCAGTATGAGGCTGGCGACTTCCCCATTGTCCTTAGCCTGGCCGCCCACCATTGACACGCCTGGCGGGTAGTAGACTACGAAGTGAGAGCCGGCGATTTTCTTGTCGTAGTTCGCCGCGCTCGTGTCGGCGGCGTCCCACTTCTCCTGTATCGCCCTGGCATTCTCCAACAGCGATTCACCATGCCACTGCGTGCCCTCAACCCGGAACGCGATGTGCAGGCAGTTCTCCAGCGGCAGCAGGACCGTCTGACCATCGGGCCGGACCTGCTCATAGCCCGCGAATGCGCCAGTCGCCGCGTCGATCTTAATGGTCGTGATATCAGGTAGCAGCGGCTTCATCTTCGCCAGGCGGATTGCCCCGCCGTCTGCCTCGAAGACTTTCTCAAAGCCCTGCCAGCCGTAGTCAACCCCGCCGAAAATCGCCGCCTCGACGAGCTGCTCGCGGATCGGCATGAAGTCCTCGTCGATTAGTTTGACAACATCCTTCGGCGTGTCCTCGTCGGACTCAATCGACCAGCCGGCGGCGAGGACCGCCGCGCCCAGCAGGCCCCGCGCCATCGCAATCGTCGGGTCGCGCCGCAAGTCGCGGTAGGTCTGGTAAGTCACGCCGCTCGGAAACCGGCGATACATGGTGTCGCCGACAAACGTATACGACACCAGTTGCGAGGACGTGAGCTCGCCGAGCTTCGGCTTCTTCGCGGGTTTGGTTTTCCTGGCCACTATTCAGCCCCTATGCACTTACGGTTACGGCGTGCGAGCTCGCCGTTTGCAGCCGGACGCGAACGGGGAACATCCGATGAATGGCGTAGCCCAGCGCATCCGTCGCGTGCCCCACGTCGCCGGCGTCGTCCGGTTCGTTGGTCCCCGGCTTGTAGCTCCGCGTCTCCAAATCGTCGATCAGATGAACACACCGGGGGTCGATGAAACATCGACGTTCGCCACGGGCGTTGCAGAACATCGCGTTGCAGGCGGCTACCCGGTCCCGCAACGCCGGGTTCGCAGGTGGATAGCGAACGATTGACCCGGCTTCCTTGAAGCGCGGGTGAGTCAGAATGAGCTGGTAGTCGCTCAAGGCCGCGCTGGTCTTCCGCGCCTTCGAGGTCGCGTCACCGTAGAAGTGGATACCCGCCTTGGCAACCCGGCCGTACTTCTGCCAGAGCGCGTCTAGTGCCCGTTGCGTGTTGCAGTCCCGCATCCACAGTTCGTCAAACCACTCAATCCGTTCATCAGTCGCATGGCCTATCACCCAGGCCATCGGGTCAACGTTGAAGTCGCTGCCCACAATTAGCGGGCGCTGCGGATCGAACGAGCACGCCCGGATATTGTAGTCCTCCTGAAACGCATAGAACACTAAGCCCCCGGCCGTCTCAAACTTGGCGTCGAATTGCTCGCGGTAGTCCTTCGGGTCCATGTGCTCCTGGGCGTACAAGAGCGCTTCCGGTGAGAGGATGTCCTTACTGGGCCAGGTGAACGCCGCCGCGTCCTGGGTCTTGCCATCCAGCGCATCGTTGAACGCACGGCGGAACTCCGATGCGCCGACGCCCTGCCGCTTCGGTACGCCAATCCGCCAGCACCAGCCATTCCGCCAGACCAGAGTAGGCAGGATGTTCAGATCGAAAGTCTTGGGCTTCACGTCGCAGGACTCGTCGATTACCCCGCCATCCCATTGGACACCCTCAATCCGCTGGGGCTTGTCCAGCCCGATGATCCATAGTTCGCTGCCGAACACGGTACGTATGTACAGTTCGCTATGGTTCACGCCCCCGCGCGGCACCCACTGTTTCGGCACGAGCATCAGCAGGTCGCGCCACGCAATCCGCTTCGCCTGCCGCTCAGTAGGCGCCGAGTAGAAGTATCTCGCGTCCGGCCAGTCCTTCCTCGCCAGCAGCGACACGACCAACTTGCGCTTGGCTAGCTCGGTCTTCCCGCTGCCTCGACCGGCGGGGACGATGCAGAATCGCTTCTGACACCGCCACAGGGCCTGCTGCGCCGCGTGATACCGGAATGGCGACCAACGGACAGGCAACCGCGCGGGCACCGTGCTAGTCGCCATTGTGGCCGCCCTCGTCCTCCTCGTGCCGCGGTAGAACATCAGGCGTGGGCTCCAATGGCGCGGGCGACGGGGCGTCCGGCGAAGTCAGGTGTTCCATCGCGCTTACGTGCCGCTCTAACATTTCCTGCTGGCCCTGTGGGTCCGCGCCCTTGTTTGCCGGGCCAAGGAATTGATCGAGGGCATACTCACGACAGCGCCGGGCGGTTTCACTGTCGCCCGCCAGGCCGTCCTTGACGTGCTTGGCGAGCAGGTCCTTCGTCCATCGCGCGCCAAGCCGGCGGGCCTCAGTGATGTGCCCCTGCACCCTGGCGTTGATGTGCGCCTGCAATTCGGGCCGCTTCTCGCCCCGCGAAATCTGGCCGACGAGCGATTCGCTGATACCCAAGCGGGTGGCAATTTCCGGGTATGACATCTCGCCACGGGCCAGGAGCTCAACAATCTCTTCATCGTCATAGCTTCGACGTGGCATTCCATACACCCACCCTACACGCTCTTAAACTCTGCTGGGCCCTCACGCTTCCCTGCCCGTGTCATACAGCGTTAGCGCCAGCCCCGGCCTTACGCCCCACGTGCCGGGCATTAAGGGTGATAGGGCATAGACTGTGATGACGAAGTCCGCAGCAGTGCATTCGACCGACGAGCCCGGCCGCGCGGGGCCTGCCGGCGCCGAGGGCGCATGGTGGGGTTCGCAGGGGCGGCCAGGCTCAAGTCGGTCAGGGAAGATCATGGTATTGATAGTGCCCTGCGGGGTTACGGGCGTGGCTATCCTTCGCGTACTGCAACTTGCCCTCGGTGTGGCGTTTGGCTGAACGGCGTTTCCCGCTCCTCGTGGAGTAGTTCGCGCCGGCAGTAGTCCTTGATTGTCGATATGGGGTTGCGGCCCTCCAGGTGGGCAACCCACGCCTCTTGTATCGCGTCCTGGCGGAAGCGGCGAGGGATCAAGTCAAGTTCTGTCTTGAGTTTCGCAAGCTGCTTAGGCGCCAATGGTGGATAGGTTGTAGGCATAGTTTCGGCCTTCTACCCTGTACCCACATCGAAAAGGCCAAAAGCGGACACGAAAATAATATTTTCTTCATGCGCTCTCATGCCACCGCCTCAGCCAGCCTGGAATTGGTGTCCTGCCCTGCCTCATGTTGGCCAGCCAGCGGCGGAGGGTCCGGGGATGGACTTCGGCCTTCTCGGAGGCTTCCTGCTTGGTCATGCCCTGGCAGATGTAGAACAGGGCAAGATCCTGCTTCTGCCACTTGCCCCGCGAGCCGCGCCTGCCGCGCGCTTCCTCGCCCATCATGGCCGCCATAGCGCCCCACTCGTTCGCCCAGCAGTCGAAGCAGAGTTGCGGGGGCGCGTGCCCCTCCGGCCCGTGGTAGAGCGGATCGCCGTATCGCCGAGTGCAACTAGGACATAGGAAGTTCACTTATTGCCTTCCGTGGCTTCTGTTTGTGGCCATTCGGCATTGATCTGGTCGATGCACTTCGCCAATTCCTCACGCGCCCAGGCCCTCGCTTGCCAAGGCCCGCGCAAAGACAGTATCAGGACTTCGCCCTCAATCTCCCCCTTGGCACAATACACCAGATCGCCAGCGAGATTGGGAGACTTGTAGATCGTTCTGGTGGTCCACATGCACGACAACGTATATTCAGCAATCATCGCCTCAGCTTCTCCAGCAGACTCAGTATCGTTCCGGCAAGCAGGCAGACGCTACCGGCGAGAAATAGGAAGTAGGGTAGTAGTTCGCGCATCACTTCCCCTCCGGCGGGACGATGTGGGCGATGAAGACTTTGTAACGACGGAGGGCCAACGCCAGCGCCTCGGTTGTGGCGCCCCGCTTGCTCCTGCTCCATACGTCAGGATTCCATTGCGGTCGTGGTTGTTCATCGAGCCGGTAGACAAGCCATGCGTTGCGGAGTGGCGCGCCTCCCGTTATCTGCGAGAAATCGCCCGTGACTTCAACTATGGGTATCTTCGGCTTTGCCATCTTGGTTCTCCTGCATGTGCTTCATCGTCTGCCAGTAGTGCGTTTCGCAGTTGCGGCAATCTCGGCAGTAGTTAGAATCCAATGTCCCGCACATCGTTACCAGTCGCCCACCGATAGCTTTCTCTCGCCAGAGCACATAGGCCATAAACCTCCTCGTGGCACACCAGTAGGAGTTGATGTGCCGGACCTTCCATTCGTAGGCGGGACTATCAAGAACGTATGCCGGCACGTCGCACCTCGGCTCCTGGTCATAGTATGCCATGAATGTCAACACCACCGGCACCTGCTGCGCCGTCCATGCCCGCACCGCATCGTCGATGAGCAGAAGATTCGTACCGCTTACCCGCAGCCGAACGAACATCAGGCTCGGTGGCAGCGGCGGGACTAACGTCTGCGCCCGCTCCTCTTCGTAACGATTCGCTGTATAAACCACCGGCCCAGGAAACGCGAACTTCAGAATGCTGGTGTTAAAGAACTTCCTCGGATATCGCTCGGTAGCTGCAACCACCAGCTCCCTCTCAACATTCGAGTCATGCCCGCAGTTCACCCGCACGATGCCCTCACCAACCTCCTCCACCGTTGGCATGTGTGGCTCGTCTATCGGCACATAAAACGCCCCTGGTCGGTTGTAAAAGCACTGGTTGCAGTTCAGCGGACACGGCCCGCACTGTGGCTTGCAGTCCCACAAGTTGCTGCCGTCCTGCTTAGGGTTTCGCTTTGCCATCGTCTTGCTCCTTCTGCATTCGTGCCCACGACGGGCTGTGTCAGTTGTCCTTTCGTGCCTTCTTTGGAACGCCCGCCGCGAGGACCGTCTTGAGGAAGTCGATTTCCTTCTGCGCGGCAGCTCGCCATTGATCTTCCACGGATGCGCCGGCTCGATACTCGCTCCACAACTCTGCCGCCCTCTCATATGGCGTTCTGGCGCACCAGCCTCGGCCGGCATATGCGCGGATTGGACATTTGGTCGAGCATCTCGCGGCTCCCCATCCCAGCGAACAGCAGGCGCAGTAGTCTGTGGATGGGTTTTCCCCGCACCGTATATCCGCCTTCATCCGCTCCCAGTGCGCGATTGACTCCTCGAGCGCCTCAATCTGCTCTGCGGTCCAATGGAATCGTTTGGTTCTGGCCATGTCAGTTGTCTCCTAGAACAGCCCGCACAGGTGCAGGGCATAGATGGCCGGGGGAATGGATGCTGTGAGTACAATAAGGTCGATAGTGCGTTTCCGCTTGTCTTCTGCATCGCGGAGGGCTACACCGGCGCTGATCGGCATCAGCACAAGCAACGCTATTGTCCAATACTTAAGAATTAGCAACAAGATCATATCAGTTGTCCTTTCATGCCGTCCTCGTGACGTGGTAGCCACGGTCGTAGAAGTTCTCAAACGCGCCGTGGGCGTACCGTACCGCCCCATGTTTGTCCTGCTGGACCGTGACGATCCAGTACCCCACATCCGCGCCGATACTGTGCTTCCGCATCCATACCGTTTGATCCTGGGCGCATGCGGCCTGGAAGATGCGGACGTTCCGGCAGATGTCCGCGTTCATCTTGTGGTAATGGCCGACGATCAGAATGCTCGGCTTCTCGCCGCCCTGGAAGGATTCAACCATCCGCTGGGGCTGATAGCTCTTGGCGTAGGCCGTGCCCTTGCCGGGATGGATGATCTTCATTACCGCATTGCCGCCCCGGCTGCGGAGTTCAACGTCGGCTTCCATGTACCCAAGATGCACGAGGTCTTTGCGGCCGATCTGCCGAGCTTCATTCTGTAAGTGCCGCCCGAAGTCCAGCCCCTCGCGCTGTTGCCACCAGCCCTCGTGGTCATCGGCGGTGATGAAGTACGTTGTGATCCCCGACCGCTGGGGGTAATGGTCAAGGCAGTAGGTTGCCTGATCGGTAATGCCGTGCGCCTTCAGGTAGTAGTGATTGAAGCGGCACTCGCCATCGACAATGTTCCCGGCGTGGTAGACAGAACGAATCCCGGCCTTGACGAAAGCGTTGTACGCGGCCTCCACAACGTCCAGGCGCTCGAACTTGCTGCATAGATGGGTGTCTGAAATGATCCCGAACGTCCGAATGGAGCCAGTCAGTGGGCTTTGGTCCACGAATTGCGCCGTCGTCGGCTCCGCATGTTTGGCAATGCAGACGCACGGCCCGTCCCAAACCACGTTGTACCCGCACTCTTCAAGATGGCCGATGCTCTCAGTCATCTGCTGAACCGTGCAGCTGTACTTGTGGGCGAGGCGCTGCACGCTACCGAAGCCCTTCCGTAGTTCCTTGGCCAGCGCCGTCCGCACCAGCGGATGCCGCACGTCGAAACGAACGGCGGGGCGTTCCACATCAGGTTCGCCCAGCGCACTCCGCTTGCGCAGTTCGCGGGCCTGGTAAAAGGTCATCCCCAACTGCTCTGCTACAGCGCGGACACTGGCCCCCGTTCCAAACAAATCTAGTGCTTTCTGTTCCAGTTCATTTGCCATCCTTGGTCCTTTCATTTGCCGTCAAGCCATCGCAGCATTGCTATCGCGTCCTCGCGGTTGCGAATTATGAAGTAGCGGCACTTGCTCTTGCCGCAGCGGTAGCAGGTGCGTTCTGCCGTACGAAGGATCCCACACGCTGATATGCTGTGGATTACGGCCGTCGCCCACAGGTGCTCGCACTTGGCCTTCTTGGGTTTCATGTCGTCGCCTCGATATTCGCCAAGCCAGCCAACTCCAGAAGGTACTGACGAACGGCCGCCTCGCCCTGCGCGCCGACGACGTGGATCAGCCCGCGCTCCATCGCTGCGTCGAACTCCATGCGGCATCCCTCACTTTCGGGCACGGCATCCGTTTCTTCCCACCCGGCGTTCATGTAGATGAAATCGTAATTCGGCCACAGCCGGGCAAGCACGGTCAAGTCCCGCTCGATGTAATCCTTTGGTGACAAGTTGATATGGTGTTCCAGCATGACCGAGTTGTGCAGCGGGGCAATCCACATGTGCCCGCACTCGGCAATCAGGGCACATGCTGCACACTCGACCTCCATGTTGCGAAGCATCGCTTGGTAGTCCAGTGTGCCGTCCGCATTCCAGACCCGGTATCGCGTCGAAACGTACCCGATTCTACGTCGCATCTTCATTCCCTTTGCCCTCCAGCCGGGCCGCGAACAGAATGGCGTAGTTCACCAGATCGCGGCATGTGTCCTGGACAGACTCGCCCTTGACGGCGAGCTGCCCGCTGTTCGTGAACTCGATAAGACGTTTTAGCTTGTCAGTCATGCGCACCAGGATGCCGGCCTGAGCGCCGCAGATGCCCAGGGCTTCGCAGGCCTCCAGGTTCCCGAACGGATCGGTTCCGGCCTGGCCTGTGTAGTCCTGGTTCTTCGCGGACATCAGCGCCCGCGCCGCAATGGAAAACTTCTCATGGAAGATCAACAGTTGCCCGCGATTCATCTTGCACTCCCTATCGCCGTCCTCAGCGCGTCCATCGCGCCGTCTTCGTCAGCTTCCGCATATCTTAAAACCCGATGCGCCCAGTCGGCCGGGTGTTCGTCCATCTCTGTCGCTATCAGGCAGGCCAAGTCCTCAGGCAGCCCAAGCCGGAATCGCAGGCGGAATACGCGCTTGTCATACAGCTTGGCCTTTTCCGCCGCCCCGTCAGGCAAGGGATTCACTGGCCGGTCGGGCGGAGTTTGCATCTCCTCTGTGGCCTCACGAATGATCTTGACCGGCGGCAGTTCATGTGGGGCAACCCCAAGGCGCAGGACACTGTTTCGGGTCTTTTCGGTCGATGGGAACTTTCCCCGATGATACCAGTCAAACAAACAACTCACCTGAATTGCAATCCGATCCGCAATGGCCTGGAACGTCATACCCTTAGCGCGCCGACTATCGACTTCACGCCGGAGAGGGGCGGGCCAGTTGCTTCCTTCGGGTATCATGGTCGCGCCTCCTGCCTTTCTCGCCACCACTTGGGAATTGAGATTGCGTAGACGATTGCATACAGCATGGCCGCAAACATGATCGGCCAGCCACCCTCGGAAGTCAGCGCGAAGGCGATCCACAGCCCTTCGTGCAGCAGCCCGGCAATCGGCGCCCACCAGACCTTGCGCATCGTCAAGAAGACAACGGCGACGGTTGCGCAGGTTGTAAGCCAAGCCAAGATCGTCACGGCCGTCATTCGGAGTTCTCCTATTCACGCCGGCTTGCCGTCGCGGCCATTCGTTACGGGGCCATCGGGGCGTATAGGAATGCCGTGCTGTTCAGAGCAGGCGATTCCCAGCGTGATGACCTTGCGTAAAATATCGAGCGTCTTGTCATACCCTGGCGTCGTCGCGGCGGCATGGATGGCTTGGGCAAGGTAGTCCTGCATATACAGAAGGAAGTCGCAGATGCAGTGTTCCGGCTCAAGCATCAACCCACCGGCCTGTCGATAGCCCCAGCGGCGCTCCTGGTAGTTCCGCTCGCTGTCGAGGGCCGCATAGACAGCGCGGCGAGCCATTGGTGTTCCTTGGTCATTGCAGTTCGTCATCGTTCTTTCCTTTCTGCTGTGCTCGGTAGTACCGTAAGGCCGCCGCCATGCGACGTGCCTGCTTCTGTGCATCTGTCTTGGCCTGGCCCGGCTCGCGCTCCTCAAGGCGTTCCCGCTCCTCCTCCGTAAGCGCCTCAAAGGCGGCGAGCGCGGCTTCGTGGTCTGCTTGGCTGCTCTTGTCTTCGGCCTTCAGCTTGGCGAGGACGGCCTTGACGCTATCCGGCTGGGGGTCACGTCCGGCCTGGGCCTGAAGGCGTTCAGGGGGCGTGTACTCTGCCGTGTTCAGGTAGTGGGCAACTGTGTTCCAATGGAACTTTCCCTTGCTGGCCAGGAACACCGCCTCAAGAACGTCCTCGGTAGCGCGCTCGATGAACTCGTGGCCTTGGGCGTCGTGGGTTTTGGCGATGGCCTGATACCACGAACTCGGCATTCTGGCCCTGAAGTTGTCGCCGCGCTTTCCCCGCCATCGGGCATGAAGCTGGGCGACGTGGGTTATCGAGGACCACTGACCGGGGGTGTAGTCCTGGCCGTCTTGGCTGTCGGGCCGGGTGGGCCCGGCGAACGGGATTCTGGTTTCCTCCGCGAGTTCATCAACGGGGGGGGTATAGGGGGGGTCTTCTTTACTTACCTTACCTTTCATTACATTAGCCATAGGGTTGCCATTGGGGTTGCCATAGGGTTGCCATTGGGGTTGCCATCGGGCCTTTGCTCCCTTATGTCCTGATGCTCTCGCATGTTGGAGAAATGCCTCTGCCTTCGCAAGCTCAGCAACGACCCGTTTATGAGTCAGGAACCCGTGGTTCACTTTACACTTTTTGCGCAGCAATCTGTATGCGTCTTCCCACCTTTCGCCCTGCCAGTTGACCAGCCCTCGGATGTACTCAGGATCGTTGCGAATTCGTCCGTTATTGGCGTACATGTAGAACAGCAGGGAGCAGTAGGCCCCGCGCAGCGCCGCCGGCCAAGCGATGAAGTCCGCGTCGCTGAGGAAGTGGCTGGGCGTTAGCTGCACGTGGTCGATGGGCCGTTTAGCCATCCCTGGCCTCCTCAAACCATTCGCACTTGTCCTTGCCCCAGTCGGCAGGCTCTTCGCCATACGAACTCCACACCCCACACTTGCGGTATGGCGTATCGGGATTGTGGCAGTAGCAGGCGTGGCCGATGATGATGTTGCCCCAGCGGCACGGCGCGGGCTTGTGCTCGTCGGGGTCTGCGATCAATTCAACTAGGTTAATCATCCCTACCCTCCTTGCCAGCCGGCCGGCCATCGTTCATCGGCCAGAAGTGCGGGCAGCGGTCCGCGCCGGACTCGCGGCGCAGGTAACAGAAATAGCTCTGCCAGAACCGATCCGGCTTGACCATAAAGCGGTAGCATTCGTAGCGGCTTGGGCACTCCACGTCTCGGCACATACTGATGTCAGGCATTGGGGGCCTCCTTGCGGACGAACAGCGGGCCGTAGATTCGCCTTGCCGCCAGCTCGCACTGACTTTCGCGGATGTCGATACCGATGAACCGCCGGCCAGCGTTCAGCGCCGCCGCCCCGGTAGTCCCACTACCAAAGAAGGGGTCCAGGACGATTCCGCCCGGCGGGCAGAATGAGCGGATGAAGAACTCGGCCAAGTCTTCAGGGAACGGCGCTTCGTTTTCGTGCGCGAGCCGATGTCCCATCTGGCCACCGCCGACTTTCAGGGAGATCACGTTGCCGGGGTTGGCTAGGACTGGTGGTGCGTAGGATTGCTCCTCCATCTCGCCATTAGCCCGGCGCTTGCTGTGCGGGCGTTTGTTTGCTGGGAATCGCTTTGTGGTCCTGTGGCTGGGGCGGCGGCCGCGACTGCGCACTCGGCCCCCATCCTCCACTACAGTGGCGCCCGACTCGACCGAGTGCCCCCACTGGTTCACACGCGCTCCGTCACTAACCCGATGGCTCATGGCCCCGCCGGGCGCCCACTTCGGCGGATGCCCCATCGCCGTGTTATCCGACCAGGGCAACTTGCCGCCCCGTGTTGCACAGATGATCTTCTCGTAGTCATCACGCACCCAGTCAGGCCCGCCGCTGCCGGGGATCCCCACGCGGTGGAAGATCGGGGG
>Ga0307379_10006462_pt1 | contig 16092 bp, 45 predicted proteins | sample UN2MG_FD_202237 | JGI IMG/M metagenome (GOLD analysis project Ga0307379, IMG submission 202237) | Soil microbial communities from Risofladan, Vaasa, Finland - UN-2 | ecosystem: Environmental > Terrestrial > Soil > Coastal area > Acid sulfate soil | place: Finland: Risofladan, Vaasa | collected... | reverse complement strand
GATCCGGGGAGTGCGCTATCTATTCGGGTGTGGCGTCCCAAGAACAGTGACCATCCAATTTTCTAAAGAAGATGAAAATGATAGAGCAGTCTACACGTTAACGAGTTATAGAGGAGTCAAAGTAGATGAGCCAAAAAGAAAATGATACCGACCTAGTGTCGTGGGTAATAGTAGCATCCTTAGCCGTCCTGGCTGCATTGGAGATCTCAGATGCTTGATGAAATTCACCAAAAAGAAATGACAGATGAGATCGCTAGACGCGCTATGGCCATAGAGACTGAGTTCCGCAAATTCTATGAATGCTCTCCCGATGAAAAGAAAGAGGATCCCTTAGCATTAGCTCTGAGCTTTTTGTTCTCCAGGTTAGCTGCACACGAGATTCTTAACGAACGGTGCGTAGCAGTACTTGGGGTCCTAAACGAAGACAAGGAGAAGCGAGATGCGGGATTACATAAATAAGGGAACAACCCCTCAGCTACCAAAGAAGGTGTTTGGTCTATGTCTGCTTGGATTAGTGATTATGGCATCTCTAGCTTTGTTAAAGAAGTGTTTCCAGGGGGACGACCAAAGGAACGTGGCATCAATGAAGGACCTGCAGCGATGGTAGATACACGTGTCCAGGCACCTTCACTTAGGGGAGTAAAGCTGGGTAAAGAACAATACGTCAATATCAAGGATGTCACTACACACATGTACAAAGTAGCCGCGCTAATAGGAAACCAGGACGTCAGTAGATTCCTTGTAGCTATAGCAGATGACTTGCTGGAGGCTAAGGTACAAAACCTGCGCACTACGATATTCAAGGCCCAGGACGATGTTCGATAACTTCATAGAGTTCCTTCAGAAGGGACGCGTATACAAGTGGAATACCAAGCTGTGGATCTTTACAGCCGATGGCCCAGGAGAAACTTTCATGGCTGTTGAGTATGGAGAAACGCTGCCTGCACCGGTCTACCTAATCCCAACAGCAGGGTCTATACCCCTGTCAGATACTGAACTACGAGCTTTAAAGGTTACGGCTGATGCGGAAGAGAAGCACTGATTCTCGTAAGACACTGGTGAAGATTAACATCAGTGCCAAGCACCATAAATTCTATAAGGAGATAATACAGGTAGGTATCATACTATTGTCTCTGGCAGCCTTCTTTTTGTTATTCGCTACGGTCCAGGTGTACATGTGCTGGGATGAACATCCCAACAGAACTATCAAAGAGTGTTTAGTAACCAAGAAGCTAGGTAGGAAGTAGGTTTCTTTTGCGGAGTAATATGGTAAATCGAACTCACCAATTTGTGGAGGATACAGATGGATCGACTAAGCGCGGATTGCGTAGGACAAAATATTAGGGAACATCGTAAAAAGCTGGGATTGACTATCTCAGATCTTGCTGGAGAGTCGGGGCTGTCATCATCTTGGATATCCAATATCGAGACTGGAAAGCGCGTACCCTCACTACCCATTTTTGTTAAGCTTTGTAATGGGTTAGATGCCTTATCTGATACCATGCTTAAGAAGCGCCGGATCCCACAGAGAAAGCATTAGTAGTTTAGGTGGGACACGCGGTACTATAAGTGCAGCAATAGCTGTACAAAACAGAGGAATTGTATGGACAAGCCTCCACTAGTATCTCGTGATCCTATATCGCTGGACCCTACCCTATCTGTTCTTGAGCAGGAAAAGATCCACCACATAGAGAGATGCCAGGACGGTGAGGTTAGCCACTACGACATAGAGGGCAACATAATCGTGTCCCCTTGTCGCTATTGCTTGCGCAAGAGTAGACTAACCATCGTGAGGTAACTATGCGAGCATTCTGTCCAAAGTTGGGAATCTTTCTTTTGTTGTTGGTAAGTGCCTGTGGGGTCAATCACGACATAGATACAGAAGATGCAGACTTCAGTATTGAAGGTAAGACTCAACACAAGTTTGGCCCTGACTTTGAGATATGTTGGGCTACAGCTGGAGAAAAAGGTTCTGGGTCAGCCCTATACCCACACAAAGAAGATAAGCTAAAATGTATTAACGACTTAATGACTGTGTACATCAGGACCAAAGATGAGCAATGCTCCGGAAAATCCCCTGACCTGGAAGGAAGTAGCTCTCTCTTTTAAGTCGACTCTTCGCTTAGAACGCATGGCTCACCTACACAGACGCATGTGTTCCCTATGTCAGGAGAAGCCCCCGCCCTCAAGTACTGCAAATGGTTGCGAGAGTTTTGCTATCATGTTGCGTCGAAGCCACTCAGCTGCGAGCAGGTCCTTACACCTGCTTCACAACATTGAAGAACAAGAGGAAATCCATGAAAACAATGTTAAAGCCCTTAGATCAACACAACCGAGAACGACGGGAAGCCCATGTAGCACTACTGCAGAAGCTGAATACGCCAGGACCAACGGGATTAAAGTGCCCTGAGTGCGGGAAAGAATTGTTTGATTCTAATCCTAAGGTTATCCTTTCGGCTCACCCTCCGCAGAAAGAGGTGCACTGCCCTCACTGCAGATTTAAAGGAACCCGAGTAGTATGAGTGAACAAGCCATCATCAAATACAAGTTCCCGCCCTTCCCTTCTTCAGACGGATCAGATCGTGAAGAGTGGCCTACGTTTAAGAGTGTCAACGTGTTTACGCCTGAGGAATGCGCGAGTGTCATAGAGATATGCTCTAAGTTCCCTGCGCGTGATAGCACGATACAAAATGACGCTGGCTCTGTGTATACGTCTAGTAAGCGCAAGGGTGTTGTCCGGTGGATACCTTACCTAGAACCTACAAAGTGGATCTTCGAGAAAGTCGGAGCCGTAATGGGTTTTATGAACTTTCGCAACTGGCACTTTGACCTAGACGGCTTTGATGCTTTGCAGTTCACAGAGTATGGACCTGGAGATCACTTTGAGTGGCACAGAGATATGGGAGCCAAGGACACAATGCACCGTAAGCTATCCTCCACCATTGCTCTCAATAGTACCGACGAATACAAAGGCGGTGGTGTTGAGGTTTGGCCAGACACCAAGCTTCTCGATGTTACTGGAACCATGCATGTATTTTCCTCATTTGACTTTCACCGTGCCCTGCCTGTAGAAGAAGGCAAGCGTTACGCTTTAGTATGTTGGGCCATGGGGCCAGTTTTTAAGTGAGGTAGTTATGCTAAAGGGAAGTATCTGGGAATGTAGTCTGTGTGGTGGGGAGGAGAGGTCTACCAATGAATACTCGCCAAGGAAATGGGGAACTGGGAACGTGTGCTGGAACGTGTCCAGTGGTCCGTCCATGAAGTTCTCCGCTTGTGGAGAGTGTCTCGCTAAGTGCCGAGAAACTGCTAATGCGGGTAAGTCAACCTTCAATATATCCAAATTCCTCAGGAAACTATTCCGCATAGAAACCTCTTGACCCCAACCAAAGTTTACGCTTTAGTAACACCCGTCGATTGTTCCAAAACTAAATAAGGAGTTCTTGCAGTGGATTTGAAGATACCGTTTTTCGACTTATACGCGATTAGTGGGGCTTTTGCTATTGCAGCACTAGTAACCTATCTGATCCTATGGGCCCTAATGATGTTCACCAACAAAGATCTTACAGATGAAGAGCGGGAGAACCTCAGGAGCCATAGAGGCAAGTTCTACAAGCTAGTCTTCGCGGGGTGGATACTTACCATGCTCGTATGGGCGGTGTTCCAACTCAGCCTAGACAAACCATACGACACTGACCTCAACGAAATTATGGAACAAACCAAGAGTGCCGTAGTAGCAACCCCCGAAGAAATTAAAGAGGACAACACCAAGGCTCTGACCGAGAAGGAAGAAGCCATTGATGTTGAAGTCAAAGAAGAGCAGGCAAAGGACCAGGAGTCCTATAAACAGTTTCTCAAAGAATCCCAAGAAGGAGTCAAGTAATGCGTAGTAAGTTGGTGATGGTGGTCCTCTTTTTTCTTAGCTCTCTGTCTGGCTGTGGCAATGTCGTACCTCCTGGCACAGTGGTCATTAAACTCAGTGCTGGAGGAGAAACTGAAATCTATAAACAGGGGGTCTATAAGAAGTGGGGGCGAGACCGGGTCTACTTCGTTGATACCAAGCTAAAGTCCTTTACTGAGAAGATGGAAATCCTGTGTGAAGATAAGGTCAATCTGTCAGTAGATGTTAAGTGGATTGGGTCTTTCCGCGTCGATAAAAAGTACATTGATGTTATCAAAGACAAGGTACCCGCTAAGGAGATTAACACGGGAGACTTAGAGGGATACCAGCTTAGCTTAGACGAGTTCTACAAGACAGCGGTGAAGGATATTATACGCGGGTATTCTCGCCAGGTGATTTCACCCTATGTAACTGAAGCTGTCAACAAGAACAGAATTAAAGTAGAGGCAGATCTAAAGAAGAAAATACTAGAGCGTCTTGCAGCACTTAACTACCCAGTTCAAACAACTGATGTGCTGTTATCCAACCTAGATTTCGACAATGTCATAAAGCAGCAAAGATCCTCTATCAAGAAGTCAGAGCTTGAAGACGAGAAGAGTGCTGCACTAGCCAAAGCTTCCCTAGCGCAGGCAAAGCGTGACGAGGATATTGCTCGTGCGAAGGGTAAGGCTACCGTAGCAAAAGCCCAAGCAGATGCGGCGGCAAACAACATTTTGTCTAATTCTATTACCCCTGCTATCTTAGCTATGCGTCAGTGGGAAGTATTGTCTGAGGCGGCAGCAGGACCCAACAACGAGCTCATCATTGTGCCCTTTGAAGCGATTCAAACCAACATGATGTCAAATGCAATCAATCGAAGATCCTTACGGGGAACATCTAACACCAAGAAAGTAGGTCACTAATGTCAAAAGGTGGTAGTGGTCATGCACCACATAGACTTGGAAGACGACACATGCGAACCTCTATAGGTCATTCAAAAAACAGTCGTCCCAAGAATAAGAACAAGCGCAAGAACTCAAAGCCCTACAGGGGCCAAGGAAAATAGAAATGGTCGGTATGCACGGGTCTACCAGACCTAGGGTCGCGTCTTAGGTATTGGAAGGAACGTAGTTCCAGGGCCTAGCTAGCCCGCAGCATACCACGGAGACCCACCTCTTCTACCCCTATGGGTAGCGGAGGATGGGCTCCACTAACTTTCAAGGAGAAATCATGTTTGAACCAGTCGGAAGCAAGATCATTGTGGAGGAGAGGACAGGACCAAACCAGACATCTGGAGGCATCTATCTTCCAGAAGCTCAGGTAGACCCCGCAGAACCTTCCCTCCAAGGTGTAGTTCGGTCGGTTGGTCCAGACTGCCTCCTTCGGTTAATTCCGGGAGACGAGGTTGTTGTGCACAGGCATGAGGCCATTCCCTTCAGGGAAGAAGGCATCATGTACTACATAGTTACGGAGAAGAGCGTATGGGGAAAAAAGAAGAAGACGGAGCACTAGACCTGCCGGGCGAGCAGGCTATGAACCTTATCCTCTCTGGAGTAAAATCTATAGGGTGGATCTGCGCTGTTCCAGGAATGGTGGACGAAGATTCAGAAGTACCTGGTATGATTATAGGTACGAAGAAATATGTGGATGATGTCCTTGAGGGTAAATATTCAAAAGATGAGTAGGAGGAATCGTGGCGACAAAGTATCAGGCTAACTGGGGTTTAAAGGATCAGGGCATGCAGGTAGTCTTAGTGAAGCCTAGGGGCGTGTATGATACCCAAGGTGAAGCAGACACTGCGCTAACAGATGCGGAGACTGCAGCAGATACTTTAGCCTTGGAGTTCTCTGGTTTTGTGCGGGAGATAGAAGTTTAAGTTTGGGGGCTGTACTGATTTCGACAGGATGATGGAAGCTTTCTTTGCGTGTAGTGGTTGATCGGTGGGCCACTTTAAAAGCCGATCACTTTTTAAATGGCAACTCTAATGTTGTTTCCTTGGCGGATTATCGAGCTCCGGCTCAAGAGGTCGCTAAGGCAGCTTAGGTCAAACTAAGTACCGTGTGTTCGCAGGGCCTACGCGGAGTTAACAAAGTCCTGCTACATGAGGAAGTCAGTGCCTCAGAATTAAAGACTGGCTGGTGGAGGTGTCCTTAGCCGGACGCCCTAGCACTTCGGTGCGAGGTTGCCAGACCTAAACTGGATACGCACGTAGACGAGATTGAGTAAGTCATTTTGGACGCGGGTTTGAATCCCGCCAGCTCCACCAACTAGGAGGAAAGATGAAGTCAGATAGACAAAAACTAGCTGAGTGGTACTTCAAGCAGTACCCAAAAACCACTGAAGAAAAAGACGCCTACCTATCAAAGTTCAAGGTAGGAACTAGCAGATATGGAAAAGCGCAAGCGGAACTTGCAGCACACCCAAAGACTGTAGAAGAGCAAGTTAAGCTCATGGAAAATTTGGATGACGCGCAGATAAAAGTGCGCCTAAACCACTGTCTTCAAGTAGCGCAGCAAAAAGGATTAGAACCACCAGAGGCTCCCGCGAACTAGCGCCCGAAGTATAGTATGGGCAACTTATAAAGACCGCGCTGCCTGGTGGAAGTCAGGCGGGCCTTTGTTAGGAGGAAGCATGGTATTCGGGATCATAGGTGAAATGATCGGCACAGTAGTAGGTTCCATTGTGGGAGTATCTGCTGCAGTTGTGGCAGAAGCCCTGGACCTACCTATCCAAGCAGTAAAAAAAGCCATGGAGTCTGGGTGCGAGACCTACGAAGAGGTAAGAGAGTTTTGCAGAGACAACTAGAAGAAAATACAAGTAAGTTCTTCGGTCTCATGGACAAACTTAGCATTGCTGAGATTGATGAAATTGCCAGCAAGCCTATGCCCTATAGAGAGACAGAACTTACCTATGAATTTGCAGAAGAAGTACTTGAGTACATAGAAGATCGTAGGTTTAACGAAGGTGGATTCTGGATCTAGGAGATTACGTGGTTAAGAAAGACCGCAGATGGCATGTGCACTTGTACTTCATGGGTGGAGTTGCAGCAGGGGTCTACGCTCTCTTACTAGGACATCCAATCATCTGGGGGTCCGTGTCAGTAGCACTCTTTATTTTAGCGGGGATATTTGCATGATAGAGGAAGAGCCATCAGAGTTTTTCAAGGCAGTCACAGAGTTGATGGAGTTCCATGAAGCTACTACGTCTTCTTCGGAAGTAATGACAGATCTGTTCTCCGTAACTGCAATGACTATAGCTGAGATGCTATCCCAAGTACCTAGACAGCAAAGGGTCTTGATGCGGAAGAACATTATGCGCGGCTTTTCTTCAGTGGTAGATGAGAGTATAAAGTTAATGTTGGAAGCTCGCAGACTAGAGAAGCTAGAAACCTAAGTTCTGCAATGAGCCAAGCACACTTGTCGGATGACCTCTGGGGATACGTTCTCCAAGTTAGACCCAAGCCACCGTTTAGAGAGTGGGTCAAGTGCCAGGACGCTGGAGAGAACGGTGGGTTGCAAACCACTTTCCGATGCTTGGCTCTTTGGAGGACTTATGAAGTCTAAGAGTTTATACAGCAGCAAAAAAGAGGAGAATCCGCTAAAGAAGCGTGTTCCTGACGCTGAGCAACTGTTCAAGTGTCCAACGTGTAAGGACTTTTTTTATCTACCAAAGCGGTGCAATAGATGCCTTAAGTGTTCTACTTGCTGTAGACACCCAAAGGAGTAGACCTGGACGAACACCTAGAAAAACAACTCCTTCTAGACGGCTTACATCGCATAGCCAAGCACATACTTGTAGAAGAAGACTTTGACGACTTAGAACTCTCCTGGATTTCTCAGCTACACCTACAGATGAGCGCCCTTATCCACCGGATGTATACGGTACAGCAGATGGATCGCCCTCCCGAAGGCCCAACCTCTATGAGCACCAAGCAACTCCTAGATAGCCTGGAGTCCATGTCCGATAGGGACAAGATGAACACCCTACATTGTGCCCTCTCCCGCGCCTACGAGGATGGCAAAGAACAGAAGTTATTATCCTTAGTTGAGCGTGCCTACATAGACTATAAACTCTCCTAGCCCTTGTGGTACACTGGTACCATGGCTGACCCTACGACCATCGCTATAGACGTTGACCTTATACTCAAGGGTGTATTAGGGCTGGTTCTAGCGATTTTGACTTACTTCCTTAAGCGCCTTGTAAGTCGGGGCGACAAGGTTGAGATGGACACCTCAGCCATAAAGGTCCAGCTAGCTGAACAGAACTCTACTTACTTAGCTGCCGCAGGCATGCGTGATGACATGAAGGATCATGAAAAGCGTATACTTCGCCTAGAGATGGCTAACGATGCCGTATGGCGTGCAGTCGATAAGCTCAACGGTAATTCACAAGTAAATCCGTCCAGTCCTAAATGCTTGGGGGATAACAATGGGTAGACTCACGCTTCGAGCTCTGGCATTCTATTGGGCAGAACTAAGGTGGTTTATGGTGACCTGGAAGAGTAAGGTCAAAAAGAAGTTTGGGAGAAGTAGTGAGCTCCAGATACGAGATACCAAGTCCTAAAGCGGGTGGTCCCACCCTAGAATATTCCATAAATAAAGTAGAGAGGTAAGCCATGAAGTTCAAGGCGACACTAGTGCGTGTGCAGATACTAGAGGTTGATGTGGAAGGCTCCACCGACAAAGAGGCAGCTACCCAGGCTGTAGAAGCCGCAAAGGTCATCAATGATACTTCGTGGAAGACAGTGGGTACTGAAGTTAGAAAAATGAAGCCTCTATGAACAAGGTTGAACGTATTAACCTGCAGGCTCTCCATGAAAAAGCTATCAAGTGTGGTAAACGCTATGAGGGCATCATAGAGAAGGCAGAACGCTTTGGGGCTACCAAGATAGAGCTACGAAATGCTGTCAAGAACGCGCAAGAAGTCTTTGAAAGCTTAGTGGCTGAGTTCGAGGAGCGCTTTGAGTTCTTAAAACCTGAGCCCGAGCCTGAACCTACGCCTGCGCAAGAAGTGCCTAAAGCCACAGAAGAGAATATTCCACCTAGACCTCCCAAGCCCAAGTGGAACCCAGGGAATGTTTGAGAATATTCCACTAAAAAGTAGTTGCATGTTGCCGCTGACGTATATAACGTCCCTTTAGTCGTAGTACTCAGGAGTTTTGAGACCCATGCCCTTTATCTCCCAGAAGAAGATTAACAAGTTAATCAAAGATGAAGTAGATAAGCAGATGCGTTCAGCACATGGGCGCTACGAAGCACATGTGGAGGTTCTGGCTAAGCGAGTGAACGCGGCTATAGACGACACTGAGTCCTTCATTGATAAAGTGCAGGAACGACTAGATCTATATTTTAAATCCCAAGAAGATCGAGATACGCGTAGCGATAGTGCGAGCTCGCAGAACCGTATTCTTATGGTAGAGCATCATAAATCCCTCGAAGGATACCTAGAGGGTTTCAATACAGTAGTCGGGGATTTCTCCCGCATCCTAAATGAAATGTTAGAAGTCGATAGACAAGGAGACACGAAGTGAGTGATCTAAAGAAGTTGTTCGAGTATGCAGTAGTGTTCACGCCAACCGCAAAAGAGCTAGGGAAGGGCGAGAAGCAGAAGATCATTCTGAATCCCACTACAATCCTAGCTGCTAATGAGCAGGCTGCAGCGATGCAAGTAGCTCGAGAAATTCCAGATGACTACGCTGATAAACTTGATCAATTGGACATCAATATCCGCCCTTTTTAAGGGGCTCGTCTAAAGAAGATGCGATTAGGCGAGCCGCAGCAGAGACTAGAGCCAGGCTGAGATCTAGAGAGTTTAGTAAGAAGACTCTCAAGGCTCCATGCATTCCTGACACTACTGTGTGGGGAACCCTTACACACGCGAGCCCTGACTTCACTGTTAGTGACGGAACTTCGATTACAGACTTTGCGTTTAATAACTCAACCCACACAGCGTCAAACACTTTTAACTTAGCTGACGTTGTAGCGAACTCGAGGACCAATGGCTGACGAGATCATAGGAATTACGCACTGCCCTAATTGTCGGGAAGGAAAGATAATCCCTCAAGGAGAGCCTTACTTCGTGCAAGATAACCGAAGGCATGTTTCTTATCGTAAGTGCTTGGACTGCCATGCCACATGGAAGGCAGTCTTTCGCTACGTATCCTATGAGAAGCTGAATGTTCCAGCTCACAAGCCAGACCCTCACGACCATACAGCTAGCATAGCTAACACAGGAGCAATCTATGACAGATAAAGTAACGGCAACGACGACAACAAAGAGAACGGGGGCAGCCTCTGCTGAGCCTCGTAAACGTAATGCAGGCAAGCTGGACTTTACGGTTCAGGAGTTGGCGGCGGTTAGGAACGCGCTGACTCAATACGCTAAGCAAGTAAACGGATCCGAGTGGCCAGAGCTTGCCTTGATAACCAAAGAAGAAACGGTCGGCGTTATTAATGCTGCATTGGGCAAAGTAACTGCACATCCACACTTCAATAAGTAGGAGACACGCATGTCAAATATCGTAACCCCAGGTGGGGGTGGAATTGTTGGACCAGACGGACGCAAGCTTGGTACAGGTCCTGTGCCAGACTCCGATACCCCGGTAACCAGGGTGTTCGTTATGCGTCAGGTGGAAGTAGAGTTTGACAAAGTTAAAGAGGGGGACATCTTCCGGTTGGTGACTTTCACTAAAGGACAGATGCCTCAGAGTACTGATTGGGCTTTGGCATCACAAGGTTCTGTTGAAGATGACAAGCAGAAGGGTGCGTACAAGATCCCGTGCGAGAAGCTACACATGATCGTAGGTAACATGGAGAAACTGGAGCTTCGCAATGAAGTCGATGGTGGAAAAGATTTCGCTGAAGGAAAGGGAGATCTGAACTGAAACTACTATACTTCGATACAGAAACAACAGGCCTAGACCCAGACCAAAATGGTATTTGGCAGATGTCAGGTATTATCGAAGTAAACGGTGAGCAAAAGCATCAGTTTGATTTCAGGGTAGCTCCCTTCCCTCAGGACGTCATATCCGAAGAAGCCCTGGCTATAGGGGGAGTGACGGAAGCCCAGATACGCGAACACAAGAGCCCTCGCGAGATATACAAGGTCCTCATCACCTTATTATCAAAGTATGTTGATCGCTATGACCGCAACGACAAGTTCACCATGGTAGGGTACCGCGTAGACTTTGATGACCAGATGCTAAGGTCTTGGTTCAAGAAATTAGGGGACCAGTACTATGGTTCTTGGTTCTCAGGCTATCGACTCGATGTGTATGCCCTAGTTTGTTACCTGAACCTTCTGGGGAAGATGCCTACCAAGTCAGGTAAGCTTCGGCAAGAAGACGTGGCCGACCTTCTAGGCATGGAATACGACGCACACAACAGTCTCGAGGACGTGCGGATCACACGGAAACTTTTATACAAATTTACCGAGATGTTCGGTTACGGGGGTCTTCTTGGAGAAGTCGAAGCTCATCTTTGAGGTAGGGGACAAAGTCACTTGGTCTAGTCAAGCATCGGGGTCTGTGTATACCAGGTACGGGAAGATAGTAGCAGTGGTACCTCCGGGTATATTCCCGGGACTAGTGTTCAATCGGCTTCCTGACCGAGAACAATATTGTAAGCTCGACATGAAAGAAGGTCGTTTACGAGATCAGCGCAGTTACATCGTGGTTGTGGAACAGCCGGGGAACAAGAAAGCAAAACCCTACTGGCCCTTAGTAACAAATCTGCTACCAGTAGATGAAGAAACACCTTGACTAAGGTAATTACAGTATCTTACCGTACCTAGTAGAAGTTCCAGGAGTCGGAGTCGCGGATGAAAACCTCAGAGATCTTAACCTACCTAGAGGCAAGCCCCCTCCACAAAGTACGAATTACTAAAGATGGGCTGGTAACAGAACCCCGGACAGTACCACGCAAGCGGTGGTTCGGCTTGTGGACACAGATGGATACAGTCCAAGTTCCCATACCCAAGCAGACCTTCGGTTACGATGATATACGCAGGTACCTAAGGCTGAAGCACCTGATATTTTCCAAGCCTGAATACTTTGAAGTAGTGAAGGAAGTGCCCCCACGATTTTTTATGCACATTATTCGTGATAATGCAGGCAAGTATTCCCACGCAATCTCACCAAAGCCGTGGGCGACTATTCAGAAAGATAATCCAGAAATGCGAAGCTGGTGGCTCATAGACAGCAAAGTCGTGTGGGATCCAGAAGAAATGGAGACAGTAAAGAATGGGAAACAAAAATCAGTACGACCTTAGGCGTGCTAAGTACCTACACACAATCCTAGCACCAAGCCTCAGAGATCCTGACCTGCAAGCTATAGCAGTTAGCCTGTTTGTTTGTGAAATAACGGGTGACATGTTCTCTACAAGTATGGAGGTTCCTCGTGGGTATACGGCAAGTGGGGAAGTACCTGCAGTAGTTCTTAATGCTATGGAGTCTGTAAAAGAACGCGAAAGGCTTGCTGCTCGCGTAGAATCAGAAATCCAAACAAGAGTAAAAGCAGAATTAGACAAACTAGGAGTCAATAATGGAAAGCAAGGAGCCGTGGCCGGGGAAGGATCTGAGAGATCTGGTGGAGAGGGAGTCCGGGAAGCCTCTACCCTCGGGGGACCTAAAGAGCCTGAACGAAATGTCTAGGGAAGACCTGTTAACTAAGTTGCCTAGGGTTGAAATCCTCTGTCGGACACCGGGAGAGCCCTTAACCCCTGAAAATGCTCTTATCAAGCTAGACGGAATGGAACTTAGTTTCGTTCAAAGATTCTCTACTGCTTTGAGCGCAAGTGAACCCGCAGCACGGGTATCCATAGAATTTTTTGCTAATGTAGATACCAATCCTCGGGAGATATCAGATGCCAAAAGCAACTAAACAAGACCAAGCGGAATGCGTTCTACCCTTTGAATACGCCAAGGTAGTAGCTGCTGTGGAGTCCATGGAGCATACTCCTGCCATAGAGGCGCGGGTAGGGGACTTAGAAAGCTCTACTATCAGGTACCTGACCAAAGAAAATCGCTACGTCAACATTGGGCTGGAGAAGGATGGTGATAACACGCGCATTGTTTCTAACCACAACTCCTTTGAAGTCAAAGCGTCTGAGCTTGTTGAAGTAGCACGCTATATTCATGAGTCACTAAAGCAGGCCTCAGTAAAGAAGTCTGAGTTCAATCCATTTAGAAAGGTAAAAGACATGGTTGCTAAGCGTACACCAAAGACTACTAAGAAGAAGGCTCCAACTAAAAAGAAGAAGGTTGCAGCGAAGAAAATTGTGAAAAAGGCTACTACAAAGAAGGGCAAGAAGAAGGCTCCCGCCAAAGCTGCTTCTCGTCTATCTAAGCCACTAGCTAAAAATAAGATCGCAGCTAAGCCTAAGGCAAAGATCACCAAGAAAAAAACCAAGAGAGTTGCGAAGAAGGCTGGCCTCACTAAGAAGAAGGCTCCCCTGCGCAAAGCCAAGGCGAAAACTACAAGACGCAAGTCTCGGTAGTTGAGCGAGGAGCATTACAAAGAGGTACGCGGGTATCGCGTAAAGAAGACCAAGAGCGACCTAGAAAAGCGGCTGACAGAAGAAGAAGTCACCAGGCTATTATCCTCCTTTACTTATGATAACCATAAGAATTATGTGAAGAGGAACAAGGCTATAGTGGAACTCTTTCTGAACACCGCCTTGCGCGTGGGCGAGGTCGCTGGTCTTCAAGTCTCCGATGTTCTCAAACTCAATGGTAGCATTAAGAAGCTACTCGATGTCAGGCCCGAGACTGCTAAGCGCAGAAAGGCTCGGCAGGTCCCCTTGAATATGAAGGCCCGCGAGTGCATAGCTATCCTGCTTGAGGGGCGAGACCCCGAGTACAACGATGGCTTGATAGTCGACAAGTCTAACAGGCATCTCAGCAAGAGGGCTTTGCAGCACATAATAACCAATTCGTGCCTAAGAGCTGGGATAGATAGGCTGGTAGGTCCTCACACTTTGAGGCATACTTGCCTAAGTAGGCTTTATGAGAAAACTAAAAATATCAAGATTGTCCAGACCATAGCGGGCCATTCTGACTCTAAGCTTACTATAGACTTTTACACCCACGCGACGTTGGACGGTTTGACAGAAGCCATGGGTGTGTTGGATGACAACGAGGACTTAGATGGATGATAAATCCGGGCAGGAGATCCGGTCCTACAGGTCTAATCAAACTACAGAACCTGGGGTTCGCCGAAGACCACAAACAGATCCTAAGCTCAATGGCCAGGACACCGACCTTGACGGCTTTCTCGGGAGAAAGCGCGGGGTAGTGAAGCTGTTCTACGAGAGAGAGGGATATGGGTTCTTATACGACATGGACAAGAATGAACATTTTGTTCACTACTCGACAATTAAAGCTCCCGGATTTGCAAACCTGGCTAAAGGGCAGCATGTAAAGTTCGATGCCTATGAAGGCAAGAAGGGGCTTTACGCCCGCAACGTCACACTGGTAGTGGAGGAAGAATGACCTTTTCTGTGTCGACACCTTTAGGTGATAGCAAGTGGAACGTTGTATCCGTAGGTAACGAGCAGGTGGACATACGACACCCAGACGGTACTTGCTACACCGTGGTAGTTTTTGATGATGGGATGGTCCTACTGGGTGAAGCGCGTAAGCGGGGGATCAAGTTATCCAAGACTCTATTCGGAGTTAAGAAAAAAGACATGTTCAAGGAGGAAGACGATGCACCTTCTAAAACAGATAGTAATTGATAGCCAGGACGCCTCAGAGATTAATGAGGAACTAGAAACCCTGTTTGAGTCTGTGTCCGGGGATTACCCAATGCTACAGAGGTTGCGCGCAATGACTGCCAACATGGTTCTCCAGGAGCCTAGACAACAAGTGTATGAGCACATGAAGCGTGTAGAAGTCAAAGATCGCCGTAGTCATTTCAAGAGTGTAGGGGATACCAGTGAAGAAGAGCAAGAAGTCAGGACTTAGCCTACAGCCAATTTACCTGTGCCTAGGGCTAGTAATCGTAGCCATTCTATTTTCCTCTGTTTCCAAGAATAAAATGTGTGCCCACACCACGACCCAGTTCAACTGTGTTAAGTATAAGAAGAACTATGATGGTGATACCATTACAGTGGATATACCTGACGTGCACCCCCTGTTGGGTAAGGATGTCTCTATACGCGTGCGTGACATAGACACAGCCGAGAGGAGAGGCAAGGCTCCTTGCGAGCAGGAAAAGGCTGTGATGGCTAAAAAAGAGGTGCAGTTAATACTAGAGAATGCGCATCTCATTACACTCAAGAATTTTAGCAGAGGTAAGTACTTCCGCATCGTGGCGGATGTTTATGCTGACAACAAAAATGTCAAAGACATATTAATAGAGAAGCGTCTAGCCGTTTATTATGATGGTGGGACCAAGGATGTAGTTGACTGGTGCAAGCTCTAGTATCCCATGTAGACAAGCAGGGATTTCATGGAAGGCCACTTACTCAGTTCATTGAGAAATTCTTTGCCGTCTCCCGTGGTCATATCAGACAGCTTGTGGTTCGTTAGCATGTACTGCTCGAAGGTCTGTCTAGTCTTGGCAGGCGAGTTGGTTCTAGGCTTGGTGAGGAGTCTCCTCAGAGTCTGCACTGTATCGTAAAGTCCAGTTGATTTCATAGGGACCTCCTGAGTCAATTGTAGGCTAAAAAAGAGAAGACGGGAATCGTCCTCTCTTTTTATGTTACATGGGTGCACAGATGTTATCTGAGAAGGTAACTCGCTTAGCTATGTCTTCAATACTTGACTTAGCGTCTACTGAATCTCCCTCTCTGTCAGATCCAAGCACCAAGGCTTTGCCGACAAAGTCAAACGTGTAGCCTCTATGCCCGTCACATTGCCACATAGCATTCTTCTTAAACAGGCCTTCATCGTCTAGGAAGAAGGTGTCCTGGTTCTCTAAGATGATAGGAGCTGTTATGCAGGTGCAGTCAGTGGCTTTGTATATCCCGTCAAGGCCTTTGTCGATGTCCACTTCCTCAACTGTTTTAGTCCAGGGGTCTATTAGTATGCCTCTCATAGTGTTGCCTCCGTTTCGGTTGTTTTGGGTCTTCTGGGCCTGGGTTTCTCTGGTCTACCCTGGTAGATCTCTGACCACAGTACTTCGTGCGGTTTGAACTCATAGTCTATCTTTTCTATAAGTGCTTCCTCTGTGTAGAAGCCCCAGGGGTAGAGCTTAGATAGTTCGTTAGTGCCT
>Ga0307379_10006461_pt1 | contig 16092 bp, 19 predicted proteins | sample UN2MG_FD_202237 | JGI IMG/M metagenome (GOLD analysis project Ga0307379, IMG submission 202237) | Soil microbial communities from Risofladan, Vaasa, Finland - UN-2 | ecosystem: Environmental > Terrestrial > Soil > Coastal area > Acid sulfate soil | place: Finland: Risofladan, Vaasa | collected... | reverse complement strand
TATAGGGGACGCCGGCGGGGATGTGCCCTTGCGTCGGCGCAAAGCCGACCAGTCCGCGCTTTTCGATGAATTCGTTCATCTGGGACTTTTCGATCTCTTTCTGCCGGACGGCCAACGCCGCAATCAGTCGGTAGTTCTTCAGGGGAATGTCGTCCTGGCCGATCGGCAGGGTGATCTCCGGGTTCTGCAATTCGGTGGCGTAGCGGTCGATGTCCGTCATTTTCAATCCGTGGGCTTTCAGCGGCTCCAGGATCAGGCATTCCTGGATGCGCTGCTGCGACCCGCCCGCGCCGATCGGGTACTTCCCCAGAAGATCGAGCCGAAGGACGGGCGAATGGCCGTCGTCTTCGGTCACCAGGAAGGCCACTCCCCCGATCTCGTCCTCCAGAACCGGCATGTCCTTTTCGAGATGCCCCTGGAATTTCATCCCCAGCTTGGCAAGGGATCCCCCGGCCACGACGGCCACCTTCCGGAACAATCCCGCCTTTACCAGGGCGGCCGCATGAAGAATGCCGTAATGGGGGCCGACGCAGAAGGATTTGACGTCACAGGAGATGGCGTTGCGGCACCCGGCCATTTCGCCGATGGCGCGGGCCAGGTTTCCGCCGCCCCGCTGATACCGGTCCCCGGCTGCCTCCTCCGAACAGCTGATGATGAAATCGATCTCCGACGCATCGCATTCCGAGCCGTCGAGCAGATGCCGGAGCGCCAGGAACGCCGAAGCCTTGGTCATCAGGTTCTCCATCAGCACGAGGGCCTGCAGCGATTCGTCCTCGTCATGATGCCGCTGAAAACAGCCGATCAGCGCACCCTGATGGTAGAGAGGCACCGATTGGTCCTGGTCTATTTTCCCGCGGATTTCCTCCATGCTTTTACCGCGGCGCAACTTCTGAAGCAGATCGTCCGATCGGCACAAGGGATGTCTGGCGATCGCCGGCAAAACGATTTCATTCAAAAACCGGTTTTCCAGCCAGACCAGATCATAGGAGGACTCATCCGTCGCCGCTTTCAGGAGAGCATAGAACTCCTCCTGGGGCATGATCTCCCCGAACGGGCCGGTTCGGCCGAACGCGCCGTCACGATTCAAGAGATGGCGGAACCACGGCTGCTCCAGCGTTCGAAGCGTGTCCGGCTCCATATTTCCGATGAAAACCTGGTTGGGAGCGTAGAACACGGCTTCCTGATAGGTTCGCAAACGACCTTTTATCTTTCCCTCGAGATCCGGATGCTTCCTGATCTCTCTGGATGGCTTGGAGCCGTGTCGGACGAAATCGGGAAGGTGGACGAGGATATTGGAACATTTCCGGATGATGACATCGCTTCCACTCACATCAGTTCTCCAGGAGATCCCTCAAGCCGTCTTCGATCCGTTTTTCGGTCGAGTCGTCGAACCCGTCGATCCGGAGAACGTTTTGTCCGCCCTTGAAAAAAAGAAGCGCCGGAACGCCCACAATCTTGAACCGGGCGCAAAGGGCCTGGTTGTTCCAGGCGTTGACCTTGACGACCTTGGCGTTCGGGAATTTCCCGGCTGTCCGCTCCAGGACGGGAACGAGCGCTTTGCAGGGAGCGCACGGAGGAGTGAAAAAGTCCACGAGAACCGGAACCCCCGACTCCATCACCTCTTTCTCGAAATCCCCCTCGCCGACTTCGGCGAGATGCTCTACCGGACTCACCTGGGTGGACCCCCGCCTTTCGTCGGTATCATGAAAATACGGTCTGCTCTTCGATGGGCGTCTGGAGCGCGGCAAGCGCTTTCTTCAACAGGTTCCGCCGCACTTCTTTCTCTTCCTCCGCCGGCAGTCTGGGGTTTCCCAGCGGATGGGGTATGGCGACGGCCGGAACGATCCGGTTGGCACCCACGGTCTGGGATATGGTGATGATGGAACAGATGTGCGCCACCGGGATCCCGGCGCGCTCGATCTCTTTTGCCATCGTTGCCCCGCAACGAGTGCAGGTCCCTCAAGTGGAAGTGAGGATGACGGCCTGGACTCCGTCCCGGACCAGTTCGACCGCGATCTCCTTCGCGAATTTCCGGGAGTTGTCCACCGAGGTTCCGTTTCCCACGGTCGCGTAATACCATTCATGCGACTTGAAGCCCAACTCCTTTTCCAGTTCCCTCATCATGTCGAGGGGAAGCACCCGGTTGGGATCGTCGTTGGCGTAGGAGTTGTCATACCCGCCGTGAGCGGACTGATGGGTTTTTTCCTCCAGCATCTCCAGCCCTTCCAGGGAATATTTCCCGTACTTGGAAGCACTCGAGCTCTCGATATGGTCCGGATTTCCCGTGGGCACGATGCCGCCGGACGTGATCAGGGCGATGGTCACCCCTTTCAGTCCGGCAAGGGCCGGCTGCGGCTCGACACGGTCGAAAAAGGGGATCGGATATTCGGTTTCGAACGGGTCTCCGCCGATCTTCCGAAGCAGCATGGCGATGGCACGCCGGTATGCCGGCTCGTCGTGGAAAAAATTTTTCCTTATGCCTTGCTCGAAGCACCCTTCGGCCTTGGGGAACTCGATCTCCTCTCCGCGCAACCTCTTGATGCCGAGCCGGACCATTTTCCGGACAGCATCTTCCATGCCGGTCACGGCGTTGGAGGATTCGACGATCAGAACCGTCTTTCTGTACTGGTCCACGCCCGGATTCTCTTTGTACATGGCGGTGACGGAAGGGATGCCCAGCGGTTCCAAGGCCGAACAGATTCCGCCGCAGGCCATTCCGTATCGCCCGGCATTGAACGCCGGCCCGGCAACGACCAGGTCCGGATGGTGTCCCTGGATCACGGGAATCAATTTCCGGAGTACGCTTTCCTGGTTCCCGGCGAAATAGGTGTCCCCGCAGACGACCGTGGCGACGATTTCGACTTCCGCGTTCTCCTCGCGAAACATCTTCTCCAGGAGACGGCCGGGCCCTTGCGGGCCCTGGATCGTGAAGGGTTCGCAGTCCGCCTTCTCTTCGCCCCCCACGCCCCCGAAGAACTGATTCACGTAATGGACGATCCGGTATTTCCCGTTTCGGGTGGCGTTGGCCATCTACTTGAACCTCGAGGACATTCCTTCGAATCCCAGCTGGTTGGTGGAACCGATGAGCGCCTGCAGCTCGATGGCGACGCTGCCATCCGGAAGACGGCATTTGCTGGAGCCGCCGGCCAGTTCCGTGAGGACGCGGTCGTCGCCGATGACCTTTTCCATCGGCGGAAGAACGACCACTTCATTGGCATTTCCGGTGGAAACGATGGCATCGGCTTTCGGGTGGCCGTCGACCAGGGATTGCGAGGCGCCGGTCTGTCCCGCGAATTCATCGGTGAGCAGAACCGTCTTGATGCCGTGCGCCTCGATCTTTGCGCAGTTCATCATGAGATCGGCGTCGGGATTGCCGAAACCTTCCTTGGAAACGACGACGCCGTCGGGAGAAAGCGACGTGATGAGCTCGGCCGCCAACGTGGACGACTGCTGCTTATCGCCCAGGGTAACGTTTTCATTGGTGATGACGCAGCCAACGAAATCCCAGTCCGACCCGTGTCTCCGCAGGAGTTCGAGGATGATGGGGTTGTTCTGGTGATGATACGTCGTGTTCTTGTCGCACGCCGAGACGCAATTTCCGGAGACGATGGCGCCGAACAGCACTTCCGTCGGCACGATTCGCCTGGGCGGCATCGTTTTGACATCCACTCCGCAATAGTACGTGTCATGCAGAAGGCCCTGGGATTGGAGCATGTACAAGTACGCGATCCGGGGCTTCCCGTTTCGTCCGGCGCGTTTCGGGGAGGCAGGGGAGCCCGGAGTTTCCGGGTTGACAAGGGTTTCGTGGCTGTCGGAGGGAAACGGCTTGTCCATGACGGATCTGGCGATGTAATCGGAGGCTTTCAGCCCGCCCATTCGGATCGTTTTTTCGTGATCGTGCCGCCCCACTCCCTTTTTCACGGTAATATCCAGCACCAGGTGGCGCTTTTGGGAAAAAAGCGAGTATCGGGCGCCCGGACCGGACATGTCGATCAACCCTTCCTGGAAGCCCACGATCGAACCCACGGTGGTCACCACCATCCCGCACAACGACGCAATCTCCCCGGAGGGAATCCCGGCGGCGGCCGGATCCCATGTGGAAAGCACCCCGGGAAAAACCGGATGCCCCGGGATCAGGCTCAGACGGGGTTCGATGACATCCTTTACGGGAATGATGCGAACCGATTCCCCGGGAAGGGCGATCGCAAACCTGACATCCTGAATGTTGGGATCGGATCGCAGCAGGCGAGTTAACTCATCGACATCTACTGACAATTTCCCTTTTTCCAGGCGCGTGGGGGAGGATAAACCGATATCCGAGACGGTGATTTTTCTCCAGCGATGCGTTACAGGCTGCACTCCCGCATGAGGTCTTGCATACGACAAATTTCCCTCCCACAGGGTAGGCTGGTTTTCAATGAGACGGTTCCTGATAGTCTACCCTGATACCGATCGAAGTCAACCGCGTGGGGCAGGAAAAAAGGGAACCTGGCGCGATGCCATGTTCCTTGTGGGGCCTGCAACACGGCACTGATCCAGCCGAATCAGGCCGGCACGCTGACCGAGACCCGTGCCGCGCTTGAAGCTGCCCGTGCGGCCGGATGGGAAAGCATCGTGTCGGCCCGATCGGGCGAAACGGAGGACGTCACCATCGTTCATCTCGGCGTGGGGTGGGGCGTGAAGCAGCTCAAGGTCGGTTCTTTCTCGCGCTCGGAGCGTATGGCCAAGTGGAACGAGGGGCTGCGCATCGCCGAGGCCCTCCGGCAAGCCGGTGGGAAACTTCCGCCGAGATCATCGTTCCCATGGGGGCGGGCATAGTCGAGGGGAGGCCCTGCGTTCGCTCCTCTCAGCTGAAACCCGCGATGGGGTGCGCCACGTAGGGCGCCTCCAGCGCGGCGACTTCCTCTCCGGACAGCTGAACGTCGAGCGCGCCGACCGCCGTCTCGAGGTGCCCCATCTTCGTCGCCCCTACGATCGGGGCCGTCACGGCGTCATTCTGCAGCAGCCAGGCCAAGGCGATCTGGGCGTGAGGCACGTTCCGCGTCTTCGCCAACTTGTCGACCGCGGCGAGCACTCGTTGGTCCGCCTCGGCCGTCGATGAATAAAGCGTCTTGATAACGCGATCCGTCTCCGACCGGTTCGTTCCCTTCGCCTCCGGCGCGCGTGCCAGGGCACCTCGCGCGAGAGGACTCCACGGGATCAACCCGACTCCCTGGTCGCGGCAGAGGGGCGCCATCTCGCGCTCCTCCTCGCGGTAGAGGAGGTTGTAGTGGTTCTGCATCGACACGAAGCGGGTCCAGCCGTGTTTCTCCGCTGCGTGCTGCGCTTTGGCGAATTGCCAGGCATGCATGGACGACGCACCCAGGTACCGCACCTTGCCCATGCGGACGACGTCGTGAAGCGCCTGCATCGTCTCTTCGATCGGCGTCGCGTTGTCCCAGCGATGAATCTGGTAGAGGTCGACGTAGTCCGTCCCGAGCCGCTTCAGGCTCGCGTCGATTTCGTGGAGGATCGCCTTGCGCGAGAGACCTCCGCCGTTCGGACCGGGGCGCATCACCCCAAAGACTTTCGTCGCGATGACGACCTCTTCGCGGCGAGCGAACTCGCGAAGCGCGCGGCCGGTGATCTCCTCGCTTGACCCGAAGCAGTACACGTTGGCGGTGTCGAAGAAGTTGATGCCAAGCTCGATGGCGCGCTTGAAGAACGGCCGCGCCCCGTCCTCTCGCAGCGCCCACTCCCAGCGCAGGGTCGACCCCGCAACTGTCGCGTCGGGATCTCCGTAGCTCATGCAACCGAGACAGATTCGGGAGACGGTGAGGCCGGTATTTCCGAGTCGTCGGTATTCCATCGGGGAATTATACACCTTTGAACTGCCTGTCCCGCGCAAGCCTCTCCAAGTGGATATGGATTTCGTTTTGCATACCGTCACACGGTCCATATACTGGCATGGAAAAGCCGCCGGATACGGCGGCGGGCAGGATCCTTCGGGAAGAGGTCGCACGATGCGGCTCGGCTTGGCGAAACGGGGCGTGGTCGCACGCGCAGGCGCGATGCTGTGCATAGTCGCACTTGTCTTTGCCGCCACACGAGCATGTGCGGCGGAACTCGAGCCGAGGGCTTATGCCAATGCACCGGTCGGGCTCAATTTCCTGATCGCGGGCTACGCGTATTCGGAAGGTGGGTTGTCGACCAATCCGTCGTCGCCGATAAAGGACGCCCACCTGCGGATCCACACCGAAGTCCTCGCCTACGCCCGGACTCTGGATGTGTGGGGCAAGTCCGGGAAGTTCGACGTCGTACTGCCGTATTCCCAGCTGTCCGGAACCGCGATGGTTGACGGTCAACCGGCGGAACGCGAGATTTCCGGGCTGATCGACCCGCGCTTCCGCTTCTCGGTGAACTTCTACGGCGCTCCCGCGCTTTCGATGCAGGAGTTCGCCGGCTACCGGCAGGATCTGGTCATCGGTGCAAGCGTCCAGGTGTCCGCGCCCGTCGGCCAATACGACTCCAGCAGGCTGGTGAACCTCGGCTCCAACCGCTGGTACATCAAGCCCGACATCGGGATCTCCAAGGCATACGGCCCACTCACGCTGGAACTTACCACCGGCGTGATTTTCTTCACCAATAACGAAGACTACTACGGCGGAACGACCCTCGAGCAGGACCCCGTGTTCACCACGCAGGCGCACGTCATCTACCACTTTGAGCGCGGCGTGTGGGGTGCGTTGGACGGGACCTACGATTACGGCGGGCGCACGACCGTCGGCGGCGTGCGAGGCGATGATGTGCAGGGGAATTCGCGTTTCGGGGCCACCCTGGCACTGCCCGTGGACCGGAACCACTCGATCAAACTCTACGCCAGCACCGGCGTGTCCACCCGCACCGGCAGCGATTACAACCTCGGCGGAATCGCCTGGCAATACCGCTGGGGCGGTGGACTGTAAGCAGCCTCCCCGTAAACCTCCCCAAGCGGGGTTTCATCGCTTTCCCTGCTTCAGCAAGGATCCCATGTCACACGGGATCTCCGCCAGCCGGCCGGCCTGAAAGGTCAGGCACTTCGTCGTTCCGATCGACGGCGGCGTGGACATCGGCTCGCCGGGACGGCGATCGGCGTAATCGACGACAACGACGCCGTTCCGGATCCCAATCCGTTGCGGGGAGATCCGGTCGCCGAGGAACACCGCTTCCGTTCCCCGGCTTCGGCCGTTTTCGTTGATCGAGGCCGCGATGTAGTAGAAGGTTCCGCTGCCGCCCGGGTCATGCACGAGGAGCAGGACCGCATCCTCGTCGCCGTCCCCGTCCAGGTCCCCGAACGCCGGTTCTCCGAACACGGAAGTGACGGCTTTCGCGGCGGATCCGGGCGCGGCTTCCGCCTCGTGGCGTCCGTCGCGCAGCGGAACCAGCCGGCGTTCGACCGTGTAGATCGCATTCCGCGGATCGGCGGGAGGATTCTCCGCTGCTGGCAGGATCCCGACCCAGGAAAACAGTGCGAACGTCAGAAGGCCGATCGCCCAACGAACCGGTTTCGACATGTGGACTTCCCGGGGGTTATTTCTTCTTCGTTTCCTTCGCCTTCGCGTCCTTGCCACGCGCGATCTCCCACTTGTCCTTCCCCTTCTGAACGACGATGGCGTCGTCCGTCAGCTCCAGGACGGGCCCGGTCACCTGATACGTTTTCGGCGCACTGGCATGCCGATACCTGTAAATATACTCGACTTCCCGCACGAGAATCGAGCAAGGCCGTCACTTCTTGTCGAGTGGTACCCCAAGTCTCCTGGGATCCGGGAGCACTCATCCCCCCCCCGTATCGCTCACCGCCAGCATCTCCCCCATGCACCGGATTGGCGCTGACCTACGAGATGACGCCAACACCGTGTCGGACGCCACCATGAAGAGGGTGCGCTCCATACTGCCTGACCGGCAGGTTGTGGAACTGGCTGGGGCCATCGCCGGCTATAATATGGTGTCTCGCTTCGAGGTTGCGATCGGGATTGAGGTGGAGAGATTCCCGTAACGAACCTTCGGCAAGGGGGAAATGTAATGAAACGATCGCTGTATTTAATGACTTCCCTTGTGATGGTGATGATCCTGGTTCCCTCCGCCTATGCCGGGTTCATGGATGACCTGATCAAGAAGGGAGCCGGGCTGGGACAGCAATCCGGGGCGAGCAACGACCAAATCATCTCCGGGTTGAAGGAAGCCCTTTCGATCGGAACCGGGAATGCGGTCACCGCGACTTCGAAAACCAACGGCTACTTCGGCAACCAGGCCATCAAGATCCTCATGCCCGAAAAGATCCGGAAAGTCGGCGATGTCCTGGGGAAGGTGGGATATCAGAAAGAGGTGGACGATTTCGTGCTCAGCATGAACCGGGCCGCCGAGAAAGCCGCTCCTCAGGCCAAGTCGATCTTCGTCGACGCCATCCACCAGATGACCGTCGAGGACGCCCGGAAGATCCTCGACGGCGGCGACACCGCCGCTACCGAGTATTTCAAGGGGAAAACCTCCGGGAAGCTTTCCGAAGCATTCCAGCCCATCGTGTCGTCCAGCATGAACGAGGTCGGTACGACCCGTTCCTACAAGGAGATGATGGGCAAGTACACGGCCATGCCCTTTGCCAGCGCCGAGTCGCTGGACCTGGACCGGTACGTCACCAACAAGTCCCTGGAGGGGCTCTTCTACCTGGTGGGACAGGAGGAGATCAAGATCCGGAAAGACCCCGCCGCCAGGGTGACCGACCTGCTGAAAACCGTTTTCGGCGGGAAATAGTTCCGGGGACCGAAAAATAAGGGAACTTGGCGCGAGGCCAAGTTCCCTTTGATCATCGCGATGGTGTCCCTATGCCGCCTTGAGCTCCGAGGTGCAGTGACCGCATCGCGTCGCCTTGATGGGGATGGTCGACAGGCAGTGCGGGCAATCCCTCGTCGTCGGCGCCGCCGGGGCGGCCTCTTCCTTCTTCTTCAACGAATTCATTCCCCGGATCAGGAAGAAGATCGCGAAGGCGACGATCAGGAAATTGACGACGGTGTTTGCGAACACTCCGTAGTTGAGCGTCACCGCTCCCGCCGCCTTGGCCGCGGCGACCGTCGCGTAGGGACCCATCGTCGTCCCTTCCTTGAGCACGATGAAAAGGTTCGAGAAGTCCACGCCCCCCATGAGAAGCCCGATCGGCGGCATCAGGACGTCGGAAACCAGCGACCCGATGATCACCCCGAAGGCCGCGCCGATGATGATACCCACGGCCATGTCGACGACGTTCCCGCGCATCGCGAATGCCTTGAATTCCTTCAGCATGTTCGTCCCCTCTCTCCGGGTATGCTTCGTTGAAGGCTCCTTCCCCTCCCTTCACGCGGAGGAAGGAACCGGCCAGGGGGTTATTTCTTCTTCGTTTCCTTCGCCTTCGCGTCCTTGACCTCGACCGTGGCCGCGGTCATCCGGTATTCGATGGTCACCTTCGAGCCGACTTTGAGATCCCCCGTGACCTTCGTGTCCTTGCCGCGGGCGATCTCCCACTTGTCCTTCCCCTTCTGCACGACGATGACGTCGTCCTTCAGTTCCAGGACGGGCCCGGTCACCTGATACGTGCTCGGCGGGCCGGCAAAGGCGAGCGAGGCGACGAGCAGTACGGCGCAAACGAGGAGCAACGTGCGTTTCATCGGGAATCCCCCCTCCGGATGTCTTCTCGACTCACAGGTCGATACCCATAATTATAAGCGTTTATTACCAACGGGTTTGCGGGAAATTCGGACTCCGCTCATCCATTCCTCGCAAGCACGGAAGCGGCGGGTAGGACCCCGATCCTCTCGAGGGCCTCACCGGTCCCGGGCTTGACAGTTTGAAAGGCGATTGAAAGAATCGCCGTCATGAACCCGCAGCGTGCCCGTGCCACGCTCGCCGCAAGCTGCTTCATCCACTTCCTGCACGACGGATGCTCCGATCTACTGTACGTTCTCTTCCCCGTCTGGGCGCGCGATTTCTCCCTCTCCTTCGCGCAGGTCGGCCTGCTGCGCACCGGATACTCGGGCGCCCTCGCCCTTTTCCAGATCCCGGCAGGGTACCTGGCGGACCGCTGGGGAGAGTCGCGCATCCTGGCCGCCGGCACGTTCCTCACGGCCGTCGGTTTTTTCTGCGTCGGCACCGCGGAAGGTTTCGTTCCGCTCCTCGTGTTTCTGATGATCGGCGGACTGGGCTCCAGCACCCAGCATCCGTTGGCGTCCTCGTTGGTTTCCCGTGCCTATGAGGCGGGGCGCCGCCGCGTGGCCATCGGGACGTACAATTTCTCGGGGGATCTGGGCAAGGTGGCCTGGCCGGCCTGCGTGGCCTTTGTCACCGCGTGGGCGGGCTGGCGCTGGGCTGCGCAGGGCATCGGGGTGGTCGTCCTGGCCACCGCGGTCGGCATCTTCTTCCTGCTGGCGTCGCTGGTGGACCATCCCGCGGGTCCTCATGCGACCTCGACCGCCGGGCAAGCCGGCAACGGGTGGGGAATCCGGGACGCGCGGGGCTTCTCGCTGCTCTCCACGATCCACGCCATCGACAACGGGTCACGAACCGTCTTTCTCACTCTCCTGCCGTTCCTCCTGCTCGGCAAGGGCGCGAAGATGGATCTGATGTGGCTGGCCTTGGGGGTGACCTTTGCGGGCGGGGCCACGGGGAAGTTCGTCTGCGGGCACCTGGCCGAGCGGTGGGGCATCATCCGGACGGTCCTCGTCACCGAGACCGCCACGGGCCTCGGCATTCTGCTGCTCCTGGCCCTCCCCGTGACGCCGGCGCTGTTCCTGCTGCCCATCCTGGGCATCGCACTCAACGGAACCTCGTCCGTGCTGTACGGCACCGTCGCCGAGCTGGTGGCGCCGGAGCGCCGATCGCGCGTCTATGGCCTGTTCTACACCATCGGCATCGGGACGGGCGCGCTGGCGCCGCCGCTCTTCGGGCTCCTCTCCGATGCGGCCGGCGTCCCGGTGACGTTGGCGGTCCTGGCGGCGGTAATCCTCGCCACGCTCCCCCTCGCCCGCCTCCTCCGACCGGCCGTCGAGGGGAAACCCTTCAACATTTCGTAGTCCTCAACGCCGCTGAAACCAGTACCACGCGGAGGGATTGCCGTTTTCTTCTCCGGTCGCCATCCGGACGCCGGATAGGTCGGCTCGCAGCAAGGATTCGACCTCTTCGGCCGAGATGCCGACAGCCTCGCCTTCCCATGGTCTCGGCAGCCAGGCGTAGAGCATGTACCAGGCCCGCGACCGCAGCAATCGGGACAGACTCATGGCGTATCGCATCCGATCTTCCGCTTTCAGGGTATGGAGGCAGCCGATGTCCAGAACGTAGTCGAAAGGGCCGGACAGGGCGGAAAGGTCCGCCACGCTCGCAACAAGAAAATCGATCGTGACACCACTACGGGCCGCCTTGGCGCGAGCGGCGAAAATGGCTTTGGGTATGAAATCGACGCCCGTGACCCGCCATCCGTGCCGTGCCAGGGTGATGGCGTTGGTCCCCGTGCCGCATCCCAGATCCAGCGCTTTTCCTGGCGGGGTCCCGGCGATGAATTCCATCACCTCGGGCGGGGTGACTTGAGTGTCCCAGGGGGTCTTCCCACACCAATATCGCCACTGGAATTTCCAGCGTTTGGGCAGTATTGACCCGATCCGTTCGTGCCACAAACCGGGAACCCCTTCCCCTTATTCCTTCGGTCGAACACCAACCCCGGCCGGGAAACGGGGACTGCGGGTTTTCGCCCGCGGCCCCCGCTGATTCACCGGGCGCAGGAACGGAGTTCCCGCGTGCCCGATTCCCCCGAACTCGAGACGTCACGCGGGCGGGCTTCCCGCCTTCATACCCTTCCGGCTTCTGGTAAGGGGGTTGCCGTACAGGGTTGCCGTCCGTATTGTATTGATGCGATGCAGAACCCCTCGCGAACGATTCTCGATAACAGGAATTAGGATGGACGACCTGATTCGCTCCCATCGCCGATGGCTCAAGGACTCGATCCGCAAGACCGTCGACTGGAGCACCACGGGCCAATCGCGCGGCCTCCCGCCACCGCCGGCCCAGAAACCGGTTCCCCCGAACGCGCGGACGGTCGCTCTCCCTGAGCCGGATCGGTTCGATTCGGTCTGCACTTCCGGCCTCCTTCAGGTCCTTCGAAGCCGCCGAAGCATCCGGCGATACGCCCAAACTGCCCTCTCCCTCGAGGAGCTCGCGTTCCTCCTGTGGGCCACCCAGGGGATTACGGAGCGGCACGGCGATGAGGCGACCTTCCGCCCGGTTCCGTCCGCCGGCGCACGGCACGCGTTCGAGACATACCTCTACTGCCGGAGGGTCGAGACGCTCGAGGAAGGAATCTACCGCTACCTGCCGCTCGAGCACCGCCTCCTGTTCGAGTTCATGGAACCGGGCCTGGCATTCCGTATCTCCGAGGCCTGTTTCGGACAGCGGTTCGTCGGACAGGGGGCCGTCACGTTCTTCTGGAGCGTCATCCCGCACCGGATGGAGTGGCGGTACGGAGCGGCCGCACACCGCGTGCTCCCGATGGACGCCGGCCACGTCTGCCAGAACCTGTACCTTTCCGCCGAGGCGATCGGGGCGGGGGTGTGCGCGGTCGCGGCGTACGATCAGGAGGCCCTCGACGACATTCTGCATCTCGACGGGGAGGAGGAGTTCGTCATTTACCTGGCACCGGTCGGAAAACACGCTGTCCCAGCGTAACCCGAGGTCCCCCGGCTCTCTGGCGCAACCCTGAAAACGTCGGCGTTTCCGCCGCGGGTTACGAAATCATCGGCTTCCACCCGGTGAAGGTCCGGTAGACCAGCCAGAGGATGAGAAGGATGAGGAGGAGGAGCACGATGACCCGCATCCAGTACCGGGCGGACACGTTCCGTTGCGGATGGGATGCGAAGTCTGCCGCGGACCGGATTTTCGCAGGGCCTTCCTCCCGGACGATGGAAGCGCCCGTGGCTTGCGACAGGGCGACGATTCCCGCCATGGCGTCCTGCGGAACGGACCCTGTCATCGCCATGATGGAAGCGAGAAAGAGAGCGGTTGCCGGAACCCGGAATTTTCTTGTCATCCGTCCTCCCGGGAGGATCACCACGAGGGAATAGAAACGGAACCGGGCATTGTTGACACCCTTTTCGGAACGATGGTAGCATCCACCGCATGAAAAAAGGGATCCTCCGACTTCCCCTGGCCGCCGCCCTCCTGCTGCTGGCGGTTTCCCTTCCGCAGCCGGGGTTCGCCGACGCAGGGGTGGGGGTGGGGACTTCCTTCGGGCAGGGACGCGCGTCGCTTTCGGTCTTCGGCGGTAGTGGGTCCGCTTTCACCCAGTCCTATTTCGTCCTGGGAGTCGGTGCAAATTATTACGTCGTCCAGGGCCTCGGTCTCGGCTTGAATTTCGAGTCCTGGCTTGGCAACACCCCCGGCATTTACAAGCTCACCCCGAACGTCCAGTACGTCTTCACCCAGATTCCCTCGGTGCAGCCGTACGTGGGGGTGTTCTACCGACGCGTGTTCGTCGAAAACCTTTCCGACCTCAATTCGGTGGGTGCGCGCGGGGGAGTGTACTTTCCGCTTGGACCGAACACGCACCTCGGGCTGGGGGGGGTCTACGAGAGTTACCTGGACTGCAACCAGAACTCCTACAGTTCCTGCGAAGAATTCTACCCGGAGATCAGCTTCACCGTCAGCTTCTGACGCCGAAATAGGGCGTAAAGAGCTCCTCTGCCACCCCTTTTCCCCCCGAAGCATTTTTCCTCTAAACCGGAGCGGAATCCGAAGACATCAACGATCGAAGCGAGGGGTGGAACATGCCAAGAACCTGTCTTTGGGCCTTATTGGTCTGGAAGGCAGGATCGACATCGAGGGCCAGAAAACAGGATATGACGGAATCATGCCGAGCCACTATTCTCTCAATGACGAACAGATCGCCGACGTGCTCAACTATGTCCTTACGAGTTGGGGGAATGACAAACTGCTGCCCAAGGATTTCAACCCGATCCGCACCGACGAGATCAAGGCCCAACGAGGGAAGAACCTCTCGAGGCAGCAGGTCTACCAGCTCCGGAAGGAATTGAAGCTGGTGAAGTAGCGCGAGGGGAAACGCGCTAGGACCTGGGGATGTACTCCGTATAGACCGGATCGTACATCTTCGCTTTCATATGTCCCACCAGATCGTCCGGACGGCTCATCTTCGTCAGGCCGCGCTGGAAGGCCACGTCCGCGACGGCTGTGGCGATGGCGGCGGAGACCTCCCGAATGCGGGTGAGGCATGGATAGATGCGGCCTTCCGCGAGATCGTCTTCCGAGACCAGGTCCGCCAGCGTCTTCGCTGCTGCGAAGAACATCTCGTCTGTCACACGCGTGGCTTCGCTGGCGATCACGCCCAGGCCCACCCCGGGGAAGATGTATGCGTTGTTGCCCTGCCCTGGCACGAAGGTCTTGTCTTTGTACGTGACCGGCGGAAACGGGCTGCCGCTCGCGAAAATCGCGCGGCCCTCCGACCACGTATAAGCTTCCTCCGCCGTGCACTCCGATTTCGAGGTCGGGTTCGAGAGGGCGAAGAGGATCGGGCGCCGGTTCAAGCGCGCCATCGCCTCGACGACCTGTTTCGTGAACGTGCGCGGCATGCCGGAGACGCCGATGAGGGCGGTCGGCTTGAGCAATTCGATCGCCGCCAGGAAATCGGTGACGGGCACATGGTCATGCGCGTACGGCAGTTTGTGCTCGACAAGGCCCGTCCGGCTCTTGACGACGAGGCCCTTCGAGTCCACATACCAGCACTTGCGCCTGGCTTCGGCCTCCGTCATCCCCTCCCTCATCAAACCGGTCACGATCAGGTCGCCGATGCCGATGCCGGCCTCGCCCGCGCCGAGAAACAGTATTTTGTGATCGGACAGCTTGTTGCCAATGATGCGCAGGGCCGAGTACACCCCCGCCATCGAGACGCTTGCCGTGCCCTGAATGTCGTCATTGAACGTGCAGGCGCGGTCCCGGTAGTGATGCAACAGCCGGAAGGCGTTTGCGTTGCCGAAGTCTTCGAACTGAATGCAGGCTTTCGGGAAAGTCTCCTGCACGCCGGTGACAAACTCGTCCACCAGTTCATCGTAGGCCGGCCCGCGCAGGCGCCGCTCCGGCAGGCCGATGTAGAGCGGATCCTTGAGCAGGGTCTCGTTGTTTGTGCCGACATCCAGCGTTACCGGAAGACATTGCGTGGGATGGATGCCCGCGCAGGCAGTGTACAACGAGAGCTTCCCCCCCGGGATGCCCATACCGTTTGCGCCGAGGTCGCCGAGGCCGAGGATCCGTTCGCCGTCAGTAACGACGATCATACGGATATCGCTGTATGGCCAATTCCGCAGAAGGTGCCGGACGTGACCCCGATCTTTGTGCGTAATAAACATGCCGCGCGGGCGGCGGAATATGTGTCCAAACTCCTGACAACCCTGGCCCACCGTCGGGGTGTAGATGATAGGCAACATTTCCTCGATATGGTCCATGACCACGCGGTAGAACAGGGTCTCGTTGCGATCCTGCAGCGAGACCAGGAAGATGTACTTCTCGATGTCGCTGGTCTTGCGGCGGATGTTTTCCATCACGCGCAACACCTGCTGCTCCAGCGTGGACACATGCGGCGGGAGCAACCCGCGCAAGCCCAGGACGTCACGCTCCTTTTCCGTGAAAACGGTACCCTTGTTGATGTGCGGATCATGCAACAGGTCGACTCCCCGTTTCCCGTTCACGTGCAGATGCAGGTGGTAACCGTACGTCATAAAGGGCCTCCTCGCTTTTCACACCGTTACGGCGAGTTGGTTGCTCGGGAATCCCCGTTCGATCGGATCCCCGTCTAACATGATAAACTTAATATGTATCCATGGATCTAATAAAGAGGGGGTCATGATGCAATATAAAATTGCCGTTGTCGTCGGCAGCATTCGCAAGGAGTCGTTCAACCGCAAGCTTGCCAACGCCATCGCGAAACTGGCGCCGCCCGACTTCTCGTTCGAGCAGGTGCAGATCGGCGACCTGCCGCTCTACAACCAGGATGACGATGCGGCTCCGGCCGACTCCGTCAAGCGCCTGAAGCACGAAATCACCGATTCCCAG
>Ga0307379_10006460_pt1 | contig 16094 bp, 13 predicted proteins | sample UN2MG_FD_202237 | JGI IMG/M metagenome (GOLD analysis project Ga0307379, IMG submission 202237) | Soil microbial communities from Risofladan, Vaasa, Finland - UN-2 | ecosystem: Environmental > Terrestrial > Soil > Coastal area > Acid sulfate soil | place: Finland: Risofladan, Vaasa | collected... | reverse complement strand
CAGGGCTTAAGAGCGGTGCGCTTATTAAGACTGCTGGCGGAGAGGTTATCAAGACTACCGATGCAGTGGTTCAGTATGTTGTCAAGGCTTCTGGAGAAGTTGAGAAAATTGTTAACAAATCGAATGATATGCATTTCGCCAAAATCAATACGGAGTCATTCGTAGAGGCGAAAGGAACAATGGATGAGTTCCGTGCTGCAATGGATGCAGCACGTGCCAAGGGAGAGGCGCTTGGCCCTGTAATGGATAAGTTCCAGGGCAAGTTTAAAGAATACCGCAAAGAGTATGGTGTTGATTTGCGGACCATATCTCAATGGAATGATATTATTGAAACTCAATATGCGGTTTCAAAAAGTTCTATAGAAAGTCTTAGTGGGGTGTCTGCTGGCTATGCCAAGACATATCTTGCAGCACAATCAGCTATGGCCGATGCTGATTCTGAGAAAATTGCGCTTCTTGAAAAACAGAAGGCAGCAGGAGAGATAAGTATAGAAGCGTATCAGGAAGGCGTTTTGAAGATTCAGCAGGGATGGGATGCGAATCGTAAGACAGTTGCATCAACTGTTGAAATCATTAAAGGAAATGTTGGAGAAATGGCCATTTCCTTCAAGGATGATACTGAAAAGATGGCGATGTTTGCTGAACGGTCAGCTCTTCATATGAGAAAGGTGTATGAAGAAAATACAGCATCTGTGGTTAAGAGCATACCTGTAGCTTCTGCGAAAGCGCGTGAGGAGACAGAAAAGCTTTTTGCGAAGCTAGCGAGTGCCCAAGAAGGAGAAATAAACACCTTCATGACAAACGCTAAGAAAATGGGCAATCTGAGTGCAGCTGAGATTGATAAGCATGTTGCTGAAATTCGCGCAAAGTATGAGGGCATATCAGGGGAAGTTCAGAAGAGTATTACGGATCAGATGCCAGCTCTTATCGATGGAGCAACGAAGGGGTACAGTAAGTTACTTTCTGATATAGAGACTAAGCATGCTGAGGTAATCAGTTCGGGCACGGCAAAGAATGCTGAGTTCGCAGGAGAGATACAAAAGGTTGTAGGAATATCCGGAGAGGCGGCAGTAAATGCGATAAGCATGATTTCTTCTATTAAACCTACAAAATTCAAGGCTAACATGAAAGTTATCAGACTTTCTTATGTTGCATTTCTTGAGACGATGACCGCTGAAGCGAAGACGTTAACTGAGAAGACTGCTGAGTATATGAACTTGTTCTTCAAGACGTCGCAAGAAGGATGGATAAAGGAGCAGGCAGCGGTTGTTGGATTCAGTGCTGGCATGGTGAATATAGTTAAGGTTGTAGAAGATTCTATTGTTAACAGTGTGGCAACGGTTGTTACTGCTCTTGCGATGACAATTCTCAATGCTTTGAATCTTGTGTCTCGCATGGCAAAGAATATCGACATGCTCAACTTGATTACAACTCAGAGTCAGATTAAGCGTTGGGCTGAGCGTGTGGTTCATGCTCTTGCTCAGGCTTTTATGACGGGCAGCGTGGCAGACCAGATGGCAACTGCGTCGGTATCGAAGGCGATGGCTCTTGCTAAGCAGATTCGCGGAGGCCAGGAGGCAGCTCAGCCGGGCGGAGCCGGAGGAACGGCAACGACGATGAGCAAGGGGGCAACAAACGCAACAGAGATTCTCAATGCCATCAACCAGCCGCAGTGGGCAGGACTAATGCAGGCTACGATGGAGAGTCAGCTTGAAATGCTTGCCAACATAAATCAGGGCATTGGCAATAAGCCAATAGGTCGACCTGCTTCGTCAAAGAACGAGAAGGCTGGCGCCGGGGTGTCTGGGCATCATATTGAATAGGTGTTAAATGGCTATTGATGTAAACAGGTCGTCCAGGCTTCTGTTCGGTGAACTACTCACCGTTAACGGTGTTGATTTCTGGGACACGGTTGTGTTGCCGTTGACAGCTCCTCGTGGAGACGATTTGACCTATCGAGTTAAGGGGAATGACAGGATTGATCTGTTGGCTCAGAGGTTTTATCAGAATCCTGTTCTTTGGTGGGTAATTGCCTGGGCGAACAACATGGAGATATTGCCGACAGATCTTAAGGAAGGTGCGGATATTCGAATTCCATCGCTCAACTTCGTTGAGAATCAATTGTTGAAAAGCGTACGAGATAGAGTCAGGAAGGGCAGATAGTGTCGCTCGATTTTTTTGGCGTTATCGTCGAAGGCAAGATACTTACATTCTCAGGCGATGATGCTGGAGGAAGGGGTAAATTTGTCGATCTGTGGGTATCTCCGTATAACGACGCTGTATCGGGTACAGACTTCCGTGCGCTATCATTTGTTTCTCAGATATCCATATCTTTAACGATGAATTTTACAGCGAAAATTCAACTTGTACTAACTCCTCCGTATGAAGATGCGTTGAGGTTTTTGAACTCAAGCTTGATCAAGTTCGGTGTTGGTGAACTTCATGTGTCGCTTGGATATTCAACAGGTAGCCCAGGCAATTTCAGGACGCAGCCATACAGGGGGTTACTGCAGAAGCCTGACGTTAGCATTGGTGAGGATGTTGTTATTACTTTGAATGCACTTGGTGTTGGTTATCCGATGAACAACACGGGTGGATCTGAGCCGTCGACGTTTCCAGGGTTGTCTTGGGCGGGAGCTGTTGAAACTGTTTTTCGTCGTTATGCGAAAAAAGGCAAAGCTAGTAAAGGTGGTAGCGTTCTTCCTGAGGCAAGTCGAGCTGAGATTGAACATGGAATCATCGACGTGTCTGAACTGTATTCCGCCTTTTCTGAAGAAGAACAAAAAGGCGTGGCCGGGGATGACAACATAAGGGCGTTTTTCAAGAATCCGCCTGATGTTGCAGGTGCGCAACAGGATGTTGAAGTTACAGCAAAGGATGCAAAAGTTCCGGTACCTGTTATTAATCAGGGTCCCAGGAGTGATTGGTGGTTTGTTAGAGAAACTATCAAGAACCATGGATTAGATATTCGTTACAGCGGTGACAAGGTTAGTGTAATTGATCCAAATACTTGGTTGAAATCAATTGGCGCGGAAGATGGGTCTTCCAGCAGGAAACATTTTGTTCTCAGGGGCCAGGTAGATCCAAGTAGAAATATGTATCCGATACTTAGTTTTAATTCGCCAACGACGGCAGTGTGGATGGGTCCAGGGATAGGCCGCTCGGTGGCTCAAGATGAAGCGAGAAACAAGGCTGCAGCAGAGGCTGCAGCAAAAAAAGCCGATTTAGAAAACACTAGAATGGCTAGAACGGCGAAGGGCGGGTTTGATCCGGATGCGGTGACGCAGATCTCAAGTCTTCCTCAGGATGCCTCTCGTAATATTCCTGGAGACCCACGGGATCCAACCGTTGTGCAGCAGATGAAGGCAGAATGGAAGGCTGCTCAGATGGATGGAGGTATAACGGGTGAATTCACGACAATAGGAATACCGAGTTTAATTCCGGGGGAAGTCATACAGGCGAGCGGATTTCAGGAGTTTGGTGAACCTGCAAGCGAGAAGGGTTTGTTTAACAAGCCATATGGAGTGATTGAAGTTACTCACAACATCGGTGTTGAAGGATTTACGACGACATTCAGGGGTATATCTAATTTTAACCCTGAGGGTATTGGTGGTAATTCCAAAGTGGGCAAACAGGAAGAGCATACGCCAATTTTGGCAATTGATGAGTCTAAGACAGAGAGCAGTGGAAATGTTTCTATGATTCCAAGAGTTGTTCCTCCGTTTACTGATTTTAGTTAGAGATTGTAATGCCGCCTCTTAATCCATTCGAAAAATTTCTCGACAAGTTGTATCACCACGGCTTGGAGTATTTCCGTCGTTACCATGGCCCGTATCGTGCGCGGGTAGTTAACAATCGGGATCCGGCCAAGCTTGGAAGGATTATTGTCGAATGTGTTAGAGCAAAATTTTCAGGAGACAATGCGAATTGGGTTTACCCCATGATGATGGGAGCTGGTCCGCAAGCTGGTGTATTTTGGCCTCCCGAAGAAGGCGACCATGTTTATGTATTTTTTGAAAACGGAGATCCGTTAAAGCCCACTTCTTATCTGGGTGGTTGGTTTGCAACAGGTGAGCTTAGCGATGAGTTCGATCCTGCTGCTGATGGTCGACCAAAGAGGCGTGGGTTCAGGACTCCGGGCGGGCACAGTGTTTCCCTGGACGATACGGACGGATCCGAAAAGATTCGTATTCGTCATAAGGATGGGACCCTTGTTGAGTGGACTGATTCTGGCCAGGTTAAGATAGGCAAAGAAGGTGGTTCTTTTGAGTCGCTGGTTCGCGGCGAATCTCTTAAGAAATGGGCTGAGACCCATACTCACCCGCACCCGTGGGGGCCTACAGGTCCGCCTGTTCAGCCGTTTACTCCAGACATCCTGAGTAAGGATACGAAGACCAGCTAATGGCTCTAAACGTGAGCACGTTGCGGAGCCGCATTCAGCGTGTCTTCGAGGACAATCTGCCGGACAAGGCGCAGATTGCTCGTCGTATTGCACGAGCGTACCAGGAGTACGCCAGGGCGGCTCAGGCGCCTCCAGGGGTGCCTGTTGTCCTGAAGGGTACGGAGGTGAGAGTTCTTGAGAATGGTATTTTGACGTTTTTGAATGCGCGGATGCCAGCTCCTCAAGCTGCTCAGATCATAGGTAGTGCAATTACGGCTTTTTGGCTATTGCCGCCGGTTCAGACAGGTGCAGGGGGTGTAGTTACCGCTATAGTGACTCAGGCTGGGGTTGCAAAGCTTATTTCTACAAGGGTTAAAACTGTACCAGCAGCTGCGCTTGCGCTATCTAGCTCATTGGACTTAATGACAAGGACTGTGTTTGTTGTAAATCCACCTCCGGTGTCTCCCGGTTTTATTTTTTGAATGATTGATTATGGCTACTCCAAGAATACGATCAATAGGTTTTCCCTTCAGGAAGGCTAACAACTCTTTCCCTGGTCAGGATGTTGACTTGGAAGCGATCAAGGCATCTGTGATTCAGATTGTCACGACCGCCAAGGGTGAACGGATTATGAGACCTAACTTTGGCAGCAATGCTTTTAACTATGTTTTTGAATCAATCAATGAGGATTTGAAGATAACGGTTGAAAGAGAGGTTAGGCAGGCGCTTGCGACTTTTGATTCGAGGATTCGCGTTGATTCTGTTGATGTAACGGCCGACGAGGTTGTTGAGCCAGGTCAGTTGACTATTTTTGTACAGTATACGGTTTTGCTATCAGGTGAGCCGGACAGTGTAGCTATTGGTGGGGGTATCTGATGGCCAGTGAGCTAGTGCGTGTTCAGTATGCGGGTTTCGATTTCAACACTCACAGTGATGAGATTCTGGCTCGTCTTCAAGTAAATTTTGCCGAAGTTTATAACGACTTTTCCGTTTCTTCGCTCGGCATTATGTTGATCGACGTGTTCTCTTTTGGTTTGGACACGCTTTCTTTTTACTTAGACAGGAGAGCTACTGACAACTTTCTCTCGACAGCGAGGGTTAGGTCATCGGCGGTTAGGCTGGCCAGGCAGCTTGGTTATAAGGCTGGGTCGGCAACGGCTTCCAGCGTTGATGTCACTGTAAGTCTTGCCACAGCGCAGATTTTCCCTGTGACTATTCCTTTGGGCTTGCAGTTCAGGGGTCCTAATGGCCTAATTTTTGAGGCTCAGGAATCGGTTACGTTCAGTGCTGGAGACACATCTCCGAAGACTATTACTTTGTCTGAGGGTGAGACTGTTACTGCATCATTTACTTCTGATGGTACTGCTAATCAGGTGTTTCAGGTAGGCAATGTTCCAACAGGTAAGTTCATACTTGGTGCTGGGACTTTAGGTATTTCGCAGACGTCTGTTTTTGTTGGTCCTGAAGAGTATATTGAGAATGAGCTTTTGTTGTTTGGGAATACTGCGCAGTATGAGCTTGGGCATAACGACGATCCGCCTACATTGCGTTTTGGCGACAGTGTTGCCGGAAAAATACCTCCTGCTGGTTCTGGTATACAGTTGACGTTTTTTGCTACTTCTGGTGTTTCCGGTCAAGCAACAACTGGGACTATAACGAAACTTGTTACTCCGTTAGTAGTTGGTTTTACAGCTGTTGATTTGGTGATTAACAATCCTTCTGGAACGGGTGGTGGAAGCGATCCAGAGACGCTTGCCAACATCAAGGTGAATGCTCCCACTGTATTTAAGAGTCGTGGAGTAAATATTACTGGTGAGGATTATGAGGCGAGGGCTAAATCTTTTGTAGATCCAATCTTTGGAGCTATTGCTGTTGCGCGTGCAGTTACTGTTCGCGGTTCAGCAGAAGATGCTTTTCTGAATTCGAAGTTGAGTGACATCAGAGCGGCTTCTTCTGATGTTGAGCCAACTGTTGATGCAGCCGTGGTTGAAATTACGGCATCTAGCGACGCCATCACGACTTCGATTACGTCGGCAATCTTGAATGATGATTTATTGCAGGCAAGTTTGACGACAATTGATACGGAGGAGAATTCTGTAACGGAGTCGAACAACAATGTTCGAGTGGCGTTTGGTGTAGCGCAGGCAAGTTCTACGGGTCTGGCTACAGAGGTTTCAAAACTGCAGACTCAAATACTTGCTTTGGAAGCTGCTTCTGCTTCCGATGGTATCAGTCCAGCAACAAAGACAGTATTTGATAACATCATTGCAGCAATTACGGGGCGCAATGTTGAGATAGGGAACCAGGTTGCCACGGGATTGGCGGATGTTGATAGCATGACGACGTCACTTACGAGCATTAATAGCGAGATTGTGGCAGCTGAAGATTTGCGTACTGTTGTACGGGCAGACATAGATCAGATACAGGTTGACAACCTTGCTATCAGTACAACAGCGGCAACGTTAAGTTCCGATGTTAACGACATTGGCAGCGCCGTTAATTCGTTGACTGCTGAGATCAGTACGCATGTTGATGCATTCCTGTCCGATGAGTGTAAATCGAATCTGATTGAAGTGCCGGTCTTGACGTTGGACTCAGAAGGATTTTATGCAGTTCCTACGTTTGGTCTTCAGAGGTCTTTGCAGAGCTTCCTTGATTCCAAAAAAGAGGTTACTCAGGTTGTCAAGGTTGTTGGAAGCAGCGCCTTGTTGGTTCCGGCCAACGTCAATGTTGAAGTTGGTATTTTGACTGGTTTCAACGAGGCCACTGTTCGGTCACAGGTTGAGGCTGCCATTCTTGGTGTTCTTCGTGGGCGAAAGTTTGGAGTAACGCTTCATCTGTCTGAATTATGTGCTCCTATAGCTCCAGCTCAAGGTTGTACAAAAATAGACGGTGTTGAATACGTAAACATAGAGATATTAGAATCTTCTGGAACTCTTGATGCGAAGGGCAATCTTCTTGTCAGAAATTCTGAGGTTGTGACGCGAGGGACAATTGCTGTGACAAGTGTGATTGTTGAAGTTTCTGCTCTAACCTAGGAGTTGCCATGGATGCGCAAAATTTATATAGCGATCTTGTAAGTGACACAAAGAAGGTTCATCCTTCTTTTTGTGTAAAATACAAAGATGAGAGTCGATTGCAGCGATTGTTAGGATTGCTTGCGTATCCATTTAATTCTCGCTACATGGATCGGTACACAACGACTCTTGGGTCTACGGTCTATTTTCCTTCGAGAAAAAAAGTCGAAGAAGATCCAACGATGTACACTAAGATTCTTGCGCATGAAAGAGTGCATATCTGGGACGGGGAGAAGCAGCCAATTCGTTACAATTTGGGTTACGCAGCTCCGCAGATTATCGCCTTACCACTGTTTGCTTTGTATGGAATCATTGGGTCCTTAGTTCCTCTTGCGATCTTCGTGGCCACACCTGTTATTGCGTATATGGTTTTGTGGCTGACGACAAAATTGACTACGTCAATGATTGCTCGTCTTGTTCCGTTTTTCGCATTGGTTGGCTTAGGTGCTGGTGCATATTGTTATGCCTCTGTGCAGCTAAGCGGCTGGTGGACGCTGTTGGCTGCTGGCGCCTTTGTTCCGCTGATTCCGTGGCCTTCTCCATGGCGTGCCCATTGGGAGCAGCGAGGCTATGGGATGAATCTTGCTTTCAACTATTGGCGGCATGGCGGTGTCAGTGAGAGTACTCTAAAGTCTGTTACGACTTCGTTTACATCGATGTCTTATTACAGGATGGATCCGAGTGAGAAACGAGTAAGGTCTAGGCTGGACAAAACGGTTAAGAACTGCGAAACAGGGGACATTCTTCATGGACCAGATTCCGACCCATACAGACAGGTACACAAGGTTTTGTTAGATAATGGTCTCGTGAAAGAGGAGACCATTATCGCTTAGAATTGCGGTGTACCGATTATCGCAACGCTTTAGGTGAGAGATTTTGGATCTTCCAGTAAAGATCTTCACCTGTATCAAGCAGAGGCTACAGAGATAGCTCAAAAGGCATTGTTGGACAGCGCAAATATTTGCGCTAAATAAGCACTGGTTAGAAGAACATATTGATATGATTGAAGATGAGCAACTGACTGATCCCAACGGAGTGCCCGAGGAGGTTCTCGGGGAGGAGTCTGAGGAGGCTCTTGAAGAGGTGCCGGTCGTTCCCTTGAAGGTGGTACCTAGTCGGGTTGACATAGGTTCGGCAGAGGGTTCCATGGAGGCGAGAGCGATTCGTCCTCAATATATCGAAGGACTTGTTCGCCTGGACGCTCAGAACAAGGAGTTGCTTTACAAGCTAGGTGTTATCGAGGCGAACATTCTCAAGATCGCCACAGAGAAGATAGAAATATACAAAGAATATCTGGGGGCTAAGGAAGAACTGCATATTCAGGTTAATAAGGCTGCTCACGATGCTGGCGTTGATCCAGAAGACCTGAGCAAAGCGTGGACGCTGAATCTTGCATCTAGGTTGTTCATTAGAACCAAATAGAACTGGCAGAGCAATGTGTAATTTATTAACCTGGGAGGAGCGGGTTGTTTTGGTTTGATGTGGTGCAGTTGAGGTGTGCTGGCCTAGGATTGTGCTAGGATTTGGGGGGCGACAGAGACGGTAAGAGATGGCCAGAACTTTAATTAGATATTCGCAAGTTCGCAGGACGGAGCCTGAATCGGGCGCCAATGATTTGGATTTTGCCAAAGGACGAGCCTACGAGGCGGATTGTTTGGCTGCCGATGTGGCTGGTAAATTTGTTTATGTCACCGGACCTGAGGTAGCTGGCATACCTCAGGTGTCTACCGTTGACATTACAAATCCGGCCAAGATGCCATCTGTCGGCATGATTGTGGCTAAGACCACCGCAACAAGATGCACCGTGCAGACGGTAGGAGAAACCTCCCTGTTTGTTACGGTACCGGGGGGTCGATATTTCATAGATGTGGCAGGGGTGGCTACGAATAGTCCGCCTACTCCTGTTACGGGTGAGATATTTCAGCAGCTGATCGGGGTTGGTCTTGAGAGTAGTCGTCTCCTTCTAAACTTCAATGGCCAACTTGTAAATTTGAAATCATGATGGGTTTAGTGTTTAAAGGAGAGGAATATTCCGAAGAATACCCTTCGGACAGGAGTAATACGCATGGCTAGATTCAAGTATCTTGGAGAAGAACTGGGTAGCGTCGTAACAGGAGTTACCTGGGGTCCTTGTACAGAGATCAGGATGCACTGTTGTGATGGTCATAGAGAGAGTCTGTTTCCAGTTCCTCCAGCGACTGAGTTTGTGGTCGGTGAGGATATTGGGCATGACATTCTGGATGACAGATGTGTTCGGCATTTACGCGCTTGGACTTTAAAGTTCGAGGAAATAGTCTAGTCCAACCATCACTCTCTTTCTGAAGGGTAAATAGATATGTCAAACGCTAGGCCACTTACTAATCAACTTGGTATTATTACCGAGTTAGCAAATGCCGATACCCTGCTCGTTGGAGTAGGTGTAGACAGCACGACAGCTACCGCGTTAATTCTCGGCGGAACCACCTCGACAAGCATCACGCTTGGTGGTGCGTCCTCCGCTCTTACTGGCACCGAAGCCGTTGTCATAGGCAAGACCGGTACGACAACCCACGTACTGGGCGACCTTAAAATAGACGGTAGCGAGACAGTTACTGGCACTGCTACCATGAGCAGCAATGTCAGAATGGGTGACGATGCCGGTGATACGATTCAATTCGACGGTCGCATCATTAACGCCACTACCGGCGATGCCAACGATTCGCTCATCTTTCTTAAGAATGATGCCCATGAGATTACGGTAGACGCCTCTACTACGGCTACTAATGCCGGTGGTGCTCTAACCATATCGAGCGGCGATGGGGCTACCACCGGTGCCGGTGGCAACTTGACCCTGGTTGCTGGTGCGGGTGGTTCTACTGATGCCTCCGTTGGCGGTAACATCAGTATCAGCGGTGGAACAAGCACTGCTACCAATGGCGATGGTGGAGATGTTTCCATTACCGGTGGTGCCGGAACTGGTACAGGCACCGATGGTGACCTGAACATTGGTACAACCAATACCACCAATATTCAGATTGGTAGTGCTACTACTGTTACCACCCTGTATGTCAAGGGTGTAGACAGTGGTTTGAATGTTCTGTTAGACGGAACGGGTACTACCGGAGATACCTCTGGTGCAGCGGCTGTTGGTGTCTGGGACGACCCGACATTTTCTATTCTGAACAATCCTACGGATGTTCAGGACGCGCTTTTGGCGTTGGACAATGCCATTTCTGGAGCGTCAACGCCTACTCTTCAGAATGTTTATGATAATGACGCGGGTGCACCGGCTCAGGTCGATCTTACTGCTGCCGATGGTGCCATCCTGTTCCGGGACAATGCTACGCCTATTACTGGAACGCTCTTTGCTGTTCAGAGCACCGGTGGAGCCGAGACTTTCCTCAATGTACGAGCCGACTATGTAGGAATGAGTCAGGACCTAATTTTTGATGCTGGTTCTGCTCATTTCATCGACATTGCTGACTCGACTGCTGCCGTAGGTGGCGCCCTCACAGTTAATGCTGGTGGTGGCGATGCTGCCAATGCTGGTGGCGCATTGAATCTTGTCGGTGGTGCAGGCGGGGCCAATGGTGCAGGTGGCGTAACTAACATCGATGGTGGCGCTGGTGGATCTACCAGTGGTGCCGGTGGTGATGTAACCATCGACGGTGGTGCTGTAGTTAGTGGTACGGTTGGCAGTGTTCTTATTGGTCAAACTACTGCTGCTACGGTACAGATTGACGGCGACACTGAGGTTGGTATACAGGTTGCTGCAGCAGGCGCTATCAACGTTGGAACAGATGCTTTTGCCGCAACCATTACGGTCGGAAATATCACTGGCGCCAGTGCTCTCAATCTTAAGGCTGGTTCTGCTGGTTTAGATATCGACTCTGACGGCGCTTCTGTCTGGGACTTTGCTTCGTCTCTTGACGTCAATGCTGCTGGTGCGGTGACGATTGACGCGGTTGGCAACTCGAATTTCACTGTTGATACAGGGAACCTGGTTCTTGCAACAACTGTTGCGACTGGCATTGTTGATATTGACTCGATCACATCTGTCACCATTGATGCCACTACATCGGCGCTTCTAAATGCGGGTTCAGGAGACCTTACGTTTGGTGCTCAGGGAACTCCTGCGGCGATTACTTTGAATGAGACTGGCGATCTGACTCTCAGCGCTTTTTATACGGCAGAGGGTGAAAGCACCACGTCAATCATTGGTGCGTTGAACTCGGTGAAGTTGGCCAAGAACATTCACATGGAGCGCATCACTGATGCGCCAACGTCTACGTATTATTCTGTCCAGCACATGCAGGACATTTTCCACAGCTCTGGGCAGTCTGCAGGTGGAGAGATTACTAATCCAATAGGGTCTCCAACCTACACGGTTGACGTAGCTGCTGGTAGTGGCTTTCTTCGTTCTACAAACGATCCTCTCAGTACACTCTATTATTTCAATTGGCCTGAAAATAATGGGTTGCCAATTAACTCAGAGGGTATTCACTACATTGGTGTTGAATATAATGCTGGAGATCCTCAGGTTGTCAGTAACACAACCAATGCATGGGATTTCAACACGAACTTTCCTCTTGGCGTTGTTGTAAGAGAGAACACCGAAATTCATGTTTTGTTTAACTCGCATGCTGTTGGTGATCATGCAAGTGCCATGATTCGACGGATGTGGGAGACCATGCCTCTTAGGAGGGATGAGAGAACTGGCGGGCTTATCCTTAACGGTGAACCCAGTAATCAAGTTTCCGTTACAGCTGGTGCTCTCTGGGAGAGACTTGAGCGTTTTGCAATTTCTGCAATCAGCGCAGGCACAACTTTCTATACGTATCAGGGATACGACAACCTCGGTACAACGAATTGGACAAAAACCAGTGTTACTGCTTGGACAAGCGATAAATACAACAACATTACCCTGACCACGGGTAATGAGCTGGTAACTCTGACAGCAAGTTTCTATTCAAACCATTGGTTCTATTTAGAACCCGATGGCACCTTGTACATGCAGTACGGTCAACAGGAATTCCCTTCTCAGGCTGGAGCAGAGGCAGAGGGTGCCCCAACGATTATTTCGTTTCACAATCAGGGGTTGACCAAGCTGATCGGTCGTTTGACTTATCAACAAGGTGCAACAACGGTGACATCTGTTGCTTCGGTGTTCGAGGATGTTCTTACTACACAGGCGTCCTCTGATCACGGTGGGTTAACCGGGCTGGCTGACGACGATCACAATAATGCGACAACCGGTTACGTTATCAAAAATGGTACCGCGACAAGAAATACGATGACCGGTTCCATTAACATGGGGACCCGTGGAACAGGTAGTTCAGAGCTTTTCAAGCTTACTACGATGACAGGTGTTCCTACTGGTCTTCCGACCGGATCAGGGCACCTTACTTGGAATAGTAGTGCAAATACTGCATATGTTTACAACGGTTCAGGCTTAGCATCTGGTTGGAAGCCAATATACTCGTCCAACCTTCCTACTTTTACTCTTGATGCCGAAGTTAGTCATACACTTCAAGTAGGTAACTCTGTTACTGCGGCTACAGCTGGTGGTGCGCTTAGCCTTAGAAGTGGTAACGGAACTACAACAGCCGCAGGTGGTGATGTTTCCATTACCAGTGGTTCGGGTGGTACGACGAGTGCAGGTGGTAACTTGAACTTGACCGCTGGTATTGGTGGTTCTACTGATGCTGCAATCGGTGGTGCGGTCAACATGGTCGGTGGTACTTCTGCAGCTACCAACGGTGTTGGTGGTTTGGTGAATATCGATGGTGGTGCTGGTACAGGTACAGGTGCCGGTGGCGCAGTGACGGTCGACGGCGGTGTTTCTCCAGGCGGTACTGCTGGTGCAATTACTGTTGGTGGGACAGCTTCCGGGACGATTACCATTGGTCGGGCGGCTAGCTACACAGCTAACTACTATGTCCAGCCTTTGGATGGTGGAGCCAATGTTCTTCTGTCTGCGACGACTGCCAATGCTACTTCTGGCGCAGCAGCAATCGGTGTCTACGGTGGTAACCTTGCGTACTCGGGCGATGACGATTTGCAGGATGTTCTGGAGGCGTTGGATGCAGCTATCGTCTTGTCGCAGGGAACGACGACCATAACTGCTCTGTCTGGGGCTGCGTTTAAGGTGGGCAGTTTGGTTGCTATTGAGAACTCTGGTGGAACGGCGAAATTGTTCCCGGTTAACCCTGATATCGGAGGGGCGTTTGGGGGAGTGCGTGAACATCCGATTGGCATCGCCAAGATAGCTGCTACGGCTGCTGATGAGTCTATTGAGGTTATTGTTGCTGGTGAGGTGACTTTACCAACCGCAGGTGATTCTCTGTGGGATACGCTTCCTGTGGCTGCTGATGTTGGCAGAAGGGTGTATGCGAGCAATACTACGGATGGTGAATTTACGATGGTTGCACCTTCTGGAAGTGGGGTTAGGATTCACAAGGTTGGTATTTTGACCAACGCTACTGGTCCTAAAATGCTTGTGCAGGTAGGTGAAGGCATGGAGCTGGCATAGTAAAATTGACATAGATGGGGGTCCTATTTGGGCCCCCATCATGTATATTCAGGCCTTCTCCTGATGGGTTCATTGATTTTTGAGAGGCTAAAATGGCTAAGAAAAGCACGGGTAAGTCAGTCGGCAAAAAGTTTGGGGCCAAGAAAGTTGTACCTGGCAAGGTTGCGAAGGCTGCGAAGTTGTCAGGGAACGCTCCTGGCAAATCAGCCAGTTTGATTTCTTTGACTGATTCTCAGAAGGAAAGTGTTCTTGCTATTCAGGAGCGCATCCTCAAGGGTGAGACAAATTTTAGGGAGTTGTCTCGCGTTGAGTCGAATGCGCAGCTGGCTAAGTTGCAGGTGCTCACCTCTCTTCAGAAGGATGAGGCAATTCGCAAGGATACGGTCAATAATTTGGCTGAGAGTTATGGTATAGATGTTAACGATCCGTCTAAGGGTTCCTGGAATTTCAATATTGAATCAGGTACCTTCACTATGACGGAGACCAAGTAACCAACCTTTTGATTGATATGGATGAAACACAGATGATTGAAACAACAGAAAATGCTGTAGGTACGGATGGTATCGATCCATCTGTTATAGATCTTGATCCGTCCGAGACGGTCGTTGCCACCAAGACAGTTGCTACTCCTAAGGCGATTGCGACCAAGCCTCCGTTGGCTACTCTTACAGAGACAGAGATGCTTAGGATTGATGTGTTTACCGCGCAGGCGGGTCGTATCGCTGCTGAGCGAGAATCCCTGAAGCAGGCTCAGAGAGCGCTCAATGCTGAAGAATCGATCATGTCCGCTAATCAAGGAACATTCTTTAGCAGCTTGCAGGAGAAATACGGCATTAGCTTCGCTAACAAGCAGGTCAATGTCGATGGCACGGTCGTGGATCGAATCGAACAGTAAGCGTATAGTGGGGGCCCGGTATGACGGCTAGGCGCCCACTAGTTATAAACGATGAAGGGCAAATTGCTCAAATCGTTAATACAGATGTCCTCAGTCTTCCAGATGGGGCTGAGGCTACTCCACATGGTTTCTTCAACAGTGCCGGGACGGGATATTTCCGTCCTGTTGCTGATGAATTTGGCATATCCACTGCCACCGTAGAGCGTTTACGAATAGGTAGCTCTGGTGATGTTAGTGTTTTAACGTCTGGTAGTACTCTTGATGTAAATGGGATCCTGAGCATTTCAGGGGCGACTTCAGGGGCGGTTAAGTTCACGGTCCCAGCTGTTGCAGGTACTCAGACTTATACGCTTCCTGCAGCTGATGGTACTGCAAGTCAGGTACTAACCACGAGCGGTGGTGGAGGTGGCGTTCTTAGCTGGTCTTCAGCTGGCGTTGACACCCAGAACACCCTTGGTCAGGCGTATGACGAAGGTGGTGCCCACCTGGGTCGCCAGATTGACGTCGACGCTGGCTTCCCTGTCTTGATGACAGGTGGAGGCACAGAGCCGGTCTCTATCGATACAGAGACGTTGCTGATGTTGAATGCAACATCAGGTGTTTCTCAAAATGCTGCCCTGAGCATTGTTGCCGGTGCGACTTCGTCGACTGCTCAGTCTCAGATTTACTTTGGTGATTTCGACGATGAGGACATTGGGTCGATTGTTTACGACCATTCAGACAATTCCTTTCGTATAGCGACGAATACGTCTGAGAAGGTACGTGTAACTTCGGGTGGTTTTGTCCGTATTGGCGCAAGTACGATAACGCCTAATGCCGATCTGCACATAGCAACTAGTTCAAGCACGATACTTATGCAGCGCGGGAGCAATACAGCTTCCAATGCACCGGTAATCACTGCTTTTAGGGGACGTACTAGTACAGGGGCGGAGACGCTTGTATCCAGTGGCGATGCCTTGTTTCACATTCAGGGTCGCGGGTACGATGGTGCAGCATTTCAGAATGCGGCCAGTGTAGATTTTGAAGTTGATGGTGTTGCGGCTGCTGGCGATATGCCTGGTCGCATTGTGTTTCAGACGACGCCTGCTGGATTTGTAACGCTCGTTGAGCGGATGCGTATTACTAATGCCGGTTTTGTTGGCATTGGTACTGATGCTCCTGCAGGAGCTTTGCATGTTGCTGATTCGTCAGCCAGCGTAAGATTCGTATATATCGATGATTCTGGGGCGG
>Ga0307379_10006459_pt1 | contig 16096 bp, 10 predicted proteins | sample UN2MG_FD_202237 | JGI IMG/M metagenome (GOLD analysis project Ga0307379, IMG submission 202237) | Soil microbial communities from Risofladan, Vaasa, Finland - UN-2 | ecosystem: Environmental > Terrestrial > Soil > Coastal area > Acid sulfate soil | place: Finland: Risofladan, Vaasa | collected... | reverse complement strand
CTTCGTGCGGGAATATCAGCACCCCGATACCCGCGCGACTGCTGTGAAAAATTCGAAATCAATTCCACCCGGCCGTCAAAAACCACACGCTGAAACTTTCTGTCGGAGCTAAGCCAGTTGAAATCCGTCATCTGCGCAAAGCCAAATTCCCTGTGCAATGGCGAGAAAAAATCATAATGCTTTTTCATTACATCACGATGCATATCAAATTCATCAAGATTCATGTGGTACAACGGCGGAACCATATACAGCAGCTCCGTTAACGCCACAGTATCGAGCATATTGCTGTATTTTAGACTGCTGTTCGCCCATTGGTGAGTCGTCACAACCGAATCATGAAAGACAATTTCGTAGAGAGGCAGGCGATACCGCGGGTCATAATAAAAATACTGATACTTCTCCATCATCGGAACCTGCTTAACGAAAACCTTCGGCCCGTCAGGGGGATAATACTGGCCCAGATAGTACTGCGAATCCTTATTTTTCAAATCAGGATCTCCCCAGCCGAATCCAGGCCCGAACATACCTTCAGCCAAATGGATAACTTTCGCCGAATACGAGCTGCCGCCTTCCGAGCCAACCACTACATTAAACGTATCGCTAATCCAGGCAAGCCTATCTAAACGCGCTCTGACATCATCCGCCTGGCTTGCCCGGTGAAAAGGTGAGTAATCATCATAAACCTCTCCGTAAGCATCGCAATCGACAAAATAATAATTATAAGGGACATTCTTCATGTTCTCTCTTACACGCTTTTCCACATATGCTCTGGCGGCAATCGGACTAAGCTTGAAACCGGCCCCCTTAAATCCCCCTCGTTTTTTTCCATCTTTGCGGACTATCGGTCCCCTTTCAAAAAGTTCCCTGTCAAACTGTGCAGTACTCCACGTACTATCCGTGCCGCGCATCGAAGGGTCGTGAATGCTGTGATACGAATCATACGTGCCAAACAGGTATCCCATTTGGTCGGCCTGCTTTGCCACCTCGGGGCGTTTTTCCACTCCTTCCCAGCCTTCGACACACAATCTCATCCTATCAAAGCCGCTCTCTTTAAACTGATCCAGCATCCTGACTGAAACACCGTCACCCCAGTTATCAACCGGAAGCATAAACTCCGTAAACGCCGCACGCAGAATCAGGCCGTTCATCCGGTACAGCTCCGGAGTCGTAAGCTCGTCCGGACCTTTCTTCAGCAATTCGGCCGCCTCATCAGGCAGAACTACTTCCCCCCAGCAGGCTTTATCATAGAAGTCCCGTCTTTCCAATAATCGGGACAGCTCATTTGCCACCTGGCCCTTGGTATATTTGTCCGGCCATTGAGCGTTGTAAATTGTAACTACCTGGTCCCAGCGTTCCGGTTCCATCAATTCCTTAATTCGCCCACCCGGTGATAGCCGCCCGGCCCTGCTTTGTTCGAGAAGCTTCCGACAGAATGATTTCCATTTGCCGGAAGGGATACAATGCCGCGTAAAAAACGCATCGCCCCAAAGATAAACATGCGGCGCCCCCAACAAACGCTCAGCCCCTGGGACTTTCTTCATTTTCTCCTTCATACCGACAAATCCGCCCTGCTGTTGCAACCAGCGGCGAAACTGTTTCGCAGGCTCTACCGGCGAATTGTTTTCCCCCAGCCGAACCAAAAATCCATATTCTTTTTGGGATTGAACAGATGTGAATTCATGGCTGAACCGCGCTTCAAGATTGTCCCCGTTCCTGTGAAAATCAATAATGTTATTGTACGGATTGGTTATGATATACGTCAGCGAAAAGTCTCCGCAATCCAGACCCCAAAAGGGCATGCTCAGCCCTTCCAGCGTGTCCCACTGCCCATGCTCTATCAGATATTTCTCCCAGCGCACCTCATCAAGCGGAATATAACAGCCCTCCCAGCGGGGCCAGATTAAAGCCTTTATATTTGCCCTTTCCTGCAAAACAGGCCAGGTAAACACACCTGTCTTTTCGGAAAAAAATTGAACCGACAAATCCCGCTTATCTAATCGAACCTCAACCTTAATTCCTTTTGCTTGCAAGAGCCACTGCACCCGAGACCCATCCTGTACTATATCGCCGATCGTGCCTAAATCAGACTGGCCTCTGGACAGCAAGATTTTATCACCCCCCGGAAGCTCGGCGTTCATTTCCAGCGCTGCCGGTGATACTTCGACAGACCAGAACTCATTGCTCAGGATAATTTCATCCGACCGAGCCGCCCGCACCTCGACTGCGACAAAACAAACCGACGCAATCAGCAAGTAACAGCACCACCTCTTCGCTTTGCGCAAAGTCCAATCCAGAACTGACATCACCAGCATGAAATACTCCTCAACGATGAAGGTCTATTTTATTTTTTAATTCAAATCGTGAATCAATCCGCCTATTTTTCTATTATGTCCACCAGGCCCACGTCGATATATTGGCCGCCCTGGGTCTGAGAGCAGTGAACGGCCAAGCTATTTGTCCCGACCTTCAACGTCTTCTGTCCCTTCTCGTCAAGCCTGAATTGGATATAACTCGAAGTATGGCCCTCGAGCTTCGCGACAAGCTGGCTGTTGATATAGACCTCTGCGTCCTCATCATGATGGATTAAAAGCTGCGGCCGGTTGAATTTTATACTATCCAGCTCAAACGTTCTGCGCATCCAGATACCCGAACTGTTCCACTCGGTCCCGACGACAGCACCGGGTGTCCCTTCAGTGCCGAAACCGCCCTTGCCTTCCTGCCAGTCGGAATCGGAGAAACCCGCCCGGTACCAGCCGACGCGCGGTTCGTTCGTCGTATAGCGCCAGGTTTGTCCCGTTTGTTGTGAAGTTGGGACAAGCGTCTTAACAACAGGCGGCGGCTGATACAAACGCCTGTTTGCCGCCGCGACTTTCTCAACATCCATCTTTATCATCGCCCTGTTGTAAGTCATCAGTCCATTCACCTCAATCTCAACATCGGTCGTCTGTGTATATACCCCCGCGCACAGACCCGGGCCAATCAGCGAACGCAAATTATCAAGCAGAACCAGGTACGCATCGGTAAGTTCCTCACGAGTTTTATAGCTACGGTATCCCCAGTTCTTTTCATCCTGCCATGTATGCCCCGGGACCGGCAGACCCAGACCGCCAAACTCACCTAACACCGCTGCGCGGTCCTCTTCGGTCGGCGGCGCAGCCGGACCCGGATAGCTATGAATATCGTGTACGTCACCAACCCCCCGGTCGGACCAGCCGCTCGTATTATTCACTAATCGGCTCGGGTCAAGCTCCTTAACAAAATCCACAATCCGCGCCGTATCATACTGTCCCCAGCCCTCGTTAAAAGGCACCCACATTACTATACACGGGTGATTACTGAAAGCATTAACGACACGCGTGAGCTCCAGCTCAAACTGCTTTGCCGACTCTTCACTTCTCTCAAGATCAGGGTCATTGCCGCCGATGTGCCCGTCGCCGTTGGGCATATCCTGCCAGACCATCAACCCTAATTTATCGCACCAGTAATACAGCCGGTCAGGTTCCACTTTTACGTGCTTGCGCAGCATATTACAGCCGAGCTTTTTCAATACATCGATGTCATAGCGAAGCGCTTCATCGGTCGGTGCAGTGTACAGCCCGTCCGGCCACCAGCCCTGGTCAAGCGGGCCGAACTGAAACAGCGGCTTGTTGTTCAGAAACAGCCTGGTGATACCTTCCTCGTCTTTGCCCAAAGAGATTTTCCGCATACCGAAGTAGCTGTTTACTGTATCAACGATCTTGCCCTTACTGTCCTTAAGCGTTACTTTCACATCATATAAAAACGGTGAATCCGGCGACCACAGCTTCGGCTTTTTAATTTGTAAAACAAATTCTTCGTCGGCATTGCCTTTGCCCTTTATCTTATTGAACCAACCAAGATTGATTTCCGCTTCAACGCTGCAGTCAACTGTTGCTTGCGAGCATACAGCGGTTATCCGCGCCGATTCAGAGTCTATATCCGGAACGATTTTCAGTGACTTAATGTGCGCCTCAGGCACCGGTTCGGCCCATACCGTCTGCCAGATTCCCGTTACCGCCGTGTACCATATCCCGCCGGGTTTTTTCACCTGTTTACCCCGCGGCTGAGTGCCGGAGTTCGTCGGGTCCCAAACGTTTAATACAATTTCCTGCGCCCCGGTATCATTCAGCACATCGGTGATATCCAATGTGAACGGGTCGTAACCACCTTTATGGCTGCCCACTTTTGTTCCGTTCACCCATATTGTTGAATCCCAGTCCACCGCCCCAAAATGGAGCAGCAAGCGTTGGCCCGTCCATTTTTTGGGAAGATCAAATGTTCGCCGATACCATAGCTGGTTCTCTTCACCTACAGGCTGCATCACGCCTGACAGGGCCGACTCAATCGGAAACGGCACAAGAATTTGTCCGTCGAACTGGACCGGTTGCCGCTGCTCTTTGGTCCTGATTGCGTATTCCCATAACCCGTTAAGATTCAGCCAGTTCTTGCGGACCTGTTGCGGACGTGGGTACTCGGGGTGGACTTTTTCCGGCGAGACCTGCCCTGACCACTGGGTCATAAGCGGGCCCTGACTTACCTGCCACTCGGCCTGTATAGGAGAGCAGATGCACAAAAGTGCAAATATTATGACGCAAAACCGGATTGTATCCCGTCTCAAAAGCCGCACTCCGCTCCGCCGTGTTCTTTGTACCGAACAGCCATTTGCAATGCAATTTGAATCCATTTTTCGTCTCCTTTCGAATAGTTACAGTTCAATAAGTAACCGCATATCCCGCTCGTTGCCGAGCAGGCAGTCCTTTTGAAGCCGATTCTGCAAACGCATGTTTACATTACCCTCGATCTGTGGATTTTGCAATAAAATTTCATATCATAGAAAAAAGACCCAACAACATCTCCCGCTCACATTTACCGAACGCCTCGGCCGTGGACAATTCCAGAGATTTCCCTTGACGGGAAGGCAGGCAATTTGGTATAAACATACTATATAATATGTACGCATAATCTGGTTACTGTGGATTTTGCTTTATAATACGTAAGGAGGTTACATTTCCGATTTCCCTTTCAAAGCTGAATTGGAAATGGGCAATTCTAATTAAAATATCACTCGTTATTATTTCAACACTTTTTAAGGAGGATTATTATGTCTAAGAAATTGGTTTATTTTGTATTGTTGTTGGCCTTTTGCACGGCTTGGTCGGTTCATGCTGCAACGATTGTCTGGGTATCGGACAACAAGACCCCCACAGATGGTGTCCCGGCCGATCAGGGCTGGGTGGACTTGCTTGAAGCCAACGGGTACACCGTCAATCTTGATTTCCGAAACACCGAAGGACGTACTCTCAATGATGCAAAAATAGAAGCCCTTAATGCTGCCGACCTCATTATCATAAGTCGTGATACTAATAGCGGCGATTATGCTAATGGCAATGCGCCAACCCAATGGAACGCCATCGAGACGCCTATCATCATGCAAGTTGCACATATCGCCAGGAATAACCGATGGCTGTGGATAGATACAGACTCCTATAATGACAGTCTTCCTCTTGCGATGGAAGCGGTGGATATCAGCCACCCTGTGTTCAATGGCGTGAACCTTGACAACAACAACCAGGTGGAGGTTATCAATGAGGCAAGTTCCTTTCCAAGCATTACAGATGCGGGCAATGGAAAATTGATCGCCAAGCGAGCAGACAATGACGAACTCTGGATAGTTGAGTGGGAAGAAGGGCAGGAGTTCTACGCCGGTTCGGGCCAAATAGCTACTTCTCGGCGAATGCTCTTTGTCTCCGGTACGAATAGTGGCATCGATGGTCGATATAACCTCACCCCCGAAGGCGAAAAGATGTTCCTCAATGCGATCAGCTATATGCTCGGCGCTTCGAAACGCGTAAAGGCCTACAACCCAGAGCCGGCTGATGGTTCTTACCATGAGGATACCTGGGTGAATCTAAGCTGGACGGCGGGTGGCCTTGCGGTCTCACACGATGTTTACCTCGGTGATAATTTGGATGACGTGAATAATGGTGCCGAAGGTACGTTCCAGGGTAACCAAGCCAACACGTTTATTGTAGCCGGCTTCCCCGGATTTCCTTATCCGGATGGTCTTATTCCCGGCACGACTTACTACTGGCGAATCGATGAGGTCAATGACGCCGAGCCGAACAGCCCGTGGAAAGGTGATGTCTGGAGTTTCATGATCCCGCCCAAGACCGCCTATGCACCCGACCCGGCTGATAACGGCGAGACTGTTGCAGTCAATGGCAACCTTAGCTGGACACCGGGCTTCGGCGCGAAACTTCACACCGTTTATTTCGGTGACAATTTTGACGATGTCAACAACGCCGCCAGTGGACTCCCTCAGGGAACTGCAACCTATAGCCCCGGCGCACTCAAAATGGCTAAGACATACTACTGGCGTGTCGATGAGTTCGATGCTTTCGGCACATATAAAGGCGACGTCTGGAGCTTTACTACACAGGGCGCTGTGGGCAGCCCGGAGCCAGCTAAAGGCGCTATGGATGTCACGCAGACACCTACTCTGACATGGGCACCGGGCTTAGGTGCTTCACATGAAGTCTATTTTGGCGCCGATGCAGCCTCTCTGGAGTTAAAAGGTAGTGGAAACCTTGGTTCCGAGAGCTATGAACCCGGACAACTTGAATGGGATACTACCTACTACTGGCGTGTTGATGAGGCCAATAACGCCAATGCCGACAGTCCGTGGACAGGCCCTCTCTGGAGCTTTACGACGGCCAACTTCCTGATTGTGGACGATATGGAGAGCTACAATGACATTAATGAAGGTGAGTCCGGGAGCAACAGAATATATCTGGCCTGGCTGGACGGATACGACAACCCTGCTATAAACGGCTCTGTCGTTGGTAATGAATTACCTCCCTTTGCCGAGCAGACTATCGTCCACGGTGGTTTACAATCGATGCCGATGGCCTACAACAATGCAGTTGGCAAATCCGAGGCGACTCTGACGTTGACTTCCAATCGTGACTGGACAGTGAATGGCATCAACACACTGACGATTTGGTTCAGAGGTGAAGCGGCTAATGCTGCCGAACCGATGTATGTTGCTCTAAACGGCGGCGCTGTGGTCACTCACGATAATCCTGATGCGGCACAGGCAACCGCCTGGACCGAATGGACTATCGACCTACAGGCGTTCGGTGTGAACCTTGCCAATGTCAATACGATTACTCTTGGCCTTGGTAACAGGAATAATCCCGTTGCCGGGGGAGCAGGTATGATGTACTACGATGATATTCGTCTGTCTGCTCCGTAATCCGCAGTAGTTGATTGTGTTGTTTAGATAACAGATTCGTGTCAATTCGGGGCCTATACCGATTGATTAGGTATAGGCCCCTTCTTTCTGTATTAAGTTTAATCATTTATTGTATATCCACAAAAACTGACAATGTTTGTCGGAAGTGACCTAATAATAATCCTCACAAATGAGAACGTGAAATTATTCCAATAATCCATTTTTCCCTTGACGGGACTATAGACAATTTGGTATAAATAATATACTTGGTGTGGTTTGTATTCGCTTAATTAGGTTGCTGCGAATTTTGCATTAAAAAGGAAGGAGGCTGCATTTTAGATTTTCTTTTTCAATGCTGAATTGGAAATAGGCAATTCTTATAAAAATTTTATGTTTTGGTGTGTGGCCGAAACATAATTCGCAATCATTTTAACTCTTTTTTAAGGAGGACTATTATGTCTAAGAAATTGATTTATTCGATTTTGCTGATAGCTGTGTTTGCTGTTTCAGCCCACGCACAGTTCATCAGCGGTGTCGCGCATCGGAATACCGACACTGATGCCCCGGAGCCGCCCCAAATCGCGCCGAATCTACTCGAAGAAAATGCGGTGACCTTTGTGGACAGGACTCATGTGTACGCTGATATACCGGAGTTCATCCTCGGTGCCCAATATGTCATGCTTGCCAATGACAACAAGAATTTGTCGAGTTATGAATTGGATCTGACTATGGCAGCGAATGCTACCCTGTACGTCTTTGTCGATAACCGCATGGGTGGTGCGGCAGGTGGAAAGGATGTTAATCCGAACATCGACGGCATGGCATGGTTAACAGATATGGGTTTTGTAGATACCGGTGAGGACATTGGAATCGATGAAAGCTTCGATGGGGGCATTAACCAATACTTCTCCATTTACTCTTTGCCGGTATCGGTCGGCACGATTACTATTTACGGCAATACCGAGGGCCATGGGGGAAACATGTTAGGTGTCGCGGCATTGGGGCCAAAGCTCAAAGCCTACAACCCCGTCCCGGCTGATGGTTCTTACCATGAGGATACCTGGGTGAACCTTTCCTGGACACCGGGTGATTTTGCGGTTTCACACGATGTGTACCTCGGCGATAATTTTGATGCTGTCAGCGAAGGTGCCGAAGGCACATTCATCGGTAATCAAGCCGATACATTTATTGTTGCCGGCTTTCCCGGATTCCCATTTCCGGATGGCCTTATTACGGGCACAACCTATTACTGGCGAATCGATGAGGTAAATGACGCCGAGCCGAACAGCCCCTGGATAGGTGACCTCTGGAGTTTCATGATTCCGCCCAAGACCGCTTATTTGCCGGTACCGGCTGATGGTGCCGAATCTATCGATCTGAATGCGAAGCTAAACTGGACGGGAGGTTTTGGTGCGAAACTGCACACCGTGTACTTCGGAGACAATTTTGACGATGTCAACAATGCCGCAGGCGGGTTCCCCCAGGGAACTGCAACCTATACCCCAAGCCAGCTTGAAATGGCGAAGACCTACTACTGGCGCGTCGATGAATTCGATGCTCTCGGTACACATAAGGGCAACGTCTGGAGCTTTACTACCCAGGGCGCGGTGGGCAGCCCGGAGCCGGCTAAAGGCGCCGTGGATGTCACGCAGACACCTGTTCTTAGCTGGACACCGGGATTTGGTGCTTCACATGAAGTTTACTTCGGTACAGACAAAGATGCTGTGAAAAACGCCGATACAACTTCGCCCGAGTATAAAGGCAGCGGAAACCTTGGCGCCGAGAGCTATGAACCCGGACAGCTTGAATGGGATACTACCTACTACTGGCGTATCGATGAGGCTAATAACGCCAACGCCGACAGCCCGTGGACAGGTCCTCTCTGGAGCTTTACGACGGCCAACTTCCTGATTGTGGACGATATGGAGAGCTACAATGACATTAATGAAGGTGAACCGGGGAGCAACAGGATATATCTGGCCTGGGTGGATGGATACGACAACCCGGCTGAAAACGGTTCTACCGTTGGTCATTTAGATCCTCCATTTGCCGAGCAGACTATCGTTCACAGTGGTAATCAGTCGATGCCGATGGCCTACGACAACGCAGTCGGGAAATCTGAAGCGACTTTGACATTGACTTCCAATCGTGACTGGACAGTCAAAGGCGTCAACACACTGACGATTTGGTTCAGAGGCACTTCGGGCAACGCTGCCGAGCCGATGTATGTTGTTCTCAATGACAGCGCTGTTGTCACTAATGATAATCCTGACGCAGCACAGGCAACTACCTGGACCGAATGGACTATCGACCTGACGCGCTTTGCAGACCAGGGTGTGAACCTCGCCAATGTCAATTCAATTACTCTTGGTCTTGGTAACAGGAGCAATCCGGTTGCCGGCGGTTCAGGCATGATGTACTACGATGATATTCGTCTGTCTGCTCCGTAATCCGCAGCAGTTGATTGTGTTGTTTAGATAACAGATTTGTGTCAATTCGGGGCCTATACAGATTACGTATAGGCCCCTTTTCCATTGACTATCGGGGGGCTATTATTATTAATAATAATATTTGAATTCTATATCCACATCCCACATATCGGGCAGGCCCGGCTTTTGAGTAAGTTTGACCCGGTTGCATTGTAAGTTCGCCCAGCGAAGCTGAATCGTCGAGAGGAATTCGGAAAATTTGACTATGTCAATCTGCTTTAGGCTTACGGTGGCACTCTGGCTTTCCTGGTCGCGGGAGGTTTGCCGCGTTCCTGCATTCAGCTTGTACTTGCTCGGTGGTATTTTGCTCGTGCTGGCAACCATTGCCACCGCTTTATCAAAAGTAAATTCGGTATCGACATCATTGGAATCGGCAAAGTCACGTCGGTCGGGGTCAAGAGTTAAAATCTCCATCATTATCGCTTCAGCCTTCTCATATTGGGCACGCTGGTCTTCTTTATTTTTTTCTGCGGCCGGCAAATATACCGCCCAGACTAATAACGGCCAAAAGCACACTATGACAGGGATGAGTATGTAATATAAAATCGGATTCTTGTATATATCTTTCATAAAAAGTTCCCCTCAACGATTATTTTGGCGCTACTGTTATACTAAAGTGGTCACGTTCGCCTTTAATATCATAAGTAGGTCTCAAAACATCCAGGTCGTTGCTCCTTAGCGTCGCGAAGAATTTTAAAGTGTTCTGCCGGCTTGAGGTATCACCCGTTAAGATAATGTCGTTAGCAGTTATGGTGATAGACTTTATATTCAAATTTGTCTCTGCCGCACAAGCAACAAACGCCGTCAGAACCAATGTCAGTTTCGACGAAATAGACTTTTCACCTTTAATGGTTATCAGGCCCTTCTTTGCGTCTCTGATGCGCCCTAATTCACTTCTGAGCTTCCTGACGGCTTCTACGGGCTCTGTTTTAGCCGGAAGTTTCTGACCCAACATAACAGCCGAGTAGTTTGCTGAGAACTTGGCGCGGAGCTTGCGATTATCTTTGTTTTTCCATAACTTTACCTGAAAAATCAGGCCAACAACTATTAAAAGAACCGTAACGGATCGAGCTGCGAACTTAAGCGCCTGTTGCATTTTAAGCTTTTTGCCCTGAAACGGACTGAAGTCGTCACGGAAATTTACGCGGTGTCCTTTTTCCGAATGAGCCAGAGCCGCCCCGTACGCAATTGCATAATCAACCGGCTCGAAGCCATCGGCTGGAATTTGCTTTTCGGCTCCGGCCTCATCGAGCCAGCCAATTCCATCGGATTCAATACCCAGCTTTTCGCCAAGCTGATGATGGTTTACCGTCCCGGCTGAATCAAAGACTTTAAGATAATTTATCGGCTCGCCGCTTTTAACCAGGGCAGTCGTTACAAGCACTTCTCTTGAGAGCAGCTCGCCTCTGTTCTGTACAGGCCCGACCAGAAATGTTCGAACCGCAGAGGCCCTCTGAGTCCCCGCACCACCCGAGACAGGCGGCATAATCAAATAACCGTTCCGGCGCGACAGTATCCCGAATAAAGTCCCGGGCTGCTGAGATTCAGTCGAGGGCCCCTTGCGGCAAATAAATCTCGATAAACAACTAACATCCGGCTCTATATTCACCGGTTCAAGATTATGTGCCTGTAAAGATTCAAGCAACTCTGATAATATTTTTCGCTGTGCGGTGAAAACCGTAAGCTCAGAGCCCTCCTGCCCAACTGATGTTATCTCGAAGGCCAGCGCAATATCGGTTATATCCGTCGCAAGGGCTTCTTCAGTATCAAACCTGATAGTCGCCGCGATTTGTTTCGGGGCGCCAAACTCACTGTGCACACTATGCTGCATAAACATCGCACAATCCAGAGCAACCGCGACCTCGGAATATGCCCATTTCCTCTGCGCGCAACCGTGAGCAATAAGACCCGCCAGGGCCTGCAGATTTCCCTGCTCCTTCTCTTCGACAGAAACGCTAAAACAGCCCAAAGCCTTTCCGTGCCTGCCCAACAGACTGAGATAAACCACCGTCGCTGTGTCCCTGCTTATGTAAATTCCCAAGTAGTTCTGAGGTTCCACTACCGGCAAACTCCTAAATAATCGTTGGTATTCAACCGTTAATTACGGCAATTCGTTTTACTTTTTCACCGTCTTTCGTTATCGCGATAACGCTCGAGGCCTTTGCCACTCCGCTTACCACAGTTACTTTTATCGTGAAAAACCTGCTGACAGTTGTGATATATTTTTCACATTTATCTATAGAATTGGAATATCTGAACAGATCTGTTTTCAAAGCCTGAAAATCACTGAAAGGCTCTATGCGTCTTCGCTGAATGATTTCTTCGGCGATTTCAACCTGGTCACCACCGAAAATAAAGGCCGCCTCCAAAACATGCCGGGGTGCGGTATTTATATTAACCTTCATCGTGCCCCACAGCCCCATATATTTCAATGCCGACTCATTCCTCCTGTCCGGACCGGTGATTATTGGTCTGGCAAGGGCCTCGGTATCAATAAGTGAGCTGTGAAAAAGCTTGGCAAAGTGCGTGGTCTGTTCTGAAATCTGGTCAGGAACTTGTACAGTCTTCCTGGTTACCCGGTTCAGGGGTTTTTTACTGGTACTACTTTTACTGCTGGTCGTTCTCGTTGTTTCCGCCGTCTTGACCGTCCTCGTTATCGGCTTAAAGTCGAGTGTGAAAGGCCTTATTTTACCTATTTCCTGCAGCTCAAGTTTTAGTGAATCAATCTGTTCGGCAGTAAGTCCCGTCATTTCACAGAAAATTTCAAAACCCGCTTCGGCTTCGCGTTTTATGTCCGCATCATCCAGCATAGCCCATCCGAGCGGGTATTTTGCGTTTTCATCTTCAACTTCAATCCGAACTTTGGCCGAACCAATCTCGAACTCGACCGGCTCTGTTACAAAAGGCCAGGCCGGTCCATAAGGCCCCGAAATCTCCACAGAACCATAGCCGTCAAAATCATCCATCTCCATTTCATTGAAGTCAACGTTGTTAAAATTATCAATATTCCCAAACTCATCAAATTCGTCGATACCAGCCTTGCCCCTTGAGCGCCTGTTTCCATCAAACATTGTCAGCTCAGAGTCAAGACCCCACTGCTCTAAAAGCTCCTGATACTCTGCCGGTGTAAGATAAAACAAGTCGGAAAAATCCGGCTCATTCGGCCGGCTTATCAGTTGCGGGTCGATCTCCTCCAATGTAGCAAGAGCATACTTTACCGCTGAGTCGCAGCCGTACCGGGCGCTGCTGTAATCTATAATATACTTCTCGCGGTGACGCTGGGCCGCAACGCGAGTACTTAAAGTATAACCAAGCATCGCGAGCACGACCAACAGCCCCAGCGTTACCAGCAGGACAAAACCCGGGCGGCCCTGGAAATTATTACTTTTTTTCAGACTTTTGCTCATCGTTTGACTTCTTTGGTTTTTTTCGGACTGTCCGGCTGAGCTTTCTCACCATCGGGCAAAGGCTCATTTGCCTGCTCTTTTTCTTCGCCTTCTGCTAATCCGCTTTTCTCAACAGTGAACTTGATTTTTCTGGTTCTGTCGACTGCTATGGTTCGAATGATTTTTTCCTCTTCCGGCACGTCCAGTGTACCACCAACCGTTTTAAACGGTTCCGCGGAAGAGATTGTTACCTCGATACCTGGAGGAAGAGAAGTGGACGTCCATTTATCCAGATATGTTTCACCCCAGGGAACTTTTATCCTGAAAAAAGTAATCCCGGCGCAAATCGGCACAAAAAGCCCTCTTTCCCAATCATCTTTGTTCCTGTCAAGCACCTTATCTTCCATGGCTATGCCGCTGTGGCTTCGGTACAGAACCAGGCCATCGACGCCACTGTCGAAGTCATAGTTACTCTGCCAGACTATGTTTTCAAATGTCTGTTCCTGATTCCTGCTGTCAAAGAAAGTTCTTGTAATCGTAAGCCTGGCGGTGGGAAAACCGTTTTCGAATTTATTCTCAATATTGATTTTAGTGTCCGCACCGGCAATTATTCCGTCGAGGTCCTCGGCGATGCGCTGCATAACCTCAGACAACAGCCGCGAGCTGTCGAGCTTGCGTGTAACCGCGGCAGCCGAACGCTCGGCCCGGTTATAAACAACAAGCACTGTGACTAAAATCATCGACCCTATGGTCAGGGACGTAATGACTTCAGCTAACGAAAAACCCATCCTTGCCCTCGATGTGCCAAAAGCCTTTTTCATATTATATTCGGTCCCGCCCGACCTCATCGCAATCAATACCCCTATCGTCGATTTTTCATCAATTCCCAAACCTCAGAGATATCCATTTCTTTGAGTTCCCCATAAGTCAGGCCCGTCTTTGGATCTATATCATCCTGCCCGCCGCCGAGCCTGCCCTGTTCTTCCATCAGCTTGATAAGCTCTGCTTCAGACTGCACCTGCAGCTTTTTGTCTTCGGCGCTGGGCTCGCCGTTGTTGATCTGGTAGATATCAAGATTCATCCTGACGAAGGAGCCTTCTCCGGTCTTGAGCAGGCCATTCTCAAGCCAGCCTTCGATGGTTTCGACATCGACACCGGCATACTCAGCGGCTTCTTCTATCGTCGCGATTAGCTGGGCAGCCAATTGACCTTCCTCATCCTCGCGCGACATAATGTCAAGAAGTTGATTTTTTGTTAAATCGGTCAACCAATGTGTCAGTTCAACCGTTTGCTCCTGCCCTTCAGAGTCGATGTATTCAGCCGAGCAAACACCCCTGAGCCACATCCGCGACGTTATCGGCTCGTAAAAAGTCTCGACAACAGTCTGCCAGGTAATTTCCGGATATATATCACTGTCACCGTATTCAACGTTCTCCTGTACCGATGGCAAAGCAAGCAGCTTTTCCATATTCTCGCGCGCAACTTCAAAGGCCTGCATACGCAGAGCCGAATCCGCACCTGAGACCACACATCGGTTTATCACAACCAATACGCTTGAGCTGATAAGCGCAAGTATAGACAAGGACATCATAACCTCTACCAGAGTAAAAGCCCGTTTGCCCAATATTTTTTTAGAAAGGTACTTCATCTTTGGTTTTAGGCGCCAAAAGCCCGACATCACCCTGCTCTAATGTAATCATTCTATTTAACCGATTGACAACAATCGAATACGGCTGCTCATTTTCATCGAGCAGCACGATTTTACCGCCGTATTGCCAGCCTGAATGCCCGGCCCTGAACTTCGCTCGGTCCTCACTGGTGGAATCGCCGTCGTCGAACATAACATAAGCCACCCGGCAATTCTCACTGAAAACATCCTCGACAATAATCTCCTCTTCGAGCACCTGTGTAAGGTCCGGGTTCGTAATCTCACGAAGCATATATCCCTGCGCCGGTATATCGATAATAACTTCATATCTTCTGTCGCTCTCGCCGGCGGCACTGGCAGCCATCTGCATCGTCGAAACAAATTCCTGCACCTGTGCCCTGAACGTAGTCTTCCTGAGCATTCCGAAAATGTGTATTTGCACCATAAACGCCATCAACGCAATCACCACAATCACCACCATCAATTCGGTCAATGTGAAACCTGAATCAGCGTTCAGCGTATAGAATTTAGCGTATAGTTTCTTTTTCCTATCCGCTGTACGCTCTACGCTATCTGCTATCTTAGTATGCATCAGTGCTGAGCAAGTCATCCTCAGTGCCCTCTTCACCATCGGGACCCATACTCCTGATTGCAAACTGCTTGCCGCTCTCCGGATAAAGCTCGTAAATAAATTCGTTTCCCCAGCCGTCCGGAGATATCTCGGTAGTTTCCAGATAACCGCCCGGCTCCCAGATTATAACGTCACTGGGCTGCACAATGAGAGCCATAAGCCCCTCATCTTCGGCCGGGAAGCGGCCCGTGTCCATCTTGAATTGATTAACCGCAGCATGAAGGGCCTTCAGATTGGCTTTGGTGGTCGTAATACGGGCCTGGTCTATTTTACTCGCCACCTTTGTAACTACTAAAGTAGCAAGCAGACCGATGATAATCAGCATCGCCATAAGCTCAACCATCGTAAAACCGTATCTGACGCGTTTTTTTCTTTCTTTCCTTGTCATTTTGACCTCCGAAAGATTTCGTTACAATTTACCTGCTGAAACTTCCAAAATCGGCAAAATCGTCGCATAAGCGATTACGCCTACTATCGCAGCCATAATAATTATAATAACCGGCTCAACCGCAGCACCCAGTCTTTCAATAACTATATCGGTCGATGCCTCGAGATTGTCACTGATATTCTTAAGCATTGTTTCCAGCTCGCCGCTCTTTTCGCCCACAGCAACCATGTGAGCAATTGCAGGGTTGATAACTCCGCTGTCCCGAAGCGGCGTCGCAATATCGGCACCGGCGAGAATCCGTT
>Ga0307379_10006458_pt1 | contig 16096 bp, 18 predicted proteins | sample UN2MG_FD_202237 | JGI IMG/M metagenome (GOLD analysis project Ga0307379, IMG submission 202237) | Soil microbial communities from Risofladan, Vaasa, Finland - UN-2 | ecosystem: Environmental > Terrestrial > Soil > Coastal area > Acid sulfate soil | place: Finland: Risofladan, Vaasa | collected... | reverse complement strand
GGGGAACGAGTCCGAGACGGAGACGGTTCGGAAACTCCTTTTCGGCTTCGCTTTTTCCTACGGGATACTCTCCGTCGAAAAGGGAAAGATAGTCCGGAACGAAAAGAGAGCCGAAAAGAAAACGGCTTAATTTTCTCCGAGAGAAAGTCCTTTCCTCTCCGAAAGAAAAAGCCGAGAGGATAAGCCGAGAGGGGGAAACGGAAAACCGTTTCCCCCTTTCTCTTTTCCCCCTTTTCTCCCGTTATCCAGTAAATTCCTTTCCCCCGTTTCCCTTTCCCTTCCCCTAATCTTTCCCCGGTAGGAAAATCCCCCTTTCCCCCTCTCCGATTCCTTAAAAAAGGGGGAAATTTTCCGTTCTATTCCCTATAACGCCGTTTCCGGTATCCTATCCCCCCGATTCTATTAGGGAATCCCCCGTTCTATAGAGTAGAATACCGTTTTAGAATCGGGAAAACCCTTTAGAATCGGGCGTGTATAGGCCGTCTAAAATCCCCGGTTGTGGAAAGAACCATCGTCCTCCCCACCATTGAACTCCTATACTCTTTTCAATTTACGTTTCTGAACTCTGTTTTCTTCTCCCCCCGGCCTCCGGTATAGGGGGAACAATTTGATCGCCTTAGAACGGGAATCAAGACAACCTAGCGGGGGGTACGGACGAAGGGATAGGGGGGTTATGAATGGGAATACTTTATGGCTTACCCCATTCTGATTTTTTATAATATAAAATGATTTCCAAATTTCGTATTCGGAATTAAAGTTGCTATTTACTTCCGTCCGATAAGGGGGATAAGATAGAGGGACTTCAAATGAAAGGAGAAGAAGGGTATGGACGAGATACTTCCTGACTTCAACGGACATGAAGTTGATTTGTCCAAGTTGATCCTTGTTCTGGCAAGTACAGGGATGACAAATCAAGAGATAGCAGTTTCTATCGGGTTGACCTTACCTAAATTTAATCATTTGCTAGCGAAGTATCCTGATTTCAGAGACCTCGTCAATGAGGCGAAGGAAGAACCGAATCATCGGGTTGAGCAGAGCCTCTTCAAACGCGCTCTCGGATTTCAAACGAAGGAGGTTAAGCATAAGGACGGGAAACCAGTTGAGATCACAATCAAGGAATTCGCTCCTGATCCTGTCTCGTGTATCTTCTGGCTGAAGAACAGAAGTCCGAAACGGTGGCGGGACGTTATTGAGCACCGGCATTCGCTCAGAGACAGGATGGATCGGGCGCATTCTGCGATATCAGACCGGAGCCGGGGGGAATTGACCTCGGGGATAGATGAATGACCCTCATCCCTGATCATATCTGGGGGATATGGACGGTTTGGCAAGAAGCCAGGGGTGAATCCTATAAAGGGAAGGTTGCTGTTGCTGAAGTCATACTACGGAGGGCTGAGAAGAGGTATTCAAGCGACGGAACGATAGCTGGAACTGTACTGCGGCCCCTTCAATTCTCCGGTTGGAACTCCAAAGACCCAAATAGACTCAAATCCGTGAAGGTCGATTCTCTTGATCCTGTAATGATTGAATGTATCGACGCTTGGAATGAAGCGGAATCCGGATCGAATCTGTCCAAAGGGGCAGTTTTATATCATAATCCCGCAATTTGCTCTCCATCTTGGGCGAAAAACACCATTGTCGTAGCAACGATAGGTAATCACGCTTTTTCCATTCCAAAAAATTGGGGAGGAGTTACTCGTGCCTGACGACAAGGAAACCAAGAAGAACAACACCTTAGTTCAACAAAGCAGCGAGGGCAAAAAGGAGTCAACAGAAAAATGTTCACCGACGAAAACTTGCTTCGATTTGCTCCATCCATTATTGGGGCACTCTTTGCCGGAGGATTTGCTTGGGCCACAGTGCGGTGGGAGCAGTGGGCGATGCGGAGGTCAATGCGCCGACACGAACGTGCGACGAAGTTCATCTTGCACACCCTCATCATTCTCGCCCAATCTCACAACGAAAATCATCAGACTCCCGAATCCACGAGAATTGACCTTTCCGAGTTATCTCAGATACTTGACGGTGGCGATAGAGAAAGATAAGTCTGATCCTAGCGATCCCAGTTGTGATAGATTTCCATTTCTTATGGACCCCCCTCCTCGACCACCGCACAAATGGCATAAGAGATACCGGATAGCTCTTTGGAAAGGCATTACTTGCGGGGGAATCTTTTTAACCATGGATTCTTTTCTTCATTGGCTTTGGTGAGGGCGTAACCTTCAAACAAGGAGGATATTTTGGACTCAATTTTAAGTTTAATAGTTTCAATCTTTATAGTCTGTATGATTCTTTTTTGTGCCGGATGGACGTTTTATAAATTCGGCAAAGGGCCCATCGCTGTCAAAATTCAGGGATACGTTGCTTCTGTGAAGAAGTGGTGGCATGATCGGAAGGCAACCACGGAGAAGGTCTAATGTGGATATTTGTATATATTATAATTATGATTATCATTGGACTTTTGATTCGGGATGAGTTTCTTTATCACGACGAACTCATGAAGAAACTACAAGACGTACCAAAGGAGGATCCACCGAGCAGCTATAAGAAGGGTTTATTGTAGGAGGGAATGTGGCAGAGGATGAAATTCTCGTAACCAGACCGCCTCGCACTGAACGCAGGAGAGGACCATTCCGCGAGGCTGACGGAAAGATTTCCGCGATAAGGATACTAATGCTCTTGTGGGGAGTTGGTTTGTTCGTCGTATGGACAACCATCTCCCTTTACCATATGGAGCCAGCGGTCATTGACGGCCAGCTTCTTTTGTTTGGATCTTCTATAGTCCTTTATAAGGTGGGACAGAAATATGGGGAGAAAAAATAATGAAGCGGAAGATTCTTCTTCTGATTATTTTTGTTTTCATAGTGAGCATCGGGTTTGTCAGCATAAGTGGTGCGGAAACCCTGTCTTGGAACGCTGTAACTACCTACACAGACGGGTCAACTATTCCATCAGCGACAAGCAAGACCTACCGTGCGTTTTGGAGTATCAGTTCCTCTCTGGTTACCTTACATGAAATAGGATCATCGTCAAGCTCTGTATCTAGGACATTTAACGTAGATTCCGTAGGCATGGTCAGAGGAACATCTGTATATTTCACCGTTCGTGCCATTGTGAACGGGGTGGATAGTGCCAATGCCGCTCCGTTGGCTTGGTCAGTTCCTTCGTTAGCCCCTTCATCTCCAACGAATTTGCGTATGATCTAGGTAGGAGGGCGAATGCCGGAGGGTCGTAAATGGTCGATGGGAAAAAGAGAGGGGGAGAAACACCCCTCGTACTTAAATGGTGCTCTGTTTGCGGATCATTTGCCGGTTTTCAAGATTGCCCTGAAGAAATGGTGGGTTACGGGCCTCATTGTGCTTCTCCTGTTGATTGCCCTCGGGGGTTGGGCACAGGCTATAAAAAGCGGGGCGAAGGTAGATGGATTGCTATCAGAAATCGAAACGATGAAAAGGGAGTTTGAAAGAGAAGTGGGGTTGAAGGATATAGAACGGGAAGCTCAGGAGGAAGTGTATAAGCTAGAAATGAATGAATTGAGAGACATCTACGCAAAAAAGAAACGTCAATATACAAAAGGGAAAAGTACAGCTAAAAAATGGAAATCACCTAAAAACATTATAGAGACAGCGAAGCGATTTCGGTCACACGGATACGAGGCACACGTCGAATGAAAACTTGGGCTTGGTTTTTAGTCCTTATGTTGGTCCTCCCAAGCCCCGTTATGGCCTATCACGATGGAACAAGCGAACCACATACTCGGGATAAAATTTGCTTTACCACAGAAGAAGCTAACAAAGTTCTCAAAACTTTGGAAAATCATGATAGGCTGATCTTGGATGTCAGTGATTGCGAAGGATTAATTTCAGATTGCGAAAATATGGTTACCACTTGCAATGAGCAATTGGAATGGAACTCAAATGAGATTTTAGTATTGATCGGGCAACGTCAGGAAGCAGTCCAGATGTTAGATGAAGCACAGAAAGCTGCGAAGATTGCCAAGAAGGGAACGTGGTGGGAACGGATTAAAAGTAATAGTAGATGGTTGTCTTACGGAGTAATCATAGGGGGGGCCATTGTAGGGGTGCTTACGAGATGAAAATTTGTCGGCAATGCGGAATTAAAGTCCCTATCCCCGAAACTGGCCCCATGCTATGCCCAATATGCAATGGATTTATTGAAAGACGCAAGGAAACAATGAATTGTCCAAAGTGCAAAAATCCGGTGTTCGTACCTAGAAACAAGTCTACTGTTTGCCCTTATTGTAAAGAAGTTCTACAGTATTAAAATGGAGGAAGATTTATGGGCGATTTGATTTTAATTCGTAGAAGGGGTAGTAGTGGAGGGAATGGGAATGACGGTGAGCCTCCGGATAAACCATCCCCATTACGTCCTAGAAAACCTCGCATCAGTAACAGAGACATCGAGCCGTTTATAAAAGACCCCGCATCTATCAGTTCCGATTTATTGGATTTGGTTGATCTGCCCCTTCCTGCGCCCATACTTAGGAGAGAAATTCAACGTCAGGAAAAGCAAAATCCAATAAATAAAGAAATAGATTTGATGAAGAGGTATAAAGAAAAACCTCTTTTATTTTGGAGAGATGAACTAGGTATTCCCATAGATCCATGGCTGAATGATAAACCTCCCAAGAGTTGGAAACCTGGCGATCCTGTTCCCCTCTGGAGTAAGCAAAGGGATATTATTAAGGCCATGGTTGAGCATCGGAAGGTGGCCGTTAAATCCGGACACGGAGTTGGTAAGACGTTTCTGGCCGCAGGGATTACCCTGTATCTAGCTTACGTCTGGCATGCTACCGGAATGACTACAGCCCCAACCTTCCGTCAGGTTCGCCGTGCTCTCTGGGGGGAGATTCATTACCAATACAATCGTGCCCGTGTACCTTTAGGCGGGAAGATAAACCAGGTCAGTCTTGACTTAGGGGATAAGTGGTTTGTCGAAGGATTCGCTACCGACAAGCCGATGGATAACATTACGGGTATTCATGAAGAAAACATTTTCGTAATCGTTGATGAAGCCGGGGGTGTCGTACCTACCACCTTTGAGGCGTTGGACGCTCTGCTAACTTCGGAGAATACCTTTGTATTGTACATTGGAAACCCTGTAGACCCTACTGGAGCATTTGCGGAAGTTTTCAAACCAGATTCTGGATTTAAAACTTTTACCCTCAGTTGCTACGATTGTCCAAACGTAAAACACGATAAAGTTTTTTATCCAAAGCTGACTGTCAAGAAGTGGGTAGATGATAAGGTAAAGAAGTGGGGCTCAGAGTCTAACCTGTTTCGCGTTCGGGTTTTGGGGGAGTTTCCAGAAGAGAGCAAGGATACCCTTATCCCCATTCGGTATATTGAAAAGGCTTTGGAGAAAGGGAGAGAAGGGGTATTTCCAGCAGATCAGATTTACGCTTTTGGATTGGACGTGGCTAGACAGGGTTCGGACAGCACTACCTATGGAATACGATATAGATCAGGACTTTTTAAACTTCATGAGTCTACTCAGAAGAAGCGGGAAACGGAAACTGCAGGAAAAATGGTGGACATCTACAATGAATTTATTCCGGAGTTCAAGTATAGGGATTTGAATACTTTGGAAAATAAATTGAAAGAGCTAGGGGGCAAGGAGGAAGAAGCCTTCTTCCCTCCAATCAATGTGGATGATATCGGGGTAGGTGGAGGGGTGGTCAGTATTTTGATAGAGGACGAATATCCAACCAATGGCGTAAACGTAGCGGAGGCTCCTGATCCCTCCGACCCAGATGAAGCGAAGTTGTTTCTAAATAAGCGTGCCCAGTATTACTGGAATCTGAAGAAACTATTCGAAGGTGGGCTGGTGGCTATAGATGACGAAGAGCTGGCCTTCGAATTGTCTAAATTAAAAATGGAATTTCTACGGAGTGGAAAGATCAAAATAGTGGACAAGGAGACCATTAAGAAAGAATTGGCTGGTCGTAGTCCGGATAAGGCTGAATGTATGATGTTGGCCTTTTCGATGGACTATGCAGACGTGGAGAGGGAACTGGTTAGGTTTATCTAACGGAGGTCATATGAAAGAATTTTGGGAAAAGTGGAGGACTATGATTTCCGTAGCTGGTACGTTCTTGTTTGTATTTGGTTTGGCTACAACTTTCGTTGTAAAATCCCAATCTATCGCTACTTGTGAACAGGTGGAAGAGGCGAAGCAAAATGCGGTAAGTGTTCATAATAAAGACTTCGCAGAAATTTCAGAAGCTCTGAGAGAACAAATTCAGAAGAGCGATAGACAAGAATTAGACAGACAGCGAAAAGGGTTTCAGCAAGAGGTATACGCAATCGAGGATAGGATGAAAGTGGAAGGGCGAACCCCGTATCTTGTAAATCGGTGGAGATGGAATAAACAGCAATTGGATGATGCTAATCTAAAGTGGAAAGAGCTGTATGAATAACGGGAAAACTAATAACGGAGGTGTGGGGGCATGTTTAACGAGATGTTGGCCGAGTCGGTTGCGGGGGCTGTTTTTTGGTTATTGATAATATTCGGATCAGGACTTACCTTACGTTTTTTGATAAGAGACATCATAGATTTTATGTTGGAGGATAGCAAAAAGAAATCCCCTGAAGAAGAAGATTAATGGGGACAGATAAAAAAGTAGTCGAGAATATTCTTGATACGGATTATAGTTAAATCCAACGGCTTTGTCCATAGGAGATAGGAATGGCGAACCGCTTAGAGCAATTGAGAAGGGGCACAATCGGTAAGAGTTCCATCGACGCGGTGTTTCTAAGAAATAAACAAATGCTAGGAGTAAATGAGGAAGAGATAATCCGGGAGTCATATAGGAAGTCAGATTTGGTGTATGTTTGTATTTCTACCACCGCCAAGGCTATATCCCAAATTCCGTTAATAGCTGTTAAAACTACGGGACAAGGGGGTCAATATCGACCTCTTCCAGAGGCAGACCCTTGGGCTAAATTAATTGAACGCCCTAACTATATCACGGACAAGTATTCGTTCATTGAGTCGATAATTACGCATTTGCTTTTGGATGGAGAAGTGTTCATAATACCATTCCCTCCTACGTTAAGCCCTCCAAATTCTCTTTGGATCGTCAGAAATAAATTCATTAGTCCGGCAAGAGATTCTAAAACGGGGCTTTTGATGGGGTGGCTCTATAATCAGTCTGGGCATACTACGGAGTCAGGTAACATAGCAAGACCGGAATCCATTCCGTTAGGCATTGACGAAGTGGCCCGTATTTTTCTGATCAATCCTTACGATCCATTAAAAGGGATGTCCCCTATAGAAGCAGGAAAAGTGAGCATAGTGGTAGATTACAAATCGGCATTTTATACCTCTGTGTTCTTCGATGAGGGGGCTTCCCCTGGGGGCGTTATTTCTACGGAACAGAAGTTAGGGGATAAACAGTTCAACCGTACTAAGGAGCAATTTGAGTCTCGGCACCAAGGATTTAGGAAAGCGCATAGAGTAGCCGTTTTGGAGCAAGGGCTCAAGTATACCCAGACGGGTTTGACTCAAAAGGATATGGAATTTAAAGAATTGCGTAAATTATCTGCCGAAAGAATTTACCAAATTTTCGGAATGAAGAAAGCAATTGTCAGCGTTGTAGAAGATGTAAACTACGCCACGGCTAGGGAAGAAAGAAAGGAATGGTGGGAAGGTACTAACCTTCCCTTAATGTCGATGATTACTTCGGCGTTGAATTTCGTTCTATTTAAGGATTCTTCCAACGTCAAGTTAATTTTTGATATTACTGCAATAGCTGCTCTTAAAGATGCATTAGAGTCAAAAGTAAACACTGGACATAAACTATGGCAAATGGGATATGCTGCTAATGAGATTAATGATCGGCTGGATTTAGGATTCGCTAATAAGCCTTGGCGTAATTTGGGATATATTGCAGTCAATATACAGCCCGTAGAACGGGCTTTGAATCCCCCCGAGCCTCCTCCTGCAATTCCGGCACTTCCCCCTGCCCCTTCTGAGGAGGTTCCGCCAGAAGAACCCCCGAAAGCATTATTATCGGGAATTGAAGATAAAGACCCAAGTAAAGAAGATATTAGAAACGAGAGACTTTGGGAAAATTTCCTTCAAAAGTTAGATGGTCTAGAGGAAAAATTTGAAAAGAAAGTAACCAGAGTATTCGCGGATATGAGGAAGCGTGCTTTAGATAATTTGTATAAGAGTGCCAAAGCTCCTAAAGACCTAGACGATGAATTTTTCTTTGAGGATTCTAGAAACATTTCCAAATTTACTGATCCTATTTATGAAAGGACTTTGATTATAGGATTTGCTTCACTGTTCGAGGAAACTGGAGAGGAAATTCTTTGGAGCGTTTCTGACGCGGAAGCCCAGGCTTTTCTTTTGTTAAAAAATATTAAGATAAAAGGAATCATTCAGACCATCAAGAATCAGGTTAGAATAGAATTAATGGAGTCTTATCAGAACGGAGAGACTATTGATCAGATAGCCGATAGAATACGAAGGGTGTTTAACGTATCCAAGAGTAGGGCTAAAACCATAGCCCGTACAGAGATCATTGGTACTGCCAACGAAGGCAGGCATTTGGCTATTGGTAGGACAGGGTTTGGTGAGAGACAATGGTTTACTGCTATGGATGAGAGGGTGCGCCCTCAACATAGAATGATGCATGGTATGAAAGCCAAATTAGGGGAACCATGGGTTATGCCAGACAGTACCTCCTTACGTTTTCCGGGAGATTCGAATGGACCTGCCCATCAGGTGATAAATTGCAGATGTATAGAAACAGTAGTACCAGAATCGCACTACTCATTACAAACGTGAAATAGGAGGTAAGTATGGCTAACAAATTACTGGAGCAAGACGGTTCCCCAGTAAAGTATCAGGGGAGAGAAGTTTTCGGTGCCGATTTTGCCGGAGCAATAAAGGCGGTAGACATCGAGAAGCGAAAACTCGTTATGGTAGGTACGGATGAGTCCATGGACAGAGATGGTGACATCATCCGTCTATCTGGTTGGAAGTTGGAGAATTACCGGAAGAATCCGGTTTTCCTCTGGGCCCATAATTATGGGTCTGTACCTCTGGCCAGAGCTGAGAAGGTCATCAAAAAGCAGAATCCGAGCAGGATGGAATTTCAACTCATTTTTCCGACCAAAACCATCTATCCGTTCGCGGATATGATCTTGGAACTCTATGGGGAGAAGATCATTAACACCTCCTCCGTAGGGTTTATTCCCTCCAAATGGGAACCCCATTCGGATGAGGAAAAAGAAAAGAATCCGTATGGAAGGGTTTACACCAGCCAGGAACTGTTGGAACTTTCTGGATGTCCCGTTCCTTCCAATCCCAACGCCCTACAGAACGCTTTGAAGGGCAAGAATTTCGGATTTCAACAGGACGATTTGGTCAAGTACCTATCGGGGGCAACCCTGATTCCGCGTCCGGAGAATGAAGACGATGTATTGGACGAACTTTACAAATCCGAATCCGAAACAGAGATAGTGGATGAAACTTCCGCTATTCTGGTCCAAGTACCGGAACTGCTGGAAGAATTTGAAGCCTCTTTCTCTCCCTCTCCAGGGATTTCAGAGAGAGATGCCGAAACCGACACCGTCGATCCTCTGGTCACAACCACAGAATCCGCTGAGGAGACAGTAGAGGTTCCGGGGGTTGAGTCGGCAACTGTTGATCCAATTGATCCGGACGAGGTTTCTCCATCATCCCCTATCGCTCCATCGGAATCCATAGAGGAATTGATGGCAGAGGATTTGGAAGAAAACCTAATCAACATAATGAGTCGTTTAGACTCCATTGAGCAGACCCTCGGGTCATTGGCCGATGGAGTTAAGGATGTCCAGACCACCTTGACGAAAGTCATAGAGGAAGGTCAAAGGAGATCCAGTAATGAGTCAGACCCAGCTTCGTTGGTTTTGAGGGATGCGTTCAGTAGGGCTAAAATCAAGCCCGAACCTACCCCGAAACCCTCTGATGGGACGAACGCGGGGGGTTATCCCCCGGAGTCGATCCAAGAATTGAAGAGAGTGATGTCGGATTTGTCTCAGGCACTTAAATCCATCAAACTGAACTAGGAGGAGAAAATGAAGAAGTCTTATGTAAAGACAGAGACGGGTGTTCTCGTTCTGGCCACAACGGAACAGGTGGCGGATGCGGGCATCGAAAAATTCGAAGTAGAGGAACGTCAGGAGGTTCCTCAGGAAGATCCCATCAAGGAGTTGACCGGGATCATCAGGGAAATGTCCGGTGGCCTGAACGCCATCAAGGACAAGGTGGACCAGCAGGAAGCTGCTCTCGCTGCATACAAGAGTGCAGTGGATCGCGGTTTACTTCCTCCCAACCCTCATTCACCGCCCACCAGGGAAACCGCTTCCGAGGAACTGAAGTCAATCATGGGGCATTACGACCTCGCCTTCCAGGGCAAGGAACTGATGTCCAAGACGGTTCATCCGAATCATCAGATCGATGAGCCCACACGGATCGAGATGGCCAAGTTCTATGCCCTTTTCCTCCGTCATACCTTGTTCCAGGATTGGCGGGCAAAGGACAAGTTCTGGGATTATTTCGGCCCGACGATCAAAACTCCCATCGGTGATTCCGGGAACGCCTTCCCGCTACCGGACATCGTGGATTCGGAGATTCTCGCGTTTGCCCGCGAAGTCTCCGTGGTTCTCCAGTACGCGAGAATCTGGCAGATGTCGTCTGACAAACAGTCCTTCCCGTCCGAGACTGCGGCAGCTGCGGTCGCTTGGGGGAACACCACCCAAGAGTCCGAACCTGGCGTGACCGAAGTCGAGCTGGACGCCAACGAGCTTTCGGCGTACAGCGTTGTGAAGAACGCGACTCTGATGGATGCGCGTTCGGACATCGTGTCTTGGCTTACCGCTGCTCTGGCGGAAGCTGCGGGACTGGAACTCGACAACCAGGCATTCAACGGAACAGGTTCCCCTTTCTTCGGTATCCTGGGAGCAGCTGGCTCAGGATTCTCGGTCACACTGGGCGGGTCAACCTTCTCCGACCTGACTGCCACTGACCTGTCAGAGATGATCGGGCTGTTGGACGGTCTGCGGAAACAGGGTGCGCGGTTCTGGATGCACGGCCAGAGCCTCCACACCGTCCGTGGTCTGAAGGACGACAACGCCCGTCCCATCTTCGTGGAAACGGTGGGTTCCCCGGTTTCCGGCACCATCTGGGGATACCCGTATACGGAGGTGATCAAGATGCCCTCCACCACGGGAGCGAACACCCCATTCCTTGCTTTTGGGAACCTTCGCTATCTGGGCATCGGGCGTAGGCTTGAAGTTTCCACTCTCTCCGCAGACCCCTACGGCCTGTGGACCACCAACCGTATGCGGTATAAACTGTACCAGCGGTGGGGCATGAAGGTCGGACTGCCTGGCGGCTTCGTCAGGGCACTGTCCTCCTCGTAGGACGCAATAGCAAGATAGTCAATAATAGGGTGGACGGGAATTCCCGTCCACCCTATTTAGGAGGGCATTTCGAATGGGGGCAAGCATCTGGGTTTCTCCGTTCTCGGATGTGAGGGTCATCCCGTAAGATTCGGAGATGCCCTCCACGAATCAGGGCTGGCCCTCCCCCCACCCATGTATTGGAGGAATTATGATAGGAGATAATTCTAAAAAACTTATCTATTTTTGCGAAGAGTGTAGGGCGGTATTCACAGTGTACAAGGGGAGTAGTATAATCAAATGTCCAAAGTGTCACGGGATTCGTGTTGGGGAGTTGGTCAGAAACAAGGGAGCTGTCGTAACGAAATGAGAATAAAAATTATCAGCAATGGAATAGTGACTCAAGGAACGAAAGTAGTAAATTTGGAAACGGGGGAACTGCTTGAAGGTGTAACGGCTTTTACTATAACGGCTGAGGTAGGGGGGCTTGTAACTGCCTACCTAAAAGTAATCAATGTTGAATTGGACGTGGTAGCAGAAGTAACGGAGGAGAAACCTCGTGGAAAAGAATTATCAAACCTAATACGGAGGGCAGAGAAATGAGCGTAAAATTTAAGTGCGAAAATTGTTTGAAGGAGACATTGATTAGAGGGGAAGGAAACGTATCAATCACTTGTCAATCGTGCGGATGTGGGGACATCAAATTTGATAAAGATGTAATCTTGGCCCCCGTTTCCGTCAAGGATCCAGGGAAAATTCAGGGGTCTGTTTTGGTAAAAGGTGGAGAGAGTTTTTTGGGGCATCATTTAGGAGGCAGTCTTTGGTCAATTTCTTTCTCCGTTCCTAAAACTCCTCCGGAGACTCCTCCGGCAGCACCCCCCAGGATAAAAAGGAGGGGTGGGGGCTAAATGAATGAGTTTTATGTAAATTGTGATAACTGTAAAAAGCAAACTATCTTTAAATATCCTACTAGGGCCACCCTAGTTTGTTCTTCTTGCGGTTGTACGACTGGGCAAGTCTTTTTTTCAGAAGAATTGGAAGAAGATAATACCATCATATTCGAATGTGTGAAGTGTAAAGAGGGATTTCCAGTTAGGTTGGGAGTTTCATCTTTACTTAAATGTCGTAATATGCGGTGTGGTTGGTCTACTGTTGGAACGGTCCAGACCATGACCTTATCCAATATCTTCGTTCCTCCAATAAATGATTTTGCTGACATAATAGTCAGTAGTCCACGATCAGAACGCGTCAGAGAATCAAAAGAAGATCAAATTTCCATTAAGATGGCTATGCCTTATTTTTCATGTGGTTCCAGAGCCCAAAAGGCCGTAAACAGTTGGATTATACCAGAGACCACCTTTGTCTTGACAGATATGGGGGTTATACCTCCTGGAGCAGGGGTTTGTAATCAAATATTTACGAGTAAAAATGCTAAGGCAGAAGGTTTGAGTAAGAGAACCAAACCTTATTTAATAGACGTTTTTTCCAAACTGTTAAAATTATTTCCTGATGAGGATTATTACGGTTACGTCAACACTGATATCATTTTACCTTTAGGCGTTCCAGTCAGAAGTCTTATTCCTAGAAAGGGCAAAAATATAGCTTTTCACCATAGGAAGGAATTTGAAGGAAAATCAGAAACTCCTATAAGTAAGTTGGAAGAGAGGTATCAGACTTTTTGCGGTAAGGACGTTTTTATCTGTGACAGAAAAACGGCTTTGGATATAGCCAACATATCGGAGGATTTGGTTTTAGGAGCGGCATGTTGGGATAACGGCTTGGCCATTTGGTGTATGAAAAAATATGGACCAGATAAGGTAGATTTAAGGTATGGGGAAATCTGGCACCAATTACATAATCCGGGATGGAATTACGAGGAAAAGGATACTCTTTTCAATATTAAGCAATTGGAGAAGATAGGAATACCCACCCCCATAAGAAACTCCGTTAATTGGACCAAAATATATTCCGGACAAACGGAGAGTGATTTAGATATTAAAAAATTGGGAATAATTCAACCTGGAAGGATTGGGGATATAATCATTGTTCTTCCGATAGCCAAGTGGTATTACGATAGGGGTCATGAGATACATTGGCCCGTACCTTCCGAATATATGGAATTGTTTGAATACGTCAATTACGTTCATGCTATAGATATAGGTCCAGGATTACCTAATTCTTACAATAGATCCAGAATTGCTTTGTCGGAACTGGAATTGAATTCTTTAATAGATTTGGGAATAGGTTTTGGTAAAGTCGAAACCGATTGGGCGTTATCCAAACTTACCTTCGATGAATGGAAATATAAGGAGGCTGGTGTTCCTTTTGAGGAAAGATTTAATTTGAAGATTCAAAGAAATTATCAAAAAGAATTGAATTTGGAGGATAAACTGGGTTTAGAAAGCAAAGGTTCTTTTTCATTAACTCATTCGGTGGGAACGAATGGAAGCGTCAAATTCAATGCTCCAAACTCCGTCGAGATAGAGCCTATTTCTGGGTTTACCGTTTTTGATTGGATCGGAATTATTGAAAGCTGCGTTAGTGTACATTGCGTAGATAGTTGCATTTCTCATTTAGTCAATCAACTAGGGTTGGCGAAGGGTAGGCGTAATTTTAAGCCCTTCCCCAGTTATGTCGGTAGGGCGCACGGTAAATTGACCAAGCCGAAGATAAATTGGAAAAACGAGAAACGGGAGCCTGTTGATTGTATAGGATTGTACGGTTCATCGAAAGAAAACCGACCTGATTTAGACGATAAGGACGTAGGGAAGGGTATCCCCCCTATCCACTTCTTTACCATCGTTCTGAACGGGATGCCTTTCATTGAATACCATATAAATATGTTGAAAGAACTCCCCTACGATTGGCATTGGCATATCGTTGAGGGGGTTGCTGATCCTACTCATAGCTCTTCATGGACTAGTCTTAAAGGCGGGAGAATAGATGATTCTTTTCATAAGAATGGTTTGAGTAAGGATGGGACTACCGAATATTTGAATAAATTGGTTCAGATTTATCCTGAGCAAGTTTCTTTGTATAGGAAAAGAGAGGGCAAATTTTGGCAAGGGAAAGTGGAGATGGTAAACGCTCCTATAGAATACCTTCCAAATTATTGTTTTCTTTGGGAGATGGACGTAGATGAATTTTGGGATAAAGAAAACGTAATCAAAATGGCGGATCTATTTCAAAAGAATCCAAATAAAATGATGGCCTTCGTTCCCGGCCATTTTTTCATAAGTCCTACCAGATTTATAACTTCTCAAAATACTTGGGCTACTCGTCCCGAAGATAATCCCAGAGTATTTCGATTCTTTAAAGGGATGCACTGGAAGAAACACACTCCCGCAACATTAGTAAATAGTAACGGAACGGATTTGGGTCGCCTTAAACCTTTGACCAAAAGAGAGCTTCTTGAAGCAGATATTTCCTTCCAACATTTTGCCTATGTTGTTCCTGAACAAGTCAAGTTCAAGGAAATGTATTATGGAAGTCAATATCAAAATGCTTTAGAACATTGGCTTAGACTCCAATCCTCTGCCGAACCGCAATTGGATCCCGCTTTATTCTTACCTTGGGCCAGACCATCTACAGCAGAGATTTGGGATGAAGACGTTCATGGGCCTTTATTGTTTAAAGGAGGCAAAGATTTATGTCTCCGATAGCGGTAGGGCCAGGGATGTCCGTGAATGTATTGTCTGAATTTAGCAAAGTTTTAAGGGAAATCTTAAAGGAAAATAGGCCCAAGACAATTATTGAAACGGGAACCTATTTGGGAAAAGGCACTACCACCGTGATAGCAGTTTCAATAAGGGATTTTAAACTAGATCCAGTACGATTTTATTCTATAGAGGTAAATCCAAATTTCTTTAGAAAAGCCTATATTCATCTTAAAGATCAAGAGCTTTTAAACTTCGTATATTTGGTACACGGCCTTTCCGTTCGCAAAGACCAGCTATTAAGTAAAGATGAAATCCAAAAGAAATTCGTAGATATGGATTGGCCCAAGGAAATATATGTAGATCATGATAAAGATTGCAGAACGTTCAGGTATTTTGAAGAGACCAATTTCGATGTCCCGGACGGGATGCTTTTAGAATGTTTGAAAAAATTAAACTATCAAGTAGACTTTGTGCTTTTAGATAGCGCAGGACATATGGGAGAGATAGAATTTGATGTCTTAATTGAGACTTTAAGAGGAGAGTGTATTATTGCTCTAGATGACGTTTATCATGTGAAACATTATTGTAGTCTTCAAAAGATAAAAAAAGATAAAAGGTTTGAAATTTTAAATCTTTCCAAGGAGAAATTCGGATTTTGTATTGCTAAATTTACTCCGGAGGAACGCTTTTAGTGAGAATCAGTGTTCTCGCTGAATGGACGAATGAATGTAATTTGAGGTGCAGTATATGTCCTACGTCCGAACAGGATATGAGGCCAGTAGGACATATGAGTATGGAATTATGGCTTAAAATTCTAGTTTGTTGTAGGAAGGAAGGACATTTCGTTGACTGGGTTCATTTCTATGGGGAACCTCTAATGTGGGATCATTTTTTCGAAGGGATGAAGGCTTGGAGAGAATCCGGTTTAAGTTTAGAAGGACGCATTTCTACCAACGGACATCTCCTTACTGATAACCGTATTGAGTGTATCAAAGAAACAGGGGTAAAGTGTGTGCGGGT
>Ga0307379_10006456_pt1 | contig 16101 bp, 14 predicted proteins | sample UN2MG_FD_202237 | JGI IMG/M metagenome (GOLD analysis project Ga0307379, IMG submission 202237) | Soil microbial communities from Risofladan, Vaasa, Finland - UN-2 | ecosystem: Environmental > Terrestrial > Soil > Coastal area > Acid sulfate soil | place: Finland: Risofladan, Vaasa | collected... | reverse complement strand
CCTTTGTGGCTGTTGAAGTATCTGCCGAATATGCTGGCGTGTCATGTGAGTATAATTCACGATATTCAGGGACCGAGCAATTCTATTACGTGTGCCGAGGCCAGCGCGCATCTGGCGATAAGTGAGGCGAGCCAGATAATCGCCCGGTCCGACAGCGACGTGGCATTGGCTGGCGGAGCCGAAGCAAAGGTCAATCCGATTGTGATGATTCGCCAGTGTCTTATTCATCGGCCAACAAACCAGAACAATGATGAGCCGCAAAAAGCATGTCGGCCGTTCGACGCCGATGCCAAAGGGTCAGTCTTCGGCGAAGGTGCAGGGATTGTTGTTTTGGAAAAGCTCGAACGGGCACAGGAAAGAGGGGCTCCGATTTACGCCGAAGTTGCAGGTCTCGGACAAAGCAATAATATAAATGCGAAGTATGAAGCTCTGGAAGCGGATGGTCAAGGTGTAAAGATAGCTATAGAAAAAGCTATGGAGGACGCTCAGATTAGCCCATCGGATTTAGACCTTATTATTCCGCATGGGACGGGGATAGCAGCCGACGATTTAGCTGAGGCCAGAGGAATTGAGGCGGCCCTGAAAGATGTGGCGGCGAAAATACCGGTCTGGCCGACCAAAAGTATGCTAAGCAACACCGGAGCGGCGGGCGGGGCGCTCGATTTGATAGCGGCAGTTTGTGCGATGAAGGAGGGTAAGATACCAGCTGCGAAAAACTGTGATAAGAAAGCTCAAGGTTGCAATCTTAATATTGTGCAGCAACCGCATCAAGGCAGGATTCGTTACGCGCTTTGCTCGAGCTATAGCTATGGCGGCCAAACTGCTGCGGTAGTGCTAAAGAACTTTGACGGTGAGAGAATATGATTGACAGAGGCGCACCAGAAAGAGTTGTGATAACGGGAATGGGTATGGTCTGTCCGATGGGACATGATGTTGAAACGGTTTGGCAGAACATTCTCGCAGGCAAAAATGGGGTGGCAAAAACAAGTATATTCGACGCATCGACCTTCCCGACGACCTTTTCTGCCGAAGTCAAAGACTACGACATGAGGAAATATACCAAAAGACCTGAACTGCACGAACATGGCAATCGAGGCTCAACGTTTGTGATAGGGGCAGCGGTTCAGGCCTGCAGGCAGGCGTCAATAGATGTTGAAACTGATGAGCCGGCAGACGGGATTGACCGAAGCAGGCTGGGGATTTATCTCGGCGCCGGCGAGGGTTCGGTCGACAACGACGTATTTTTCCGAGCGATTGTAAAGGCATGGCAGCCGGAGAAAAACGCTATGGACTGGGGCCGGTGGGCACAGGTCGCATTTGGGCAGATGGACCCGATGAGGGAACTTGAGCAGGAACCGTGCATGCCGGCGGCCCATATTGCGCTGCTTACCGGTGCGCGTGGCCCTACCCGAAGCTGTCTTACGGCCTGCGCCGCCAGTACTCAGGCTGCCGGGGAAGCGGCGATGATTATACGCAGGACAGATGCAGACATAATGATTTCCGGCGGTGCACATTCGATGATACATCCGCTCGGCATAATGGGCTTTAACCGTTTAACCGCCCTCTCGACACGCAATGAGAGCCCCGAGACTGCTTCGAGACCGTTTACCGCAAGCAGGGACGGCTTTGTAATTGGCGAAGGCGGAGTTGTGCTTATTCTTGAGTCGCTTAGCTCTGCGAAAAAACGCGGCGCCGAGATACTGGCAGAAGTTATAGGCTATGGCAGCAGCTCCGATGCGTTCAGGGTAACGGACATGCACGACCAGGGCAGAGGCGCGATACAGGCGATAGAGGCGGCGTTAAAAGACGCCGGCATCAGCTATAAGGATGTGGACTATATAAATACGCACGGCACAAGTACGGCCGAGAACGATTCGATAGAGACCAAAGCGATTAAGGCCGTATTTAAGGAAAAGGCCAAATGCATCCCCGCAAGCAGCACCAAGAGCATGATGGGACATCTGATAGGAGCTACCGGTGCGGCGGAATTAATTACCTGTGTCCTGGCAATACGTGATAATATAGCACCGCCGACGATTAACCTCAACGACCCGGACCCGGAACTCGATTTGGATTATGTCCCGAACAAGCCGCGCAAATGCAAGATTGATGTGGCGCTTAATGAGTCGTTCGGATTCGGCGGACAAAATAACGTAGTGATAGTTAAAAGATACCGGGAATAATTATGATTGATATCAGGCAAATAAGAGAAGACCCGAAAAAGTTTAAAAAAGCGGCAAAGGATAAAGGCTTCGACGTGGATATAGACCGGCTGCTCGAAGTGGATTCGAAGTTGAAAGAAGCCATGCAACAATTGCAGGACATTTCGACAGAGAAAAATCGTATCGGCAAATCAATTCCGAAGTTATCAGGCAAAGAAAAGGAAAAGGCGCTTTCAGAACTGGCGCAGTTAAAAAACAACGAAGCCGAATACAACAACCAGGCCAAAGAGCTTCAACCGGAATTTGACACTCTTATGCAGGAGGTGGCGCAGCCGGCCGATGAGGATGTCCCTATCGGCAAAGACGATACCGAAAACGTCGAGATACGCAAAGAAGGCAAAATCCGTAAATTTGACTTCGAGCCTAAGGACCATGTTAAGCTGGGTCTGGAACTGGGAATCATCGATATAGAGCGGGGAGTCAAGATAGCCGGAACTCGGAATTATTTCCTCAAGGGCGACGGTGCCCTGCTGCACTGGGCGATTCTGCGATACGCGATGGACTATATGGTGGGCAAGGGATATTTACCGTTTTCGGTGCCGCTCCTTATGAAAGATGAGACAATGACAGGGACCGGCTTTTTTCCCGGCTCCGAAGACCAGACCTACCGGACGGAAGCAGACCAACCCCTTTTTAGTTCGCCAAGTTGGGGCCTAACATTTTCTCCCAAATCCTCCTCTTCCTCCTTGAAATTCCGAACGGAAGGAGACAATTTTGTTCCTGAAGAAGAGGAAATCCGAGATGACGCAACGCCAGAGTTTGTGTTTAAGCCACCGGAAAAAGGCAAGCTTAATCTTGCGGGTACCGCCGAAGTGCCGCTGACCGCGTACCATAGGAACGAGATATTAAATGCGGATGAACTGCCGAAAAAATATGTCGCGCTTTCGAGCTGTTTCCGGCGCGAGGCCGGCGCCGCCGGAAAAGATACATACGGGCTTTACAGAATCCATCAGTTCGATAAGGTCGAGCAGGTCATCGTCTGCAAAAACGATACGGCCGAGAGTATGAAATTTCATGATGAGATTTTGGCCAACGCCGAAGCGGTAATGCAGGCTCTGGAACTGCCCTACCGCGTTGCCAATGTATGCACGGGAGATTTAGGCCGGGGACAGGCGAAAAAATTCGATATCGAGGCGTGGATGCCTTCTCGCGAAAATTACTGTGAGACGCACAGCGCAAGCAAATTTTACGACTTTCAGGCACGCAGAATGAACCTTCGTTACAAGGACCCGGAAACGAAAAAGAACCTCTTCTGCCATACGCTTAATAACACGGTGATAGCGTCGCCTCGAATATTGATACCGATTCTGGAGCTTTACCAGAACTCCGACGGCTCGGTGACTATACCAAAGGTCCTGCAGTCTTATATGGGCGGGAGAAAAAAAATAGTGAAGCGTGAATAGTAAGTCAAGCCACGAATAAAATCTTGTAATTTTTGGTGGAAGGATTATAATTGCAAAACATCCAGTGGAAATGTCTTGCCGCTTTAGCAGAATGGCTCGAAATTGCATTAGATAAACAAAGTATTGTCAAAAGGGGAAAAATGAATATTGAAGCTTTTATATTATGTGATGCTGCAACTGATCAACAGGGCAAATTAAATATTTTAGGGGCTTTCGATAATATTTTCGCTAAGAAAGTGCCTACTGTGCACCCGGCTTGTGCTATCGCGGCAAGAATACGATTTGAGAAGATCGAAGAAGGTAGCCATCCAATAAGAATCCATATAATTGATGAAGATGGTAAATCAATAGGCCCTAAGCTGCAAGGTAATATAAATATAAGTATTGGGAATGATGTGGATTCGGCGGTAGCTAATATTGTTCTAAATATTCAAAGACTAAAGTTTGAAAAGTACGGGCAATATAGAATTGATCTGGCCATTGATAATCAGATAAAGGGTTCTTTACCTTTTTATGTTAAAGAGATAAGTTAAGATTAGGCTGTTTTGTTTTGGATGACATACAGCGGAAATTAGCACTTATTGATGAACAGTTAGGCGGGGGGAGAAATTTTCACAGTCAAATTATCAGCACAGCTCCTTTGGTATTTGCGGCAGTGGGTCTTATATTCGGGATTTTTCTGCAAGGCCTGCTGTCTTTATCAGTCTGGGTCTGGCTGATAGTATTAGCGGCCGTCGCAGTAGTTTCGATTTTAGCATTCGCTTTTCCGAAAAAAACACTTCGGCCGCCAATATTCGCTTACGCGGCTTTGGTATGCTTTATGTGTCTCGGCGGCATCCACTCGATAAGCTACTCAACACCAGAAGCGAACGATATACGCAATTTTGTCGGTGGTGAACGGAAGCTTGCGACGATTCGAGGACTGATTGTTACCGAGCCCCGCAGCCAATACAATCGGGACTGGGCATTTGCGAAGTTCAAGTTCACTGACCCAAGCTGCAGCTTTTATCTTAAACTCAGGCAGGTGCAAACAGTTAATGGGTGGACTGCAGCCGGCGGCACGGTGCGAGTTACTGTCGACGAACCTGTGCTGGATTTGGCGGCGGGCGATTATATACAGGCGTACTGCTGGCTGGAACGGTTTAAAAGTCCGGGCAATCCGGGACAGTTCAATGTGAACAGGTATCTGGCACGGAGAAATGTTTTTATCGCGGCATCGGTCAAATCACGCCAGGGCATCGAGTTATTGCAGGCGAAAAACGAAGGCGCATTTACAAAAGTACGAACATACGCGCGGCAGGTAGCGGCCGAAGCCCTTCTGGATGATTCCTTCGAGCAAGGTCCGAGGCGAGCTCTGCTCGAGGCCCTGCTGCTCGGTTACAGGGGCAACATTGACAGCGATACATACCGGGCGTTCCAGAAAACGGGACTGCTGCATTTTATCAGCTTATCCGGATTGCACTTTGGTATTCTGGTGGGGATTATTTGGTGGCTGTGCAAGCTTATGGGCCTGTTGAAACGAGGACGGGCGGCGGTCTGTATAATAGCAACGGCAGTATTTGTATTTGTTTTGCCACCGAGAGCGCCGACTTTGCGTGCAGCTATTATCTGCTGGGTTTTTTGCCTGTCGTTTTTCTTTCGGCGCTCACCAAATTCTCTTAACAGCCTTTCGCTGGCGGCTATAATCCTCTTGCTTTTGAGGCCGACAAATCTTTTTGAGGCAGGCTGGCAGCTGTCTTTTGCTTCTGTTCTGGGAATACTGCTTTTTTGCGAGCGAATCCACCTGTTTCTATATGAGAAAATAACCTCTCTGCCCTGGCGATGGAAAACTCCAAAAACAAAACCGTTTTTCCGCATAATTTCAAGACAGGGGCCGTATCTGCTGCAATTATTTTCCACGGGTCTTGCTGCCTGGTTAGGAGGAGCAGGGATACTGCTGTATCATTTTTACACAATTAATCCTTTTACAAGCATCTGGACGGTGATTACTTTTCCTCTGGTAGCTGCAATTTTGACGGTTGGTTTCTTGAAAATTGTCCTGTCATTTTTTCTGCCGAGCGCAGCGGGTTTACTTGGAGTGGTCGCAGCGGTTCTGTGCGATTGGTTTGTCGCCCTCGTGAAATTCATCGAAGCTTTCAGCCCGGGGGAGGTACTCGTAGGCAAGGTGGGTGTGGGGATTATCGTTTTGTATTATGTGACGCTCGTTTTCGCGGCGTTTTTCCGTTTGCGTAAATCTTTTTTTAAGAAGGTTGTTTGCTCGGTAATGATTGCGGCGCTGGTTTTTTGGGTTGGAGCTTTGAAATGGCGGAGAGGACATCGTGACAATTTGATTATTCACTGTCTCGATATCGGGCACGGCCAATCGATAGTGGCCCAATTGCCGGGTGGAGAAACAATCCTGTTTGATGCCGGCTCATTGCATTACAGTAATATCGGCGAGCGAACGATCAATCCGTTTCTAAGCTATATCGGTATCGACAGGATTGACGCGATTATAATAAGCCATAATGACGTGGACCATATAAACGCAATACCCGAGGTTGTCAAAGCTGGAATAGTTAAACGTGTTTATGCAAACGAAGCTTTTTTTGATAAAGCCGACCGCTGGGGGACGGCGAAATTTTTGGCTGAGCGGCTCAAAGAAAACGGATACGAAGTCCGCTCATTGAGTCAGGGGCTTGAACTCGACAGCAATGCGAAAATCAGTTTTATCTGGCCGGACAAAGAAGAGAGTTCTAACGAGCAACTGTCGGACAATGACAAGTCGCTGGTTGTATTGATAGAGTACGCAGGCAGGAAAATATTGCTTTGCTCCGATATTGAAAAGACGGCACAGAGAGAGCTTCTCAGGCTTTACCCGAATCTTAAGGCCCAGGTAGTTGTTGTTCCCCATCACGGCTCGGCAAGGACACTGGAAGATGGATTCTTACAAAAACTTTGTGCGGAGATTTTAATATGCAGTTGCAGTAGCGGAGCTTTCGAAAAGGGCCAAATAACCCAACCCCAGATACACCGAACACTGTTCTACTATACAGGCCCCGATGGAACTGTTGCCCTGAGCGTCAGTAAAGACGGCACCCTGAAAGCCTCTTGTCGTGATTAGCCGAGACCTATCCAACCGCGAACTTCGAAAATCATCTCATATGCACAACAATTTCGACCCTTCTGTTTGTGGCCTTGCCGCTTGCGGTTGCATTCGAGGCTATAGGCTGGCTCGCGCCACGGCCAACGGCCTGTATCTTATCCTCGGCTATGCCTCGTTCGACAAGGTACCTCAAAACAGTAAGGGCACGCTGGGACGAGAGTTCCCAGTTGTCTTTCCATTTGGATTTCTTTATCGGGTCGGTGTCGGTGTGGCCGACAACGCCTATTTGTCTGTTTGAATACTGGCTGTTCAATACAGAGACAATGTGGTCAAGCTCGACACTGGTCGCTTTTTTAAGAGTGGCCATGCCGGAGTTAAACAAAATCGTATTGGGCAGAGTTACGGTGATAGTTCCGGCACGGGCGTCAAGGGAGACATCATACCCTTCACCGAAACCCGTGACAACAGAGGGGTCCTGGTTGCGATCAGCTATTTGCTGTTGCAGTTCTTCGATAGTCTGCTGCCTCTGGTTCAACTGCTGGCCGAGTTGGCTTTTTTCCGCCCTTTCACGTTCGAGCAATCCCCTTAGATTCTGGTGCTCGACGTTCAGGGCTTCGTATTTCTTCTTCCAGTTGGTGCAGCCCGACGAAAATACAAGTGCAACTAAACTGATTAGTACGATGGCGGTTTGTTTTTTGGTGAGTGGCATTTGGTATCTCCTTTACTTTAGAACTTTAAGTTTATTACTTATATTTTTTACTAATAAAGAAAAACCAGCAAATAATGATAAAACCAGTCATAGACCCAATCATGTAAGATGATAACAGCAAGTATTCCCAAAGACAAGAAAGGACCGTAAGGAATTTGGTGTGTTTTTTTAAAAAACATCTGTGAGAGTGCCCAGGCAAGACCCATAAAAGGCGCAATGAAAAATGCGAATACCACAAGAACCGGCCCTATAAACGCTCCGGCAGCCCCCATTAAGTGCACATCGCCGAGACCCATGGCCTCTTTTCCAAAACCAAGCGTGCCGAATATTCTAACGCTCCAGACGAGGCCGCAGCCCACAAAATAACCCCACAGACTGCCCAGAAATCCGGAAATTAAAGGAATTTGTGAGAAATTGACCCACCACGACGAGATAGCGGGGATTTTTGTAAAAATCGCAAAAGCAGCAGCTGAACAGATGATAATGGGCAGTAGAAAAAGTACCTCCCTACAGACCTCAAGGCGGTGATTGAGGTTCTCATCCAGTTGATTGGGCTTTTGCTCGGCTGTGTCATAAGGTTCTTGCTGCTCATAACTTCTTTTAATCACGCCGGTTGCCAAAATCACCAGTGCGATAGCCAGTCCTATTATCGCTCCAAGGGCCAAAGCGGCAATATTGGCCGGGGCACTTGGCAATATCGCATAGCCTCGAATTATATTCGGGTCTATCAGATAGCCGGCGACTGCCGAACCAACCAACCCTATAGCAGTGGCAAAGAAGCATATCGAGATGGGGATGACCCATAACTGAAGGTCAATTACCGAGGCGGCAATAAGAGCCGATAACAGTATTATATGCAGAAGGTACACATAAAGACCGCTTAAGGATATTGCGGAGACCCCGATACGCAGTTCAAAGTGGAAATAAGCCATAAAAAGGCCGAGAAACACGATTCCTGTGAGTAATTCAACAATGAAATAGCGTGAGGAAATTGGGGCTTTGCAATACCGGCACTTTCGGCCAAGGAGCAACCAGGAAACCAGCGGAATATTGTCATAAAACCGGATGTGTTTTCCACATTCGGGGCATGCCGAACCCGGACTAATCAGGGACTTATCGCGAGGCAAACGGTATATAACAACATTCAAAAAACTGCCGACACAACAGCCAAAGACAAAAACAAAGACCAACCAAATCCAGTTCGGTTCTACCACAACGCCTCCTTTGCGTTTACTGGGGCTGTTTCAATATCGTCTAAACAATGCTCCTGATATTAGGACGAGGGAACTATTTTTTCTTTTTCGGTTTATTTACGGCCCCGGCCACTTTCATCGGCAGACCAAACAGGCGAATGAAGCCGGTCGCGTCTGTCGGGTCGTATTCGGCGCCCATCTTAAAACTGGCCAAATCGGTCCGATACAGGCTGTTGGGGCTTTTAATGCCCGCAAGACTGCAGCGTCCCTTGAATAGTTTTAATCGGACCGAACCGGTGACATTTTGCTGCGTGGTATCGACAAAAGCATCAAGAGCATGACGAAGGGCATGGAACCATTGTCCATAGTAAACAAGCTCAGCGTATTTCAAGGCTATCTGCTGCTTGTAATGCATGGTTTCCCTGTCAAGAGTAAGGCTCTCCAGCGCACGGTGAGCGGTTATAAGTATCGTACCACCGGGAGTTTCGTAGACACCGCGCGATTTTATGCCCACAAGCCGGTTTTCAACCAAATCAGCCTGACCGACAGCATGTTTCCCACCTATAACATTTAACTGCTCGATTATTTTGACGCCATCGGTAGCTTTGCCGTTTAATTTCACAGGAATACCCTGCTGAAAGCCTATCTCGACATAATCAGCCTTGTCCGGGGCCTTTGAGACCGGCGCAGATATTACAAACAGATTGTCCTTTGGCTCATTCGCTGGGTCTTCCAGGTCGGCGCCCTCGTGGCTGATATGCCAAAGGTTCCGGTCACTGGAATAGATTTTCTTTTTGCTCTGCTCGATGGGGATTTTGTGCTTTTTCGCGTACTCAACGGCGGCTTCCCTGCTGGTGAGTGTAAAATTCGGGTCCTTCCACGGAGCCACAATTTTCAGGGATGGGTCAAGGGCCATATAAGTCAGCTCGAACCGCACCTGGTCATTGCCTTTTCCGGTCGCACCGTGTGCCACAGCGGTTGCGCCTTCTGCCTGGGCAATTTCAACCTGGTGTTTGGCGATTAAAGGCCGGGCAATGCTTGTGCCCAGCAGATAATCGTTTTCATAGACGGCACCGGATTTCAGCATCGGCCAGATATAGTCCTCGACAAATTCCTTGCGCAGGTCTTTGACAATGCACTTTACCGCCCCGCTCTCGAGTGCCTTTTTCTTTATTCCTGCCAGTTCGTCACCCTGTCCGAGCTCAGCGGCAAATGCTATCACTTCATAGCCGTACGTTTCCTTCAGCCACGGCAGAATGACGCTCGTGTCAAGTCCGCCGCTGTATGCAAGGACAACTTTTTCCTTCTTTGCCATTTTTAAACCTCAGATATCACGTTTTTGCTGTTAGCAATTATATCGGCTATCATACCAAAAGACAATTAAAAGCACAGGAAAAGAGAGGAATTTAGCTGTTTGCTTACATTGTGGCCGGCAACAGGTTTATTTTTCCAGACCCAGCGCGCAGCGCGCTGCGTCGCGAAACAGATGACAACGACGCTGGGAGTCGAATGCTGATTCGGCATCGGCAGACTCGCCGGGATACCGGAAAGTCACGGCAAAATCTGAAAGGTAGGCCAGGTCTTCCCTGAACTTTTCCCATTGCGGTTCGATTTCAAACGCCTGCTCGAGCAAAGCAACCAGGTCGTGGATTTTGCCGAATGTCATATCCGCTTCACAAAGCCGGGCCTTAAGATATTTCTCTGCGCATTGTTGGGCATGAAAGCAGATGCCGTCATAGCTGGGATTGTCCTGCGCCCGGCACTCCCTCTCCATCATGGCAAAATCACCTTCAGCCTTGGCGACCCACTCACCGGTCATCGGCTTCATAGAGCACCTTCCCTTCTTCGAGAATCCCACGTATAAATTCATCACCCATATCTATTCGCTGCTGAACCTTCTGCGGGCTGCGCACGAGCAAGTCTATAGGAAACTTGGGCCGTAATCTCATACGAATTTCCACGGATTTATCAACACTTCTGCCCTCAAAAGGACAAACTATAAGAAGGTCTACGTCCGAGTCCTCCGTAGCCGTGCCCTGGGCATAAGAACCGAAGAGTATAACCTTCTCAGCTCCGAATTGCCGTCCAATCTGCCGGCCAAATTTCTCTATTTCATTAACCGCAACCATTACAAAATCAATATAACAATAACCGCTGTCAAAGAGCAAGAATTAAATTCTCCCTTACTAATAACATCATAATGACGCATTAGTTGTCGTAAATCCATCCGGCCTCTTTTTGAACAGAACTATAATACATAACTGGATAATACGATTTGCCCCAATCTCTATAACCCACCCTAATTACAAAAGAATTTGGCCCATGCAACTCATAATTCCATCCATCTTCACCCCAGAGGGGCTGTTTTAATTTATTCAAATATTTTGACACCAGTCTGTCCAGGGATTCTGGGTACTGACCATTCTCAACATGATAGCTTTCCAGTGCTTCAACAATTTCATTTCCAATAGCTACTGTTTCAAGGCGATTTTTGTCAGAGCTTTTCTGCACGTAACAATTTAAGAATATCGCTCCCAATATCAATACAAGCGAAATCGCAATAATAGAAAGCCCGACCTTCGACCACAAATATTTTGTTTTCCTCTCCGTTAATACAGCCTTATCATCCATGATTTTATCATCCTCAAAAACAGCGGTTTTTATTTGTTAAGTTTATATACTTATTCCTATAATTTTACTTCTTACATTTATTTTCAGTTATCAATGGCTTCATCATGCCCCCTGTCATTGATGCCAGTTCGCCTTTATAGTAAGCCTTCAATACTTCTTCAATTATATTAACCTTGCCTAAACCTATCTTCATCCCTATAGCATTATTCCACATATCGGCTTGCATATCGCGAGGGTCTCCTCCCCAAACCGCTTCATGTATTAAAAGTGCTTGCTCTGCGTCATTCTCCGTCTCTTTTCTATGAAGCAAAGCTGATAAATAAGCATGACGCAATGCATTAGTTATGTCATTTTCTTGAATCCGCATCAAAGCCATTTTGCTTTCAGTTAAATCTGGATTATTTTTAAGCAACTGCAAGACATGGCTTGGATTTGTCACTCCAGCTTGGTTCGGAGCCAGTCCCCATGGATCAACCATATTTGTCGGATTATTCCCAACATAGGCATAAAGATTCATCCCATCATCGTAACCAATCGGGTCAGTTTGCAGGAACCTCCCTATATCATACGCATAGTACCTCGCTCTGTAGTAATATAATCCTGTCTCATCGTCGTAGTGGCGCCCGGTAAACATATATGGGTTATCCACGCTGGAAGTCCTATTCGGCTCACCAAATACATCGTAGGAATACTGTTCAACGACATCCGCGTTTTCCTCGCTTAAGGCCGCCACGGAACCCAAACCGTCGAAATGATAATAGTAAATCTTATTATTGTCCGCAACATCTATCATGCATATCGGCTCATCAATGGCGGAGCCGTAAATAAACTTACGCAATAATGTATCGCTTCCGTCGTATTCAGCTATGACCTGGTCGCCGTCATAGCAATATTGTGTAACGACATTCGGGGTGCCGTAAACGGTCTTTTTTGTTCGCCTGCCCATATAATCATACTCATAGGAAGCCACCGGCTGGTCGCTCTGGTTGTTTACGTCAATCAGTCGGTTTTCAAAATCATAATAGTAAAGATGCGTACCATCGTCAGTAAGATTGCCGTTATCGTCATAAGCATAAGGAATATTGACATCGGGAGCCGTTTCTGTCAACAACTCTGTTATTTTTTACATTTGATATCACCGTTTGATTTCTTGATTATATGCAATAATTCTAATTTTAGAACAGCACATATCAGAAGTGTAACTGGAACTATCGGAACAATAGGAAACTCAGGATAAACTCTGAAAAACCTTTCACCCACTATAAATCCTATTGTAAATATCATTAACATACTAACAATTCTTTCAGATATGCGAATAAGTTTCAACTTCATAATTCTCCACATAATAAAGAACATTTTGTATTAAAAAGGGCTTAAGGTAGCACAAGCAATCATAGCCGCCCAACAAAATGCACTAACTCCTTTAACTATCTTACTTGGATTTTTAAACAGAATTATGTCCGACCAGCACTTATTGATACAGTCTGCATCTCCACACGGGTCTTCTTTGCACACTTTTCTACAAGAGAGATACTCTGCAATCAGACATCCTATTGCTATGCTGCACGTTATACCTTTTGTTCCATAAGGATCTTTCCTGTTTACGGGATTGTTTGTCACATAAGTATAAAGGTTCATCCCATCTTCATAACCAACCGGGTCGGTCTGGAGGAATCGGCCGGTGTAGGGGTCGTAGTAGCGTGCGCGGTAGTAATACAGGCCGGTCTCATCATCGTAACGGCGGCCCGTGAACAGGTACGGATTATTCACATCGGAAGTACTGTCGAGCTGACCGAAGACGTCATAGGAATAGCTTTCGACCACATCTCCAGCGATATTTGAAAGAGCAACGACGCTGCCAAGGCCGTCAAAGTGGTAATAATAGACCGTATCGCCGTCCGCAGCATCTATCATACATATCGGCTCATCTATGCCCGGCCCGTAAATGAACTTGCGCAATAATGTATCGCTTCCATCGTATTCAGCTATGACCTGGTCACCATCGTAGCAGTATTTTGTAACCGCTGTTCCAGCCCTTTTTCCCCCTCAATACCCCTTCAATCAAATGCGCAGGTACCTAAGACCAAAAAGCCATTTTTTTCTAATTTTTTTTATCCCTTACAGCCAAACAACTTAAACCTTACCCACCCCGACAACAGACCCCTTTTTTCGACAAATTCGCGCATATCCGCCCTATTAGGGAAACCTCTTTGTACGAAAGACAAACTACTTATGGAAATAATTATCGAATATCAACCAATTTTTAAAGCCCCCGCGGTTTGTGCCTTAGGTGCGATTGAGCGGAGGTAATTATGCAAAACAAACCCAATTTATGCGGTTTTCAGGCCGTAAGTGGCGATTATGAAGAAAAACAAACCCAAACAAACCCAATTCAAACCCAAAACAAAGCCATTTTTAGCACCAAAAACCGCCCCCAAACCCAAAACAAACCCAATCAAACCCAATTCAAAGCCAATTTCCCGCGGGCCACGCCACCCAAAACCGCCTGCTAAATTACAAAATTTAGCAAGGCAAAAAATTGTAAAAACGAAGTCACTAAAACTCGATAAACAAAATCTCCCTCAAAGAGAGAAAGAAATGACGCTAAACAAAAATACCACGAGAGAAAAAAGACGCAAACTTCCCCAAAAATTGTCGAAAAAACCAAGAAGATATGAAATAACGATTAAACCGGGTAACGTTGAACGCTGGCTATTTCCGGGCAAGACAATCAGAAACAGTTTTTCGCATGAATCTTGTGGTTACCTGCTGACCCGTAAACAGTTTAAACTGGGCGGCGGCCTGACTGATAAACATCGACAGCCCGTCGACGGTTTTCGCGCCTTTGTCGGCGGCGTTTTTCAGCAGGAGCGTTTGCGAAGGATTATACACGGTATCGAAAACCGCCATGCCTTTGCGAAGGTGCTTTTTAGACAGCGGCGAATGCTTAACATCGGGATGCATCCCGATGCTGGTACAGTTTATCAGAAGCTCGGCATTTGTCCCGGGCAGCTCATCGAGAGGCTTGAAATCACAGTTGAATTCGTCGGCGAGGTTCCGGCCCCTTTCGATGGTGCGGTTGTAAATGGTTATTTTCGCACCGATGTCACTTAGACCGGCAACAACAGCGCGAGCCACACCACCGGCACCTATCACCGCCACATTAAAGCTGGCCAACTTGGTATTTGTAATTTTCAGTGTTGACCTTATAGCTTCAAGGGCACCGGCATAGTCGGTGTTATATGCACTTACCTTGCCGTGCATGTCAACAAGCAGGGTGTTGGCAGCATCGATTTTCCCAGCGAGTGGTTCAATCACGCCGCCGCTTTTGCGAACGAAACTAAGGGCATTTTGTTTATGCGGCAATGTAACACTAAAGCCTCTAAAATCCAGCCAGCGTCGAGCGATGATTTTTTGCATAAAGGTTTCGAACTCTTCTTTGCCGCCGTCAAGCTGTATGGGCAGATACAATTTATTGGCGCGTATTTTCGAAAAACATTTATTATGCACAACCGGGCCAAGCGAGTGTGCGACCGGTGTTCCTATTACGCCATACAGTTCCGTATCGGAATCGATTTTGTCAAAGCGGTATGTTTCTTTGAGCTCTTCAATAGTCAACTGCCCGGGTGCGGTCGCGCTTTTGTCATCAACGCAGGCAAAAGTTACGAGCGACCCCAGTTTCTTCGCGATTATCCTGCTGATAAGGCCGGCCTGCCCCATACAAAACGCGATTCTTTCGCCGCCGCTTTGACGAAGCAAATCAAAAGCTTCGAAACAATCGTTGATATGGTTCGCCGTATAAACGAGCTTGGGGATGGCTGCGGGATAGACCGAGAGTATGTCACGGTTAATTCTGGTGATGCTCTCGAAACGCGATTGGAAGTTGTGCGCCGAGAGGATTAGTCTGGTCCTTGAGTGTTTCGCAAGGGCGACGAGGATTTTTTCCTGATTTTGGGCGGGCAGAAAATTTTCATATTCGAGGTCAACGAACTCGGCGCCTGCGTATATGGCGGCAGCAAGTACACCGACTCGCAGCAGCGAAGGGTACGCCCGTGCGCCGCCCTGAGCAACATCGCGGCACGTCACAATCACAGGCAGAGGACGACACGCTTTTATGAGAGTTTCGACCAGCGAGGTGCTCAGCTCTTCGAGATAATCCGTTCGCAGCTCGAGCAGCTCGGCGCCGGCAACTTTGGCCGTCTTAATCTGCTGTTTCGCCTTTTTTACGTTTTCCGCTGAGATTGGTACTGCTAAATAGGTCATAATAGCCCAAAGGTATAACCGCGATGGTGGGCAAAAGCAAGCCAAAAAGCCCCGCAAGACCTTGCACGAACGGGCCAAATAAGGTATTCTATATTTTTTGTACGTGTTCCGAAATAATGTTATGGGCCAATAAGAATACAGAAGTATGATTATGCTTTGTTGAAAAGGTTTTAGATTTTTCCAAGAGTTGGCCGATTTATGGTATATGAAGACAAAAAGAAAAATGACCAAATCGCCATTAGCCTTGGCCAAGGTTGCCTTTCAGACAGCCAAAGACTCCTTGCCAGCGTATTCACACCCCTTTTCACCGAGACGTTTTACCCAACATCAGTTATTCGCAATTCTGGTTCTCAGGCAATTCTTAAAAACCGACTACCGTGGCATCATTCAGATGCTGAAAGATTTTTCAGATTTACGCAAGGTTTTAGATTTGAAGCAAATACCTCACTATTCTACTCTCTGCTACGCCGAGAAAAGGTTAATAAAAAAAGGGCTTTTGAAAAGCTGTTAGCATCGATATTTAACCAGGCCTGTCAGGCTAAATTAATTGAAGATTGTCCCACAGCTGCAATAGATGCTACGGGTCTGGAGACTC
>Ga0307379_10006452_pt1 | contig 16116 bp, 21 predicted proteins | sample UN2MG_FD_202237 | JGI IMG/M metagenome (GOLD analysis project Ga0307379, IMG submission 202237) | Soil microbial communities from Risofladan, Vaasa, Finland - UN-2 | ecosystem: Environmental > Terrestrial > Soil > Coastal area > Acid sulfate soil | place: Finland: Risofladan, Vaasa | collected... | reverse complement strand
TGCTTAAAACACAAATAATTTCCCCTCTTTTATAATTTCCTTTCATATTTTTTTTAAAAACTTCCTTTTTTGACTGCTACTGCTATTGAGAAAAGAAAAAAGGAGGTACGATGAGATATTTTAATGAAGCATCTTTGATGGGGCATTTTAAGATGCAGGCCCATTTGAATGGGATTTATGGAGAAGGGAAAGTTTTTATTTCTCCTCCCATAAAAGTAAATACCGAATCGCCTTTATACGACTTTCATAGGTGGATAGCAAATGTGAATGGCATCATAGAGAAAAATAAGGATAAATAAAGGCGAACCATTTGCTACCTGGGAATTGTTTCTGCAATTCCCAGGTTAAGAAAAGGTGATAAAATGTTACATATTTATATAATTGTATATGCATTATTATTCATGACATTACTTAGCTATTTGGTTGTAGAATTATTTCTCATTCAGGAAAATATTAGTTCTCTGTGTTCTATGGCGTAAAATGTTTCTAAGCACAATTATGGGAAAAAGGAGGAAATATGAGAGATAATAATCTGGGTATATTGCTTCCTTTGCATAAGTTAACAGTTCATTCGATTGTAACTGTATTGGTAATTCACTTAATTATAACGATTGCTGGACTTACTGAGGTATACGGGAATGGTGGTTATTATTCTTTACTTGTTGATGAACCATTCGGCAGTCAACTGAACAATGATTGGAGTGTAGTATGTGGTGGCATGTCTAATTATGATAATAAGTCTTGGCAGCTAATTGATGGTGTATTTGTTCAGAAAGAGTGTGACCATGTCCTTCGCTATGCATTTATTAAAGATATAACCTTACATGATTTTACAGCTGAGGTGGATGTGAAGGTTTTCCTCTCAGGAAATGATGGTAGAGTTGGAATAATTTTTGGACTAAAAGACGGGAATTTTTGCCGTCAATTTTTCCTCTTCAGAATTTGTTTTGAATCAAATACCGCACAGCTCAGATTTCATACTTGTCATGGTGAATCACTCATGTGGTTTGATATATCAAAAAAGCATATCTCAAAATCACTTAAACTCGAGGAGTGGTATCGATTGAAAATACAGGTGAGTGATGGAAACTTTCAATTTTATGTAGATGATTATTTGATATTTAATATTGAAGGAGATCAGCATAAATTCTACTTTGTTTCGGAACAAGAAAAAGAAATAATGGAAGAATGTTCTGCAACTGAAATGAGCAAGGGAAAAGTTGGGATCTACTGTTGTGAAGCTATTTCTGCATTTGATAATTTTTCCGTCAGGGAGAATACTCAGATGAAGGTTCTGAAGTTCGGTATTGAGAATCTCAAGAAAGAGCTCTCCTGTCTTTCATGGGCATATATGTATGAAGAGGGTGTGTTCGATTGCAGCGAGATGAGTAGTGCCCTTGCGCTTTACTTGAGATGTCGTGGGTGGAAAACTTGGATTGCCAGAAAACCCGGACATGCATGGGTACGAGTGGAATCAAATCCCGGAAAATATATTGATATAGAAGCAACCACACTTTCCATTAACTGGTCGTCCCCTGAAGCGACGAATGAATATGAAGTTGAAGCGATAATTGAATCACGACCATCCGAGTATTCCATCAGCCATATAAAACCACCTTTACTACGAGTGAATGAATGATGAAAAGAATAATTCAGCATATTACTGACCTAATAGTTCTATCGATTATTGAAATTTGCCTTATAGGGTATGTGATAATTGAGGGAATATTATCCTGCAGAGACGAAACATTATGTTCCATAAAACATGGGAAAATTTCATTTTTCATGACTGTTTTTTTAGGGGTACTGATTGGTTGGGTATCAAGTAAAATATACACAAAATTTAAGGGGAGATAAATGATGGTTATAAATTTACATTTACCAGAAATCATGTTAAAGAAATGCGAGGTTATTTTGGATAAAGATTTTATTCAAGTAGTTGCCATTGTAAATGTTTTTCCTGATATAGAGTGTTTTTCAAAATATTACCTGGAAAATGAACAATTGTTTCAGGAAAAAAAGGCAACTTTTCAGATAAAATCTTATGTTTTTACTGATGGATTTTCAACAGCTTTGAGAGCTATGTTGCTTGAAACGGGCATAAATCTTGAATCAATACAAGATATACAAGATTTTCTTTCCATGTCCTTTATAAAGATCTGTAGTGAGTTTCTTGATAGTTCAGGAATTTCTATTGCTTAAGTAACATAAGTTTAACTCTTAATTTCAAGGAGGCATTATCATGCAATTTCTCAGATCCTTTATTCTTAAATCACCTCAGAGAGAAACAATGGAAAACGTTCACGGAGAAATCGTAGCTTCATCACTGAAGAAAGAACTGAGTGATTCAGAAGATGGAAAGCATTTGAGTTTTCAAGAGCTTTGGGAAAATGAAAGAATACAGGCATTCTCAGTGAATAAATCTAATACTATAGTGAAACACTTTCAACAGCGTATCGAATTATTACATATGCTTTTTTTAACACGTCCTAGAGCTTTCAAGCGGGAAACATCCAGAGTGCTGATGGAAGGGGAGGAGGATATAAATGCGGAATTCACCAGGGAATCAGAAGTGTATTACTCTACAAAGCTCTCTGAAAAGAAAAATAATTTATTCAACATTGTAGCGGAGAAATCAAATCTTTCTCGATTTCAAAAGATATTACGCCAATGGCTTGAAAACGAAGAGGTAAATAAATTTAAAAATATCCAAGAGGAAGTAATTGCAGACAAGAAGAAGGATCTCGAAGAAATTGGTTCGCGAGGTATCGACTATATGAATGAGTTTGACCGAGTTCTCGAATCAAAGCGACCATACTTTCTCCGGGCACTTCCCACTCCTATGAAGCTAACATTCATTCTTGCAATGGCTGTGGCAGGCTTCATTTTGGGTAATGTTTTTAATGGTGCTTTTGCCGTAGGAATAGGCTTACTCGGATTTACACTGGCAATCATTTTAGTATCAGGCAAATCACCGCCTCCTTTTCGAGATGTTGAGCAAATAATCTATGATAGATTCCAGTGTTTGGGCATTTTGACTGGTCTAAGAATGGAAAATCAATTCCTCAAGGAAACAGAGAAGTACGTTCAGTCTACGCTTATGAAAGTAGAGAATGCTATTACTGAAATTGAAAATGCCGTGTTGAATCTCGACACACAGAGCAAAGATACCCAATTTTCAGTTACTATTTGTCCTGATTCATACGTGGAAAAAGTCAGATCGATATCCAGAAGCTATTTGAAAACGATTTCTTTCTCCAAAAAGATACTAGAAAACGGAAACAGAGATTTTAATCACGTAATTCAGGAAATGCTGAGTTTGCCAAAAGAAATTGAGCTGAGGTTTCCTGATATGGCTTCACTCCTATCACGATACTGGAACACGTCAAAAACCGGGGTTATCGATAGAATAATTAACAAAGCAAAAAATCTTCTATCCTCGAACGGCTACAAAATCAAGAGTAAAATGTGTTTCGTAATTGCACCTAAGAACATATTCAATTTTCTCAAAAGGCTTGAAAATAGGAGTGGATTGATTGGTTTTACGGTAATAGAAGGAGAGGAGGAAGCTGAAAATAACATTACGCTCATAGCACTTGGGGAAGGGAAAAAGTATGAAAAAAACTAGTTTTCTCTTGTTGATTCTTTTGCTGGGACTTTTTCAAACAGGTTGCAGTTCTTATCCCGATATGGTTATTTTCCTTGACCGCAGCGGCTCTATGGAAAAATATTGGGATGGCATATTGAACGCTTTTAATCAGCTCGGTCGGCGTTATCCTCGGATAAAATGTAGCATTTTTGGTTTCGACACCACATCTGTAGAACTGTTTTCTGACAAGCTGGGGGATTACAAGCAGGTAATTGATATTTTGAAGATGAACAGACCATCTATTCGGAAGCAAAGAGAATTATTTCTCTATACAGGGAACAATACTCATTTAAAGTCTTTCTTGCCAGACGCAATGTCTGCAAACGCATCTCTTGCAATTGTAATTTCTGACGGGATATCGGACCCGGCAGAAAACTTCACAGATGTTACTTTGGACTCTGCATTGAGTGTTTTACAGCCTCATTTCAAAAAAGTGTTTTGGGTGCTCGATAACGAAGACCTCAAAGAAATTGACAGTTTGAACCCGCAAAACAGTACCCTTCTGCTAATTTCGAGCCTATGGTCAAAGAAGATAGATATTAAAACAACCTGGTCTTGGTGGGTACTATATTCTTGGGCCCTTGTTTTTCTAATTCCCTTATTTTATTTTGTATCAATTTATGTTCGATTTATTATGAAATTCGGGAAACAACCCGGGAGAAATAAATGAAAAGCCTAATCCTATTCGGCACTGCTTTGGGAATTTTGATTTTTGTATGGCATTTGCTCGAACAGTTTCAAGCTCCCGTCTACAGAGGGACTATACGTAGCAAAGATCATTCTTGTATTTTCTTGCTAAAAGCTTCAAGTTGCAGAAAAAAAGTTAGAAATTTGATTAGAACGGCACAGCAAGAAATAATCCAATTGTTGCGCCCGTTTTACGCAAGAAACCAAAATCAAGGAGGTGGATGATGAAAAGAAATACCATATCAAGAACAGTATGTATTGGCTTAGGAGGGTGGTCCAAGCTTGTTTTAAAGGCCTTACAAGAAAATGCTCCTTGGCTAGTTTTGCGCGAGTTTGACCGTGACCGCAGTCATGCAGACTATTTCTCTGATATTGAATTTCCTGAAATGCCTGAATTTTCAAGAGTAGCCTATGAAATGCTCAACAAGGACCCTAACTTCAAGATATTCTTTGACAAACTGCAGGACGACCCCGGCTTTTGCCAGGAACCTAAACTTGGGTTTATTTGGAGTGTTGATAATTATCTCTGGCTAAAGGATATTGTTTCCGAACAAGTATTGGAATTGCAGAGTCCAAATGTAATTAGAGAAATAGAAAAAAACGGAAAAGCGATGGCCGCCCCAACAAGCGTTTTCGTATTAACAGGCTCAGGTGGTGGAACAGGACCTGGTCTCACAATCCCGGTTTTAGCGGCTTTGCGAGAGATAGAACGATCAGGTTTTCAGCTTATAGTTTATGTCATTAGTCTGACTCCTGATGCATACAAGAACATCGCTCCATTACAACGATATAATGCCCATCAAATTTCGGCAGAGCTCTTTGGGTTCTTAGAGGAACATGGGAAAGAACAAAATTCAAAAACTCATGTATTTCGCTATGTTGACCATTCACGATATGGTGAACCTATGGCGGAGATAAAATTGACTTTCCTATACAACAACTTGTATATAATTCCATCGCATGAGTTAAATCAAGTTGAGGCAGCTCTGAACGCAGCCCATTTTATAAACTGTTATTCACACAAAGCAACTAGTATCAGAGCTGTGGAAGCAAATTTTGGGCAAAGCCAAAACAACATCATCTTTAACGATTTGTTAAGCAAAGGAGGTGAAAGATGAAACCAGTTTGGAAGAAAAACAAGATTGTGCCTTTGAGAATTATGGAACCCAGGACTCCAGAGAAAAGGAAGCTGATTGTAGGACGGAGGGTTGTTGAAGTTGCAGTCGTCAAGGGGAATACTATGCAGAGAATTCAAGTTCCAGAGGTTTTAGACACGAAAAGCCTTCGAAAATTGCTAAATTTGTCTGCCGAGCAACAGATCCAACTGCATGACGGACAAGAATCACAAATTCTTTCCGGGAGTAAGCATGTGAAATTAAAGAACGACCAAGAATTAGAGATCACTGAACCGTGGACAAAAGGCACTGACAAAAATAAACTATCATGGTATTTAGCCAACATGGAGATTCTCAAAGATGTGTACCCAAGCATCAAGTATTCAGAAGATTTTACACAGATTATTGTACCAGAATATCCATTGCCCGCGTTTTACAATTGTGAAAATGCTCCGGTATGGCTGACCACGCCCGGACTTACGGGGAATATTTCCTACCCAAAAGCATACAATTTCCTTATTTCAGACTCAGTGAAACTTGCCAACGGAAATATACCTGGTCATTTTTTCGAAGACCGGGAAGGTTGGCTTTATATTTCATTTCATATTCAGAGCTTCCATCCAAACTTCTCTAAACCATCAGATGGCTCATTGATTGCTCATATCTATAGGGACCTTGGAAATTTCATCGCTGACAAGGAAATACTAAGGGGCTCTTCATGACAAATGTCAAAGTTTCTTTTATCCAAAATGACTGGACTAAACTAAAGAACGTGCTCACTCCTGATGCCAGGGAAAAATTTTGTATAGCACTGTGTCGTATAGAGCAGGCCCAGCTTGGAGAAAACTCCTACGTAAAGATAATCGTCAGAGACATTATTGAAACGCCAGAGAGCGCATATGAGATAAGAACATCGACGCTATTAAGAATTTCTGCAAAATACAAAAAGAAAATCATAAAGCTCGCCGTGGATGAGGATTGCTGTGTAATGACAATTCACACGCACACAAATAGTGTTCTGGCTAAATTTAGCACAATTGATATCGAAGATGACAGAAAAACTGTGAAGGAAATGTTCTCTCAGATCACAAATATGGCATTGATTTCTCTAGTCTTTAATGAAGATTTTTCAGTCTTTGATGGAGTTTATTTCTCCGAAAATGGCTCTTTCCGTGTCGAGAAAATTGTTGTATACTTGATGGATGAACTCCTGATACTAACAAGAAATGGTCGGAGGAAAACTGCTTTGAAGTACGATAGAAGTATGCGATTTTATGGTAAGGATTTCGACAGAAATTCAAATGTTGATGCCGCTGTTATGGGCATCTCAGGCACAGGAACTATCATTGTTGATAGCTTGGCCAAAGACGGTGTTAAGTCCATTTGTTTAATAGACATGGATACGGTTAAAGAAGAGAACCTGAATAGACTACTGAAGTGCACAAAGGCTGATATTGGCAAATTTAAGGTATTTAAATACAGAGATGAAATTACTAAAGAAGACCCGGCCATTGAAGTATATGCATTTCCACAAAGCATATATGAGGAGGAAATGCAAAAAGCAATATCAGTAAGTGACATAGTTTTCGGTTGTGTCGATCGTAATGGCCCAAGGCTTTCTCTAAACAGATTAGCATTTTCAAAAATGGTCGCGTATGTTGACATCGCTACAGGCGTCGATCCAAAAAGCAATGTGTTTGGAGGTCAAGTACATTTCTTGATCCCTGGAAAGAGTGGTTGTTTTGACTGTACAAAGGCCTTTCAAGACGGATACAATGATTTTCTGGCAATAGGCATGAAACATATCCTTGAAAAACACGGATACATAAAGGGAGAAGACCTACCAAATCCAGCAGTGCTTTCACTCAATTTGATCGCGAGCGCCGTAGCATATGACCTGATTTCACGATATATAACTGGTAGTTTCAACGAAATATTTTCGGAATCATTCCTTCAACTGAAAAAAGTCCACCCTCGCTTCCTAGCCACCCTCCTACAATATTATTAATTTTGCGAATAGCCTTCCCAAGTAACCATTCTATAGGAAGGATTATTGGATGCCAATTACCCAACACCATAATCCATAAATCTCTATAGAATGGTGTGGCCCAAAGAGAACCAAGATGCGGACTATTTGCTGTAATAACCTTCGCTATATGAGGGATTAAATCTGGTCTTTCTTTCAATGCTTCTCTTGTAGCTAGTCCACCAAGTGAATGGGAAATAAGAATTACTTGCGCATCTGGGTCACTTGCCCAATCATCCCCATAATATTCCTCAAGCACTTCAATTATTCTATGGACAAGCTCATCCCCTTGTCCCAAATAAGGTGGAGGATAATTCTCTGCGTCTGGGTCAATACTCCCCCACGGGTCATCCATATTAATAACCTCAAGAAAGGTCTTGTTGGGGTAGGCATCCATTTCTGGAGTGGTATAAGTCCAAGTTAGTCCTTGTGAAACTTCATACTCATGCCATGCTTGGACTATAGGCAGCATATAATTGAGAAAATATTGATAAGTTGGCGAATCACCAAAACCAATAATGGAGTCTGTCTTAAAACCATTAGATAAAGTATCAATTTTTGCACCCCAAGTTAGTGGGCTACTTCCCAGGCCGTGAATCCAGAGAATGGGATATGGCTTATATGGCTCTGCTATAAGAAGAGAAGTTAAACTGAAAAATATCAACAGTATGAAAACATATTTTCTCATCAAATCCTCCTAAGGTTTAAGATACCATTTGTTATCAAAATTTACGCTGTAATTACTGCCGAAGGTAGTGATAAAATATCCTCCTGAATCGCGAGCACTAAAACGTATACCATCTGGAGACCATCTATATACATAAGCTTTTACAGGAGTAAAAACATATTTTTGTAAAGAATCTAGATATAGCACAATAAAACCATCTTCGATTTGAGGAGAGATTCTTGCGCCTTCTGTAATAACTGTGTTTGAATCTGGTGGACCCCAATCTATATAGCCTACACTAACCCCTCTTACTGGATACACAATCGAATCACCTTTCCAACTATGAACAAGACTCCCTGAAGTATCTGCAATCCATATTCCCGAAGAGTCTGAACGGGTATACGCTATTCTCCCACCTTCAGATGACCAGGCTGGATGTTGTCCATCTGAAATTATCTGATGGTCTGCACTACCATCCCTGTTCATTATCCATATCCCCTGGTCTTTTTTCTGATATACTATTCTTTCAGCATCTGGAGAAAAGTCAGGATATGTGCCCTCTCCAACTTTCTGCAATCCTGTCCCATCTCGCTTTATTACCCATATTTCCTTATGTTTATCTTCCCCCGTTACTACATAATCACCAGCCGACGACGTGCTCAATATTGACCTTAATACATCATTAAATATATTCGCTATTCGTTTCTTTCCTGTTCCATCACTGTTTATTTCACATAACCAAATATTCTTACTATCTTGCCAACCATTTACATCAAGAAGCCAGGGCTTCTCATACTTCCAAATTATCTTCTCCTCTACAAAAACTATCTTACCATCGCTTGTCCAGTTCGGTGCCATATAATTTATCTCTTCCTCTTCCCACCGCTTCGTGCACCCCTGCATCAACATCATTATCCCTACCAAAACCAACAAAACTAACCATATCTTTCTCATCTCTGTCTCCTCTTCTTGTTATGCGTTATTCGTTCGTGGTTCATCGTAAAACAACAGGTCGTTCATTGTTATTCGTTTTGGGTTCAGCGAATAACAATGAATGATTACTTGAATACTTCATCATCAATTCCTTCATTAATTTTCACATTCTTATATTCAGCCTTTACTGTAGAAGTGCCCATCTGACCTAAATTGCTTGTCATTGTAAACTTCTTTAATACCCAAACATTATCTTTCTTTTCATACTCCATCTTGCAGAATGAGACTCCCATATTTGAATACATCTTCTGCTGGGTTATTACACCTTTCTCAATATCAATCACCATATCTAACTTCTGCATTAGTGGGTTTGATTCTTCCGGTATTACAGAAAGGGTTATCTTATTCCCTTCCTCTTTCATAATACTTACATCTGATTTTCTCAAGAATTCTCCCATTCCCTTCTGTAAATCCATACCCGGAGGAGTTATGGAGTTTTGAACTTTGCCTTTAACGGTTTTTCCTTTCTCCTCTGTGACCTTTTTCATATCAATCACTTGGGGTTCTTTCCCCGCTTGTTTTATACTCATTTTTTGAGTATCCATAATCACAGTCATGGGACGGTCTGTATTAACCATCTCTATCTTCATCTTTTCATCTTTACTCCATAGATTCATCTCTTGCATCGTTTTCTTTCCTGCCACTGTAATATCCATCTTAACTTCTGCACTCATATCTTTTATCTTGTTCTGGTTAAACTCCAGTCTAGCAATCACATTCTCCACCGTCGTTCCATTGGATTGCACAATTGAAACGGATTGAACCAACAAAACCAATCCAACCAGTAAAACCATCTTTACATTTTTCATCATTCCTCCTCTTTTTTGCATACTATTCAAATACATGAGTTTTTATATAAAAAAACCAGCGATTTTTCTATTATCTCTTGGACATTAAGTTACTAAACATAGGATTTTCCATCTTCCATGAGACTCGGTAAAACCACAGAAATCTTTCACACTTGCATATACAATGACTTCCAATTAGTATTTCCTTGCAGATGATGTCCTAACTCCTATTTCACTATTATAAATTGCAGGATACTGCGATATCTAATTAATGTCAAGAACTTTTTTCAGCAAAAATCATTCAAAAATGGTTGACAAAATATGCCAATTATGATACATAATTTGTAACGTTAATCTTAAAACTAAAAAGGAGGATGTATGAATTATTCCTCAAAAATAATCTCTTTTTTTGCAGTACTTTCTATCATTTGTGGGCTTGCGTTTCTCTCATTTAATATAACAAGCTGCAACAAAACAGTGACAGAAGTAGTTTACGATACGACAAGCGTGCATGATACTACACAACAGAATTTTGTTTCCTGTATGCTTTATCTTTGGGGTTCTGAAGCTTGTCTTTTTTCTAATCCTCTAACAGATCCTGACTCAGTTGATGCAAGAAAAGAATGGAGTGGAGACACTATAATTTTTCCAATCAAGCTTACTTACCCTGACCATATAGAGTTGAAAGATAACAGTAATAATATTGCTTGTACGACCTATACAATAAAGGTTACATCAAATCTTGGAAACGCAGAAGGAAATATCTGTATTCCTGGAAGTATATCAATGACTCTCCCTTCAAATGGAGACACACTTCCAATAGGTGATGTCACAGTATCATGGACGACTGGACAAAAGGCAGATTTTTACTGGGTTAGTGGATACATGATTTCTTATGATAGTTTAGGTTCCGGTTTTGAACTAACAGACATAGATACATTTTTATTTGCTGTTTCTTTTGTCATCCCCTCTACTTTCTTCAATATCGATAATGCTAAATATCATTATGTTTATTTAGATGTCTATCCTTACTCGGGTTCACTTCCTGTTCCCGGAACTTCTGGAAATATGACAGGGACCTTAAATGGATTTCTTAATGCATTAGGAAATGGTGGCTCTGTGTATTTTTATGTAGGGACACCGATAGCAAAAGTCAATATGTATCATATGAAATGGAAAAAATCTCTTGATGATATAAGGAATACCTATCTCCATGCTCTTAGTATTAGATAAAGTTTTTATGTGCTACCACTTTCCTAATATTTTAACCTAAACATTTATCATTTAATGACCTGTGCCAGATTTGTGCCAATTTCAGATACAAATAGCCAAGATAACCAAGGAGATAATGTGGAATTAGATACTGCTTGAAATAGGTTTTAATTTGTGGTAGGAAAAAGATATGGCAAATCTAACATTCGACGGACTTGATAAATATGGGAAAGGCATACCCAAGCAATACTATTGCAATAGAGCTTTTAAGGACAAATATTGGCTTCGGGAACAAAGAAAGAGAATTAAATACGTAACATATGATGGGGGGAAATATTGGACTTATTACTTTACATTTACAATTGCAGGACTTGTACATAGCCTATTGGCAGAGAATATTGTTCCGGGAGCTAAATTACCACCATTTGGTCTTTTGGTTGACAAAGATAGCTGGGGTTATTCCAATTATTTGTTCGCATCCGCAAGGAAAATTAATAAAACTAGAGGTGCTGACAAATCAGAGCGGGAGAAATTTATAAAAGATATATCTCTGGCTTATTATTCAGCATACAGAGTGCCCCTTAAAGGATATAAGGAAGTTTTAACAAATGATTTTGTGTCTGAAGCAATTGAGAATGAAGATGAAATAATTCTTCTAAAAATAAACCTTGAACCAGAATATAAAGAGAGGAACTTTAGACTTAGTAAAGGAATTCATTTTCTTATTGAAGACTTTATAATGTCAGATGAAAAATATGGCAAGGAAGATATAATAAACCTATTTACATATGACGTATTTGATATTGCGACTAGTTTCTTCAATTATAGAGTTACTCAGAAGGAGAGGAAATCATTTATCGAAATACTTGAAGAAACTGCAAAATTGGTCAATGAATGGATAAAAACTAAGGCGATAACCATTGATTATCAAAATACTTTAAATGATTTCATAAGTCAGCACAGATTTGTGAGGAAAAAACTCAAAAAGTACATGGAATGCGACAAGGTATTTGAAGGCAGAAAAAGAAAAGCGTACAATCCTTTGAAAGAATTCTTCTGCAAGTCATTTGATGAGCTTGTTCAATATTTGGTTGGAAAGAGAAAAATCAAAATATGCAAAAACTGTAATAGAATCATCAGATATCAGAGAGAGAAATATTTCTGTACAATGGAAGACGAGAAACGGGATTGCAAGAGATTATATCTCAAGCGACTTGAGAATCGCCGTCGTGAAGCACGCTTAGCAGAAAAACCTTCAAAATAGCTCCATTTATAAATTCTGATATTTTGGATACTTAGGATTTCTTGCCATTATAAACCCCTAATTATTTTAATATTGTGAATAATTAGGGGTTTTTTTAGGGGTGTTTGAAATTTGTGACTATAATATATATAATGAAAGAAAAGCATATAAGATGCTCTAAATATTCCAGGTCATTCCTGCAAAGAACGATTGAGACCTGGCAACCTTACAGCTCTGAAGGTCTATCAATGGAGGATGGAACCGAGATAGCAGAAAATATAGGGGGGCTATTTGAATTATTGATTGCGCTGGATGAGAAATATGGCAAAGAGGAAAATGAGATATAACACTAATCTTATTAGGGTAAACCACTGCTATACCATTAAGGAGATTAAAGAGTTATTTGGTCTCCACATCGGAACAGTTCAAAATTGGACAAAAAAGGGTCTAAAAGTTGTTGAGGGATACACAAAGCCCTTCTATATAAGTGGTGAAGAACTGAAATACTTTTTGAAAGAAAGGGCTAAGAAAAGAAAATCTCCTCCTCTAAAAGCTGATGAGTTTCGCTGTCCAAAATGCTGTGGTCCAAGAAAAAGTCTCCCTCTTATGTACCATTTAGAAATTACTGGCAAAAAACTCGGAAAAAAGAGCAAACAAGTGTATATAAAGGGAATATGTGAGGAATGTGGTCAGCCTTTAACTCGTTTTTCTTCTGATAGAAATGTAAGGGAATTGATGAAAGAAGGTTTGCCAATAACGGAACAACAGATAGTATTAATTGGTACTGGAGATAGCTCCATAAACACTGGCATACAAAGGGGGTGAAAATGAGAAAACCTAACATTAATAATGAGAAAATAAAACGGAAATTTATTAAGCGACTCAGAGAAGCCGAGGGATTAGCTGATTCTACAATTTATAAAGTTGAGCAAGCAATTTTTCTCTATGAGGATTTTACTGAAAATTCTGATTTTAAAACATACAATCCAGATAAAGCAATTGCTCTTAAGAATTGGCTCAAAAAAAGAAAATTTAATGGAAAACCTATATCAATCTCTACAAGACATTCATATCTGCGAAATCTTAGAAAATTCTTTTTATGGCTTTCAAGGGAACCAGGTTATATAAGCAAGATACCCATTAATTCTGTTGCTTATCTAAGATTACGATTAAAAGAGGGGAAAATAGCTGCTCAATATACTCCGCCAAATTTTCCTACACGAGATTATGTAGGAAAGCTCTTTAATTCAATTGATATAAAGTCTGAAGTAGATCATCGAAATAGTGCTTTAGTTTCTTGTTTGCATTTGACAGGAATGCGAGTTTTCGCTATTTCAACTCTTCCAATTTGTTGCTTTGACGAAGAAAAATTAATAGTAGACCAAGATCCTCAGGAAGAAGTTCATACGAAGTTTTCAAAACGCATTTTTTCTATTGTTTTTAACTTTGATAATAGGATGCTTGACACTCTAATTGGATGGAAAAAATTTTTAGTGTCAAAAGGATTCGGAATGAAGGACCCTCTTTTCCCTCGATCAAAATTGGAGCATCAAAAGGATGGTTTGTGCTTCGAAAGCGCAACAAAAGTTGAACCAGTCTTTTGGAAAGGAACTGGGAGGATTAGAGAAATACTAGAGAAAATATCAAAAGAAGCAGGAATGGAGTATTTCCCCCCACATACATTTAGACATCTAACGATTTATTTGGCTATAAAATATTGCCGGAGTATTGAACAATTTAAGGCTCTAAGTCAGAATTTTGGGCACGAGGATATTATTACCATCCTACGTGTTTATGCCAATTATGCACCATATGAACTTCAGGAAATACTCGGAAACAAAGACTTTTCAGGAGAACCCCCTGAAACTCTTGGAGAAAAGGTTGATAAGATTAATGAATTTATGAGAGAATTTAAAAAAAATTACCTTGACAAAGAACACTAAATATGCTATATAATGCTATAACTATGTATATAATAAAGCAGTTAGAGATTTACCGGTTGGAGAATAAGATAACCCAACAGACACTTGCTGACGAACTAGGCGTAGCTTTTTGCACCGTAAACCGCTGGTTGAATGGCAAGACCAAACCTAACAAAATCCAAGAGTATCATATAAAAAAGCTCTTGAAGAAAGGAAAGGGAGAAGGAAGCTAGATGCAGGAACTCGCCCTTTTGTATGTTAGAGTTTCAAGTAAAGAGCAAGAAAAAGAAGGCTATTCATTAGATGCTCAAGAAAAGCTTGGTTACAAATATGCCTTTAGAAATAATTTTAAAATCGTAAAATGTTGGAAAGTATCTGAATCAGCCTGGAGAAAACAAAGAAAGGTCTTCAATCTTATGGTTGATTATGCCAAAAAGCATTCTGAGATTGAACATATTATATTTGATGTCACTGACAGAATGACGAGGAATGACTTTGATAAACTTAAGATCTATACACTTATTAAAGAGTATGATAAGACAATCCATTTCTCACGAACTAATAAAAGATTTAATAAAAACTCCAATTCTGATGATGAATTTATGTTCGATATTGAGGTAGCTGTTGCAAAAAAAATGTCTAATGACATATCAAGAAAAGCCAAGATGGGATTGCGGGAGAAAGCAGAACAGGGATTCTACCCATCCCTTGCTCCAATAGGTTATAAGAATAATTCCACAACCCATTCAATATATATTGACGAAGAAAAGGTCCCATATATCAAAAGAGTCTTTTCTCTTATGGCTACAGGTTCTTACTCGTTAAGGATGCTTGCAGATAAGCTCTACAGCCAAGGTTTCAGAAGTAGGAATGGCATGCGAGTAAAGAAATGCGGCATTGGACTTATTCTAAAGAATCCTATATATTACGGTGCTTTTAGATGGAATGGTGGATTCTATCAAGGAAATCATACACCTATTGTTTCTAAAGGTCTTTTTGATCAAGTGCAAAGTGTTATGAATGGTAAATTTCGTCCCTCCATCCAGAAGAATAATTTTGCATTTAACAATCTTATTATTTGCGGAATCTGTAACTGCAAGATTCTTGGGGAAAGGAAAAAGAACAAGTATACTTATTATCATTGTACTTTTTCGAAAGGAAGACATAATGGTATCGGTTATATAAGAGAAGAGAAATTAGCAGTTATGTTTGAAAAGCCGATAAAAAACATTACGATAGATGAAGAATTGGCTGCCTGGTTAATAAGAGATATTAAGGAGAGAACTAAAGGTACACTTAAATTAGAGAAGAACCGTATTCTGTCATTAAAGACTCAATATAAGAAAATTAGTAATCGACTAAGTATGTTATACGATGCAAAATTTGATAAAGAAATTGACGAAGGTATTTTCGTGCAGAAAGAGAAAGACTATAAAACACAACTTATAGAAATTAAATCAGAGATTGACAATTCAAATGAAATAAATCCTAACTGCTATGAGGATGCCCAAAAAATCCTCGAACTCTCGAAACGCCTTTATTCTCTATATATCAGGGCAAATTATGAAGAGAAGACCAAGATTCTAAAGTTTGTAGCTTCGAACTATACCTTACTGAATGCAAGTCTTTATCCTACATATAGAAAGCCCTTCGACATACTCGCCAAAGGGCCTGATCGTATTACGATGCGGGGCCGACGAGACTCGAACTCGCGACCTCCGGCGTGACAGGCCGGCGTTCTAACCAAAACTGAACTACGACCCCGTTGGCAATCTTATAGCAAAGAAATTCCCCGATGTCAATAGAAAAATATG
>Ga0307379_10006450_pt1 | contig 16119 bp, 8 predicted proteins | sample UN2MG_FD_202237 | JGI IMG/M metagenome (GOLD analysis project Ga0307379, IMG submission 202237) | Soil microbial communities from Risofladan, Vaasa, Finland - UN-2 | ecosystem: Environmental > Terrestrial > Soil > Coastal area > Acid sulfate soil | place: Finland: Risofladan, Vaasa | collected... | reverse complement strand
GGGACGAGGCTTCGGCCGTCGAGTTTGGCGGCGACGTCGTCGGGGACTTTCGCCCCGGCCAGTTCGGCCAGCGTCGGGAAGATGTCGCGGTGGCAGGCGAGTTTGTCGACGTCGGCGCCGGCTTTGAGCGTGTCCGGCCATCGCCAGAACGAGGCCGCCCGCGTGCCGCCGTTGTACGGCGAGTTCTTGCTGCCGCGCATCCCGGCATTGAAGACCCCCACGCCCGCCGTGCCGCCGTTGTCGTTCATGAAGATGACGAGCGTGTTCTTTTCGATGCCCCACTCGGCCAACTTCGCGAGCAGCCGGCCGACGTTGTCGTCGATGTTGGTGATCATGCCGAAGAAGGCCATTACGTTCTTGCCGAGTCCCTGCCCGTCATATTTCTTGATGTAGTCTTCGGGGCAGACCAGCGGCCCGTGCGGGGCATTGGTCGAGATGTAGGCGAAGAACGGCGCCGAGGCCTTTCGTTTCTCGTCGATCCACTTCGTCGCCTGGCCGAAGAAGACGTCGGTGCAGTAGCCTTGCGTCTTCTCGAACGTGCCGTTGTGGAGGATCGCCGGGTTGAAGTACTTGTTGCCCGGCGCGTCGCCGCAACTTCCCGGGTAGGTCTGTCCGATGCCGCCCGCGCCGTGGATGAACATTTCGTCGAAGCCGCGCTTGTCGGGCCGGTGGTCGGGTTCGTCGCCCAGGTGCCACTTGCCGAAGATGCCCGTCGTGTAGCCGGCGGACTTCAGGACCTGGGCGACGGTCGTCGCCTTCAGGCTCATCCGCTCGCGCTCCAGGATGGTGTGCGTGACGCCGGACTTCATTTCATGCCGGCCGGTCATCAGCGAGCACCGCGTGGGCGAACAGGTGGGGCTGACGTGGAAATCGGTGAACCGGATGCTCTCGGCGTGCATGCGGTCGAGGTTCGGCGTCTGGATCTTGGGGTTCCCGTGGGCGGCGATGTCGCCGTAGCCCTGGTCATCGGTGAGGACGATGATGATATTGGGCTTGTGCCCCGGCCCCATCGGCTCTGCCGCCTGCAACCATCGCGGCATCGCCCAAGCCGCCGCGCCCAAGCCCACGGTCCGCAGGAAAATCCGCCGGGTGATCGTTGGCATCTTGTTGTCCTTTCAGGCCCTCGGGGCGCTGCGGCCCTCGGCCTTGTACTTTTCGAGGAGTGTCTTGAGGCGCTGCACGATTTCCGGATGCTCGCCGAACAGGTTGCGGCGCTCGCTTAAGTCCTGGGAGAGGTCGTAAAGTTCTCCGGGAAAATTGTGGGGCTGGTATCCGCGTTCTTTCTTGAGCCAGTCGGGCTCCTTGTTGTCATCTCCGTTCGGCGCGTCGATGAAGACCCAGTCGCCCTGGCGGATGGCGAACTTGCCGTTGCAACTGTGGTGGACGGTGGCCTCGTGGATAGGCTTATCGAGTTTCTCGCCAAAGAAAGCCGGGAGAATATTGTAACTGTCCTCGGCGGCATCGTCCGGCAGGCGGATGCCCAGCAGCGCCGCCAGCGTGGCCATAAGGTCCGCGTGACAGACGGTCTCGTTGCTAATCGTGCCCGGCTTGATCTTGCCCGGCCATCGGGCCATGAAGGGCACGCGGTGGCCGCCTTCCCAGGTGTCGCGCTTCAGGCCCCGCAAGTCGCCCATGCTGTAGTGGCCGAACTCGCGGATGCGCGCGTAAGCGAAATTTTCCGGGCCGTTGTCGCTCGCAAAGATGACCAGGGTATTGTCGGCCAGGCCGCAGCGGTCGATAGCATCAAGCACCTGCCCCACGGTCCAATCTGTCTGGTGGACCCAATCGCCATAGTCGCCCGCCCCGCTCTTGCCCTTGAACTCCGGCGCGGGAACGATGGGCGTGTGCGGCGAGGTGAGCGGAAAATAGAGGAAGAACGGGTTGCCCGGCGATTTGGCGGCCGTCTCGACGTACGCCACCGCCTTCTTCGTCAGGGTCGGCAGGATCTGGACGAGGTCCCAGCCCTCGATCATCGGGCCCGGGTTGCCGAACATCGTGCGGGGCTTGGGAATCGTGGGGATGCCCAGCGTGCGGTCGTTCTCGATGAAACAGTACGGCGGGTAGTTCGGCACGTCGGTGCCGAAGTAGGTGTCGAAGCCGCGCGTCGTCGGCCCCTCGGCGACGGGCTTCGTGAAGTCCACGTTGCTCGACCCGTCTTTCTGGTAAGCGAGGGGCTTACCGCCGGTCGTGGGCCACTGCCATCCGAGGTGCCACTTGCCGATGCAGGCCGTGTCGTAGCCGGCCTGCTTCAGCATGGCCGGCACGGTCAGGCGGTCGGGCTCAATCAGCGTCTTGCCGTACGGTCCGAGGACGCCACGCTTGAGCGACGACCGCCACGCGTATCGGCCCGTCAAAACGGCATAGCGCGTCGGGGTGCAGACGGCCGTCGGGGCGTGGGCGTCGGTGAAGCGGACGCCCTGCGTCGCGAGGCGGTCGAGGTTCGGCGTGGGGATCTTCGACTTCGGGTTCTGGCACGCCAGGTCGCCGTAGCCCATGTCGTCGGCCAGGATGTAGACGATGTTGGGCCGCGCGCGGGGCAGTTCGGCCGCCCGCAGCCATCGCGGAAGCGCGAGCGCCGCCGCCCCGGCGGTCGCCGTCTTGATGAAATCACGTCGGTTAAGGCTTGTCATTCCGGCTTGCCTTTTTTGGGGCGTGCCCCCCCGGCGCCCTTGTTGCCGGCCTCGGCGGCCAGAGCCTGCAGTTCCTTGACCTTCTCGGGCATCTTATCGGCGAGGTTGTTCTTCTCTCCGATATCCTCGTCGAGGTTGTACAATTCTTTGCTCGCCCGCAACTTCCAGGGCCCTTGGCGGACGATCCCCGCAACCAACAGGCACTCCCGCGGAGGCTTGGCGCTGGGCCCGCCCAGGAGGTATCCGCCGATGTCGCAGCCGTCGAGGCCCTGCGGCACGGGCGCCCCGGCGAGCGCCGCCAGCGTGGGCAGCAGGTCCATCGTGCTGGCGGGGAAATCGGTTTCCCAACCCGCCTGGATGCGACCCGGCCACCAGAAGATGGCCGGCATGCGGATGCCGCCCTCGTAATTGGAGAACTTCCCGTCGCGCAGCGGGCCGGCGCTGCCTCCCGCCTTGCCCTGGGCCAGCCACGGCCCGTTGTCCGACGTGAACACCACCAGCGTGTTTTTGTCCAGCCCCAGCCGCTGGAGGGTTTCGAGAATCCGGCCCGTGCTCCAGTCCAGTTCCTCCACCACATCGCCGTAGAGCCCCCGCGCGCTCTTGCCCCGGAAGGCCTCCGATGCGTGCAGGGGAACGTGCGGCATGGTGTGCGGGAGATAGAGCAGGAACGGCCGGTCCTTGTTGGCCTCGATGAACTTGATGCTCTCGGCGGTATAGCGCTGGGTCAGCGTGTCCTGGTCGACCGGCTCTTCGAGCGTCTCGGTGCCTCGGACGAGGGGTGTCGGCTTCATGTCGTTGGAGTACGGGATGCCGAAATACATGTCGAACCCACGGTTGGTGGGCATGAACTCGGCGTGCTGCGGCAGTCCGCGGATGGCCTGCGTGCTCGTCCCCAGATGCCATTTGCCGATGCACGCCGTCGCGTAGCCGCGCCCTTTGAGGATCTCGGCGACAGTCTTCTTCTCGTGGCTCAGGCCGTTCTTGTCTTGCGGGAATAGGACGCGCGTAACGCCCGTCCGGATGGGATAGCATCCCGTCAGAAGGGCCGCCCGCGACGGCGAACACACCGACGCCGCTACATAGAAACTCCGGAAACGCACGCCTTCCTTCGCCATGCGGTCGATGTTGGGCGTGCGGATGTCCTTGGCGCCGTAGCATCCGACGTCGGCGTAGCCCAGGTCATCGCAGAAGATCACGATGAAGTTCGGTCGCGGCCGGCCCGCCGGCCCGCCCGGTTGCGACCCCGCCGCCTGCATCCACCTCGGCAGCGTCAGCGCCGACGCACCGACGCCCAGCATCTTGAGGGCCTCTCTGCGTTTCATGGTCGGCTCCCTGGGTGCGATTCCATCGGCCTTGCCGCTCAGCGCTGTATAAGGGCATCTTCTCGTGGCCGCAAGGTCAATTTCTCCCGTCCCCGCCAAGATGGGCTTCAGAAACCCGCCCACACGCGCCGACACCTTCACCAGAAGATTTTGTCTTGGCCTTGTGGCCTCCCTTCGTGCCTGGTGCGTCTATCCACCTGCAAACTCGGCGCTTGGGAGGCCTTCCCTTTGACCTCATCCCAGAATGGGTGATCTCGTCTGAAAAAAACTTGCAGGATGATGGAAACGGGAAACAATGACAGAGTACAGGTCCGCGGCGGTCGCGGGCAGCGGTCATTGGGGAAACGCCGGACAAAGGCCTGGCAGGAGCGCCGCCAGGCCAATTCGGCCCCGGCCGCGCGCGACAGGTCTCCGGACCCGTCGCGCAGAGCGGCTGCTTGTTCGGTGTCTGCCGTGTCGGCGTGGTGGCTCCGGAGACCCGCCGTGCCAAGCCGCGGTTGCTGCAGCGCAGCGTCAACTTCGTATCACAGGGTCAAGTAGGACGCGGGAGACATCGCATGCATGCACTGGGCCTGATCGATTGGTTGGCGGTGGCGGCCTACTTTCTTCTGGTGTTCGGCCTGTCGTGGTGGGTCATCCGGAAGAACCGGGACACGCCCACCGACTACTTCCTGGCCGGCCGAAACCTCGGCTGGTTCGTCATCGGGGCCTCGATCTTCGCCTCGAACATCGGGTCCGAGCACCTGGTCGGCCTGGCCGGTTCGGGGGCCACCGACGGCGTGGCCATGGCCCACTACGAACTGCACGCCTGGTGCCTGCTGGTCCTGGGCTGGCTGTTCGTTCCGTTCTACATGCGTTCCAAGGTCTTCACCATGCCGCAGTTTCTGGAGAAGCGGTTCAGCCCGATGGCCCGGTGGGTCCTCTCGATCATCTCGCTGGTGGCGTACATGTTGACCAAGATCGCCGTCGCCATTTTCGCCGGCGGCATCGTGTTCTCGGTCCTCTTGCCCGAGATCCGCTTCCTGGGGATGGACAGTTTCTGGATCGGCTCGATCCTCGTCATCGTGCTGACGGGCGCGTACACCGCGCTCGGCGGCCTGCGGGCCGTGGTCTACACCGACACGCTCCAGACCTTCACCCTGGTCCTGGGGGCGGCGCTGGTGACGATCTTCGGCCTCCAGGCGCTGGGCGGCTGGGGCGAACTGCGCGCGATCTGCGGCTCCGAGATGTTCAACCTCTGGAAGCCCCTCGTCCCCGCCGGCGTCGAGGCCACCTGGGCCCCGGTCAAGGAAACCGGCCGCATGGCCTGGTACTTCAACAGCAACTATCCGTGGCTGGGCATGCTGTTCTGCGCCCCGATCATCGGCTTGTGGTACTGGTGCACCGACCAGTACATCGTCCAGCGCGCCCTGGGCGCGCCGAACGAGACGGAGGCCCGCCGGGGCAGCCTCTGGGCCTCGTTCCTGAAACTCCTGCCTGTCTTCATCTTCATCATCCCGGGGATGATCTGCTTCGCCCTGGCCGCCAGCGGCAAGGTCGAGTCCCTCCAGGCCGCCATCATCGACGACCAGGGCCACATCGTCCGCGAAAACGCCCAGGCGGCGTTTCCGCTGCTCGTCAAAACCGTCCTGCCGGTGGGCGTCCGCGGCATCGTGGTGGCCGGTCTCCTGGCCGCCCTCATGAGCAGCCTCTCCAGCGTGTTCAGCGCCTCGGCGTCGCTCTTCACGATGGACTTTTACTTGAGGCTGCATCCGAAAGTCTCGGAGCACAAACTGGTCTGGATCGGCCGGATGGCCACCATCGTGATGGTGGCGATCGGCCTGGCGTGGATCCCGGTCATCCGGGGCGGCAAAGGGTTGTACGACTACCTCCAGGGCATCCAGGCCTACCTGGCCCCGCCCATTTTCGTCGTCTTCTTCCTGGGCGTCTTCGTGAAACGCCTGAACGCCAAGGGGTGCCTGGCGGCCCTGGTCGTGGGCTTCCTGCTCGGACTGTTCCGCCTGGGGGTCGACACCCCCGTCAAACTCTGGGGCACGGCGTACGCCGAAGGGTCCTTCTTCTGGATCATCCACAACGTCTTCTTCCAGTACTACAGCCTGGGCATCTTCCTGGTTTGCATCGGCGTGATGGTGGGCGTCAGTTACCTGACCGCACCGCCCTCGTACGAGAAGATCAGCGGACTGACGTACGCCACCTTGACCGACGAGGATCGCCGCGCAAGCCGAAGCAGTTGGAACTGGCGCGACGTGGCTGCCACGGCCGTCGTCCTGATCATCATCGTGACGGCGTATCTCTACTTCACGGGCTGAGATGCCCCGTCGCCGGGCGGCCGTTCGACCATGCTCACGGCCCTGAGCCTGCCGAAGGGCGGCACGATGGCCGCCTGCTGCGACATGGTCGAAAAGGCCGCCGGACGCATCGTCGGCATCGAGTTCCTGATCGAACTGGAGTTCCTCGCCGGCCGAAAGAAACTCGAAGGCTATCCCGTCCGCTCGCAGATCGTTTACGAGGGCGAAGAGGCGTAGGCGGGCGCACGGAAGAAAAGAAACGGGGCCGGAAGAAGTGCGGAATCCGGAGTGCGGAGTGAACGGCACGGAAGCGCCGGAGGCACCGTTCTTTTTTCACTCCGCATTCCGCACGGCGCACGCCGCACGCAATTGATTCGTCATTTGGATTTCGTCATTCGTCATTACTACGGCATCTGCCGCAGGTTCCTCTCGCGCATCAACTGTTGGTAATGGCTCTCCATCTGGGTCTTCATGTCGTTGATCATCTCCTGCGGCACGGCGAACTGGTAGTGGTCGTCCTTGGACATCTTTTCGAGTTGCGTGAGGGCCGTCGCGCACTGCTTCAGGTGCGTCAGGCACAGGTCGGAGTAGTGGCGCCAGCGTTTCCCGTCGTCGGCGAAGGTCCGGTTGAGGTCCTTGACGGTGTAACTTTGGTGACGGGGGTCGTTCTGGATCGCCTGGTCCATGTGGAGGTTGAAGGCGCTGCGGTACTTCTCGATGGTCTCCTTGGCCGCCGTCGACTGTTTCTCGACCCAGTCGGGCAGCCAGTCGGCGGCGTCGATGGTGTACTGGCTGAAGCCCATCTCCTGCATGAGCGCCTTCTCGTCGTCGGCGATGCCTTTCACGACGCCGAACTCGAGGGCCTCGTTCGAGGTCAGGGTCACCAGTTTGCCGGGCTTCGAGACGGTCTTTCCGCGCTTGAACGTCCCTTCCTTCTTGTGCTCCTGCTCCATCTGCTTGGCCTCTTCCTCGGTGACGAGTTGCTGCTTCCCGTCGAGGAAGACCTGGACGACGCTGGTGCTGTTATCGACCATGGCGTCGGCGATGGCCGTCGGATGGCCGCGCTCCTGGGCCAGGCTGCGGAACCGGGCGCGAAAGGCGCTCGTCATCTTCTCGTCGACGGCTGCCGAGCCCGACATGACGCGGAAGGGCGTCGCGGCGCCGACGATCGTGCCCGACGCCATGTAGATCTTGTGTGTGGCCAGCGAGATGAACGCGCCGCACGAGAGCGAACGCTTCTCGTCTCCCTGGACCCACGCCACCGTGGTCGCCCAGTCGATGCCCTGGATGATCTGAATGATCTTGTCACCCAGGTCGACGCGGCCGCCCGGCGTGTTCATCCGGAAGATGACGAGGTTGGCTTTCTTGACCTTGGCTTCCTTGAGGGCCTTCTCGATGGCGTCGATGAGGTAGTTGTCCATGATGGGGCCGCTGATGGGGATGACGTAGGCCCGGGTCTCGGCGGCCTTCGGCTCCGCGTTCTTCGAGGCGGGCGCGGTCTCCTTGGGCTCCGGCTCTTTCGGGGCGGGCGCGTCCTTTTCGATGACCTCCCACTCGGCCGGGTCGATGAACTTCGTCCCGCCCCCCTCTATCTTGAAGACCACCAACTTGTTGATCTTCTGGTCGGTCAGCGTCCCCTTGAGGGTCTCGCCGGTCACGCAGTTCTTGATGACGTCGGCCCCGGCTTCGGACGCCGCGAGCGACGCCAGGAAAAGGGCGGCCGTCAGGACAATCCGTAGGCGTACGTCGGCTTTCATGACATGGACCTCCGAATGGTCGAAGGTTTCTTGCCGGAGGCACCGGCATATGCATGAATTTTAGCGTGCCGGCTTGAGAACCGCAAACGAAATCCTTAGGCAGCGCCCTGGCGGGCCACTGGCGGTCATGTTCCCTACCGTGGCCCGTGCCACGCCGCAAAGTAGCGCGAGGGCTTGCCCTCGCGCGTTTGGTTTCACGGCATGCGCGGGGTCAAGACCCCGCGCTACAGCGCATCCTGTTTCACTTCTTCCGCCGATTCACCTTTTTCTTCTTCGTTGCTGCCGCGCCACCGTCCGCCAGGACGAGCGGCAGCGCGTCGTCCATCGCGCGAACGTAGTGGAAATGCATCTGCCGACGAATCTTCGCCGGTATCTCCTCCACGTCCTTTTTGTTCCGCTCCGGCAGGATGACCGTGTCGATGCCGGCGCGCTTCGCCGCCAGCACCTTCTCCTTGATTCCCCCGACGGGGAGCACCAGCCCGCGGAGGGTGATTTCGCCCGTCATCGCCACGTCGCTCCGCGTGCTCCGCTTCGTCAGCAGGCTCATCAGGGCGCTGAAGATCGTGATCCCCGCGCTCGGGCCGTCCTTCGGGATCGCCCCCGCCGGCACGTGAATGTGCAGGTCCTGTTTGCTGAAAATCTCCGGGTCGATGGCCCACCGGTCCGCCCGCGAGCGGATGTACGACAGCGCCGCCTGGGCCGACTCCTTCATCACCTCGCCCAGTTGGCCCGTCAGGTTCACCTTGCCGGTGCCCGGCATCGCCGTCGCCTCGACGAAGAGGATGTCGCCGCCGGCCGGCGTCCATCCCAGGCCCGTGGCGACGCCCGGCGTGCTCGTCCGCAGTTTGACTTCCGGCAGGTACCGCTCCGCCCCCAGGAACCCTTCCACCTTGCCGGCCGTGATGAGCCCCGGCCGGCGCTTCCCCTCGCCAACCTGGTGGGCGATGCCCCGGCAAATGGCGGCGATCTCGCGCTCCAGGTTCCGCACCCCCGCCTCGTGCGTGTAGTATCGGATGATCTGCCGAAGCGCACCCGGCGCGAACCGCAGGTCCCCCGCCTTCAGCCCGTGTTCCTTCCGCTGCCGAGGCACAAGGTATCGCCGCGCAATCGCCAGTTTCTCTTCCTCCACGTACCCCGGCAGGCCGATGACCTCCATCCGGTCCTTCAGGGCCGGCGGCACGGGGTCCAGAAGGTTCGCCGTCGCAATGAACAGCACCCGCGTCAGGTCGAACGGCACGTCGAGGTAGTGGTCCGTGAAGGAGAAGTTCTGTTCCGGGTCCAGCACCTCCAGCAGCGCGCTCGTCGGGTCGCCGCGCCAATCCGCGCCGAGTTTATCCACCTCGTCCAGCATGAACACCGGGTTGTTCACGCCCACTTTCCGGAGTTCCTGGATGATGCGTCCCGGCATCGCGCCGACGTAGGTCCGCCGGTGGCCCCGGATCTCCGCTTCGTCCCTCAGGCCCCCCAGGCTCACGCGGACGAACTTTCGTCCCATCGCCCGCGCGATGCTCCGGCCGAGGCTCGTCTTGCCGACCCCCGGCGGCCCCACGAAGCACAGGATCGGCCCCCGCAGGTCCGCCCGCAACTTCCGCACCGCCAGAAACTCCAGGATCCGTTTCTTCGGCTTCTCCAGACCGTAGTGGTCACGGTTCAGGATCCGCGCCGCCTTCGCCAGGTCCAGCCGGTCCTCGGTGCGCTTCGACCAGGGCAACTCGATGAGGTACTCCAGGTACGTCCGCACCACGTTGTATTCCGGCGCGTGGACCGGCATCACCGCCAGGCGTCCGAGTTCGCGCTGGGCCTCGGCCCGCACGTTCTTCGGCATCCCCGCCGCGTCCAGACCCTGCCGCAGTTCCTCCGCCAGTTGCGCCCCCTCGTCCTTCTCGCCCAGTTCCCGCTGGATCGCTTTCAGTTGCTCGCGCAGGTAATACTCGCGCTGCGTCTGGTCGATGCTCGAGCGCGCGTCCGACTGGATTTTGTCCGCCAGTTCCAGCACCCCGATCTCGCGCTGCATCAGTTCCGCCACCGTCCGCAGCCGCTCCGCCACCCGCGCCTCTTCCAGCAGCGTCTGCTTCCGCGCGGCGTCCACGTTCAGGTTCGCCGCGATGAAATCCGCCAACTGCCCCGGGCTCTCGATCGCCGACACGATCGCCGCCGCCTCCTGCGGAATCCGCGGCGACAACTCGATGATCCGCGTAATCTGCTCCCGCGCCGCCGCCAGCAACGCCTCCAGTTCCGTCCCCGCCTTCACCTCGTCCGGAACCGCCTCCGCCTTCACGCGCCAGAACGGCTTCGTCTCGACCACCGGCCCCAGCCGCACACGCCCCACCCCGTGCACGATCACCGTCTGCGTCCCGTCCGGCCCGCGAACCATCTTCAGCACGCGCACCGCGCACCCCACCCGATACACGTCGTCGAACGACGGGTCGTCCTGCGCCGCGTCCTTTTGCGTCACCACCGCGAACAGCCGGTCGCCCAGCATCACCGCTTCCACCAGCGCGACGCTCTGCGGCCGGCCCACCGACAGCGGATGCACGGTCCCCGGAAAAAGCACCAGGCTCCGGATCGGCATCACGGGAAGGACCTCCGGCAGCGCCGCCTCCGCCTTCGGCGCCGGTTCTCCCGCCGGCGGCTTCTTCAGTTGCACTTGATCGGGCACGCCACCTCTCCCCTTCGTTCCTAGCCGCCCTCGCTCCCGCGCTTCGGCGCGTAAATACGCAACAGGCCGTCGCGGAACCGCGCCGTAATTCTTTCCACGTCCACGTGCTCCGGCAGCAGGATCCGCCGGCGGAATTGGCCTTCCTCGATCTCCATCTGGTGCACCCGCACTTTCTCCCGCGAACTCGGGTCGCTTCGCCAGCCCGTCACCACCAACTGGTTCCCCTCCGTGTACAGCCCGATGTCCGCACGCCGAACCCCCGCCAACTCCACGATGATCTCGTACCGGTCCGCCAGTTCGCTGATGTCCACCGCCGGCGTCCAGTCCGGCGTCCGCCGGCCCGGCGAAAACCCGGACTTCAGCAACTTGTCCATGATCTGCATCATGTGCCGCGCCATGTGACCAAGGTCCTCATGCGGGCGTGTCACGACCGAAGGTTCCATCGTCGGCTCCTTTGACGGAAATGGTTTCTACGCCTCTATCTTACTCCCCCCTGCCTCGTCTTGCAACCTTGTGCCGGTGCCGGGTGGCATGCCCACGCTGTGCCTTTGCGTGGGCATGCGCCTTTGTCCACGAGTCAGAAACGCGCTCCCCTTCGGGTCGCGGCTAACCATGACGATGCGCGGTTTTGCCGTTCATTCCGCATTGGTGTCCCCCGCTCCCCTTCCTCCTTCGCCCCGCCCTTCGGCGGGGCTTCGGCGGACGAGTCGGGTCGCGGCTAACCATGGCGCGATGTCGCCGTTTCGTTCTTGGTCATTGCCGTTTGCCTTTTGTCGTTTGCCGTCGCCTTTCACTCTGCACTTTGCATTGTATAATGCCTCCCATGCCCGAACCCGCGTTCGACATCCTCGTCGTCGGCGCCGGCCACGCCGGTTGCGAGGCTGCCGCCGCCGCCGCTCGCCTCGGCGCACGGACCGCCCTCCTCACCATCTCCGCCGACCGCGTCGCCCAGATGTCCTGCAACCCCGCCATCGGCGGCCTCGCCAAGGGCCAGATCGTCCGCGAAATCGACGCCCTCGGCGGCTTGATGGCCCAGGTCGCCGATTCGACCGCCATCCACTACCGCCTCCTCAACCGCAGCAAAGGGCCCGCCGTCCGCAGCCCTCGCGCCCAGTGCGACCGCCAAGCCTACGTCCGCGCCATGCGCGAATCCCTCGCCCGCGTCCCCAACCTCGCCCTCCTCGAAGAGACCGTCGCGGACCTTCTCCTCGATGGCGGCCGCGTCGCCGGCGTACGATGCGCCGGCGGCAACGTGTACCGCGCACGCGCCGTCGTCCTCACGACCGGCACTTTCTTGCGCGGCATCCTCCATCGCGGCGAGAAGATGTGGCCCGGCGGACGCATTGACGAGCCCGCCGCCGATGGCCTCTCCGACGCCCTCCAGCGCGCCGGCCTTCGCCTCGGACGCCTCAAGACCGGAACGCCTCCGCGCGTCGACGGCCGAACCCTCGACTACGCGCGCCTCGCCGAGCAGCCTTCCGACCCGAATTGCGTCCGCTTCTCTTTTTCCTCGCCGCCCCGGTCCCCCGGCGAGCTTGCCCCGCCTGCCCCTTTGGGGTTGGGACCGCTCTCCTGCTGGATCACCTGGACCACCCCCGAGGTCCACCAGGCCATCCGCTCCAGCCTCGACCGCGCGCCGCTCTACACCGGCCAGATTCGCTCCACCGGCCCGCGCTATTGCCCCAGCATCGAGGTCAAGGTCGTCCGATTCCCCGACCGCCCGCGCCACCAGGTCTTCCTCGAACCCGAAGGACGCGCGACCGACGAAGTCTACTGCAACGGCATCGCCACCAGCCTCCCCGAGGACGTCCAGGACCGCATCGTCCACGCCATCCCCGGCATGGAACGCGCGGCGATCCTCCGCTACGGCTACGCCATCGAGTACGACTTCGTCCCGCCCCTCCAGACCCAGGCCACCCTCGAATCCAAAATCGTCCCGGGCCTCTACCTCGCCGGCCAGATCAACGGCACGAGCGGCTACGAGGAGGCCGCAGGGCAGGGCATCCTCGCCGGCATCAACGCCGCCCGCGCCCTCGCCGCCAAACCGCCCGTCGTCCTCCGACGCGACCAGGCCTATCTCGGCGTCCTCGTCGACGACCTCGTCACCAAGGGCGCCGACGAACCTTACCGCATGTTCACCAGCCTCGCCGAGTACCGGCTCCTCCTGCGCCACGACAACGCCGACCGCCGCCTCATGCCCCTCGGCCGCGAGGTCGGCCTCGTCGCCGACGACGCCTGGGCCGCCCTCCAGGAAAAGGAGCGCCGGATTCGCTCCGCCCAGGACGTCCTGCGACGCGTTCGCCGCGGCGGGCGCACCCTCGAGGAACTCCTGCGCCGACCCGAGGTCACGTGGGAGACTCTGGCTGCCGAGGTGCCCGACCTCGCGGCGCTCCGCCTTTCCCCCGAAGCACGCGAGCAGGTTGAAATCGAGGCCAAGTATGCCGGATACCTCGCACGCCAGGAACGCGAGGTCCAGCGCGCCCGACGCATGGAGGACCGCCCCATCCCGCCTACCCTCGACTATGCCGCCGTCCCGCACCTCCGGGCCGAGGCGAGGGAGAAACTCGCCCGCATCCGTCCGCGTTCGCTCGGCCAGGCCGCCCGCATCGCCGGCATCGGCCCGGCCGACCTGGCCGTCCTCATGATCCACCTCGCCCGCTGATCATTTAGCCGCCTCGCTTGTCCCTGTCCATGTTGGACCCCTTTCGGGGCGAGGCGCTCGCCGTTCGAGCTCGCCGCGGCCGGTCACGTTCTACCGCGCCCTCCTCCCCGCGCACCGTTAACGCCCGCAGATGAGCCCCAGTCTCACCGGGGCGAATCTGCGGGACTCCCCTGCCAACCATGAGAGGGCGAAGGAGGGTCCGCCGTAGCCCTGAGCCTGTCGAAGGGGCGACGGCGGGTCCGCATTCCTTCTAACCCCTCCCCCCGCGCGTGCTTCACAAGTCTTTGCGTAGGCACGGTTTACGGCGTTGGCCGTCCAAGGACGCAAACCAAACCCCGCCGGAGGCATTTGACAAAAGACCAAATGTGTGTTATAATGCGGTCGGAAACCCGGGGTGGGCTCCCAGATCGACGACCGACGGGAAGCACGTTTTGGTTACTTCGTGCTTTTTCGCCCCATCCCGGCTCAGGGGGCCGAAATCATGTGCTCGAACCGAGCCGACTGCTCGCACGAGCACCATGGAGCCTGTGGTGAAAAACCGTACAGGCCTCATTCTCCACATGCTTCGCAGCGAGCCTGCTCCGCCGAAGCAGCATCGGCTGCGAAGGCTGGAAGCGCTGCGTCGCGGAGTAGCATGCGCCTTGGCCGTCCTCGTCCTCCTCGCCGTCCAGCCCGCCCAGGCGGCGACATCGCTCATTTGGGACGCCGACGGCACACCGCCGTACGGCGGCGCCGGCACATGGGACACCACCAGCCCCTATTGGTACAACAGTTCCACTCCCGGCTACCAGCCCTGGGTCAACGCCAACAACGACGACGCCGTTTTTGGCACCTCGGGCGGAACGGTCAGCCTGGGCACCGGCATCACGGTTCACAACCTCACCTTTGACACCACCGGCTACTTAATCCAGAGCGACACGCTCACGCTCGCCGGAACCACGCCCACCATCACGGCCAACGCCAACGCCGCCATCAGTTCAGTCATCGCCGGCAGCGCCGGCCTGACCAAGACCGGCGCGGGCACGCTTACCCTCTCCGGCGCCAACACGACTACCGGAGGCGTGACACTCGGCGCCGGCACGCTCAATATCAACCACGCTCAGGCTCTCGGCACCGGCACCTTCATCATTTCCGGCGGCAAGATTGACAACACCAGCGGCGCGGCGATCACCAACACCAACAACAACCCCATTGGGTTAAACGCCGACTTCACCTTCACGGGCACCCAGGCTCTGAACTTGGGCACGGGCGCCGCCTCGCTGGGCACGGCGGCCGGCACGACCCGGACAGTCACGGTTGCCGCCAATACACTCACCATTGGCGGCGCCATTTCCAACGGCACCAGCGCCTACAGCCTGACCAAGTCGGGCGCGGGCACCTTGACCCTCAGCGGAAACAACACGCTTACCGGTGCCGTGACAGTGGAAGGCGGGGGAACGCTGAACCTCGACGGGACCAACACTTTTACCGGCACCACCAACGTCGGTGCCACTTCCGCTGGCAACACATTGAATATCACCGGCCACTTGACCGGCGCAAACAACGCCACCTGGTTCAATGTCGGCCGCAGCCCGTTCGGCAACAACCACGTGGTCGTCTCGGGTGTCGGAAACTCTGGCAACCCGACCGTCCGACTCGGCGGAGACAACGTTTCAGTATGGGTGGGTGGTGAAACCTCCGCTTCCTCCAACAACAGCCTCCGCATTGAGAATGGCGCCTACTTCCGCCATAATGGCGGCAATGGCACGACCAACAGTTCGATTGGTGCAAACGCCGGCTCCAACTACAATTCGCTTACCATCACCGGCGTCAACTCGAGCACTGGGGACAAGTCGACATTTTCCTGCAGCGGCCAGCGGGTTTATGTCGGCGGGGCTGGCAGTTACAATTCCCTGACGGTTAGCGCTGGTGGTCAGTATATTGGAAGGGTGTTACACGTCGGCGACCTCGCAGGAGCCAAGGGAAATACGTTTACCATCACCGGCGCCGGTTCGTCCCTGAGTTCCAGCGAATGCACGTTCATCGGCGGGGCCGGCGGTGGGCCCAATCCCAGCGACGGCAACAGCCTGCGCATCGAGAATGGCGGCAGTGCTACCATTCGGGCGAGATCGACCGGCCGAGACGAGAGGGCCCTCCTCATCGGAGGCGCCGACGGCGCCCACAACAACTTTGTCGCCGTCAAGGGCTCCGGCTCGTTGTTAACCGTCACCGACTATGGCACAGCGGCTCCGGGTGACACCTCTACCATTTCCATCGGCATGACGGGCAGCAGAATCGGCACGACCGACACCCTCACCGCCGCTGGGAACCACTTCGACGTCTACAGCGGCGGCGCAGCGACTCTTTACATCCCGCTGCTGGTGGGCGGCGTGAATTCGGCGGTCAACCTCGGCGACGGCACGGGCACCAGCTCCGCGACCGTCTACTCCGTTTCGCTGCTCAACGCGACGGCGAACCTGAATTTCAACAGCGGAAAGTTGATTGCCGAACTCGACAACGTGATGGTCTCCGGCCCGGGCCAGGTCAACCTCCTCGGCCCGGCCTATTTCTCCACGACTTTCGCGGAAAGTTCGATCGACAGCGTCATCGCCGGCACCGGCACCCTCACCAAGGAGGAATCCGGCACCCTGACCCTCTCCACCGCCAACACCTACTCCGGCGACACAAAGATCGACGCCGGCGCCCTGAAATTGGGGAACAACCTGGCGATCCAGAACAGCGCATTGGATACTTCGGGCGCAGGCGCCTTGGATGTCACGACCACCAACACTCCCATGTTCGGCGGGCTGCTCGGCGGCAAC
>Ga0307379_10006448_pt1 | contig 16120 bp, 15 predicted proteins | sample UN2MG_FD_202237 | JGI IMG/M metagenome (GOLD analysis project Ga0307379, IMG submission 202237) | Soil microbial communities from Risofladan, Vaasa, Finland - UN-2 | ecosystem: Environmental > Terrestrial > Soil > Coastal area > Acid sulfate soil | place: Finland: Risofladan, Vaasa | collected... | reverse complement strand
GGTCAAGACGCGCTCCTGCTGGCCGGGCAGGCCGCCGAGCAGGTCGTCGAGGTTGGGACCGACGACGCCGTCGGTGCCGGCCCGCGCCAACGTGTGGCAGGAGCCGCAGTTGGTCGCGAACAGATCCTTGGCGGGATCGTCGGAGGCGGCGACCTTCTCGGCTGATGAGGCGGCATCCCCCTCCTTCGAAATCGCCCAGTAGGGAACCGCCACGGCGAACGCGACGAAGAACAGGGCGAAGAACAGGAAGCTGCGCTTGGTCATCTTGAAATCCCGCCTCGCGGGAGGGGCCGGATACTACCCAGGCCCGCCCCGACCGGGGGCCGCGATCAGGCCACCGGCTCGACCCGGCCCTCACGCCGGGCGACGCACATCCGTCGCAGCCCACACTCGCCGCAGCGGGGCTTCGGCCGGCAGACGGCACGACCGTGGGAGATCAGGTTCATGTGCAGCTCGTAGGCGTCAGCGGGCGGGGTGATCGCCAGCATCTCGTCGTGGGCCTGCTCGAAGGAGGCGTGTTCGGGGAACAGCCCCAAGCGCCCGCCGATGCGGTGCACATGGGTGTCGACCGGGACTTCGGGTCGATCGAAGGCGAAGATCATCACGCAGGCGGCCGTCTTGCGGCCGACCCCGGGCAGGCTCGTCAGGTAGTCGATCGCAATCTGCCGCGGCGCCGCTCGCAGCCAGTCGAGATCGGGCTCGGGGCCGAGTTCGCGGAGGACCGCCTGGATCCGCGGACCCTTCGTGTTGGCCAGCCCGCCGGGTCTGATCGCATTGATCACCGCGATCGTCGGCGCGTCGCGGATCGACTGCCAGTCGCCGAGCGACTCGCGAAGGCCGCGGTAGGCGACATCGCGGTTGTTGTCGCTGGTGTTCTGGGAGAGGATCGTCAGGACCAGCTCGTGGACCGGGTCGTTGTGCGGCTCGTTCAGCTTCGGTCCGTACAGCTCTCGGAGCCGCTCGGTGATCGCCCGTACGCGGGCCGCCGACGGTCGCTTCCAGCCCTTGGGAACCGGGAAACGGGGTCGGCGGTCAGGCCCGGCGTCAGTTCGCCGGGCGCGCTCCGAATCCGCGTATCCACGCTCGCCGCCGCCGCTCATGCGTCCGAGGATATGCGGCCGTCCCGGCCGGACTCCGGCTGGGCCGCGAATGATCCGACCCCGCCTCGCGGCGGCTCAGGCGATCGCGCCGGGACGCCTGCAGGCCTCGGCGCCCGCCGTCGCGGCAAGCGGCAGAACCTCGGCGATCCGACCCAGATCCCAGCCGCGATGGTGCAGGCCGGCTGCCAAGGCACCCATGAAGGCGTCCCCGGCACCCAGCGGCCACGGCTGCTCGACGGCGGCTGCCGGGGGGCACCGGTAGGCGGCGTCCTCGCCCGCCAGTCGCGCCACTGCACCCGCTGCGCCCGCGGTCACGACGGCCAGCCGCGGTCCCAGGTCGAGCAGGCCCGCGGCTAGAGCGGCGGGGTCCGAACCGTCGGCCGCACCGAGCAGGCGCGCCTCCTCGAGGTTGGCCTTGATCACTGTTGCGGAGGCCGCCAGCGCTCGGCAGCGTTCCAGGGCCGTCTCGATCCGCCCCCAGCGTCCCGGCCGCAGGTTCGGGTCGAAGAGCACCGGAACTCCAGCTCGGCCCGCCTCGTCGACGACCCTGCGCGTGACTGTCCTAGCCGGTTCGGTGGTCAGGGTGTTGGAGCCGACCACCAGCGCCGCCGCTCCGGCGAGCAGCTCCTGCTCGTTACCGGACAGTGAGGCGACGCCGGCCTCGATCCCGGCCCCGTGCAGCTCGAAGCTCGGATCGCCGGAAGGCTCGGTACGGACGAACGCAAAGGGGGTTGCCATGTCCTCGAGCAGGGTCAGGTGGTTCAGGGCCACGCCTTCCTCGCGAAGACGGCCTCGGAGTAGGTGCCCGAAACCGTCGTCGCCGAGACCACCGGCGAGCGCTGCCGGGGCTCCGTGACGGACGACGGCGACGGCGACGTTCGCCAGGGCGCCGCCGAAGTGGACCCCGAAGTGCTCCGGATCCTGTCCCGGCGGCTCGCCGATCAGATCGACGAGCGCCTCGCCGAGGCAGACGATGCGCGCGGGGTCGGGGTCGCCTCTCGCCACGCTCGAAGCATAGGATCTGAGCCGATGAGTCCGGTGTCTCAGATCTGCGAGCAGGAGCGTCCTGTGGCCGGGATTCGGACCTTTCTGCGGCGGACCGACGGCGACGGTGTCCCGACCCTCTTCGTGCACGGCAACCCGACCAGCTCGTATGAATGGATCCCGTTCCTCGAAGCGCTGCCGGGCCCTGGCCTGGCGATCGACTTGCCCAACTTCGGCCGCTCTGAGCGAGTCGAAGTCGAGCGTTTCGATTCATCGATGCACTCGTACGCCGACTTCGTCGGTGCGGTGATGGACGAGTTGATCGAGGGCGATTTCAACCTCGTCGTCCACGATTGGGGCGGAATCGCGCTCCATCCCGCACAGCGCCGGGCGGCACGGATCAAGCGGCTCGTTGTGATCGACGCCGTGCCTCTGCTGGCCGGATACCGCTGGCACTGGGTGGCGAGGATCTGGCGCACTCGCGGCGCCGGCGAGCTTCTCAACGCGACGACGACCAGGGCGGCCGTTCGGCTCGCGCTGCGCCAGGCACGGTCCGGGTTCGAGCCCCTGCCCGCACCACTCCTCGGGGAGATCTGGGAGCACTACGACCGGGGCATGAAGAGGGCGGTCCTGCGCCTCTACCGCTCGGCCGACCCCGAGAAGCTCGAGGCCGGCGGCGCCCAGCTCGAGCGGCTCGACTGCCCGGCGCTGGTGGTCTGGGGAGCGCACGATCCCTATATCCCGATGCGGTTCGCCCGTGCTTTCGCCGCGCGCCTGCCGAATGCCGAGCTGCTCGAGCTCGATCGCGCCGGGCATTGGCCTTGGATCGACCAGCCTCAACTCGTCGGTCGGGTCGTTGACTTCCTCTGCCGCTCGCGAGAGTGACCACTACAATCTCGCGCCATGCCGCGTCCGATCTCCTACGTCGGAAGCCGGCTGCCTCGGGGTTGGCCAGACCTCCTGTTGCAGTTCGCGCTCTTCTTCTCCGTCTACCAGGGATACCAGGTGGTCCGAGGCCTCTCCGAGGCCAAGAGCGCGACCGCCTTTGCGAACGCCGATCGGCTGATCGACATCGAGCGCTCTCTCGGGCTCTTCTTCGAGCCCGGCCTGCAGTCGGCGATGCTGAACTTCTCCTGGGTGATCGACGGTGCCAACTGGATGTACGTCAACTCGCACTTCATCATCACGACCAGCTTCCTCGCCTGGCTCTACCTGTTCCGCAATGAGCACTTCTACTTCGTGCGCAACATGTTCATGGTCGCGATGTTGATCGCCCTGACCGGCTACCTGATCTTCCCGACGGCGCCGCCCCGGCTCCTCGCCGGCGAGGGCTTCATTGACACGATCGCCAGCTTCGGAGGGGTCAACACCGATTCCGACTCGGTTGGCCTGCTGGTCAACAAGTACGCGGCCGTGCCGAGCATGCACATCGGCTTCGCGACGATGATCGCCGTGCCGGCCTTCATGCTCGTTCGCAGCCGGATCAGCAAGGCTCTCTGGGCCATCTACCCACTCGCGGTGCTGTTCGTGGTCGTTGTCACCGGGAACCACTTCTGGCTCGATGCAGCCGCCGGCGCCGCGGTTGCTGTTGCTTCAGCGCTGGTCGCCCACAGACTGCTCGCGCCGCGGCGGCCGGGGCATTGGGCCTTCCGCCCTGTGCCGGCCTGACCGGGTGATGGCTGCACGCGTTCGGCGTTCCGGGCGGATAGGTTCCCATCCATGAGTGAGCAGCCGGCTTCCCGGGGACCGGTCGGAGGTGAGCTCCGCGGGGTCCGCACCAGCGGCGAGCTGGCCGACTACGCGCGCGGTCGCCTGATCGATTCGCGGCTGACCCCGAACGCGATCTCGGTGACCGGACTGGTGCTCAACGTCGCCGCCGCGGCCCTGATCCTCGAGCGCCACTTCGTGCTCGCGGCAATCGCCTTCATCGTCGGCTCGATCATGGACACGCTCGACGGTCGCTATTCGCGGATGTCGGGCAAGGGGTCGCTGTTCGGAGCGTTTCTCGACTCGACTCTGGATCGGGTCGAGGAGGGGGTTGTCATCGCGGCCATCGCCTGGCAGTTCGCCGATAGTGGCCAGGATGTCGCCGCCGCGGTTTGCGTGCTGGTCGTGCTCGGCTCTCTGATGGTCAGCTACACGCGGGCGCGGGCCGAGGCTCTCGGGGTCGAGTGCAAGGTCGGGATCGCGACACGGCCGGTGCGCGTCGTGATCCTCTCGGCCGGGATCCTGTTCGCAGAGGGTGAGCTGATCAACGACGTCGACCTGCTGCCGGCGGCGATCTACGTGATGGCGGGGTTGACGGCGCTGACCACCGTGCAGCGCGTCTGGCACGTGCGCGGCGAACTGCGCAAACTTGAACGATGATCTCGCCCCTCAGCGACCGATTGATGCCGGATAAACCCTCGGAACGGTTGTAACCAACCACCATCTGTGGTGTCATTCAGGCCGATCCGGCATTGCGCCTCCTTGGGAAGCCTTCTTCCCCGGCCCGCGCATCAGCCTGTACCCAGCTCCGGCATTGACTCGCCATCCAACAGGAGGCTTTCGCACACCCATGACTACCAACGGCACCCAGACCCACGGCGATACCGCCACTCCCGCTCGCAGCGACGACGGCAAGGTACGCGTCGCGATCGTCGGCGTCGGCAACTGCGCCAACTCTTTCATCCAGGGCGTCCACTACTACCAAGAGGCTGATTCCAGCGAGCAGGTCCCTGGCCTGATGCACGTTGACCTCGGCGGCTACCACGTCAAGGACATCGAGTTCGTCGCTGCCTTCGACATCGACTCCGAGAAGGTTGGCAAGGATCTCTCCGACGCGATCTGGTCGGGTCAGAACAACACGATCAAGTTCGCCGAGGTCCCCAAGATGGGGATCGAGGTCCATCGCGGCATGACTCATGACGGTCTCGGCAAATACCTGAAGCAGAGGATCACCAAGGCTCCCGGTGAGACCGCTGACATCGTCGGCATCCTCAGGGAGACCAAGGCTGATGTCTTGGTCTGCTACCTGCCGGTCGGCTCCGAGGAGGCGACCAAGTGGTACGTCGAGCAGGCTCTGGCGGCCGGCGTCGGCTTCGTCAACTGCCTGCCCGTGTTCATTGCCCGCGAGGACTACTGGGACCAGCGGTTCCAGGATGCCGGTCTGCCGATCATCGGCGACGACATCAAGTCCCAGGTCGGCGCGACGATCGTGCATCGTCAGCTGGCCCGTCTGTTCCACGACCGTGGCGTTCGCCTCGAGCGGACCTCGCAGCTCAACGTCGGCGGCAACATGGACTTCTTCAACATGCTCGAGCGTGAACGGCTCGACTCGAAGAAGATCTCGAAGACCAACGCGGTCACCTCGATCATGGGCCACGATCTTCCCGAAGAGGACGTTCACGTCGGACCCTCCGACTACGTCGCCTGGCTGACCGATCGCAAGTGGGCACACATCCGCCTCGAGGGCAAGTCCTTCGGCGACGTGCCGCTCAACGTCGAGCTCAAGCTAGAGGTCTGGGACAGCCCGAACTCGGCCGGTGTCGTGATCGACGCCGTGCGGATGATCAAGCTGGCGCTCAACAACGGCATCGCCGGCCAGCTCGACGCTCCCTCGTCCTACCTGATGAAGAGCCCGCACTCGCAGCGTCCCGATGACGACGCGCGTGAGCAGACCGAGGAGTTCATCGGCACCTACGCCCGCCAGGCCGCGATCGAGCGCGCCAAGGAGGACGTCGAGTCGCGCCAGACCGAGGTCAAGACCGAGGTCTGAGCCTCGATCCATGCGAACGGCGAGACAGCCGGATCTCGCTGGGGCGCGGCTGCAAGGTCGCGCGGAGGAGGTGCGCTAGACGGGGCCGACGTTCGGGCCGATGTCGCGCATTGCGGCCGAACGAGGGTCGTCGGCGGTCGCGGGCTTCGGCTCGGCCCGCGTTTCTGGGGTCAGTGGCTTGTTCGGTGCCAGCTCGACCTTGACCACCGCCCAGTCGTCGCCCTCGATGCGACGGGGAAACCACTGGTGGGTGCCCCGATCTGGGTGGCTATTCGCCAGCCGACGGCACTCGCTCTCTGCCTCTGACTTGCTCACCTCTCCAGGGTAACGCCGCCCCGGCCGCCGAGCGACCGTTGCCCGCCAGGGGCCGAGTAGTCTCGCCGCCGTGAGCGACGTTCGCCCGCAGATCACCGAGTTGCACCTGAGCGCTGATCCCGGCGCCTGGGCTGCGGCCGGCTTCGAGCTCGACGCCAGCGGCGAGCGGCTGCGGCTCGGGTCCACGGTGCTTGGCTTTGACTACGGCACTCCAGGGAAGGGAGGACTAGCCGCCTGGACGCTGGGCGGGGTGAGCGCCACCGACTTCGACGGACTGCCGACGGCCGCTGCCTCAGGGGCTGCCGGAGCACCGGCCGGGCACCCCAACACGGCCTTTCAGATCGACCATCTGGTCGTCTTCACACCCGATCTCGAGCGCACCATCGCGGCCTTCGAGGCGGCTGGGGTCCGCTGCCGGCGGATCCGCGAGGTCGGCCCGCCCGAACAGCAGCTTCGGCAGGCGTTCTTCCGCTTCGGCGAGGTGATAGCCGAGGTGGTCCAGGTGCCCGCCGATCAGGTAGGCCCGGATGGGGCGGCCCGCTTCTGGGGTCTTACCGTGACTGTCACCGATCTCGATTTCGCCGTCGCCGAACTCGGTGAGTTGGTCGGCTCGGTTCGCGACGCGGTTCAGCCCGGGAGGAGGATCGCCACGATTCGCAAACAGGCAGGCCTCGGGCTGCCCGTGGCGCTGATCACGCCCGAGCCGCCGCGGCAGAACGCGTCCGCTGCCGCCGACTGATCAGGCCGCTTCCCTGACCATCTCAGCGCCCTTCTCGGCGATCATGTAGGTGGGCGCGTTGGTGTTGCCGCGAGTGATCGTCGGCATCACCGAGGCGTCGATCACTCGCAATCCTCGAACCCCCCTGACCCGGAGCCCGGAGTCGACCACGGCGTCGTCGCCGGTCCCCATCTTGCAGGTGCCGACCGGGTGGTAGAGCAGCTGGACTCGCTCGCGGGCATCGGCGATGATCTCCTCGTCCGTCTGCACGGCGGCCCCCGGGTAGATCTCGCGGCCGGTCGCCGAGGCGAGGGGCTCGGTGGCGGCGAGCTCGCGCGAGAGCTTGACCCCGTGGACGATCGCGTCGACGTCCGCCTGCTCGGTCAGGTGATTGCCGAGCATCGCCGGCTTGGCGGCGGGGTCGGCCGAGCGCAGCCAGAGCCGTCCCCGGGACTTCGGCGCGATCAGCACCGGCCCCATCGTGTAGGCGTGCTCATCGCTCTCCTCGAAGCCGTTGTCTGAGAAGTAGGCGGGGGCGAGATGGCACTGCAGGTCGGGCGCGGTGGCCTCCCGGTCGGCGCGGGTCCAGAGGAACCCCTCGGCGACGGTCGAGGTCAACGGGCCCTCCCGGTTCAGCAGGAAGTCGAGCATCGCCCGCGGCTTTTGGGCGTCGAGCAGTGAGTCGCCCACGACCGACTCCCAGATGCCGACCACGTAGGGGTGGTCCTGGAGGTTCTCGCCGACGCCCTGCAGATCGATCCGGGGCTCGATGCCGAGCCGTTGGAGCTGGTCGGCCGGGCCGACGCCGGAGAGCAAAAGCAGCTGTGGTGAGCCGATCGCTCCCGCCGAGAGGATCACCTCACGAGAGGCAGTGGCGATCGCCGTCGTCGCGCGCCGCCCCTTGGAGTAGCGGACGCCGGTCACCCGCTCGCCTGTGAACTCGAGCCCGAGTACGGTCGCCTTGGTCAGCACAGTGAGATTGGGTCGCTTCAGCGCCGGCCTGAGGAAGGCGTCGGCGGCACTCCAGCGGCGGCCGTTCTTGGTCGTCGTTTGTACTCGACAGACACCGTCCGGCTGACCGTCGTTGTAGTCGGGGTCGAGCGGGAAGTCATTCGCGCGAGCCGCCTCGATCATCAGGTCGGTCAGCGGCCGCGGGCTGACCGGGTCGGCGACGTTCAGCGTCCCTCCGGTGCCGCGGTTTCCGTTTGTCTCGCCCTCACGGTGCTCGGACCGATTGAAGTACGGCAATACCTCCTCCCAGCTCCAGCCCTCACAGCCGTCGGCGGCCCATCCGTCGTAGTCGGCGGCACAGCCGCGAACGTAGAGCATCGCGTTCATCGAGCTCGAGCCACCGAGGCTCTTCCCGCGCGGGATGTAGAGGCGCCTGTCGTTGCAGCCGGGCTCGGGCTCGGTCTCGTAGTTCCAGTCGAGCTTCGTCTGAAACTGCTGTGCGAAGGCGGCGGGAATCTTGATCTTCGGCGAGCGGTCTTTGCCTCCGGCCTCGATCAGGAGCACCTTTGTGTTGCGATCCTCGCTCAGCCTTGCGGCCAGCACGCATCCGGCCGAGCCGGCGCCGACGATCACGTAGTCGTAGTTACTCATCTGCTTCTCCTCGCCTCGGACGGTGGACAACCTGATCGTCGCCCGTCTCCCATCGTATTCTCCGGCCGATTCGGCTGGACCCCGCAGGGGGGCGGTCGAGGTCAGGCAACTATCCTGATCGGCGTGGCCCGGAGTCCCCGCCTCACGATCGCCCACGTCACCCCATACACCTGGGGTCCACACGATGAGGTCAATGACTTCGTCTCGGGCACAGCGACCGAGCTCGCCGAGCGCGGTCACCGGGTCGTTGTCGCGGCCCCGGTCGCCACGCGGCGTGAGGTTCGGGAATCGGCCAAGGCCCTGAACCATTCGCATCCAGATCAGCGCTGGCTTTTCGGCAAGGGGTGGAAGGGCGCCCGGCTGGCCGCGAGCAACAGCCCGATCGTCGCGATCGGTCAGGGGATACCGATGCCGCGGGCCCAGAAGCCGCGGGCTGCGCCCCTGCCGCTCGACGTCGGTGGCGCGCTCGAGCGGCTGCTCACCTCGATCGAGTTCGATGTCGTCCACGTCCACGACCCGTTCGCTCCGAGCGCCGCCTCGGGCGCTCTGCGTTATTCCCGAGCGCTGAACGTCGGCAGCTTCCACGAGCCGACGGAACGGATCCTCTCGACACAGGTGGCTCGTCCCCTGGTCGAGATCTTCCTCGGCCGGCTCGATGAGCGGACCGTCGTCGGCGCAGCGACCCGTGAGCTGATGAGCCGCTACTTCGCCGGCTCATACGCGATCGTCCCCGGCGGCGCCGACGCGGTTGAAGGGGTCTGGCCGTTTCCCGCAGTTGGCGCCGAGCGTCCGGTGCGGATCGCCTACTGTGCCAGGGAGGAGCGTGGAGCCCTGCGGATCGCGATCCGCGCCCTGCGGAAGCTGTCCTTGAAGGGGAACTGGGAGGCAGCCGTCTGGATCGGCGACGAAAGCGTGCCGACGCCGCGAATCAACCGCGATCTGGCGAAGCGCGTGCGCTTCGTGCGCCCGAAGCAATCGGGCGCCGAGGAGCTTCTGAGCGCGGCGGACGTCGTCTGCATCACCTCGGGCGGGCCCCGGCCGGCGCCCGGTTTGATCAGCCAGGCGTTTTCGTCCGGCACGATTCCCGTCGCCTCGCAGATCGACCCCTACTCAGAGCTCCTCGGAGAGGACGAGGCGGGCCTGATGTTCCCGGCCGGCGACGTGATCACCCTCGCCGGTCAACTCGAGCGCCTCGTGGCGAGCCCCGAGCTCCGGTCCGAGCTCGGACGCAGCGCCGGCGCACGAGCCCGCGGCTGGGGTGAGGTGACCGATGACCTCGAGGAGATTTACGACCGGATTACCGCTCGCCGTCACGACCCCTCTGGCAGGCCGGCGGTTCGCAGGCGGATCGCGTCGCGCGCGACGATCGATTGCGACCTGCACATGCACACCGATCACTCGAACGACTGCGCAACCCCGGTCGAGGTGTTGCTGGAGACGGCGAAGGATCGCGGCATGGGGGCGATCGCGGTTACCGACCACAATGAGATAAGCGGGGCCCTCGCCGCCCGCGATGCGGCCGCCCGCGACGGCGGCATCAAGGTGATCGTCGGCGAGGAGGTGAAGACCGCTGAACAGGGCGAGGTGATCGGGCTCTTCCTCGAGGAGAAGATCGATCGCGGGATGACGATGAGGGAGACGATCGATGAGATCCGCCGCCAGAAGGGACTCGTCTACGTCCCGCATCCGTTCGACCGCCTGCACTCGGTGCCCGACTACGAGCACCTGCTTGACATCGTCGAGGAGATCGACATTCTCGAGGTCTTCAACCCGCGGGTTGCGTTCAGCACCTTCAACGAGGAGGCCGAGCGGTTCGCCGCCAAGTACCGGATCGTCCCCGGGGCCGGCTCCGACGGCCACGTCGCACAGGCGCTCGGCAGCGTTCGGATCCGCCTCCACGACTTCGAGGGCGCGGAGGAGTTCCTCGAGGCGATGCGGTCCGCTGACATCGTCCGCAAGCACAAGAATCTGGTTTACGTCCAGGCCCTGAAATGGATGCAGGCCGCCAGCGGTCAGGCCGGCGGCCGCAAGCATGTGAGCAACCCGCGGCCGGTACAGGGCGGCCGCCGCAAGCAGGGGGGGCGGGGCAAATCGCAACGCAAGAGCGGGGCCGCCACCGGCGGCAAGAGTTGATTCACGGAGGGATAACGGGGTGCAACCGAAAGGAGAGGGGGCCTCACCGTCAAAACGTTCCCCCGCTGTGCCGACCACCGAAGATCAGATCAAAGAGAAGTACCTCGAGCGGGCGATCCGTGAGCTGAACCAGCTCACCCACCGCCTCCAGGAATGCCAGGGGTGTGCCCGGGGCAACCTGATGCCGGTGCTCGGCTCCGGCCATCCTCAGGCCGATGTGATGTTGCTCAAGTACGCGCCCAGCGCGGCCGAGATCGAGGAAGGGGTCGCCTACTACGGGCGGGCCGGCACCGCGATCATGAAGAGCCTGAAGCGGCTGGCGGTGGACCCGCTCGCTGTCTACGGGACGCTCTGCGTCAAATGCCCGCTGGCCGACCCCAGCGCGGCCGAGCCGGAGTGCGTCGCGCGCGTGGTCGAGGAAATCGCGATCATCGAGCCGCGCTGCATCGTGGTCATGGGCGAGGCGGCGCTGGATTGCCTCAACGACGTCCAGATTCCCCTTGCCCGCACAGTTGAGCCGTTGCCCGGGCAGGTGCAGCGCCTTACCCCGTCGATCGATGTGATCTGCACGCCGGACATCGACGGCTCGCTCGACGCCGAGGAGCCCAAGCAGGACTTCTGGCGTGCCTTCAGGGCGCTCGGCGATTGGTACGCGGACCTACCTCCTTATTGATCGGGCGACCCCGGGGGGGTAGGTTTGGAGGCCAGTGCGCCCGCTGAAAGAACTTCTGACCTTCGCGGTGACCGTGGTCTCGGCCGCGGTGATCGGCTTCGGCGTGCCGCTTGGTTGGCTTTGGATCGGATCCCAGGTGCAGGGAGGCTCGGGTGCCACGACGCTCAACTTCTCCGTCGCGATGCTGGTTATGGCCGGGATCATCGCCACCTATGTTGGCGTGCTCTATCTGGCCGGCTGGATGATGAGCAAAGCGGACCCGGCGATCCGCAGTGAGACGCAGCGGGGGACGGCGCGCGAGCCCTGGATGCGAGGCATGACCGACAGCCGCTCGGTCCAGCGCCGTAATCCGCTCGTCGGCGGCATCGAGCGGGTCTTCGTCGTAACGACCCTCGTTGTCTCAGCCGCCTTCTGGGTTTGGCTCCTGTTCCTCGCCGGCAGCCCGCTTCCCAACCAATAAGAGCCCCGGCGGCCTCGGCGCGGCGGCCTCGGCGAGCCTCACCAGCGGGCCCAGCTTCGGCCGCGCCAGCGCCCTGACGATCAGCGGGTCGAGGGCTTTGTAGTCGGCGAGGGCTGGGCCGATCTCCGCCTCACGATCGGATTGGACGCCGACCGCGCCGGACTCGGCACCGAGTCGCTGGAAATGAGCCCGGTAGCCGCCGTGCAGTCCACGATAGAAGCCCTCGTCCTTGGCCAGCCGGGTCTCAGCGTCGGCGCCGACCGCGGCGCGGACGTATCCCAGCACCGGCGGCACGGTGCGGCCCGCGGCTCCCGCACCTGCGTCGACCCGAGCGGCCGCGAGCTCGGCCGAGGCGGAGGTTGGCCAGTCGACAAGGACACCGTCGTAGCCGGCACCCGCGAGCTCGCACATCCTCGGTCCGAGCGCGGCGAGAATCAGCCGTACACCGGGCAGGGCGGCGCGTAGCTCGGGCAGTTCCCTGCGCATCAGAGTCAGGGGTCTCGACGAGAAGCCGGCGCCGACGCCGAGCAGGAGGCGCTCGGGGTCGAGGCCGAGTTCATCCACCCGCCGGCCGATCGCATCGGGACGGTGGCGGTCGAGAGCGAGGATCCCAACCCCGAGCTCGAGATCGGTGGCCGCCGTCGCCAGCGCGGCAAGCGTGCCGAGTCCATCCGCGGTGGGGTGGTCGGTCGCCCAGAGCGAGGAATAACCAAGCTCGGCGCAGCGGCCGGCCAGCGGCGCCGCGACGTCGCGGGGGAGGCCGGCGACGACGCCGAAGCCTCGGGCGGCGCTCAGCGCTGCTTCTCCAGGAGCGCCACGCACTCGATGTGGGGCGTCTGCGGGAACATGTCGACGGCCCGCACCCGAATCAGGCGGTAGCCGCCGTCGTCGACCATCTGGCGGGCGTTGGGAGCGAGCGTCGTCGGGTTGCAGGAGATGTAGACGATCCGGTCGGCGTCGCACTCGAGCACGCGGCGGACGATCTTCTGGGAGAGCCCGGCTCGTGGCGGGTCGATTACGACGACGTCAGGCTTCCCCGCCTCCTCGAGCAGTGGCCGGACCCCGAGCCTGGCATCGGCCGCGCGGAACTGCGCGTTGGTGATCCCGTTCGCTTCGGCGTTTGCCTCGGCGTCGGCGACCGCGGCGCCGTGGCTCTCGACGCCCCAGACCTCGGCGGCGTCGGCAGCCATCGAGAGACCGATGGTGCCGACTCCGCAGAAGAGGTCAAACAGCCGCTGCTTGCCGGAAAGGGCGGCGTACTCGCGGGCCACTCCATAGAGCCGCTCGGCCGTCTCGGTGTTGGTCTGCAGGAAGGCCGTCGGCGAGATTGTCAGATCGAGACCGCAGAGTTGTTCGCGCAGGAATTCCTCCCCGAGCACACCGGTCTGGCCGCTGGTGCCGCCACTGTCACCTATGACGATCGTGTGCAGGTCGGTCGGGGGCTCGGGGATCGTCGCCGGGGAGGTGACCAGACGGGTGTGAATCTGGCCGGTGCGGCGTCCCTCGCGAACGATCAGATTGCGCAGTACCCCGATCCGGGTTGTGCGGTCGTAGGGGGGCACGACCTCGCGTCGGGCCCAATCGCGGACGTCGTTGCGGGCGGCGTTGTTCGCCTCAGAGGCGAGCAGGCAGTCGTCGACGTCGACGACTCGGTCCCAGCGGCCGCGGGCGTGAAAGCCGAGGGCGAGGCCGGCCGGGGCCTCGCGATCGATCCCGAACGAGTACTCGAGCTTGTTCCGGTAGCGCCACTGCTCGATGGCGGGAACGATCGTCTCTGACTCGAAGTCCTCGAAGCCGCCGATGCGTTGCAGCGCTTCCCTTACCTGGGCGGCCTTGTGATCGAGCTGTGTTTCGTAGGGCAGCCCCTGCCACGACGCGCCGGGGCAGGGTTCATCCCCGTGGGTGCAGGTGTCGGGGATCCGCTCCGCCCCCGCTTCGAGCAGCTCGACGGCCGTCGCCTCGGCGTGGGATTTCTTCGACTTGCCGATCCGGGCCCGGACCCGGTCGCCCGGCAGGCCGCCGGCGACGAAGATGACGAAGCCGGTCCCCGTGCGGGCAATCCCGCGCCCGCCCTGGGCGAGGGAGTCGATCTTCAGTTCGAGCTCGTGGCCGCGCCGCGGCCGTTCGCCGCCCGCGGCCGTTGTCGTCGCTTCCATCCCACCTATCGTTAGCAGCGCTCGACACCAGCCCGGCTTAGGGCCGATCCCGGGGGCGGCCGGGTCGGCTAGGCGGCGAGCCGCTTGTCGAGCGCGTCGAGGACGCTCTTGCGGGCCTTGCCGTTGTTCTCGTGGGTGCGGACCTTGCGTGCGTCCGCCTTTGTCAGATCGCCGATCCGGCTCTTGATCTGGGCCGCGGTCAGCTCGTCGTAGGCGGTGATCGGAAAGCCCGGAGCGCCGGCTCGGGCACGCAGCTTGTCAGCCTGGGCGAGCGGCTCGTCGGCTGCGTCGCGCGCGGCCTTCGTCGCCCTGCCGACCTGTTTGCGGGCCTGTTTGCCGGCCTTCGTGGTCCGGCTGCGCACTCCCTTGCTCGCCTTCTTCGCCCGCCGCTCGAAGTCCTTGCGGGTCTGCTCGAGGGTCTTCTCCAGGTCCTTCATCAGTTCCTCGGTCTGTTTGCGGCCGCGGGCGACCAGCTTGGTCACCAACTTGTTGGCGTCGGAGCGGGTCATCCGGCCGCGCTTGACGGCGTCGTCGACGATCTCCTGGATTCGCTCGCGGGAGAGGGTGACGCTGCGCTCCAGCGCATCGCGGAACTCCTCAACGCTCTTGTCCGCTCGGTCGGCGGCTCGCGGTGCGGCCTTCTTGGCAGGAGCTTTCTTGGCCGCGGCCTTGCGCGTTGCCGGCTTCTTGGCCTTCTTCGGCGCGGCTCTCTTGGGTGTCGTCTTCCTCTTCGAAGTCGTGGCTGCCATCGGTGGTCCTCCGGATCTGGTTGGCGCTGGGTCCAGAAATCTACCCAGATTGCGGCAATCGCACCGCAGCGGCCGGGAGGCGCTCAGTCCGTCGCGCTCTCCGGTCCCCTCGGTGTGACCCCTGTGAGCTCGAAGGTGGCCTCGATCGGTGAGTGGTCGGAGAGCCGGATCGGGAGGGCAGTTGCGCGGTCGACCGCTGTCGGGTCGGGGACCTCTCTGCGCTCGGCGGGCCAGCGCTCGGGCGCCTGGCGAACGTCCAGTCCCCGCACGAGAATCTGATCGACCGAGCCTTCGATCGTCGGGCCGCCGAGCCCCGTCGTGTCCGCCAGCTTGGTGAACAGATCGGCGCTGCTGGAGGGGCGCAGGTTGAAGTCACCGCCGAGGATCAGCGGTTGACCGCCGGCCCAGCTCAACGCTGAATACGCCGCGACCCGCAGCTCCTGCTCGGCGGCCGCTCGAGCCCCGCTCGCATGGAGGTTGGCGACGCAGAGGCCGAAACGCAGTCGACTGAACGCCATCCGGCGGGTCTCGGGGCGCCGTCTCAGCGTCAGCTCCCGCCGTTCGCTGATCGTCCGGCCGCGGCTGCGCTCGCCGCGCACGAGCGTCAGGTTGCAGCCCCCTTCCCAGGAGGCGATCAGGTCTGGGTTGAGCCGTGCGAACAGCGACTGCAACATCGACAGCGGCGGCGGCAGGTTGCGTGAGGTGAGCACCAGGTGCGGCTCCGCCCGGGATTCGGTCGCCAGCAACTCCGCCCAGCGCGGGGGGCACTCCTGCAGGAGTGCGACGTCCCACTCGGCTTCGCTGAGCACGGTCGCGAACTGCTCGAAGAGGTCGCAATTGACCTGGGCGTGGGTGGCGCCCCGCACGGTCTTCCGCAGCAGGCGTGAGCGGTGGCTATGGAAACCTCGATCCGGCGGCGCGTCCCGGCCGTGGAAGAGGTTCCAGCTGAGCACGCGGATGAGCACACGGTCGATTATCGGAGCGCTCACGGCGGCAAGCCCCCGGTACCATCCTCCGCTTCCGATGGCGCGCCACTTCCTCACCGGTCTCGAGCTCTCTGAGGGTGAGCTCGCCGCTCTGCTCGAGCGCGCCGCGGAGCTGAAGCGCGATCGGCCTCGCGCCGGCGCGACCGCGCTGGTCGGAAGGTCCGTCGCTCTCGTCTTCGAGAAGCCCTCGACCCGCACCAGGGTCTCCTTCGAGGTGGGAGTCGCCGAACTCGGCGGCACACCGATCGTGCTGCGTGGCGACGAGCTGCAGCTCTCCCGCGGCGAGTCGATCGCCGATACCGGTCGCGTTCTCTCCCGCTACGTCGCCGCGATCGCGGTTCGCTCCGGCTCCGATGAGGCGGTCGCAGCGCTGGCCGACGCCGCCGATGTGCCGATCGTCAACGCCCTCACCCCAGGCCATCACCCCTGCCAGGCGCTCGCTGATCTGCTCACCCTCGAGGAGCGCTTCGACACCCTGGATGGTCTC
>Ga0307379_10006447_pt1 | contig 16120 bp, 15 predicted proteins | sample UN2MG_FD_202237 | JGI IMG/M metagenome (GOLD analysis project Ga0307379, IMG submission 202237) | Soil microbial communities from Risofladan, Vaasa, Finland - UN-2 | ecosystem: Environmental > Terrestrial > Soil > Coastal area > Acid sulfate soil | place: Finland: Risofladan, Vaasa | collected... | reverse complement strand
CCAAACTTTTTTGCTTTAACCAGGGAGTCAATAAAGAAAAAATAAAAAAAAGCCAGAAAAACATACTTAAATATTGCATCTGAAACCTCCTTTTATACTATTCTTATATTCCATTATAACGAAACCCTATCCCGAGTGCAATTTTAAATTTGATCCCCTCTTCACTATCATATCATTATCACAAAACAATACCCCTTTCTATCTCTGCATAAAAAGTAGGGTCAGTTTTTTCCATCTCTACATATTTTATTTGGGAGTTTGCTAGATCAATTCTTTCTCTTATCCACTGCCAATCGTGATTTCCGCAATTAAAAAATGATTTAAGAAAATGGGACCCTGTTCCTATACTTTATCTGAGCCCCGAAGATAGTATTATATCTCTATCGGAAAGAGTAGAAAGTGTAAACACCACTTGAAAGTAATACAATTATTTTAATTTCGTATAAGATTTAAGTTAGGATATATTTATAATAATATTCGTTTAAAATAAATGATATAATAATGATAATTACATAGTGGGTAAGACTTTAAGTAAATAATATATAGAATAATTAACAGGAATAATTAATTTAAGTTATGAAAATAAGAGAATTTGAATTTAATTTAAGAGAATTAGCCGGCTCCATGGGAGATTTCGGAACTTTATTTCCCTTAGTTATAGGCTATATTGTAGTAGTAGGTTTAAACCCGGCTGGTTTTTTAGTGATGTTAGGTTTGACCAATATTACTTTAGGATTAGTGTATAAACTACCGATGCCTCTTCAGCCTAAAAAGGTAATCGCGGTAGCGGCTATATCCCAAAAGTGGTCTCCCGGTTTAGTTTATGGTAGCGGTTTAGGTTTAGGGATAATTTGGTTGATATTAGCTTTTACGAATTTTATCGAAAAAATTGCTCAATACACTCCTAAATGTATAGTTAGAGGTATCCTCTTAGCTTTAGGGATTAGTTTAACTCTTACTGGTTTTGAAATGATGAAATCAGGAATAATTTTAGGAGTAGTTTCTATAGTTCTAATACTCTGGTTAAGAAATAACCGAAGAGCACCTGCGGCGATAATCTTAGTACTTCTTGGTTTAATCATTATGGCAGTTCAGGGAAAATTATTTGGTATGATTGATTTTAATTTTAATTTACCTCCTTTTACTATCCCTTCTTTTAAAAATATTTATGAAGGCATGCTTTTAGCCGGTATTGCCCAAATTCCCTTAACCATAACCAATGCCGTGATTATGGTTACTACCTTAATTCAAGAATATTTTCCTCAAAGACCGGTTAGTGAGAAAAAAATTCTTCTGAATATGGGAATAATGAATGTAATTGTCCCTTTTTTTGGAGGTTTTCCAATGTGTCACGGAGGTGGCGGTTTAGTTAGCCAATATACTTTTGGAGCTCGAACTGGCGGAGCGAATATTATGGAAGGTCTAATCGAGGTAGGATTGGGTGTATTTTTTGCAAGTTCTATTGTGAATTTATTTTCTGCTTTCCCTGTCAGTATAGTAGGGGCGATGTTGATCTTTGTAAGTTTTCAGTTAGTCAAATTTATTAAAGATATCAAGCTAAAAAGAGAAATAGTAGTAATGGTCATCACTGCTTTATTATCGGTAGTAACTAATATGGCGATAGGTTTTGCTGCGGGAATGCTAATTTATTATCTGTTTAAGAAGATAAAATTAATCTCCTAACTTTAAATAATATCAAAAATTAGAATAAATTCTTTAGTATCTTTTAGTTTTTAATTTCGCTCGCTTAACCCCTGGTTAAGGATTAAAAAATTTTAAGTTCTTCTTCCAATTCATTTAATAATACGTTCTAAATTCCTATTTTACTGTATTACCGGGATTATCTGGATACTTTATCACCTCTTTAAACCGCCTTATCTCTTTGGTATTATATTGTCAGAAGACTGTCCCTCTGACACGCTTCATCGATAATTTTAAATAAAAAAGTACAAGGCTTTTTCCCATCACTTGATAATGCAGAAGAACGTACCTTTAATTCTAATTTAATTCCTAATACAGTTTGCAAATGATGTTTAACATGACCTCCACAACAATAACAATAAGTTATTGAAATAGGTTCTTCTGCTTTCGGTAAACAAACACATTTATATTTTTCTAAATTATTTGGATAGAAACTTACCAGTATTTTTCCATCATTTTGTAATGTTACACTATGACCGAATAAAAATTTAGTGGTATTTGCTTCATCGATTCTACTGTTAAAATTGTCATTATTTTTAAAAATCTCTTTTGCTTTTTTAAATCGTTTACCACCCAAACAACAGGCACATGCTTCTCGTATAGAATATCTGATTTTACTATCAAGAAGCTTATCCATTCTTGTCATAGCATCTTTCATCCATTCAGCCTTTTTTTTGGGATTTGTAGTTTTACGAATTAATTCGCCATCTTTTATAATTTCTATAATTATTTTATTGTCAATTTGAGCTTCTTTTAATTTTTGAAAAAGTGTATTAATTCGACCATATTCATATTTTTTCATAATAATCATTCTCCGTTAATATTTTTAAAATATATTTAGGACCTTAGCCAAAAATTTCATATTTTTATATAACTTAAATTAACAGAACTACTTTGTTTATGCACAACTCTGGGTAAAACTTCAAATTGTAACTTCTTGTCACTGCCATCTCTGCAAAAGGTTCCCCCTGTGTAAGTAGTTGAAGCAATCTCGGGTTTTTGTCATTCCGGAGAAAGCAGGAATCCATCCCCTCTTTAGTCATTCCAAATGTTAAGGGGAACCCCCTGTCACCTAAAGGATGATCAACAAAAAGCTGATTCGGTAAAATCAGACTAACTTCTTTTACTTCCTTAAATCTTCCGAACGATCAAAAGGAATCCGATAGGTTTGCAGAATCTCCTGATGCGTATTCTCTGCCTTTCCCCGGTCAATCACGATTTGTTGACCCCATTTATCTTCAAATATAATATAAGGATCCAGACTGTTTTCAACTTTTTTTATCAGCTCGCTTAAATTCCATATTTTTTCACCATTCACTTTATCTACCACCCAGCTATTCACATTTTGATAACCTTCATTCACATTAGCGGCCAGAGTTTTTAATAAAACTACCACTTGTTGATCTTCCTTTTCGGGAATATTACTATTAAGTAAAGGATAAATTAATTCCTTGGGTGCAGACTGATACCACTGTGAACCCCAGATATCCAGTAAATTTTTACTCAAGGGACAAAAAATCAGGCCGCCATAAATATAATAAGAAGGCAATGTTTCATATTCTTCCATGGGGACAAGTTGATCCTTTTTTAAAGAACGGGAGAGGTTCAAATCGAGGGATATTTTTTTACCTTCTCTTAAAATTTCCATCCGAATATTCTCTCCAATCTGCTTTTGCTGAATGACATAAGTCAACTGGGTCCGTTCATTGGTACGGAACTCTATGGTTCCATCATTACCAATCGCATAATCTCCGATGGAAAGTAAAATATCGCCAGCCTGTAAATATCCGTCTGCCGGAGATCCGGGGATGATCTGATTGATCAGAACACCACTTAGTCCTTCCTCCATTTGATAATATTTTCTTAAACCCTGATTTTCCATATCCTGCATACTCACCCCCAGACTGGGGTAGCCATCATAAGTACCATCCTTCAAATCATCAAAAAAGTAACGAATAACCGGAACCGGTACCATATACCCGATATTCTGGGAAGAAGAAATACCCTGCATGACCACACCTACAATCTTATCATTGACCAGAACCGGACCACCACTATTACCAGGATTGATTGCCGCATCGATTTGACCGGCTAAAAATGACGAAGAACTATGGACATAAGGCTGATGTTCAATTCGGGAAATAATACCTTTGGTAATACTCAACATATCACCGCCCATGGGAAATCCATAGACCAGGACTTCCTGCTGGGTTTCAGGTAATTCACCAAATAATAAAGCAGGTTCCCCTTCAAAAAAGGCGGGGTCTTCTACTTTTAATAGAGCCAGGTCGGTTAAATGTGAAACGGCAACTACTTGCGCCTGGTAACGTTCGGTTTCCCCATATTTCCGGACCTGTAAGAAAGTATGATCACTCACCACATGGGCATTGGTCAGAATAAGATTATTCTCAATAATACATCCTGAGCCTGAAACACCCTGGGGTCCCCGCATGCTCCAGGGATTATAATAATCCGGTGAATTACTGACCGTATACACTTTAACAATTGCTTCCCTGACATCTAAAACGGCACTGGATACCGGGAAGGTAATACCCAATAAGAATATGATAATAAAAAAGAATATTAACCTGACTTGATACAAATTGGGTAAAAGTAAATATCTGTTTAAACCTCTTGAATTATTCTGTTTTTGTCGAGTAGACATATATAAACCTTCTCCTTTCGTTAGTAATATTTAAATTATTAACGTGAGAGACTTACTATGCCCCTCACAGAACCGGACTTGTGGTTTTCCCACATCCGGCTCTTCACTAATACTCACCTGCATGTGGTATAGGTGTTAGGCTGGTGGCTAACCTTTGCCTAATCCGGACTTTAACCGGCAAGAACTGCCAAGCTTTCTTGGCGCACTCATAATATGAACCTCTCTATCTAAGAATAATAATCGATTAACTTATCGCCAATGCGAGATTTTTATTCATTTTACCATGAATACTTAGCAAATCAAAACACCAAATGGGTAAACCGTCCCTTGTCACATTTTTTCTCTATCGCGGTAATCAAAAAAGGCTGGCATCATTTGCACAATCTTTGACGAACTGCATCATATAGAATTATTCCAGCAGCTACTGATGCATTTAAGGATTCAGTGGACCCCAAGATAGGAATTTTTATCTTTTTGTAAGCTGCCTTCCTCCATGTATCATTTAGTCCTCTATTTTCGTTTCCAATTACTAAAGCGAAAGGTTCTTTGAGGTTAACGGAATAGTAATATTCTTCACTATCTAAATCTGCTACTATAATATTTATAGAGTTATGGCTTAACCATTTGACAACTTCCTCATCGTCAAGACCATTTACAATAGGCACCTGAAACAATGAGCCCATTGTAGATCTTATAACTTTTGGGTTGAATAAATCTACCGTTCCTTTAGTTAATAATACTGCAGTAGCACCTGCTGCAGCGCTGGTTCGTATGATTGTTCCAAGATTTCCAGGATCCTGCAGGCCATTTAAAACAACTACTAAAGGATTTGCGCCAAGAATTATATCTGCCAATGATATTTCTATTTGCTCAGCTACAGCTATTATTCCTTGAGGGCTAACTATATCTGAAAGTTGCTTAAATAGATTATTGGATAGCCTTAAAACCTGGCAACCTTGATTAATTTTTGGCACATTTTCTACGGTTTCATTAATAATAAGGTATTTTATTTTTACTCCCCTACTATTCGCTTCCTCAAGAAGCTTGGTGCCTTCTATGAGAAATAATCCATTGCTTTCACGAACTTTTTTTTGACTTAAGGCTTTTATTAACTTATATATTGAGTTTTCCTTGGAAGTAATATCTTTATACTGCTTCACGTATGATACTCCTCTATAGATTCTCCTTCATTCGAGAAAAATTACCTTATTCACTAACTATAGGATTAGTATTTTATTCTACAAAAACAGTGAAAAACCCTCTTTTTTATAAAAAATCAATCAAAATTATTTTCGGCTCCTTTCACATTCTTTTCCCATATCACTTGAAAAATATTTTTTAATAGCGTAATATTAATTCTGAGTAATCTTTCATTGCTTCCTTAATAATATGGGCATCAGTCTTTCCTTAAGATTTTTGATAGCTTTTTTATATTTTAAGGTATATTTGTTTATATAGCATTGAACAGACCATATTTAATAAATTTTAAGGGAATAAAATGGAAATTTGGAAAAAAAATCTTTATGTCGTATTCTTTGCTGAAATGATCGTTGTTACCGGTATGACTTTTGTGATTCCCTTCCTACCTTTTTATGTAAAAGAATTAGGGATTAGCAATATAGAACAGGCAGTCCGCTGGTCAGGCTGGCTAATGGGAGCTCCGGCGCTGGCGATGATTATCGTATCTCCCATCTGGGGTTCTCTGGCAGATCGTGTGGGACGAAAGCCAATGATAGAGCGAGCCATATTCGGAGGAGCAATCTCTGTATTTATGATGGCCTTGGCAACTAATGTCTATCAACTATTAATTATACGCATAATACAGGGTGTTTTAACCGGCACAATTGCTGCTTGTAATGCCTTAGTTTCTGCAAGTTCACCTTCAAGAAAGATGGGATATAGTTTGGGATTATTACAGACCGGATTTTTTTTAGGTAATTTTTTAGGACCTTTGTTAGGAGGTATATCGGCTGATATTTTAGGTTTTCGAAATTCTTTTCGAATTACCGCTGCCCTACTCTTTATTGCTGGATGGTTAATCTTTTTCTTGGTAGAAGAACATTTTTCACCTGCAGCCAGAAAGAAACAGACCATTCCATTTAAAAAAAGAGTTGCCTTGTTTTTTAATAATGGGCAATTATTCATCATGTTTTTTATACTGTTTTTAGTGCAGTTTTCGGTCCAGATTATTAGCCCTATTTTTCCTTTGTTTGTGGAAACCATCATATCAAATCCAAAAATCGTTTCCACCTCTACCGGATTAATGTTTGCCATAACCGGTTTGATGAGTGCTTTTTCTTCAATAAATGTAGGTAAGTTAATTGAAAAAAAACCGAGTAATTTCCTTTTAACCATCAGTCTTTTAGGAACAGGTCTTTTCTTTTTGTCTCATGCTTTTGTTACCAATACTACTCAGCTAATCTTATTGAGAGTTGGTTTGGGTCTTTTTTATGGAGCCATCATTCCTATTGCCAATACAATTATCGGTCTTTCAACTCCTTCTCAAGATCGGGGGAAAGTTTTTGGCGTTGCAAATAGTACTACTTACTTAGGTAATGTTTTAGGTCCTATTTCCGGTGGATTTATTATGATAACCTTTAGTTTGCCAGCTGTTTTCGTCTTTACTGGAGGTCTATTATTATTGGCAGGACTTGCATTGCCCGTAGCAATTAAAAAAATTGAGAAAACTTCACTGGAAAAGGATAAAAAATAACAACTAAAGAGATGGTAAATACCAATAGTCGCTAAGAATTATTTAATATTACCAAACTTGGGATTTTTTTAAAAATAGGTTCTGTCCTTTAATCAATTCAAAGGAAAGGTAGAAAATGGGAAAATTGGGGACAGGAAAACCTTGTAAATAAAGGGTTTTAGAGGGGCAAATAGGAACAGAGAACCGTCCCCTGTTCCTTTTTTGTTGCGAGAAACGAAGTAAGCCGGCAGCCATTCATTTCTTTATATTATATAATTGCGCTTGCGCTTCGTCTCTGTTAAAAATCATAAAGATCGGTACTTAGATATTTGAGTCCTGAATCATTTATTAATAAAGCTATTGAACTATTTTTCTCCACACCGTTCAATAGTTTCAATGCTGCAGCCACATTTGCGCCTGATGAAAAACCTGCAAAGATTCCCTCCCTTTTAGCAAGGCTTCTGGCAACGTCAATTGACTCATTGTCGGAAACAATCAAATAATCAGACACCAGATCTCTCTCTAAAAAAGGAAGGTCCATACTATATCCGCCACCCTGTATCTTATGGTTGGAACGTGTAATAGGTTTACCGGCCAAATAGGCAGCAGTCGCCGGTTCTACAATATAGCAGCGTATACTGGGTTTGTGCTTTTTTAATGCTTTTGCACATCCTACAAATGCTCCGGCAGTTCCAGGAAAATCCAGGAAAACATCGACATCTCCGCTACACTGTTCCCATATTTCTTCGCCGGTAAAATATTCATGAGCATGAATATTGCCTATAAGATGAAACTGATCCGCCCTGAAAGCGTTCAATTCCTCGGTTATTTTTTTTGTTTTCTTTTCTACCAATTGAAGATCTTCACCGGAAACCTGGCCAACAGGTGAACCAGCTGCCTGGTCTACCAGCACGACTTCTGCTCCCAAAGCTTTCATCATTCTGGCACGCTCGGTAGAATTTCCTTTGGACATGACTGCTATAAATCTGTATCCTTTCACTGCACATACGATGGCCAGACCTGTTCCAGTATTTCCGCTGGTTAGTTCGACAACTGGCTGCCCTCTTTTTAAACTCCCATTTTTCTCAGCCTCTTCAATCATCTGTAATGCTACTCTATCCTTTTTACTGAATCCCGGATTCAAGTATTCAAGCTTGGCATATATTCTTCCTTCCACTCCGTATGCTTTTACAAGTCGGCTTAAATTGACTATCGGCGTTTGTCCTATTGCTTTATGCACACCTGAAAGTAGTTTCTTCAACCAACGTCCCTCCTTATCCCATTATTTTGTATTATATCAATATTGTAGACACCCAACCATTCCTTTTTCTTTTATTATGCGCAGTTTCTTGAGCAACATTAGAATCTATTTCGTATTCTAGTTAGTAAAATATTCTTTAGTTTTATCTGTTATTCCATAATGTGCTGTTAAAATCAGTTCAATATTATCTAGAGATGTAATTTTTTTCAATGAAGTAATTTTGCGCATAATTTATATCTATATACGATATAAATTATTAAAATCCTTCTTTTTGCTAAAGATAAAAACTAAAATCCTAATTCAAGAAAAAATTTATGTCAAATGTAAAAATTTGCCCAATTTTACAAAGTTTTCCTTTAGGACGTCTATCTATAGTCATCTATATCAATATCTAAAGCTACAATCATCTGGATAAGAAACTCACTCAGTTTCCATAGGTTTTCCGCTATAAGTTACCGAATTATTGAGCGAATACAACCGCTCCCTGTTCCTTATTTTTTCCATTTTACCTGCTTCGATTAATTCCAATCCGATGACAAAATTGATTGATTTTACATTGCGAGCAGAGCGGTGAAATCGGTTTACAAATAAGCTGCCCATGGCTAACCAGATATGGATTAAGGGTAATCCAGTATTCCTTCGGAAAGATACGTTTTAAATCCTGCTCGGTTTCCTCGGGAATCTTTGTTTTTAAAATACCCAGGCGGTTAGAAATGCGATGGACATGGGTATCAACAGCAATGGTATCGATTTTAAAAGCTGTACCTAATAACAGATTCGCCGTTTTTCTGCCAACACCGGGAAATTGAAGAAGATCCTCTATCTTATGAGGTATCATCCCATGATATTTTTCTAGAAGGAGAAGAGCAATAGCCTTTATATTTTTAGCTTTTCTCCGATAGAAACCTACCGGGTAAATTAAATCGATAATTTCTTCCTCTGATAATTGAGATAATTTTAGAGGAGTAGGCGCTTTTGAAAACAGCCTTTCAGAGACTTTGGCAGTCAATTCATCTTTCGTTCGGGCAGAAAGGATCGTTCCGATTAAGACACGATAGGGGTATTGATCCTCCTTCTTGATAAATTGCATCAGAGGAATATGATGATAAGAATCATTTGCTTTCTTCAAAGCCTCTATAAAACCATCATACTCAAATTTTTTAGCGTAAGCAGTTAACACGAATGAAAACCTCCTATTGAGAACCGGAATGGTGGTAAAATGGACTTTTTTCATCTACTCTTTTTATGTTACTCTGTTTTTTATTTATTCATTTTTGCAAATTTATTTAAAAAGGCTTTTGCAGCTTTTCTGGTTTTCGGACTGCTGCTATTTAACTGCTTCTCGACAAAAGATAATATTTTTTCTTTTTCAGTTATTTGGTCAAATAAAAGAGAGAAAGATTGAATAATATCATGTTTAATCAGGTCTTTTCTTCCTTCTTCATGATGGGTGTTCTCTATTCCTAAAAGCTTTTCGCTAATCTTTTCAGCTAAATAAGGTTTGTTTTTAGCTATGATTCCCGCACTCAAAGCCAGGTACCTGGCAACAATCATGCTCTTATCATCTAAAAGTTGAAAATACCGGTCGAAAACCGGGTCAAATTTTCTCCCGGTATCTGCAGAGGTCAGGCAGGGAATAATATTGATGGCAGACATTCGATGGTAAGCGTTTGGGCTTTCTAATAAACCAAAAAAATAATCCCATTCGGGATATAATAATTGGGGATGGGTCTTGCTCATCTGAAAAATCACTTTATGGCAATTATAACGAAAGATCTCATTTTAGATTTCAATCCCTGAAGAATTTCATTTAAGATCTCCCTATCAGCAATAGCAATTTCTTTTACCTGCTCTAAATGCTCTCCTTTTTTTTCGTTTAAGAAACTATTTATCTTTTCTTTTAACATTTTACATCATCCCTTTTTCATTAAAGGCATTCATAGCAAACCAGCCGAGCGTCAACAAAAAAAGAATGACCGTCTTTTATTTCTCTTTTACATTCCGAACAGTATATCTTTTGATTCAATAAAGTCTCCTCTTTTTCTTCCATTTTTTTCCTTTCATATTTATGATATAAAACATGATAATTTTACTAATGGTATGATTTTATTAAAAGTAAATATTTCTCATTAATTTTCATCATAACATGCTGGTATAAAAATTTCAAAATACATCCACCATTCTTCAAAAACTGGATGCGTTCCTATTCATCTCCTGCCTCTGTTACCCTTCGATTCCCTACTCCATCCTTGAGTTCATACACCGTAGATGTTATATTATATACAGATTTACCACCAATCAAAAGTTAAAAACTAAAGCCAACCTGGAAGCATACAGGCTAAATTATAAGTTGAGAAGTTCGTAAATAGTCTCATATAAAATAAAACTGTATTATACTAAGCTCGGCCTCTTTTGAAAGAGGAGACTTTAGGTGCTTAGCGCCAGGCAGAACTGTATAGTTAATCTCATGCACTTATTCCTGCCAACCAAAAAGGTTGAGTTGCCAGTTAACTGTGTTAAAATATATTTACATGAGGAAGATTTCATGAATCAAGTATTGATTATCCTGGTAGTTGCAGTAGCGTTGATTATCTTATATTTCTACCAGATAAGGAGTCGTAAGGGATGGGGAAAACAACGCGCTTTATGGCAGGAATGCCGCCGAAAACTTCGGCTTCCTCTAAAGGTCGCCGATGAAACCATTGAAAGGTATACAAAGAGCTTGAAAAAAAGCCATCCAAACCACCCAGAAGAATGGTACTTGGAAAAGATTATTTATGATTTGGACAGGGATCGTAGATAATAGTGACTGAATTATGAGCTAGTATACCTGATCCTGTTACACTAGTTCTTTTACTTATTGTCCTTGCTCTTAAAAATATATGCACGGTGATTTCCCCGAACGATGACATGATAAAGTGTGCCCTGGTAATGTATTCTTGGTTTTCTGGCCATGCTTATCATCTGTCTTCGTTTTTCTCCGTTATATCACTATTTTGTGAACTTGTGAAGCCTAAGCCCTTTTCTGCTACTCTTTGATAGTTGATTCATTATAAAATAATTCACGTTTTTCTTTAAATTTTTCTAACAAAAGGATATAATTAATCCCGATAGAGTTTAATAAGCCATAAGATATAAATTCCTTTAGGCTTTAACCACTTTGTTTTGATAGAACCCCGAGGTAAATGAAAGAAATTAAAAGTCACTAATTGTTTTTGTTTTTTACTGAGCATTTCCCAACTATATCTGATAGGAATGACCTCTGCTGTTATCAAATTATCTTTCTCTAAATCTTCATCAGTTAAACTGTAATCATCGGCTATCATTACAGCCCCTTTACCAGTATCATCTTTTATTAATATGACAGCATTTTTCTTGGAAAGATACGGCTCTTCCATAAAGGATTTGGATATTTTACCTTTTATTTTAATAATATGCCCCTGGTAAGTCAAAAGATGCGGAATGATTTCATTCAGGGGAATTAAATTATCCGAGCTGATTTTCACTTTAATCACCCGGGGAAATACTCCTTCATTATCTTGGGCTTCTACAGTAATCGTATGATAACCATCTGTTAATTGGTCTTGGTATTCGGAAGAATTAGCCATATCCCACAATCTACCTCTTTTAATATTCATCGGAAAAGACCTGCCGCCATCAATTCGATAATTGACCTCTTGCAGCAGTTCGTCCCCTGCTCGATAAATTTGAGCAGTAAGAAAAGTATCTTCAGATACATTTATCAAAGGCCCTGGTGAAATAACATTTATCTGTTTGTTTTTCCCTATTTCTTTGTAAAAACTTGAAATATTTTTTCCATCTATTTGTACAATTCGATAACCAGCAGGTCTATTGTCTGGGCAAACACCACACCACCATTCCCCACATGCCGCACCGGCGACCTGTTCGAAGATACTCTGATTATCTAAAAGTATATCTATATGCCAATGACCTGAAAACATTTTTGTAAAATTTTGTTTAAATAGATTTAGAACTTCAATTTGATTTTGCCAGGTTTTGCTTGGTTCATGAAAAAAGACTAACAAAGGATAACCTTCCCGAAAGGATAAATCCTCTTTTAACCATTTGATTTGATAATCCGGTATCTTATAAAATTCTCTTTCACCAACAAACTCATTCGGGTCTAAAATGATACAATGATATATACCCCAATCAAAAGAATAATAAGTAGGCCCAAAATAATGCCGGTACATTTCTTTGTTATAACCGGGTTTATCGCTTTCGTCCTTCTTGTAATTTATCCCCACCAAATCGTGATTTCCAAGCGTATGAAAAATTGGATTTTTACAATCGCTGATTAAATAAGTATAAACATCAAACCATTCTTGAGCCTGCTCAATCGAGGCCTCATTGCCTTTTAAAATTAAATCACCTGTAGCTACAATAAAATCTGGATTAATTTTGTTTATCTCTTCGATTGCTTTTTCAATAGATTTTTGATGTTCTTCAATAGAATCTGTATGGTGATCTGTAATTTGGACAAAAGTAAATTGTTCAGTATTTTTTTTCGGTGAGTATTTTAAGCCAAAAAGACGATTGCTCTCTGATGAACTCTTGTACCAACTAGTAGTAGAGGTGTAATCAGAAGGTACGGTAATAAATACAAAATAACCCTCGTGAGGCAGAAGATAATTCCCACTTTTGTCAGTAACTGATATAGTCAATCCATTCGAAACAGATACTTTCGATATACCCTTTTCTCCTTCATCCATTTTTCCATTGGCATTGCTATCCTCAAAGACCATCCCTTTAATCCAAAAATTATCTTGAGCTTTAGAGGGTTCAATGCCAAATTCTAAAGGATTAATAGTATATCCCGCTTGTTTTTCATCAATATTCATCTTCGGTTCGGTAGTTACCCGAATAGTGGTTCCTTCTTTATTAATAATTCTATAAATGGTTGCAGAAACAGACAATGTTAATAATAAAAATATGGCACTTAAAAAAAATATCCATGGAAAAAGTAATTTCTTTTTTATTTTCTTTCCTCCATTTTTCTATTAATAAAAAAGGACAGATTATGAAAATAATATAATTATCTATATACTCTGTCTTTTTACCTGAAAGATTCTTCCTAAAAAAATAGGAAATCGTTCTTTAAAGTAAACTCTTTAAGGGTTTTTCTAAAAATTAGGAATTGCCCCGTCAGTGCTTTTTTGTATAAAGCTTTCCAGAGTTCTGTCCGGTAACAGTCCTTTTGCCTGAAAGTTTGGATACATTTAGTATCTTGCCTCTTCGGCTCTTTTTCTTTCTTTTAATAAAAGAAAAAGTCTCTCCTGTTACCTTCATACAGAATAAAATATTAAGTTTTTTGTTAAGTAATTATAGAAAATTAGTAGTTAGCTGGTTAGTACAGTTAGGAAGTGTTACTTGTGGGTCTCTTGGATCAGTATAAGAGTGTAACTCTTAAGGTAAATCTTAGATAATATAGCTTTTTTATTTTAGTATAATGATATTATAGATATCTTTTTTAGATAAAAAATAAATTTATTTAATTTTTAATCCACTATTTATTGTATACTACAAGTCTATTTAAAAATCCTTCTTTTTATATGAAATAATTTATAAAAAATAAAAAACCCTTCATCTGTACGGTATTTATGCTTTCCAAAGAAATATTCTTTTGTCTATTTTTTCATCTCAAATAAATAGGTGTCCCTATTATTCTATTATTTGTGCAGTTTTTATGATATCGCATTTCCTTTTTTCACATATCGAAAATCACAGCATTCAGATCCTTCCATTATAGTTTTTGTCCTTATTAGTTCTATCTCTGGGTTAAAACCCTCCATAAACGAAAAATCTCTGCTGCACGAAAGGATACATCCAAGTTCTTTGCAAGAATCCTTGATTATAAGTCTACCGATGTGATGGACATTTAACTATAACCACTCGTAGAACAGGCGTTCCCCGTTTTCACGAGGACAGGCCCGCCTGTCTATCTAAATGTAGGGGTTTGATTGATCAAACCCGGGTATTGCGGGGCGGATGAATCCGCCCCCTACCCCTTGCAACTTGCAACTATTTTCGACTGAAAGTAGAAAATCAATGTTAGAAGCAATCTTAAGCAAATATTTACTCAATGCCTTACTCATTGCTCTGGTCTCTATCAGTTATGGTTTCTTAAAGAACAAATTGGGAGAAGATAGAGCCAGCACTATTAAAGAGGCTATTCTTGCTGCTATGCTCTGGGCAGAAGAAGAGCTGGGGATAGGAAATGGCAGCCAAAAATGGGATGTTGCCTGGAAGAAGTTGATAGAGATATTAGCAGATAAGAATATCAGTTTAAGGAAGTCTGAAGAGAAGGCAGTAAAGAGCATGATGAAGGCCAATGTGGGGAAGATTAACCAGCAGACCTATGATGTCCTGCTGAAGAAAAAATTAATAAAAGATAAAACAATGGTCCAGCAGTCACTCTTAACTAGTCGTTAGTGAATAGTCGTTAGTAGGAAATTAGGGGCACGATGCATCGTACCCGAAAAAGGACGGGTCGAATGAATTCGACCCCTACCTAATCGGTAAATTGGAGAATAGGTCAATTAGAGAATTTATTTATGGCTAAATTGGTCAATCAACTAACGACTGAAAGGAGTATGTTTTCATGCAGATGCTAAATGAAATTAATCATATCATGATCGCCCTACACTTCAACTTATCCGAATTTGCCTGTCTCTGCTGTCATCGGGTGATGCTGCATCCCAAGCTGCTTGCCAAATTAGTGGCATTGAGAGATATTTTGGAAAGGTCGGTGTATATTACCTCCGGATACCGTTGCTTTGCATATAACCAGAAAGTAGGAGGGGTAGCCAACAGTTACCACTGTATCGGATTGGCAGCAGATATCAAGGTAAAAGATATCCATCTGATCGAACTTTTAGGCTATGCTGAAGAAATAGATTTTGCCGGGATCGGATTTTATGAGAAGAAGAACTTTTTGCATCTGGACGTCCGACCTACCAAAAGAACCAGGTGGAGGGGATAAGAAAAGTTTCCCAAAGGTGCCTGGCACCTTTGGGAAACTTTTTGAGAAAGGAGGAAAATATGGATATATACAATTTAACTGAAATTATTGCTAACCAGGGGTTTCCTATCGCGCTATCGATACTCTTAATCTTTCGGATTGATAAATTTATGCAGGAGATAGTCATTGCCCAGAAAGAAGGTTATCGTCAGATATTGGAAAATACCAAAGAGATACATCATACCATCACCAGCCTAAACCAGCAGAATCGAGAGTATTACTCTCTTCACTTTTCAGAAGTGCAGAAAGAACTCTCCGGGATGAAGGTAAGATTGGGGAAATAAAAGGGATAGGTTATAAAATTAAAAACTCGCCTTACTTTAAGCAAGGCGAGTTTAGGAGGTATTAAAATGAAAAAGCTATCTATTTGGTTACTCGATAGTTTTCAAATTAGAGAAATTATATCACATTATAAATTAATGTCAAATTTTTTTTAATATTTTTTTTTTAATATTTTTTTAATATAATTATAAAATTTGGCGGAGGGGGTGGGATTTGAACCCACGGATACTTTCGTATCGCCGGTTTTCAAGACCGGTGCATTCGGCCGCTCTGCCACCCCTCCACTCATTATCTATTTTTTACCTATAAAGAATAACATCTCTCTATCTTGTTGGTCAAGGAAAACTTAGTCCCGCCGAGTAGAACGATGGCGCGAATAGTTTAGGTTAAGCCTATCTGTTTCTGTCCCTTTCGGTTGACAGTGCCTCACTATCTTGGCCTTGCTCCGTTTCCATCGTCCCCTCTAAAATTCCGTGC